>Ga0182737_1001188_pt1 | contig 27251 bp, 21 predicted proteins | sample eDN5th30CBELigOP_FD_128878 | JGI IMG/M metagenome (GOLD analysis project Ga0182737, IMG submission 128878) | Enriched Organic Plus compost microbial communities from Emeryville, California, USA - eDNA 5th pass 30_C BE-Lig OP (version 2) (version 2) ... | reverse complement strand
CTTCGACGCTTCGGGACAGGTGGCCGGATCCCCCACCGTGCTCGAGTCAATGGATGCAGAAGAGACGGACGACAACCTTTACGCGGGTGGGCTGGCGTTCTCGGCGACCGGCGACGCGGCGGCCATCTGGGACCGGGAGTACGAGACCGCCGACTACGAGTACCAGATCCACAGCTCGATCTACGACGGCAGCCCGCCCGCAGCGACCCTGTGGGCCCCGCCGCAGGCCACGGCTGGCCAGGAGGTCGTGATGGGGGTCGAGGCGACCGATCGCAGCCCGATCACCTATTCGTGGTCGGTTGACGGAGCCTCCATCGCGGGTAACGGTCCGTTCGTGCGCCACACATTTGGCACCGCCGGGGCGAAGGCGGTGAAGGTCGTGGTCCGTGACTCGGCCGGAAACGAGACGACGGTCGAAGCCGCGGTCGACGTTAAGGCGGCGAGCACGCCCCCGGTGCCACCGGACACGAAGATCACCAAGAAGCCCGCCAGGAAGACCAAGAAGAAGATGGCCACATTCAGGTTCGTCTCTTCCCTCCCGGGATCCCGGTTCGAGTGCCGACTCGACAAGGCCGGTTGGACGGACTGCCGTTCGCCCAAGAAGGTGAAGAAGCTGAAGCGGGGCAAGCACGTCTTCAGGGTCCGCGCCATCAAGGGCGACCTGATCGACAGGACGCCCGCCTCCTATACCTGGACCGTGAAGAAGAAGAAGCGCCGGTAGCGACGGACCGGTCGCCGGGGGCGGGCCGAATGAGATAGTTCGCCCGTGCGACCGATCCTCGACGAGCGGGTCACATCCCTCCGCTTCGCCTCCCTGCGGATCGTCCAGATATGCGTCGCGGCGGGCGTCGCCTGGTTGGTCGCGACGAAGGTGGTCGGCCACTACGAGCCGTTCTTCGCCCCGATCGCCGTGGTTCTCGTGCTCGGGCTCGCGATCGAGCGGCGGGGCCGTCGGGCCTACGAGGTCGCGGTCGGCGTCGCGCTCGGGATCGCGATCGCGGATCTGGTCGTGTTGCTGATCGGCACCGGCACCTGGCAGCTCGTGCTGGTCATCGGGCTGGCGATGTCCGCCGCCATCCTCTCCGGGGGCGGGGTGCTCCTCGTGAACCAGGCGGCCGTCTCCGGGGTGTTGGTGGCGACGCTGCCCGCTCCCGACCTGATCGACACGACCCACCGCTTCGTGGACGCGCTGATCGGCGGTGGGATCGCGCTCACGGCGAACGCGATCACCCCGGTCGATCCCGTCCGGCTCGTGCGGCGGTACCTGAAGCCGCTGCTTTCCCGGCTCTCGGGCACGCTGGTCGACATCGCCGACGCGCTCGACCACCACAGCCACGAGGAGATCGTCGCCGCCCTCGAACGGGCGCGGGGCATGGACCCGGCGGTCCGCGAGATGAAGATCGCGGTGGAGGCGGGCCAGGAGACGATCTCGCTGGCACCGACCCAGCGAAGATTCAGGAGCCGGGTGGACCAGCTGGCCGCCGCGGCGGAGCCGATCGACCTGATGATCCGGAACACGAGGGTGCTCGCCCGGGCCTGCCAGCGGGCGATCGACCTCGACGAGCACGTGCCGCCGATCGTGACCGACGCGATCCGGGACCTCGCGACGTCGGTGGCGCGCCTCGACCGCCACCTGGCCGGCGCGCCGACGCGCTCCCCCGCGCGCGAGGCGGCGCTCCGGGCGGCCGCGAAGGCGACCGCCGCCCTCGAGGAGACCTCCAACCTCTCGGTCAGCGTCATCGTCGGGCAGGTCAGATCGGGGGCGACGGATCTTCTCCTCGGCCTGGGGATGACCAACGAGGAGGCGTTGAAGCAGGTGAGGTCGGCGCGGGAGCGGCTCGGAATCTGATCAGCGGTTGCCGGCAGTCCAGCGCTCGCCGGAGGTGGCCCGTTCCATCCCGACCCACGAGAACTCCATCACCATCTCGAGCACCTGGGTCCGCGGCACCTCGCGGTGCTCGTCCCACCAGTTGGCGATGCCGGTCACGGCCCCCAGCAGCTGCCGGGCCATCGCGTCGAGCACGAGGTCGAACCCGACCCCCTCGGGCAGGACCGAGCGCGGCATCTCCGGCGCCATCAGGGACCCGATCATCCCGGCGACCTCCTCGTACAGCCGCTCGAAGGTCTCGCTCACGTCGTCGCTCGCCCGGTGGCGGATCAACATGCGCCAGGCGTCGCGACGGCCCTCGACGAAGGCGAGGAACCCTTCGAGCCCCGCGATCAGCCGGGCCTCGCTGCCCTCGTTCACCGAGGTGGCGGCCGCCAGCACGCTCTCCCTGAGCTCGGTGACGTAGGTCTCCAGGATCTCCCGGAACAGCTCCTCCTTGGAGGCGAAGTGCTCGTAGATCAGCGCCTTCGAGACGCCGGCCCGCACCGCCACGTCGTCCAGCTTGGTCTCCCGGTATCCGCCCTCCGCAAAGGCGTCGAGCGCCGCGTCGAGGATCAGCCCGCGCCGCTCGGCGGCGGGCAGTCGTCGGCGGACGGGCGCGGGACCGGGGCTCACGGGCCCATACTAGTTACTGACCAGCCGGTCAGTTACCATGCCCGCGAACTCACCTAGCGGAGGAAACGCCGATGTCAGTCGCAGCAGCAGAACCCAAGGGAAACAACACCGGTTCGATCTCATACATGGACCTCTATCGCCGTTGGGAGGAGAACAACTGGAGTGCGATGGGGCTCGACTTCTCCGCCGACCGGGCCGGCTGGGAGGCGCTGAGCGACCTCCAGCGCCGCTCCGCGCTCTGGATGTACTCGATGTTCTTCTACGGCGAGGACTCGGTCGCCGACAACCTCTCCCCCTACGTGGATGCCGCGCCGACCGAGGAGCAGGCCTACTTCCTCACCACCCAGCAGGTGGACGAGGCGCGCCACGCGGTCCTCTTCCACCGCTTCTTCAACGAGGTCCTGGGGATCGACGGGGATGTCTCCTCCACCCTCGAGTCAACCCTGCCCCAGCTCAACTGGGGCTATCGCGGCGTCTTCGATCGCCTGGACCGGATGGCGGACGAGCTCCGGGCGGACCGCTCCCTGCCCAAGTTCGCGCAGGCGATCACGCTCTACCACCTCGTCGTCGAGGGCACGCTCGCCCAGCCCGGCCAGCACTTCATCGAGGACTTCTTCAACAAGGACGGCGGCATGCCCGGGTTCAGCGCCGGGATGGCGAACGTCTCCCGCGACGAGCAGCGCCACATCGGCTTCGGCGTCAAGACCCTCTCCGAGATCGTCCCGCAGTCGGAGGAGTGCAAGGCGGCGATCGTGGAGCTGTTCCGCGAGGTCAATCGCTACTCGATCGGCGTGTTCTGCCCGCCCGCCTTCGACCGGGCGTACACCGAGTGCTGGGGCTTCACGATGGAGGACATATACGCCTTCGGCCTGAAGCTCGTGCGCCAGCGTTGGAAGACGATCGGCTTCCCGCTCGAGGAGATGCCGGCCGACGTGTGGCCGTTCGACCACGACCTCAGCGCGGAGGAGATCGCGGCCAGGCAGGTGAAGCTCCTGCTCGCCGGTGTCACCGGCGCCCCGCACCCGAACCCGGATTGCTCGCCCGAGATCCAGGCGATGCTGTTCGACATGACCGCGCGCCGCGCCAACCACGCCGAGGCGGGGAACGAACGCTTCGTGGTCGAGTGGGACTTCACCGACGCGGGACCGCGGCACATCGTCGTCGAGAACGGCACCGCCCGGTCCGAGGCGGGCCGGGCGCCGAACCCGGACCTCACCCTCAAGCTCTCGTGGTCCGACTGGATCGGGATCGCGCTGAACGACCGGAATCCGCTGCGGGCGATCGCGACGGGGCGCCTCCGGCCGAAGGGATCGCCCCGGGCGCTGCGTCGGTTCAAGAAGATCTTCCCGCCGATGTGAGCCACACCGCAACCAATCGGTACCACGGCTGTTTATAGGTCAGTCCGCGTGCCAGGGAGGGATGCACGGCAGGGACTGACAGAAGCAGGGGAGGAGGTGGGGCGAAAGCCTCACCTCCTTTTTTAACGCGAGAGGTTCTTGAGCTTCCGGGCGGCCTTCATCCGCTCGTTCTGGTCGAGATCCACCTTCCGGAGCCGGATCGCGCCCGGCGTGATCTCGACGCACTCGTCCGACCGGAGGAACTCGATCGCCGACTCGAGCGTCAGGGACTTCGGCGGGGTCAGCCGCACGAGCACGTCGGACGTCGAAGACCGCATGTTGGTGAGCTGCTTCTCCTTGACCGCGTTGACGTCGAGGTCGTTCGCCCGGGCGTGCTCGCCGACGATCATCCCCTCGTACACGTCCTCGCCGGGGCCGATGAACAGCGCGCCGCGCTCCTGCAGCCCGAACAGGGCGAAGCTGGCCGAAGTGCCCTGGCGGTCGGCCACCAGCGAGCCGGTGGCACGCGTGGTGATCTCGCCCGCCCAGGGCTCCCAGCCCTCGAAGATCGAGTGGAGGATGCCGGTGCCGCGCGTCTCGGTCAGGAACTCGGTGCGGAACCCGACCAGGCCGCGAGCCGGGATCACGTAGTCGAGCCTGGTCCAGCTGTCGGACTGAGCGGTCATGTTCTCCATGCGGCCCTTGCGGGCGGCCAGCAGCTGGGTCACGGCGCCGACGTGCTCCTCCGGCACGTCGATGACCAGCCTCTCCATGGGTTCGTGCATCTCTCCGTCGATCTCACGGGTGAGCACGCGGGGTTGGCCGGCGGTCAGTTCGAAGCCTTCGCGCCGCATCATCTCCAGGAGGATCACCAGCTGAAGCTCGCCACGGCCCTGGACCTCCCACGCGTCCGGACGGTCGGTCGGCAGGACGCGGATCGCGACGTTGCCGAGCAGCTCCTGGTCCAGCCGGTTCTGGATCTGCCGCGCCGTCACCTTGTCGCCGTCCCGGCCCGCCAGCGGCGACGTGTTGATGCCGACGGTGATGGAGAGCGACGGCTCGTCGACCTCGATCACCGGCATCGGGTCCGGGTTCTCGGGATCGGAGAGGGTCTCGCCGATCGTGACCTCGGGAATGCCGGCGACGGCGATGATCTCGCCCGGCCCGGCCTCCTTCGCCGAGACGCGCTCGAGCGCCTCCGTCACGAACAGCTCGGAGACGGATGCCCGCTCCACGGAGCCGTCCGCCCGGCACCAGCCGATCTGCGACCCGGCCCTGATCGTGCCCTGCATGACGCGACAGATCGCGAGGCGGCCGAGGTAGGGCGACGCGTCCAGGTTCGTCACCCAGGCCTGGAGGACGTGCCCCTCCTCGTACTCGGGCGCCGGGATGTGATCGACCATGAGGTCGAGGAGCGGCTTGAGGTCCTTGCCCTCCACCCCCTCCTCCATCGACGCCCAGCCGTCCTTGCCGTTCGTGTAGACGATCGGGAACTCGATCTGGTCGCCGTCGGCGCCGAGGTCCATGAAGAGCTCGTAGACCTCGTCGACGACCTCGCCGATCCGGGCGTCGGGACGGTCGACCTTGTTGACGACGAGGATCACCGGCAACCCGGCCTCGAGCGCCTTGCCCAGCACGAAGCGCGTCTGGGGCAGCGGGCCCTCGGAGGCGTCGACCAGCAACACGACCCCGTCGACCATCGTCAGGCCCCGCTCCACCTCGCCCCCGAAGTCGGCGTGGCCGGGGGTGTCGATGATGTTCAGCTTGACGTCGCCGTAGCGGACCGCGGTGTTCTTGGCGAGGATCGTGATGCCCTTCTCGCGCTCGAGGTCCATCGAGTCCATGACCCGTTCGTTGACGTCCTGCCCCTCGCGGAACGCGCCGGACTGCCAGAGCATCGCGTCGACGAGGGTGGTCTTGCCATGGTCGACGTGCGCGACGATGGCCACATTGCGTATGTCATCCCTGCGGGCCAAAGGACGCGGGAGTCTAGGGGAAGGCCGGGTCGCCCGACCGTCTCGTGCGGGAGGCCCGGAACGCGAACGGCCCGGTCAACGCCGGGCCGCCACGAAAGAACACGGCCGGCCCGCCCGCCTCGGCGAGCGGCCGGAAGGAGCCGCGATCGTCAGGACTCGCCGCCCACCGGGGTCCCGTTTGTCTGGGCCGCCTCGGGGCTCGTGGTCGAGGTGTAGACGAATTCCTCCTCGGCTCCGAAGATCGCGTCGAGAAGACTCTTGCGGGCCGACTCGCTGAAGACGAGCACGAGGCCGCCGGTCAGGAGCCCGATCGCCAGGAGCTTGCGGAACGGGTGGCGCTTCTTCTTCGGTTCGCGGATGCGGTCGGCGGCGTCGCGCAGCGAATCGGCCGCGTTCTGCAGCTCCTTCTTCACCCGCTTGTCGCTGGTCACCGACTCGACGGCCGAGGAGCGGCTGGACTGGATCCGCTTCACGGCCTTGCGCCCGGCGAGGCCCGCGGCGATCAGGCTCGCACGGAGCTCTTCGTCTTCGATCAGGCGACGGACGTACTGGTTATCGCGTGCCGCCGTGTAAGCCTGGCCTGCTTTACCTGAGATGTTCTCTGTACCCATGTACCCCTCGCTCGGTTCCGTTGGAAAGTGGCTTCGAGGATACCCGGTACCCACTCGCTATGAAAACTCTCAGCCCCTCAGCTTGCCTTCGAGGGCCACCGCGAGCGCGTCGCCGACCTTCTCCGCGTAGATGAACTCGACGTCAGCCCGTTCGTGCTCCGGAATCTCCTCGACGTCGCCCTCGTTGCGGCTGGGCAGGATCACCGTCTTGATCCCGGCCCGCTGCGCCGCCAGCGACTTTTCCTTGACCCCGCCGATCGGCAGGACCTGCCCGGTCAGCGTGACCTCGCCGGTCATCGCGACGTCGTTCCGGACGGGACGACCCGTGATCAGCGAGACGAGGGCGACGGTGATCGCCACGCCCGCGGAGGGCCCGTCCTTGGGGACGGCCCCGGCCGGCACGTGGATGTGGAGATCCTTCTCGGCGAAGTACTTCTCGTCCAGCCCCGGTGCGAGGTCGCGCGCGTTGGCCCGGACGTACGAGAGCGCGGCCTGCGCGGACTCGCGCATCACGTCGCCCAGCTGGCCGGTGATCACGAGCTTGCCGTTCCCGGGCATCGCGGTGGCCTCGATGAAGAGCACGTCGCCGCCGGTCGGCGTCCAGGCGAGCCCCGTCGACACGCCCGGCACCCGGGTCCGGCGGCGGGTCTCCGAGAACACGCGGCGCCGGCCGAGCAGCTCGCGGACCTTCTTGCCCGAGACCTTCACCTTCTTCGTCTTGCCGGGCTTCTCGGCGACGGTGCGCGCCACCTTGCGGCACACGGTGCCGATCTCCCGCTCGAGGTTCCTCACGCCCGCCTCGCGGGTGTACTCCTCGATGATCGCGGTTAGGGCCGGATCGGTGAACGTGATCTGCGAGGGAGTGAGGCCGTTCGCGCGGATCTGGCGGGGCACCAGGTAGCGGCGGGCGATGTGCCGCTTCTCGTCGACCGTGTAGCCGGCGAGCTGGATGATCTCCATCCGGTCGAGCAGCGGCCCCGGGATGGTGTCGAGCACGTTCGCGGTCGCGATGAACATGACGTCCGAGAGGTCGAACGGCATGTCCAGGTAGTGGTCGCGGAAGGTCTCGTTCTGGGCCGGGTCGAGCACCTCGAGCATGGCCGAGGACGGGTCGCCGCGGAAGTCCGACCCCATCTTGTCGATCTCGTCGATCATGAACACGGGGTTGCGCGAGCCGGCGTCGCGGAGCGCCCTGACGATCGTGCCCGGCATCGCCCCGATGTAGGTGCGGCGGTGGCCGCGGATCTCCGCCTCGTCGCGGACGCCGCCCACGGAGATGCGCTCGAACTCGCGGCCGAGCGCCCGCGCGATCGATTGGCCCAGGCTCGTCTTGCCGACCCCGGGCGGGCCGACGAAGCAGAGGATCGGCCCCGGCGAGTCCGGGTTGAGCTTGCGGACCGCCAGGTACTCCAGGATGCGGTCCTTGATCTTCTCCATGTCGTAGTGGTCGGCGTCGAGCACCTCGCGGGCGTGCTCGATGTCGAGGTTGTCCTCGGTCTCCTTCGCCCAGGGCAGCTCGACCAGCCACTCGAGATAGGTCCGGATCACGCCGTGCTCGGCCGCCGCGGGCGGCAGCTTCTCGAGCCGAGACAGCTCCCGCTCGGCCGCCTGGTGGGCGTGCTCGGGCAGCTTCGCGGCCTCGATCCGTTCCCGGAGCTCGTTGATCTCCGCGATCTGCTCGTCCTCCTCGCCGAGCTCGGCCTGGATCGCCTTGAGCTGCTCGCGCAGGAAGTACTCGCGCTGCCCCTTGTCGATCGACGACTGGACCTCGGACTGGATCTGGGAGCCCAGCTGGATCACCTCGAGCTCCCGGGCCAGGATCTCCGAGAGCATGCGCAGTCGCTTCGCCACGTCGACCTCTTCGAGCAGGAGCTGCTTCTCCTCGGTCGGGATGCGAAGCGCCCCGGCGATCAGGTGCGAGAGGGCCGAGGGATCGTCGACGTTGGTGACCGCGAGCTGTAGCTCCTCGGGCAGGTACGGGATCTGCTCGATGATGTCCGAGAAGGTCTTCTGGACGTTGCGGGTGAGCGCCTCGAGCTCGGGGCTCTCCTCGACCACGTCCGGCATCTCAGTGATCCTGGCGACGAGATATGGCGTCTCGGTGACGTAATCGTCGAGGCTGACCCGCTGACTGCCCTGGACGAGGATGCGGATGGTTCCGTCCGGGACCTTGAGCATCCGGGTGACGACCCCGACCACCCCGACGTCGTGCAGCTGGTCGGGCGCGGGCGTGTCCTCCTCCGGGTCGCGGGAGGCGACCATGACGAGCATCCGGTTGCCGGCCAGCACGTCGTCGACCAGCTTGATCGATCGTTCCTGCCCGACCCCGAGGGGGGCCAGCGTGTCCGGGTAGGCGACCGTGTCGCGCAGCGGCAGGACCGGCATCGCCTCCGGCAGGTGGCGTTCCTCTTTGATCGCCTCCTCGATGTCGACGTCGCTCCCGGTGACGACCTCCAGCACCGGGACCCCCTCGGGCGTCGTGTCAGCCATCGATCACGCGCCCCTTGCGGGGAGGCCGGGCGACCGGGACCTTCCGCGTGACCTCGGACTCGTCGCGGAGCGGGAGCTCGACCCTCAGGACACCGTCGTCGTAGGTGGCGACGGCCCGTTCGGAGTCGACGTCGACCTGGAGCTCGACCACGTGGCGGAACGGGCCGGTGGGTATCTCGACCTGCTGGTAGACCCGCCCCTCGGTCTCCTGTACCGGTCGCTCCCCGACGATCGTGAGCTGCCTGCCGCTGACCTCGATCCCCACGGTGGAGAGGTCGATCCCGGCGAGGTCGCACTTGACGACCGCGCGCTGCGGATCGCCGCTGTAGTAGACGTCCACGTTCGGCGAGAAGCCGGTGGCGCGGCGGCTGATGTACGTGGCCCGGCTCCAGCTGCCCGAGAGCATCTCGTCCATCTCTCGTCGCATCCGAGCGAAGTTGGCGAAGAGGTCGCGTTCAGACATGGCCACGAAGATTAGTAGCCGTCGCCGGGAGGCTCAAACGTCCAGCCCGAGGCCCTCGGAGGCGACCCTCACGGGCCCGCCGTAGGCCTTCTCCGCCTCGGCCTTGGCCCACTCCGGGTCGAGCTCGTCCGAGATGTGGGTCAGGAGCAGGCTCTTGGCGCCCGCCTTGGCCGCGTGCTCGCCCGCCTCGCCGGGGGTGAGATGCCCCCTGACCCCGGTTCGCTCCGGCCGCGGCAGGGTCGATTCGGCGATCAGCAGATCCGTGTCCTCGGCGAACTCGACCAGGGCCTCGTTCGGCCGGCAGTCGGCCCCGTAGGTGAGTCGGGAACCCGAGGGCCCGGTGACCTCGATCGCGTAGGTGGTTACGTAGTGCGGGACCTCGCGGAACCCGATCGTGAGCGGACCGACCCGGAGCGGCTCGGCCGGGTCGTACTCGGCGAGCTCGAAGGCCTGCTCGAAGTGCTCTCCGAGGCTCCACGTCTCGTCGAGTTCCTCGAGGAACTCTTTCGAGCCGGGCGGCCCGTAAAGGCGCGGGCGGGCGGGGTCGTCCGTGCCCGGCCAGGGGTCGATCGGCACCGGCTGTTGACGCGGGGCGAACCGGAGGGCGAAGCCGTACGGGATCAGGTCGGCGAAGTGGTCGGCGTGGAGGTGCGAGATCACGATCGCGTCCACGTCCACGTAGTCGTGGTATTTCCGCAGCTTCCCGAAAACGCCGTTGCCGCAGTCGAGCAGCAGCGCGGTGTCGTCTTCGGTCACGAGGTAGCCGCTGCAGGCGCCGTCGGCATCCTGCCAGGCCGGCGACTTGCCGAGGACGGTGAACCTCATGACCTGGATCCCAGACCGTTCATCCACCCGATGCTATTACGGCAAACCCGCGGTGGAGGCGGTACGCGAGGCGGTGAATGAATTTCGACGCGCGGCCCGGCGAGGCGGCGGGCCGCGGGTCGGAGCGGGAGGCCGGGGACGGGCTCGGGGCTCGGCCCGGCCGGAAGCGGCGGCTCGGCCCCAGCCCGGTGGGTCGCGTTCGGCGATCGACTCGCGCCGGTTGAAACGGGTTCGGCGATCGGCCCAGCGCGGGGACGGGGTTTGGCGATCGGCTAGGCCCGGCGGACGGGGCTCAGCGATCGGCCCAGCGCGGGGGCCGGAGCAGGAGCATCGGCTGGCGCGGCGGCACCAGACCCTCGGGCCGGCTCTCCCGGAAGGTGCCACAGGGCTCCTCGAGATCCAGCGCGCAGAGCATCTTCTGGCGGAAGTAGCAGTCCTCACAGGTGGGGATCTTCTTCTTGCGCGCGGCCACTGCCGGGCATCCAAGCAAGACTCGCGAGCGAAGGTCGGAGGCGTTTCCGCAAATCGCAGACTTCTTTCTTCACACCCCTGCAACAACCCCGCGTTTTCCGGGAAGAGGAATCGACGCCCGACCCCGAGCTGGTGTCTGCCGCACCTCGACGGACCGACGTCTCATGAATAAGTCGGCGAGCTTCGCTTCGCTTCGCCCCGCCTCCCAGTCGAACCCGCCCCGCCCATTCACGCCAAAGAATGGTTGGCCGGGGCTCCGGCTCTTGCGTCTCAGGGCCGAGCCGGCCTGCTGGCCGAACCCGAGGTGGCTGCGATAACCGCGTCTATACCGGCAAAAACGCAGCCACCCCCGCGGGGCACCTCAGGTTCCCGGGCGCCGGTGGCCGAGGTGGCTGCGATAACCACCTCTATACCGGCAAAAATGCAGCCACCCCCGCGGGGCACCTCAGGCGCTCGGGCGGCGGAACCCGAGGTGGCTGCGATAACCGCGTCTATACCGGCAAAAACGCAGCCACCCCCGCGAGGCTCCTCGGCTCTTGGGCGCCGGTGGCCGGGGCTCGCCGAGGTGGGGTGACCTAGGTTCGGTACCGGGGGTCGACGTTAGTACCGGTAGTGGTCCGGCTTGTATGGGCCCTCGACCTTTACCCCGATGTAGGCGGCCTGCTCGGGGGTCAGCTCGGTGAGGTCGGCGCCCACGGCCTCCAGGTGGAGGCGGGCGACCTTCTCGTCGAGGTGCTTGGGCAGCACGAAGACTCCGAGCCCGTACTCGTCGGCCTTGGCGAAGAGCTCGATCTGGGCGATCACCTGGTTGGTGAAGGAGTTCGACATCACGAAGCTCGGGTGGCCGGTGGCGTTGCCGAGGTTCAGGAGTCGGCCCTCGGAGAGGACGATGATCGAGTGGCCGTCGGGGAAGCGCCACTCGTGTACCTGGGGCTTGATCTCGATCCGCTCAATGCCGGGGATCGCCTCGAGGCCGGCCATGTCGATCTCGTTGTCGAAGTGGCCGATGTTGCCGACGATCGCCTGGTGCTTCATCTTCGCCATGTGGTCGGCGGTGATGATGTCCTTGTTGCCGGTGGTGGTGATGAAGATGTCGGCCGAGTCGACGACGTCGTCGAGTCGCCTGACCTCGTAACCCTGCATCGAGGCCTGGAGCGCGCAGATCGGGTCGATCTCGGTGACGATGACCCGGGCGCCCTGGCCGCGGAGGGATTCGGCGCAGCCCTTGCCCACGTCCCCGAAGCCGCAGACGACGGCCGCCTTGCCGGCGATCATCACGTCGGTGGCCCGGTTGATCCCGTCGATCAGGGAGTGGCGGCAGCCGTAGAGGTTGTCGAACTTGGACTTGGTGACCGAGTCGTTGACGTTGATCGCCGGAAAGAGCAGCTCGCCCTTCTCCATCATCTCGTAGAGACGGTGGACCCCGGTGGTGGTCTCCTCGGTAACGCCCTTGATCCCCTTCGCGATCTCGGTCCACTTCTGGGGGTCGGCCGCCAGGGAATCGGTGAGGGTCTGGAGGACGATGCGGAACTCCTCGGAATCGGCGCCGGCCGGGTCCGGGACCGCTCCGGCCTTCTCGAACTCGAACCCCTTGTGGATCAGCAGCGTCGCGTCGCCGCCGTCGTCGAGGATCATGTTCGGCCCCGCGGATCCGTCGGCGCCGGGCTCCGGCCAGGTGAGCGCCTGCTCGGTGCACCACCAATACTCGTCCAGGGTCTCGCCCTTCCAGGCGTAGACCGGGACGCCCTGCGGATCCTCGGGGGTCCCGTTCGGGCCCACCGCCACCGCCGCCGCGGCGTGATCCTGGGTCGAGAAGATGTTGCAGCTCGCCCAGCGCACCTCCGCGCCGAGCTCGACCAGGGTCTCGATCAGCACCGCGGTCTGGATGGTCATGTGGAGCGAACCGGTGATGCGGGCCCCGGCGAGGGGCTTCGACTCGGAGAACTCGCGCCGGGTCGCCATCAGGCCCGGCATCTCGTGCTCGGCCAGACGGATTTCCTTGCGTCCGTAATCGGCGAGCGAGAGATCGGCGACCTTGAAGTCCTGGGTTGTGGCGGCATTACTCATCGTGACTGCGTTTCTCCTGGGTTCGGGGACCGATCACGCTACCATCCCAAGTCAATGGGATCTTCGGAACGTTCGGAAAGACTCGCAGCATCCCCCGACCTGTTCGAGAACTCGATACTCAACTTCTTCTCGAGGGTCCACCCGGTAGTGCCGCTGCTCATCTACGGTCCGGTCATCGCCGTACTGGTGTGGCTCGGCGTGGACCGCGGCCTCTCCGTGCCCGCGACCGTGGGCCTCTTCGTCGCCGGCCTCGCGATCTGGACCCTTTCCGAGTATTGGCTCCACCGGCTGCTCTTTCACTGGACGCCGAAATTCAAAGGTGGCGACAAGATCAACTTCATCATCCACGGGGTCCATCACGATCACCCCAACGACAAGATGCGTCTGGTCATGCCGCCGGCCGCCAGCATCCCGTTGGCGCTCGTCTTCTACGCCGTGTTCATGTTGATCTTCGGCTCGCCCTATGGGTGGGCCCTGTTCGCCGGCTTCCTGACCGGCTACCTCGCCTACGACTACACGCACTACTACCTGCACCACTCGGTCCCGAAATCGAAGATCGGCAAGAAGGTGCGCGAGCATCACATGCGCCACCACTTCCAGGACCACCACTACGGGTACGGGGTCTCCACCCCCTTCTGGGACCACGTCTTCCGCACCGTCCCCCGGTCGCGGAAGGCCGAGCGCAAGGCGTAGCCCGAGCGGCCTTTTTCGGCCGTCTCGAACCGGGCTCTCCGCGGATCCGCCCGCAGGTCAATCGGGCGAAACTTTCCGGACGCCCACGGGTTCATCTCGTACAGGCATAAGCCAGTTCTGATCGGCATCTTCGGTTCCGTCCGGAACCGGCCTTGCCAGGCGACGAGGACAGGGGGTCCGACTCGCCGCATGTCAGCCACCCAACGTTCGCTGCGTTGCCGTCTCAGATCGAGGTCTCGGGGAGATCTCGGCTCAGGCACCAACCAAACCGCAAGGAACCGTTACATGACTCAAAGCAGGACCCGTGCCATCTCGGCAGCGCTTCTGACGGCCGCGATCGGCTTCCTCTTCGCCCTGTCCCTCGCCAACGCTCCGGCCGCGAGCGCGACCGGCGGCTCCGGCTGCATGGCGAACCCGCTCGGTGCGGCCACCGGCTACACCGAGTTCGTCCACACCAACGGCACCCGAGGGTCCGAATCCGAGGGTGCCATCGCGTACGGCGGCAACCTGGCGGCCGGCGGCATGACGGTCGGCACCCACCTCACGAATCCGCCCTACACGAACTCGTACCCGACGCTGGTGGTGAACGGCACGTCGAACTCCTTCAACCTCCAGCGCGGCAGCGCCTGGACCCCGGGCCTGACCGGTTCGATCAACTACAACGGTGGCGGTTCGCAGCTCGCCTCCGCCCCGATCGACTTCGACGCCGCCTTCGCCGACCTGGCCGCCAGGTCCGCGAGCTGGGCCTCGGTCGCGCCCACCGGCACCGCCGAGGTCATCAACACGGGCGTCCCGAACCCGGCCGGCATCTCCCTCGGTGGCAACGCCCTCTACCTGAAGGGCACCGATGCGGACCTGAACGTCTTCTCGGTGACCCCGGCCATGCTCGGCGGCAACGTCGCGATCCTGATCGAGGCACCGGTCGGGGCCGCCGCGCTGATCAACGTCTCCGGCACCAATGTCCAGGTCGACGGCAACATGTATTTCCGCCAGGGCATCGGCGGCGCCTGGAGCCAGGCCCAGGACTCGGCGACCGGCGTCCAAAACAAGAACACCCTCTGGAACTTCCCGGATGCGACCAGCGTCGGACTGAACACGGGCTCCGCCTTCGGTGGGACCATCCTCGCGCCGAAGGCCCACGTGAACGCGTTCAACGTCGGCCACAACAGCGGCCAGGTCATCGCCAGGAGCTTCGAGTCGAACCGCGAGACGCACCATGCGATTTTCGTCGGCTGCCTCCCGGACACCCCGGACGGACCGACGGGCCCGACCGGGCCCACCGGCCCGACGTCACCCACCGGCCCGACCGGCCCCACTTCGCCGACCGGCCCCACGGGTCCGACCGGCCCCACGGGACCCACCGATTCGGGCAAGCCGAAGCTGAAGATCACCAAGATCGCCGACAACCCCCAAGTGGTTGAGGGCGGCAACGTCGTCTTCACCCTCTCGGTGAAGAACTGGGGCACCGCCGCCTCGAATGACGTCGTGATCAGCGACAACGTCCCGGCCGGGCTCCAGATCGTCTCGGCCCAGGCCCCCTGCACCGTCAACGGCCAGCTGGTCACCTGCGCCGTCGGCAACCTGAACGCCAGCCATCAGGTCAGCTACCAGGTCAGGGCCAGGGCCACCCTGCCGACCACGACGGTCTCCACGCAGAACGAGCAGCTCACCATCTACAAGGTCGAGAAGCAGATCACGATGCAGCCCGGCGGCAACGTCACCGAGAGCATCGTCTGCAACCCGGGTGACCTGATCTCGGATGCCGCGGTTCGCGTCGATCACATCGACCAGGGCACCGGGACCTTCGGTGACATCGAGGTCTCGCGCCTCGAGTCCGACAGCGCCGGCAGCTACACCGCCAAGGTCGAGAACCACGCCACCGGCCAGGCACAGCTGAAGCTGTTCGCCGTCTGCCTTCCCGGCAGGACCACCGAGGGTCGCGAGCTCACGGTGGGATCCCCGGTCACCGAGACCGCGAACCTCAACGCGGGCGTTCACGACATCGACCTGGCCTGCCCGGCGGGTTCGACCCCGATCGCGCCGGGCATCGAGGTCGCTGGGGGCCGGGCCCTGGTCCTGGCCAGCGCGCCGGTGGGCGACACGGGCCGCAGGCTGAAGGTGAAGGTCACCGGCGGGTCGCCCACGGTCGTAGCGAGCGTGCGCTGCCTCCAGAACAAGACCTCCGCGGTGAACGGTTCCTCTTCGGAGCTGGTGTTCACGAAGGTCACCAAGCCGATCCAGGTGGCCTCCGGCGGCAGAGCCACCGAGTCGCTGGTCTGCGGCGAGAACGCGAAGGGCGTCGTCGGCGGCTGGGAGTTCGACGACGGGCTGGTCCCGCTCGGCAACGACCCGCAGCCGAAGACCCGCGTCTTCTACGTGTGGAACCCGACCGCGCACCCGCTGACCGGCACCCTCTACCTGCTTTGCCTCGAGGCCCGGACCGGTTCCTCCACCCCGGTCGGCGAGAAGACGTACGTGAACACCGCCTCCGTGTCGTCCTCGACGCCGCAGGACGGTGGCGCGGTGCTCTCCGACAGCGCCTCCGTCGAGGTGACCCGCGAAGACGGCATCGTCTCTCCCTCCATCTACCGAGCGAGCCTCGCCGGACGCGGCCTGGTCATCGGCTTCAGGTCACCCACCAGGGCGGGCACCGTGAAGGTGACCCTGCCCGGCAAGGGCCGCCTGGTCGGCAGGCGCGGGTTCCGCCTGAAGAAGGCCGGCAACGCCCGCGCCAGGGTGAGGGTGTCCCGGAGGGTGGCGCGCAGGATCAGGGCCGGCAAGATCCGGAAGGTCCGCGTCAAGGTCGCGTCCGCCAACGGCAGGTCCAGGGCCAAGATCGTGCGCGTCCGGAGCTAGGTTTCGCGTACAGGGGGCCGCTCGCGGCTCGGGGCCTCGATCTCGGGAGGGAGGTCGGGGCCCTTTCCGTTTCAGGAGACCGGATTGGGCGGGGTTCGCCCATCCAGCACGGCGGTGACGTTCCCGGCGACGATGCGCGACATCTCGTCGCGCGCGCGGAACGTGGCCGAACCGATGTGCGGTGCGAGGGAGACCCGGGGCGCCGCCAACAGCTCGGGCGGCACGGTCGGCTCGCCGGCGAAGACGTCGAGCCCGGCGGCCCCGATGCGCCCGTCCTCGAGGGCCCGGGCCAGCGCCACCGAGTCGACGAGCGAGCCGCGGCCCGTGTTGACGAGCACGGCGGTCGGCTTCATCAGCCCCAGCTCGCGCTCGCCGATCAGGCCCTCGGTCTCGGGACCGCCGGGCAGGTGGAGGCTCACCAGGTCCGAGGACCGGAGCAACTCGTCGAGCTCCACGTGCCGGGCGCCAAGCTTCTCCTCGAGATGGTTCTTCTTCCGGCGCCTCGAGGTGTAGAGCCGATGCCCGCCGAACCCGGACACGAGCTCCATGAAGCGGCCACCGATCCGCCCCGCCCCCACGACGCCGATGGTGGCGCCGCTCAGCTCGAACCCACGCCAGCGGCGCGGGTCCCAACCGCGCCAGCTCCCCGCCCGGAGGTCGCGTTCGGCCCCCGGGAGGTCGCGGGCCGCGGACATGGCGAGCGCGAGGGCCAGCTCGGCGGTGGCGTTGGTCAGGGCGTCCGGCGTGTTGGTGACGGTGACCCCCCGCTCGCCGCAGGCCGCGAGGTCGACGTTGTCGTAGCCGACCCCGAAGTTGGCCACGACCTTCAGCTGGGGGCCGGCCGCGTCGAGCAGCTCGCCGTCGACCGCGAAGGTGAGGTCGGTCACCAGGGCGTCCGCCCCAACCGCCCCGGCCAGCATCTCCTCCCGGGTCGCGTCGAGCCCGAGCGACTCCACCCGAAAACTCCGCTCGAGCCGCTCCCGGCCGGCCGGGAGCAGCTCTCGCAGGATGACGACTCTGGCCCGCTCGCTCACCGGCCGGAGGCTACACGGGGCGGGCGGTCAGGAACCGAGCGTGAACCCCCACTTGGCTTCGGCCGGAGCCGGATTGCCGTCGACGAAGCTGTAGATGTAGAGCTCGCTCCCCGGCTCGACCACGCTTCCGGACGAACCGTTGTGCTGGCAGGTGGTCGTGGCGGCCGAGAAGACGCAGCCGAGCAGGGTCCGGCCGTCGGCGACCAGGATGAGTTGGCGCTGGCTCCCGGCACCGGGCGCCGCCGAGAGCTTGATCGAGAAGTTGCGCGCGGTCAACGGGACGTTCGGAGAAAGGGTGCTGACCTGGGACGCCGTCCCGCCCGGGGATGCCGCACCCACGGGGGTGAGGTACTCCGCCGTAGCGCCGAGGGTGGCGCGCCCGGACAACAGGCTGACGCTGGGACCGGCGGGACCGGTCGGCCCGGTCGTTCCGGTCGGCCCGGTCGTCCCGGTGGGCCCGGTGGCCCCGTCGGTTCCGTCGATTCCGGCGGGACCCGTCGCTCCGGGCTCGCCGGCGGGACCGGTCGCCCCGGTGGCGCCCGGCGCACCGGTCGGGCCGGCGGGACCGGTCGCGCCGGGGCTACCGTCGGCGCCGGTCGCGCCCCGCGGGAGCTGACCACGCTTGAAGTCTCGCGCGAGGAGGGAGCGGTCCTTGACCTTCGCCGAGGTGACCGCGTTTCGCTTCAGCTGCTTCGCGCCGACCGAGTTCTTGGGGATCTGGACCGCCGCGTAGGAGGCGCCGCCGAGCGCGACGAAGAGCGCCAGCGTCGCGACCACGGAGGCGTATCCGGGACGACCCGTCCGGGTCCAGAGGTTCTTGATTGAGGTCTTCATGGGCCGCAATATGCCGCGGCCCATTTGCGAAAACCTTGCGGGGAAGCGCTCTGCTCCCCCGCTGGTTTCGCGTGGCTTCTAGACCAGGCCGAGGTCGGCGACCGCGTTCCGCTCTTCCATCAGCTCGGTTGCGTTCGCGTCGATCTTCTCCCGGGAGAACTCGTCGATCTCGAGTCCCTCGACGATCTTGTACTCGCCGCCGGAGCAGGTCACCGGGAAGCCGGCGATGATGCCCTCCGGCACGCCGTACGAGCCGTCCGACGGGATGCCCATCGACACCCAGTCGCCGTCAGGGGTGCCGAGCACCCAGTCGCGCACGTGGTCGATCGCGGCGTTGGCGGCGGACGCGGCGCTGGAGGCTCCGCGCGCGTCGATGATCTCCGCACCGCGCTTGGCGACACGCGGGATGAACTCCTCGCGGACCCAGACGTCGTCGTCGACCTGAGCCGGTGCGGGGCTGCCGTCGACCAGGGCGTGATTGATGTCCGGATACTGGGTGGCCGAGTGGTTGCCCCACACGGTCATCCGCTTGACGTCCGAGACGGGCCGGCCGAGCTTGTTCGCGAGCTGCGCGATCGCCCGGTTGTGGTCGAGGCGCATCATCGCGGTGAAGCGTTCCTTCGGCACGTCGGGCGCCGCCGAGGCGGCGATCAGCGCGTTCGTGTTCGCCGGGTTGCCGACCACGAGCACCTTCACGTCGTCCGCGGCGCCGGCGTTGATCGCCTCGCCCTGGGGCTTGAAGATCCCGCCGTTGGCCTCGAGCAGGTCGGCGCGCTCCATGCCCGGGCCGCGCGGACGGGCGCCGACCAGCAGGCCGATGTTGACGCCGTCGAAGGCCTCCTTCGGATCGTCCGTGATGCTGATCTTCTCGAGCAGCGGGAAGGCACAGTCGTCGAGCTCCATCGCGGTGCCCTCGGCCGCCTTCACGGCCGCCGGGATCTCGAGCAGGCTCAGGTGCACCTTGGTGTCGGGGCCGAGCATCTGGCCGCTGGCGATACGAAAGAGCAGGGCGTAACCGATCTGGCCGGCGGCGCCGGTGACGGTTACCTTGGCGGTTGAACTCACGTTCTTCTCCTTGGTTTCTGGTGGCGGGCCCTAGGCCATCGCCTTCTGAAGGTTCTCGTCGATCGACTCCAGGAACTCCTGGGTGGTCTGCCACGGATGATCCGCATCGATCAGGCGGGCGAGGTCCTTGGTCATCTTTCCGCTCTCGACGGTCTCGACGCAGACCCGCTCGAGCGTCTCGCCGAACTGGCTGACCTCGGGGGTTCCGTCCATCCGTCCGCGGGCCGAAAGACCGCGGGTCCAGGCGAAGATCGAAGCGATCGGGTTGGTCGACGTCGCGTTGCCCTTCTGATGCTCGCGGTAGTGGCGCGTGACCGTGCCGTGGGCGGCCTCCGCCTCGACGGTCTTGCCGTCGGGAGTCATCAGGACGGAGGTCATGAGGCCGAGCGAGCCGAAGCCCTGCGCGACGGTGTCCGACTGGACGTCACCGTCGTAGTTCTTGCAGGCCCAGACGTAGCCACCCTCCCACTTCAGGGCGGAGGCGACCATGTCGTCGATCAGGCGGTGTTCGTAGGTCAGGCCGGCCTTGTCGAACTCTTCCTTGAACTCGTCGTCGAAGACCTCCTGGAAGAGGATCATGAACCTGCCGTCGTAGCGCTTCATGATCGTGTTCTTGGTCGACATGTAGACCGGGTAGCCGCGCTCGAGTCCGTAGCGGAAGGAGGCGCGGGCGAAGTCGCGGATCGAGTCGTCGTGGTTGTACATCGCCATCGCGACGCCGCCGCCGGGGAAGTCGTGGACGTGCATCTCGATCGGCTCGCCCTCGTCCTTCGGCGTGAAGGTCATCGTGAGCGTGCCCTCGCCCTCGACCACCATGTCGGTCGCGCGGTACTGGTCGCCGAAGGCGTGACGGCCGATGATGATCGGCTTGGTCCAGCCGGGCACGAGCCGCGGCACGTTGGAGATCACGATCGGCTCGCGGAAGATCACGCCACCGAGGATGTTCCTGATCGTCCCGTTGGGCGAGCGGTACATCTCCTTGAGGCCGAACTCCTCGACCCGGGCCTCGTCCGGGGTGATGGTGGCGCACTTGACGCCCACGCCGTGCTCCTTGATCGCGTTGGCGGCGTCGACCGTGATCTGGTCGTCGGTCGCGTCGCGGCTCTCGATCCCGAGGTCGTAGTACTTCAGGTCGACGTCCAGATAGGGAAGGATCAGCTGGTCCTTGATGAACGACCAGATGATGCGGGTCATCTCGTCGCCATCCAGCTCGACGATCGGGTTGGTCACTTTGATCTTCGACACGGCTGGTACTTCCCTTCGATGTTTGTCTGCTGCGATTCGGGGCTCCGATGCTATAGAGGCGACCGCCTCCAGGGCGTGAGTGGGTGGTTCCCCGCCCCTCGGAGAAGCCTCCCTGTGCGACCATTGAGGCATGCCGGATACCGCCGATGCTCCGCAGCACGCGACCCACCGGGTCTTCAATCAGTCCACCCCCCTCGAGAACGTCAACCTGTACGAGATCGACCGTCCCCTCCGGGAGGCGGTCCGGCGGGAGGGCGCCGGTTGGGCGGAGGAACGGATCTCCGCCCTGGGGGAGATCTGCGGCCAACCCGACGTCCTGCTCGCCGGGCGCGACGCGAACGAGTTCCCGCCCCGGCTGAAGGCCTTCGACCGCTTCGGCCACCGGGTCGACGAGGTCGAGTTCCATCCCGCGTGGCACCAGCTGATGTCGCTCGGCATCGAGCACCAGGTCCACGCCCTCCCGTGGCGGGAACCCGGCCCGGGGGCCAACGTCGCCCGGGCGGCGCTGTTCACGCAGCTGGCCCAGGTCGAGGCGGGCGTCGGCTGCCCGATCTCGATGACCTTCTCGGTCGTGCCTTCCCTCCGCAATCAACCCGAGGTCGCGGAGGAGTGGGAGCCCCGCTTCACGTCGCTCGAGTACGACGGCAAGCTCCGGCCGGCCGAGGAGAAGCCCGGTTGCCTGGCCGGGATGGCGATGACCGAGAAGCAGGGCGGTTCGGACGTGCGGGCCAACACGACCCGCGCCGTCCCGCTGAACGGCGGCGGGCCCGGCGGCGAGTACGAGATCACGGGCCACAAGTGGTTCTGCTCGGCCCCGATGTGCGACGCCTTCCTGGTCCTGGCCCAGACCGACGCGGGCGTCTCCTGCTTCTTGATGCCGCGCTTCACCCCGAACGGGGAGCGCAACGGGTTCCACATCCAGCGCCTGAAGGACAAGCTCGGCAACAAGTCCAACGCCTCCTCGGAGGTCGAGTTCCGGGGCGCCTGGGCGCGGATGATCGGCGAGGACGGGCGAGGCATCCGGACGATCATCGAGATGGTGAGCCACACCCGCCTCGACTGCGCGATCGGCTCCGCCGCCGGCATGCGCAACGCCGTCGCCCAGGCCACCCACCACGCCGCCCAACGTTCCGCCTTCGGCAAGAAGCTGATCGACCAGCCGCTGATGCGGAACGTCCTCGCCGACCTCGCCCTGGAGTCGGAGGCGGCGACCGCCTCGGTGATGCGCCTCGCGCGGGCGTACGACGAGGCGGCGGCCGGAGACGAGGCCGCCGCGCTTCTCCAACGGCTCGCGACCCCGGTCCTGAAGTACTGGATCTGCAAGCGGGCCCCATGGCACGCGGTGGAGGCCCTCGAGTGCTTCGGCGGCAATGGTTACGCCGAGGAGTCGGGCATGCCGCGGCTCTTCCGGGAGAGCCCGCTGATGTCGATCTGGGAGGGCTCCGGCAACGTCCAGTGCCTCGACGCCCTCCGGGCGATGGTCAAGAGCCCCGCCTCCTACGAGGCGTTCTTCGCCGAGGTCGGCGAGGCCGCCGGGGTGGACGCCAGGCTCGATTCGTTCGTCGAGGACCTCCAGAGGCAGATCACCGGCGACCCCGAGACCCTGGAGGTGCGCGCCCGCCGCGTGGTCGAGGGCATGGGACTGGCCTTCCAGGCCTCGATGCTGGTCCGCCACGGCGACCCGGCCGTCGCCGACGCCTTCTGCGCCTCCCGCCTGGGGGGCGAGTGGGGCGAGGCGTTCGGCACCCTGCCCGCCGGCACCGACTTCGAGACGATCATCCGGCGCTCGACGCCGGGTGGTTGAGATTTCATCGGTCCGGGAGCAGGCGCAAGAATGGAGCCCGCGTCGCCGCGGGCTCCGATCAACTCAAAGAGTCTTATTGAGTATTACCCATTTCCCCTGGGTGAAACGACCGTAACATAGCCAGTCGTCGCTTGCAAGTACGTCTATAAGTTGTCAGATTTATGGTGAGGTAAATGACTTATCTCGAGGTCCGCCAAGTCTAGAGTCCCCAGGGGAAATGAGAACTCAACCGAGTATCACGTTGCCGTTCTCGACCGGCGAGTCTAGAGTCCCCAGGGGAAATGAGAACTCAACTTCTCCACTTCGTACAGCACCCTCCACCCAAGTCTAGAGTCCCCAGGGGAAATGAGAACTCAACCCGTGAAGTTCGGGGAATCGAACGCCGACAAGTCTAGAGTCCCCAGGGGAAATGAGAACTCAACATGCGGCCTCCGCTGTCCTCCCCGGACCCAAGTCTAGAGTCCCCAGGGGAAATGAGAACTCAACAAAGGACTCATGGACGAACTGTCCGAAGCAAGTCTAGAGTCCCCAGGGGAAATGAGAACTCAACTGAAGTGCCACCGTTCGCCGGGTTCAGCCAAGTCTAGAGTCCCAGGGGAAATTAACACTCGACTTGTCGAGAAACTTGGCGCGAAGGATCGTAATGTGGAACGACCCAGACTGATTTCATCCATGCTTCGCGAGCGCTATCGGAGTACTGGTAGAGAAACTGATGTGACCTGAATCTTGCGTGTCATTGCAACCCGCGTCGGGTCGTTTGATCCAATCCGGAGACGATCGACGTTTATTCCGGAGGGGGATCGCCCGCGAACTTCGGTCCCGGGCGCTCCATGATCCGGAACGAGGGCTTGCGGAAGCCCAGCTCGCGGTAGAGGCCGTGGGCGTCGGCGGTGCCGAGCAGCCACCGCAGGTCGCTGAGCTCGCCGCCGTCGACCATCTCCCTGACCATCTCCTTGCCGAGGCCATGGCCCCGGTGGCCTTTCAGGACGAAGACGTCGCAGAGATAGGCGAAGACGACCTCGTCGGAGGCCGCCCGGCAGTACCCGACCAGCTCTCCGCCATCCGCGTAGACCGCGACGACCCGCGACGCCTCGTGAAAGGTCTTCTCGATCAACTCGCGTGGCCGTCCCCGGGACCAATACGCCTCGTTCGCGAGGAAGTCGCAGACCACGTCGAGGTCCACCCGCCCGGGATCGTCGTCCAGCTCGTAACCGCTGTCCAGCCGCCGCCTCACCCTTCCAGGTTCTCAGAATCGCTCCGGGCCCCGCCCGGGGTTCACCGCGAGATCCAGCCGGAGGCCAGCTTCCGGGTCATCGCCTCGGCCAGGCGGATCCCCTCGTCGACGGTCCCGAAGTCCACGTTGGCGGCGACGTCGTTCGGCCAGTGGTAGTTGGCGGGCTGCTTGTGCTCCGTGCAGGAGCAGATCGAGACGACCGGGTAGCCCGCCGCGAGCGGCTCGAGCCCGTCCGTGCCGTTGCGGATCCGCAGGTTCGGCATCAGGGCGATGCCCTCCTCCTCGGCCGTGCGATCGGCCAGGTCCAGCGCCTCGGCCGGGTACTCGAACATCTTCAGGAAGCCCTCGCCCCTCAGGACGGTCAGGTTCGGGGACCCGATCGTGTCCATGTTGATGAAGAACGTGGAGTCGACCGGCAGGTCCGCGAAGTGCCGTTCGCCGAACGCCTTCATCCCCTCGCTGAACGACTCCTCCGACCCCGCCGAGAGCAGGATCAGCCGGAGCCCCTCCGGGGGATCGGCGATGAAGCGGCGCGCCAGCTCGATCAGCGCGACCACGGCCGTGCCGTTGTCGTTCGCGCCCGGAACCACCTTCCGCAGGCCGATGTCGGCCATGGCCGCCGTCGAGCCCGCGGAGAACACGATGCCGGCCGCGGCGACGCGACGGCTCCCGGTCAGCCCGCCGAGCGCACTCAGGATCGGTCCGCCGATCACGGGGGCCATCAACATCGGCGAGGTGTCGAGATGTTCGAACAGCCCCGTCTTGGAGACCAGGTCGGGGATCCCGGGATGGAACACGAGCCCGGCATTGGCCGCGTCGTGGTGGGAGACCAGCACGACCGTGCGCTCGGCATCGGGGTCGCCCAGTTCGCACACGACGTTGGTGGTCTCGCGGCCGGGCAGCAACTTGCGCAGGCGCCGCGCGCGGGGCGGGAACTCGCCGGCGATCGCGGCCGCGCCGGCCGCGCCCAGGAGGGCCCCGGTCACTCGCTTGCCGCGGCGCGCGGCGATGCCGCCGGCCAGGCCCATGAGCGTTCCGATCCCGAGCGGCCACCAGTAGGTGCCGTGGGCGCGCTCGGTCTCGATCCGCGCCTCCGCACCGACCTCGGCGAAGCGGGCCACGAGCCACTCGGCCGCGCGCCGTTCCCCGGCCGACGCCGAGGGACGCTCGATCGCCTCGAGCTCCTCCAGCTGGGCCCTGAGCCGGTCGAGGTCGGAGGAGGCCGCCGAGGCCTGATCGGGTGATCGCTCTTCGCTCATGGAGGGGGAAGATATCCACTGCCCCGCCCCGTTCCCGTGACGCATGTCCATACGATGTGGGCAGTGTTCGGCGGCGGCAGCTCCATAACTCTGTTTCGGGTCGCGGGGATCAGGATCGCGGTTGACTGGTCCTGGTTCCTGATCCTGTTCCTCGTGATCTTCTGGGTCTCCGGCTTCTACGGCGACATCCTCGACGACCCCGGCGGCACCGAGCCCTACGTCCTGGCCGTCCTCAGCGCGGTCGGCTTCTTCGGATCCATACTGCTGCACGAGCTGGGCCACGCGTTCGCCGCCCGCCGGGCCGGGATCGGGATCAGCACGATCCGGCTCTGGCTGTTCGGAGGGGTGGCCGAGATGACCCGCGAGTCGGACAGCCCCGGGACCGAGTTCAAGGTCGCGATCGCCGGCCCGCTTGTCACGGCGTTGATCGCGATCGTGCTGTGCGCGGTCGGGGTCCAGGCGGCCGGGCTCGACAACTTCCGGGACGCCCTCGAGATGAGGGTCACCGCCGAGACGACCGGCGTGATCACGATGGTGGCGTGGCTCGCCGCGGTGAACATCATCGTGCTGGTCTTCAACCTGCTGCCGGCCTTCCCGATGGACGGCGGGCGGATCGTGCGGGCGATCGCGTGGAAGGCGACCGGCAAGCGTGGGGCGGCCACCCGGTTTGCCGCAAACCTCGGCCGCATCTTCGGCTACGTCTTCATCGGGCTCGGGATCCTCTGGCTCCTGAACGGCAACGTCGTGAGCGGCGTCTGGCTCGCGATGATCGGGTTCCTGATCAACAGCGCCGCCCGCGCCGCGGCCAGGGGCACCCTGAGCGAGAAGCTCGAGCAGGTGGCAGTCTCCGAGGTGATGGACTCCGACCCGGTCGCGATCCCGGGCGACGTGGACTGCGCCCGTGCGCTCGACGAGTACTTCCTCCGCTACGGCTGGTCGTGGTTCCCGGTCATCGACTCGGGCGGGGCATTCGTCGGCATGGCGCTCCGCGAACGGCTCCAGGCCGTCCCCGAGGTCGAACGGTCCGGGACCCGCGTGTCCGACGTCGCGGAGCGGGACCCGGCGTTCGCGGTCGACTCCCGGGCCCGGCTGGACACCCTGCTGGGCAACCCCCAGCTCCGCCGTTTCGGTGCGCTGATGGTCACGGACGAGGTCGGCAGGCTCGCCGGGGTGATCACCGTGGAGCAGCTGGGGCGGGCGCTCAGGGCCTGATGCGGGCCCGGGGTGCAAGTCCCGTGGCCAATACATAAACTCGGCCTCTGGCACTCGCAATCGCGACATTCCTCATCGCCCTCGCGCTGATCGCGAGCGAGCGGATCCACCGCACCAAGGTGGCCCTGCTCGGGGCCGCGGTCGTGGTCTTGTTCGTGGGGGACTACAACGAGGAACTCGCGATCCACTCCGTGGAGTTCGCCACGCTCGGCCTCCTCGCCGGGATGATGATCCTGGTCTACCTGACCCAGCAGAGCGGGATCTACGACTACATCGCGGTCAAGGCCGGTCAGTTCTCCCGGGGCAACTCGTTCCTGCTCGTGGTGATGATGGTGATCGTCGTCGCGGTCCTCTCGGGCTTCCTCGACAACCTCACGACGATCCTGCTGGTCGTGCCGATCACCTTCCTGCTCGCGGACACGCTCGACATCAACCCGATGCCGCTGATCCTGATCGAGGTGATGGCGGCCAACATCGGCGGCACGGCGACCCTGATCGGCGACCCGCCCAACATCATGATCGGGGACGCCGCCGGTCTCAGCTTCAACGACTTCCTGATCCACAACCTGCCGGGCGTCTATGTGATCCTCGCCATCGTCACGGTCGCCCTCTACTTCGTGTATCGGAAGCAGATCGACGTCGCCGAGGCGAACCGCAAGTTCGTCATGGAGCTCGACGCCGCGGCCTCGATCCGCGACCGCGACGAGCTCAAGCGCACGATGCCGGTCCTGATCGGCACGATCATCGTCTTCTTCCTCCACCAGTACATCCACATCGAACCGGCCACCGTGGCGCTCTCCGGTGCGGCGGTGGCGCTCATGGTCACCAAGATCCCGATCGAGCAGGCGCTCGAGAAGATCGAGTGGACCACCCTCTTCTTCTTCATGGGACTGTTCGTGATGGTCGGGGCCCTCGAGGTGACCGGGGCGATCGACAAGGTCGCCGAGGGCATCACGAGCGTCACCAACGGCAACCGGGACGCGGAGCTCGTCGGCATCATCTGGACCTCCTCCCTGGTCGGCGGGATCGTGGACAACATCCCCCTCACCGCGGCGATGATCCCCGTCGTCGAGGACATCCAGGGCGGGACGGGCGACATGGCCTACTGGTGGGCGCTCTCGCTCGGGGCCTGCTTCGGCGGCAACCTCACGATCATCTCGGCCGCCTGCAACGTGGCCGCGGCGGGCATGGCCGAGCGCGCGGGCCGGCCGATCGGCTTCTGGCAGTTCTTCAAGCTCGGGTTGCCCGTGACCGTCGCCTCGACCCTGATGG
>Ga0182737_1001187_pt1 | contig 27287 bp, 23 predicted proteins | sample eDN5th30CBELigOP_FD_128878 | JGI IMG/M metagenome (GOLD analysis project Ga0182737, IMG submission 128878) | Enriched Organic Plus compost microbial communities from Emeryville, California, USA - eDNA 5th pass 30_C BE-Lig OP (version 2) (version 2) ... | reverse complement strand
TGATGTGAACCGCAAGACTTTCCACCGTACCGCCGAGACGGACCCCCGAAATCGGCGCGGCATCTCGGTAGTCGAGCCCGGTTGCAATCCGCACATAGCGATCATTCGGACAGACATTATTGGCGGCATCGAAACCGACCCATCCAAGACCGTCGATATGGGCTTCAGCCCATGCATGGCTCGCGGTTTGTTCCTCCACGCCTTCCATCATCAGATATCCTGAGACATAACGCGCCGGAATGCCAATCAGACGGGCTGCGGAAAGGAATATATGCGTGTGATCCTGACAAACGCCTTTCCCGGTTTCCAATGCGCTTTCGGCATCGGTTGAAACGCTTGTCGTTCCCGGCATATAGGCGACCGTCTTGTGGATGGTGTTCATCAGATCGTGCATCAGGGCAAGCCGTTCCTGCCCGGTCGAAAGATCAGCCGCCAGTGCCTTGATGCGTTCACCCGGCGCGGTCAACGGCGTCTCGCGTTCGAAGAGCCAGAGAGGCGCATAACCATAGACAGGCCCCAATACGCCGACCCTGTCTTCCACATCGATACTGCCGCTGTCGGTTATGACGATCTCGCTGACATTACGCGCATGCTGGACCAGATCGGTCTTATTGCCAAAACCGTCGACATAGGAAACCTCCGGCTCACCGCCTTCGATTTTCAACTCCCAGTGTTTGACCATCTGGCCCGGCACCGTTGGCGGGCGCAGCCGCAATTTCTGGACCGCATAGGGAACCGGATGCTCATAGCGATAATGTGAAACGTGCCGGATATTGAGCAGCAAGCGAAGACCTCAATAGAAATTATAGGTTTCTGCGATCTCGTTACCGAGCCGGTTGTTGCGGGTAATGAATTCGGTCAGGAATTCATGCAAGCCCACGTCGAAGATCGCGGATATGTCCTGATTTTGCAGGCTCGCATAGATTTTGTCCGCTGTCGCGTGGCAGGCGGCTCGATTGCCATAATCTTTCGACAGATAATCCAGATGTTCGGCGATGCTGCGATAGCAGTAATGGAGCGAACGCGGCATACGGCCATTCAGGATCAGGTAATCCGCAACCTGCGCCGGACGGTAGTCACCGTCATAGACCCAGCGATAGGAACGATGAGCAGAGACCGATCGCAGGATCGATTCCCATTGATAATTGTCCAGCGTCGTGCCGACATAGGAAATGGCGGGCAGCAGGACATAATATTTCACATCGAGAATGCGGGCCGTATTGTCAGCACGCTCAATGAAAGTACCGAGGCTTGCAAAGTCAAAGATTTCGTTGCGCAGCATCGTGCCGTGGAAAGAGCCGCGAATGAGCGCTGTCTCGCGCTTGATCTGATCGAGGAGCTGCGGGAGGTCACTTTCCTTCAACGGCTTGCACAGCGACTTTTTCAGCGACATCCATGCTTCGTTGACGCTTTCCCATGCCTCGCGTGTCAGCGCCGTTCGCACCATGCGCGCATTGGAACGCGCGGTTTCAACACAGGTCATCACGCTTGACGGATTATCCGTATCGCGCAGCAGGAAATCCGCAACGTTGGCAGCGTTATAGACATCGTATTTAGCGGAAAAGCCCTGACTTGCACCCGCTGAAACCGCCACCGAAGACCATTCCTCCGGTGCGTCAGACGTTTTCGTCAGTGCCATGCGAAGTCCCGCATCGACAAGGCGCGCCATGTTTTCGGCGCGCTCTATATAGCGGAACATCCAGTAAAGTCCGTTTGCCGTACGGCCAAGAAGCATAAATCATTCCCCTTTTCGCGCCCTGATCTTTTTGTCAGTTACGGCACGTCAATCCAATTGTTTCAGTCGTCGAGTACCCACGTGTCCTTGGTTCCACCACCCTGGCTGGAATTCACGACAAGCGATCCCTCCTTCAATGCCACACGGGTGAGCCCGCCGGGTGTTATGCGGATGCGATCTGAAACCAGCACGAATGGGCGGAGATCGACATGGCGCGGCGCAAGCCCGCTCTCGGTGAAGATGGGCGTCGTCGAAAGTGCAAGTGTGGGCTGCGCGATGTAATTGCGCGGCCTTGCCTTCAGTTTTTCCGCAAATGCGTCGCGTTCGGCCTTCGTCGAGGCCGGTCCGACCAGCATTCCATAGCCACCGGAGCCGTGTACCTCCTTGACGACAAGCTCTGCGAGATTGTCGAGCACATAAGCAAGGCTGTCCGGTTCGGAACAACGCCAGGTCGGCACGTTTTCGAGAATGGCCTTGCGGCCTGTATAGAACTCCACGATTTCTGGCATATAGGAATAGATCGCCTTGTCGTCGGCGATGCCGGTTCCGGGCGCATTGGCGATCGTGATATTCCCTGCCCGGTAGACATCCATGATGCCGGCAACGCCAAGCGTCGAATCCGGCCTGAATGTCAGCGGGTCAAGAAACGCATCGTCCACACGCCGGTAGAGCACGTCGATGGCCCGATAACCTTGTGTGGTCCGCATCGCCACACGTCCGTCAACGACGCGCAGATCGCTTCCCTCGACCAGTTCGACGCCCATCTGGTCGGCAAGGAATGCGTGTTCGAAATAGGCGGAATTGTAAATGCCGGGCGTTAGTACCGCTACAGTCGGCACATCCTGCGTACCGGGAGGCGCAACGCTTGCCAGCGACTGGCGCAGCAATTGCGGATAATTCTCAACCGGGCGAACCTTGACGTTCTGGAACAGTTCGGGAAAGAGCTGCATCATCGTTTCGCGGTTTTCCAGCATATAGGAAACACCGGATGGCGTGCGGGCATTGTCCTCCAGCACATAGAACTGGTTCTCGGCCGTGCGCACGATATCGACGCCGATAATATGGGTGTAGACATTGCCCGGCGGGCGAAAACCGATCATTTCTGGCAAGAAGGCTTCATTCTTGGAAATCAGGTCTTTGGGAATGCGCCCTGCCCGGACAATCTCCTGCCGGTGATAAATGTCATCGAGGAAGGCATTGAGCGCCATGACGCGCTGTTCAATACCCTGCGACAGACGTCGCCATTCCTGCCCGGAAATGATACGCGGGATGATATCAAAAGGGATGAGGCGCTCGCCCGCCTCCTGATCGCCATAGACAGCAAAGGTGATACCCGTCTTGCGGAAAACGCTTTCCGCGTCATCGCTTTTCTGCAGAAGTTTGTGCGGGTCCTGCTGGTCGAGCCACTGCTTGAGAAATTCGTAAGGCTGGCGGACATTCCCGCCATGATTGAGCATCTCGTCGAATGGCTTCACTTAATTCCCCTTCTTTTCCCTATTATTCAGTCCGGACTCAGGGAAAAGCAAGCAAGGAAATTATGCAAAAGCGCAAAGCTGGGTTGCGCAATTTCGTCACGGCAGTTGATCTCTGACGCGCGCTCATTCGGCCGCAAATGCAATATCAGCGAAAATTCAACCCGGTCGATGGGCTTTCACGACTGCCGGATCGGTATCGATACGCCCGGCCCCGATGAGGTCGAGACAATAAGGCACTGCCGGAAAAATCGCCTGCAAGGTCATGGCAATTGAAGCTGGCTTGCCGGGAAGATTGAGGATGAAACTCTTGCCGCGACTGCCTGCCGTCTGGCGGGAAAGAATGGCGGTTGGGGTCTGTTCAAGGCTGACACGGCGCATCAATTCGCCGAAACCGGGCAGTTCCTTATGCAGCACGGCCTGCATGGCTTCCGGTGTTTCATCGCGCGGGCTCGGCCCCGTGCCACCGGTTGTCAGGATCAGATCACAGGCCTCGTTGTCGCAAAGATCGATAAGCGTATCGCGCACCGATTCCATGCCATCGGGAATAACGCGGCGAATGGTTTCGTAAGGCGTAACGACAGCGCCTTTCAGCCATGCTTCCATCGCTGGGCCACTCAGATCTTCGTATTCCCCGCGACTTGCGCGGTCGGAAACAGTCACGAAACCGATCTTCACCATCATACCCTCACAGTCAGTTTTCAGCTCTCAGCAAACTTCTGGCGATCTTATAGGCGCTCGCCGGTTTTATGTGAAGGTTTGCAGCTTGAGCATGTCTTCCCGAAAGTGGAAACCGATTTCGGGGAGACATGCGTAAAAACAAACAGATAGAGCATTTCCAATGTTTCAAGCGACAAAGGAAATGCTCTAGTAAATGAAAACGCCGCCCGAAGGCGGCGTCTTGCATATGATGTAACTCGAAAATTACGGCGTAACGTCGAAGCCGAACCACTTTTCCGACAGACGCTTGATCGTGCCGTCAGCCTTTGCGGCTTCAATGGCATCATCGAACATCTTCTTCAGTTCGGCATCGTCCTTGCGCAGGCCAACGGCGACGCCACGGCCCAGAATGCCGCCCTTGAAGAAAGGACCGGTCATGACGATGTCTTCATTGCCCGGCTTCTTGGCAGCGTCCGTGAGGTAAGCAAGCGAAGCTACGATCAGGTCGACGCGGCCAGACTTCAAGTCGAGGTCGTGCTGTTCCGTGGTCTTGTATTCGCGAATGTCGATGCCATCCTTGAAATACTTGTCGAGCAGAGTCAGGCCGAGCGAAGCGGTCTGGACGCCGACGGTACGGCCCTTGATTTCAGCTGATACGTCGTCGATTGCCTTCTGGGAAGCCGCTTCATCCTTGGCGAGATAAAGGGTTTCGCCGGTGTGCGGCAGCTTCGCGTAAGGGCTGTCCTTCAGCGTCGCGAAAGTCTGTGGTGTCAGGCCATAGGAGATCGAGAAGCTGATGGTTTCTTCGCGCTTCGGCGTAGCGGTAAGGCCAGCCATGATGGCATCGAACTTGCCGGCATTGAGCGCCGGAATAATGCTGTCGAAAGGTTGTGCAACCATCGTGCACTCGACCTTCATGCGGGCGCAGAGGTCCTTGTAGAGTTCGACTTCATAGCCATCCAGCGAGCCATCGGGCTTGGTGAAGTTGTACGGGCGGAATGCACCTTCAGTGGCGATGGTGATCTTCGTCCACTTCTTTTCCTCGGCATGGGCCGAGATGCTCGTCAGAGCAAGAGCGGAAATGAACACGGCTTTGAAAAGTCCGGTGGTCTTCATTGCAGTTATCCTATTGCGGTTGTTTCTGTCCGGCTTCCGCCGGAACACAGAATTTCGAAAATTAGGCAGCATTCTCGTGGCTGATGAACTTGCGGAAACGTTCCGACTTCGAGTTGCTGAACACGTCTTCCGGAGCGCCGTCCTCTTCCACCAGACCTTGATGGAAGAACACCACGCGGTTGGAGACGTCGCGCGCGAAGCCCATTTCGTGGGTCACCACCAGCATGGTACGGCCTTCTTCAGCCAGACCGCGCATGACGCGCAACACTTCACCGACCAGTTCCGGATCGAGTGCCGAAGTCGGCTCATCAAAGAGCATGACCTTCGGCTTCATAGCCAGTCCGCGGGCAATCGCAGCGCGCTGCTGCTGTCCGCCCGAGAGATGAGCCGGATAGAAATCGCGCTTGTCGGCAATGCCAACCTTCGCCAGCAGGGCTTCTGCTTCCGCCACGCATTCCGCGCGCGGACGTCCCTGCACATAGATCGGCGCTTCGATGATGTTTTCCAGAATGGTCTTGTGCGACCATAGATTGAAGCTCTGGAACACCATACCGAGTTCCGAACGAATGCGCGAAACCTGCTTCTTGTCCGTCGGGTAAGATTCACCCTTCGAATTCTTGGCCATGCGGATGGTTTCACCCGAAACCGTCACAGTGCCTGACGTCGGCGTTTCCAGAAGATTGATACAGCGCAGGAAGGTCGACTTGCCGGAACCCGACGAACCCAGGATCGAAATGACTTCACCTTCACGTGCTTCGAGTGAAATGCCTTTCAGCACTTCATTGGCACCGAAGCTCTTGCGCAGGTTTTCGACTTTCAGCGCCACCGGTGCATTGGGGGAAACGATTTTGCTCACGATGTTTGTCCTTCGGAGGAAAGCTGGAGCATTTCCAGCAAAAGTGCGAAGCGGTTTTGCGTAGGAGAATGCGTAAAAACAAAAAGATAGAACGGTTCCATCGACATCATTCTAATTGGAACCGCTTTTGACGACCGGCTGGCGCAGATAAGGGGTCAGCCTATATTCTGCGAACATCAGCGCACGTGTCAGAACGAAGTTGATGGCAAGGTAGATCGCACCGGCAATCACGAAGATTTCTATGGCCCGGTAGCTCTCGGCGATCAGCTTTGCTGCGATACCAGTCACTTCCATAAGCGTGATGATCGATGCAAGCGAGGTTGCCTTGATCATCGAAATCATCTCATTGCCGTAACCCGGCAGCGCTTGGCGGATCGCAAGTGGCATGACGATGCGGCGGAAGCAGGTGAAGGACGACATGCCACAGGCTTTAGCAGCTTCGATCTGACCATGCGGCACCGACAGCAGACCACCACGGATGATTTCGCTCGCATAGGCGGCGTTGTTCAATGTCAGCGCAATGATCGCACACCAGTAAGGCTCGCGCAAAACTGGCCACAGGAACGAGTAACGGATAGCCGGAAACTGGCTGAGACCGTAATAGATGATGAATATCTGCACCAGAAGCGGTGTTCCACGGAACACGAAGACATAAAGGCGTGCGATCCAGTCCAGCACCTTGACGCCCGACAGTCGCATCAAGGCGAAAAGCAGGGCCAGTATGGCGCCAAACACGATGGAAGTTGCCGCAAGCTTCAGGGTCAGCGGCACGCCGCCCAGCATCTGGAAGAATGCGTCGGAATAGAATTCAAGGTTCATTTTGCCCTCCGGACGCCGCGGGAGAAGTGGCGCTCGGCCATCTGCAGAAGCCCGCCGGAAACAGACGAAATCAGCAGGTAGAGCGCACCGGCAATGAGGAAGAAGTTGAAGGGCAGACCCGTCGAGCCTGCACCGATCTGCGCCTGACGCAGAAGCTCGACCACACCGGCAACCGACACCAGAGCGGATTCCTTGAGCGAAACCTGCCAGACATTGCCAAGGCCCGGCAATGCGTGTCGCAGCGCCAGCGGCGCTATGATACGGCGGAATTTCAGCATCTGGCCCATGCCACAAGCAGTAGCAGCTTCGAGTTCGCCTTTGGACACGGCCCGGAATGCACCACGGAATACTTCCGTGTGGTGCGCCCCACAGGAAATGGCAATTGCCAGCACACCTGCCAGAAAGCCCGGAAAACCGATGAAGCCCTCCGCACCAAAATATTTGCCCAACGCTGTGACTGCCGCACTGCCGCCGAAATAAAACAGATAGATGACGAGCAGATCTGGGATACCGCGAATGATTGTGGTGTAGCCATCGGCAACAGCACGAAGCGTGCGCCCGCCGGAAATCTTCGCCCAGGCGGCAAAAACGCCAATGGCAGCGCCAAGAAGGAAGCCCAGAACGGCGAGCGCTACGCTCACCAGTGCACCCATCATCAGCACATAGCCCCAGCCGTCCGGCCCGAAGCTCAAAATATCGAGAAAGCCCATCTGCTTCATGATGCGTCAGGCCCTGTTGGAATTGGGGGATTGAATGTCATTTCTATTTTCAGAATCTGTCTGACCGCCCGCATCATTTTGCGGTTTCGGGCAGAGCGGGTTGAACGCTGTCTGGTATAGGATTGATGAAAACGGTTCCGTCGAGCCGTTTTTCGTGATCCTGCTTGGCTTTCTTGATCTGCTCCGGATTACGGAACAATTCGATGGCGGTGCTGCCCATGATCTTTGCGGCATGGGCCATGCCCTTATGCGCCGCTGGCAGCTTGCCCTGCGCCACCATCTGCCACGAATGAAGCGGCGTGCCAATTGCGCAGGTCGCGCCGCGCATCTGCACGGTGGGCACGACCCAGCTCACGCTGCCGACATCGGTAGAGCCGACGAGGGTATTATCGCCCTTATAGGGCGTATAGATATCTTCGCAAAGCGCGAGGCCATCCTTGGGCTCCACGCCGAAGCGACGGAAAGCATCTGAAATGTCTTCCCTGGACAGGGTCTTCTGGAAACGGCTTGCGGTTTCGCGGTCCTGCTCATCGAAGTCCGGAGGTCCGAGCCGCTCAAGCTGAAGCTGCATCATCTGTTCCAGCGGCGTGTTGCCGATCAGATCAGCATCGCCGCTGACGATTTCGCTGCGGACCGTTGTTTCAGTCATCAGTGCTGCGCCGTCGGCAATCTTCTTGACGCGTTCCAGAAGGGTCTGCATTTCCGGCAAACTGCGGGCGCGAACGAGATAACGCACCGTTGCCTTGGCCTGGACGACATTCGGAGCAAAACCACCCGTATCGGTCACAGCGTAATGAATGCGCGCAGTGGACGGCATATGCTCGCGCATATAATTCACGCCGACATTCATCAGTTCAACGGCGTCCAGCGCACTTCGCCCCAGATGCGGGGCCGACGAAGCGTGGGCCGCACGACCGCTGAAGTGAAAATTGATTTCGTTGCAGGCAAGCGAAACCGGATCGTTTACGCCCGCGAAAGGAGCCGGGTGCCAGCAGAACGCGATATCCACATCGTCAAAAAGTCCTTCGCGGACCATGAACCCCTTGGCTGAACCGCCTTCTTCCGCCGGGCAGCCATAATAGCGCACGCGGCCCTTGATGCCCTGTGCGGCAAGATAATCCTTCACTGCCGCAGCAGCGAGCAACGACCCTGAGCCCAACAGGTTATGACCGCAGCCATGTCCATGGCCGCCGACCTCGACTGGCTGCTCTTCAACCAGTCCAGATATCTGGCTGAGGCCCGGCAATGCATCGAACTCACCAAGGATGGCGATGACCGGTCCTTCGTCGCCAGCTTCGCCCATCACCGCAGTCGGCAGGCCCGCAATACCACGCTCGACGCGAAACCCTTCGGCTTCCAGCATCGCGGCATGGGCATCGCTCGATTTGTACTCTTCGTAATTTGTTTCAGGATTATCCCAAACTGTATCGCTCAGTTCGAAATATGCGGCGCTCTTGGCGTCGACGATATCCCAGATATCGTGATGGTTTTTCAACTTGGCTCCATCGCTCATTTCACCGACGCCATGCGAGATGGCGGCGGGTATTTGGACGTTCCGGCAATGCAATTGCCGAACCTTCCTCAGACTGCAATTTTTGATGATGCTGATAGAACTCGGGCCCCGCTCCCGCAAGGGCAGATCGGAGAGTTGATGCGAAATTGCTCATTTTCAGGCAGTTTTCTGCCCTCAACAAGCTGTTTCGGTCCAATTCGTCCGATTGAAGTTAGCTGTTAGCCTCCCACACGCCTCAATATTCCTCGCACCTGTACTCAGCAGTACCCGAGACAAATGGCGGGGAGTAGCCATGATATTGGTCAAAATTATTGTGAGTTTTTGCAATATGAGAGGTTCCTCCCGACAAATTGCCAACAAGCTTGGTGAGCGGCGACAATCACGGAAACTTTCCTTTGAAGATATTCACCCCATCCATTAATTCAACGGCCAAGCTTCTTGACGCGGAACCGAAACCACTATCAACGTCAGACATGCGCATTCTACTCGTAGAAGACAATCTCACTCTTGCAAACTGGCTGGCAAAAAGCCTGCAGCAGTCGAACTACAGCGTCGATACAGTGCACGACGCGGCGGATGCGGAACAGGCGCTCGCCTTCACGGAATACGATCTGGTGATCCTTGATCTAGGCCTGCCGGACAAGACCGGGCTCGACGTGCTGGAACACGTTCGCGGCAGAGGCAATGAGGTGCCTGTCATCATTCTGACAGCCAATGCCAGTCTTGACGGACGTATCCGCGGATTGGATGCCGGTGCTGACGATTATCTGGCGAAGCCCTTCGAACTCAGCGAACTTGAAGCGCGTATCCGCGCCCATCTTCGCCGGTCCAGCCAGCGAACAGCACCAGTTGTAACCTGCGGCTTTTTGCGTTTCGACACCAACACTCGGCTGTTTTCGCTTGGAGACGATCCGCTGTCACTTGCGCCCAAAGAACATGCAGTTCTCGAACAGCTTCTGCGGCGCATCGGAACCACCGTCAGCAAGACAACGCTTGTTCAAGGAATCTACAATTTCGACAGCGAGACCGATGAGAACGCCATCGAGATTTACATCCATCGTCTGCGCAAGAAGCTGGAGGGCAGCAGAGCCGAGATCATAACCTTGCGCGGCTTGGGCTATCTGCTGCGTGAAGCGAGTTGAGATGAAACGGCTGTTCAACCGCCTTTCCCAAAGCCTGCGTGCGCAACTCGTTTCCTGGATCGTGATCCCGCTGATTGTCGTGGCCGCGATCAATCTGTGGACGGCATGGCGCGCTTCGGAAAACATGGCCGGGATCGTGTCTGACAGAATGCTGACGGCGTCTGCGCGTGCCATCGGTGAGGCGACTGCCGCCTCGCATAATGCCATTGATGCCGTCATTCCACCGGTAGCGCTGGAGATGTTTTCGACAGGAAATGGCGACCGGGTCTATTATCGCGTTGAGACGTCGGATGGACGCCTGCTGGCAGGCTTTCCCGACCTGCCAAAGCCGGCCAAAATCGCGGATTACGACCCGCTCCATTATGAAGGCACCTATCGCGACCATCCCTTGCGACTGGTTGTCGTGCGTCATCCCGTTGCCGCACCGTCCAACCTGCCACAAGCTGTCGATGTGGTCGTGGGTGTCACGCTTGCAGGATATACCGCCATGCAGCGGGAGCTATGGCTGAACTCCGTGCTGGAACAATCACTGCTTATCATTGTCGCCGGTGCCCTTTCGCTATTGGGCTTGCGCTTTGTGTTGCGCCCGCTGATCCGGCTCCGCAACGAGGTCCGCAATCGCACATCCGAGCTGGAACCATTTGATCCGCAGACAGTTCAGACCGAACTTCGACCGCTCGTCACAGCGCTGAACCAGTATATGGAGCGCGTGCGCAAGCAGATGTCAGCGCAGCACCGTTTCATCCAGAACGCGGCACATCAGTTGCGTACACCGCTTGCGACATTATCAACACAGGCCAGTTTCGCTGAACGGGCGACCGGTGAAAGTGACCGCAAAGATGTTCTGGCAGGAATCAAGAATACAGCCATGCAACTCTCACGGCTTGCCGGGCAATTGCTCATGCTTTCGCGTGCCGAACCGGGTAGCAGGCGCCCCCGCGCCGACCGGGTTGATCTGGCGGAAGCGGGACAGCAAATTCTGGAAAGCCTCGCGGGCAAGGCGTTCGACCGTAAGATTGATCTCGGGTTCGAGCTTAAAGCAACCAAGCCGATGATTTCTGGCGACGGCACCATGCTGCGGGAAATGATCGTCAATCTGGTGGACAACGCCCTTACCTATACGCCTGAAGGCGGCACAGTAACGCTTGTGGTCGATCAGGATGAGCGCAAAATCAATATCAGGGTCGAGGACAACGGGCCTGGCATTCCGGCCAGCGAATACGAACACGCTTTCGAACGCTTCTATCGTGTTCCGGGCACTGTCGCGGATGGAAGCGGGTTGGGCCTTGCCATCGTGCGCGAAGTCGCTGACACGGCGGGTGGCCATGTGGAGCTTTCCCAAACGAAAGGCGGCGGGCTTACGGTGACTGTCACCTTGCCCGCCGCCTGACATTCATGCATTTTACCGACTATCAGCTTCCCTGTTCGGAAAGCGCCTGTGGACGCCATTTCACCAAGTGGTTTTCGACCAATGTGATGATGTATTCCACGACGAGAGCCAGAACCGCCAGAATGACCATTGCAGCAAAAACGCCATTGGCATTGAACGTGCCCTGAGCGGTTGAAATCATCAGGCCGACGCCCTTCTTTGCACCAAGGAATTCACCGACGACAGCGCCGACGAGTGCAAAGCCAAAGCTGACGTGAAGGCTTGCCAAAATCCAGCTCATGGCCGACGGCACGATGACGGTGCGCGTGATCTGCGAACGGGATGCACCCAATATCTGCGCATTGGCAATCAGCGCGCGGTCGGCTTCGCGCACGCCCTGAAACGCATTGGCGAACACGACGAAGAACACCATGACGACGGCCAGAGCCACCTTGGATGCCATGCCTAGACCAAGCGCAATAATGAAGATCGAACCCAGCACGACGCGCGGGATGGAATTGGCGATCTTGATGTAGATCGAGAACACATCGGCGAGGAACTTGTTGCGCCCCAGCAGGATACCGCAAATGACGCCGCCAACCGCACCGATCAGAAAGCCGAGCGCTGTTTCCTCAAGTGTTACGATAATCTGTTCCGAAAGCGGTCCCTGTGAAGTGCCTTCCGTGATCCATATCCATATCTGATCGGCAATGCCGGAGGGGCTTGCAAAGAAGAATGGGTCAATCAGGCCGGTTCGTGCGCCGAGTTCCCATCCGCCCAGAACGGCGACAAGAATGGCGAGGCGTACGAGGATAACGACCGCGCGCCGACGGCGCATATCGGCGCGAAATTTCGCTTCGGTGCGCGCAAGTTCGTCAGCACTTGCATTGGCCTGCAAGCTTGCTGAAGCGGAGAGAGCTTGTGTTGTCATATCATTTTCTCCGATTAGTTTCCGTTGGCCAGTGCGCGCTTCTGGCCGATCTGCACTTCCTCGCGCAAATCATCCCAGATAACCTTGGCTATATCGACAAACTGGCTGTCGTAGCGGATGTCTTCCATGACGCGCGGGCGCGGAATGTCGATGTCGTAGACGCTCTTGACCGTGGCTGGACCGGCGGTGAGCACATAAACCTTGTCGGCCAGTGCAATCGCTTCTTCGAGATCGTGCGTGACGAAGATGACGGACGCGCCGGATTGCTGCCAGAGATCGAGCAATTCACCCTGCATCAGCGTACGCGTCTGTACATCGAGCGCGCTGAACGGCTCATCCATAAGCAGGATTTTCGGTTCGTTGATGAATGTCTGTGCCAGCGCTACGCGCTTGCGCATACCGCCCGAGAGCTGGTGCGGATAATGCTTTTCAAAACGGGCCAGACCAACGCGGGCAATCCAGCTACGCGCTTTCTCATAGGCTTCTTCCTTTCCCATGCCGCGATAGCGCGGACCCGCGCTCACATTGTCAATGACATTGAGCCACGGAAAAAGGGCATCCGCCTGAAACACGAAACCGATATCGGGGCTGATGCCTTCGATAGGCTTGCCCATCAGGCGAACTTCGCCGGCACTTGGCTTGGCGAGACCGGTTACGAGATTAAGCGTCGTTGACTTGCCGCAGCCGGTCGGACCAACAACACAGGCAAATTCGCCCTGCGCAACATTCATTGTGAAGTCGCGCAATGCGGTCATCATCTTGCCGTCGGGGGTGACGAAACGGCGGGTTACATTGTTGAGCGCGATTGCAGGCACGCTATTGCCAGCTTTCTCACGCGCAATGGTTCTGGGGGCTTCCATCAGCATGGGTTCCTCGCGGGTATGCGGCACCGCTCGCACGCGATAATTTTGTTATCGAGCATCTCTGAACGCAAAACCGGTTTACACCTTTGGCTCGAAAATGCTTTGTCGCGCGCCTGCAATGCGGTTGAATCTGTGGAGGGCAGCGGGACTGACGTTCATATTTGAACGTCAGTCGAAGGCTGTTTACTTCGCAGCGTCGAGCGTTGCGTTGGCCTTGTCCACGAACTCGGTCGTGAAGGTCTTCGAAAGGTCTACCTGCTTCTCCTGAAGCGGCTTCTTGAAGGTTGCGAGAACCTTGAGAACAGTTTCAGGACCATCCTTCGGCATCCGGCCATCCGGCGTGTACTGTGCCTTGCCCTCAGCCAGTCCCTTTACGTAAAGGTCCTTGTCACCGACATAATAATCCTTGGGCATCTGGTCTGCGATTTCTTCAGCGCTGTGCGAAGCGATATAACGCATAGTCTTGACCAGAGCGTTGGCAAGTTTCTGCGCGTCTTCCTTGTGCGTCTCAAGCCACGCGCTTTGCACGTAGAACGATGCAGCCGGGTATGGTCCGCCCAGCGCTTCGATGGTCTTGTCCGGCGTGCGCATGTCGACCAGAACCTTGGCATCGCCGCTTTTCAGCATGTTTGCGACAGTGGGCTCTGTGGTCATGCCTGCCTGAACGGCATCCTGCTTGAAGGCCGCGATGAAAGTGTTGCCTGCGCCGACTGGCAGCAACGTGTAGTCACCCTGCTTGAGACCATTGCGCATGGCAAGGTATTGGGTCAGGAAGTCCGTGGAAGAGCCGAGACCCGTGACGCCGAGCGTGTGGCCCTTGAAATCGGCAGGCGACTTGATCTGGTCGGCATATTTGCTGGAAACGAGTTCCACTTCACCCGGCGCCTGGCTGAACTGGACGATGGACTGGATGAACTTGCCCTTTGACTGCAGGTCGATCGTGTGATCGTAAAAGCCGACCACGGCCTGAGCTGCACCGGCCAAAAGTTCGTTTTCTGCGTCCACGCCTGCACGGCTGTTGATCAACTCGACGTCAAGGCCTTCATCCTTGAAGTAACCGAGCTTTTCCGTCAGCACTGCCGGAAGGTAAATCTGCTTTTCCATACCGCCGACGATTACCGTCAGCTTTTCGGCATGGGCCGCGCCTGCGCCAATTACCATCGCACCGCCAATAACGGCCGCGCCAAACAGATGGCGGCATGAATCAATAGAGATTTTCATTTTTGCTCCTCCGAGAGCTCCTGTCGGTCCGACAATGCCAGACCCCTCCTGATATGCGCCGATTCCTCAATCGGTTCGGAATGGTTACCGCAGGCAAGCTTTCAACCAGCTTTCAACAAACTTACAGCGCGCTTTCAAACCCGACAGTTTGGAAAACAGAGATTATCGCTATGTGCATCGGGAAGCGCCGGATTGCGAAAAACACTATCGTGATAGGTCTGATATCGCTGTCATAAAACGATCAGTTGCTTTCCCCCTGAATTAGGGGTTCAATCAATCAAATGGGGAGGCATCCATGCCATTTCGCGGTAACAAGTGTCAGGGTACTTATGCGCCAAACGATCTTCAGGCGCTTCAGGCTGCCTATAATCGTTGCTGTGCATTGCTGGATCGATGTCCCACAACACACGAAGATAAAGAGATGCTCGCACGAGCGATCATTAGAGCATATGAAACGGGCGAACAGAATCCAGACAACATCGCGGATATCGTAGCCAAGCTGGAACTCGCTCGCATCTAGTGGATTGAATTTGACGTTTGATACCCGCCCGACATCAATCCCGTTTCAAACGTCAAATTCGAAAAGTCCACTAGAACTCTTCCCGGGAAATGTGGAACAGTTTTCGAACCGAGATACGCGTCGAAACCACTGGTAAAGAATACCCAATTATTCAACTTATATTGTAAATGCTCCTGGACTTAATTCTGTTGCCGCGAATATCCAAGCGAAAGACAGCCACGCAATTCCTCAAAAGTTGCTGTACGAAGAGTGTTTTACATAAAGTAAACAATTCTCGGGTATAAAGTTTTGCAATCGGCTTTATTATAGTATAGCGGATCGCACGAGTTTATTGGCTTTTGGATGGAATGACCTGTCCGTGAGCCATCTGCGGAATGCACAGAATGCCATTTTCGAGAGATTACTATTTCGGGCGTTTCAAACCCGCCGAGTTGGAGGAGCTGCAAGCGGCTTATTTGAAGTCGTGCGAAGCTATGACCCGTTGCCCGATTACCTCTCCCCACAAAGACGAAATGGCGCGCGAAATCATCCAGATTTATGAATGCGGCGTTGTGGATGCCGAGAAAATCGCCGAACTCATGGTGCAAATTGAAGCAGTCAAGCCGCGTCCGATGAGCGAGCAGATGCTTGCTCAGGTAACGGCGATCCAGCCCAAGATCGCCTGATCGAAATAATTTCAATGGGAACACCCGGACGCGATAACCGAATCCGGGTGTTTTTGTTTAGCGCTGCGCTACTGGGCGGACAAGCGGGGTCACGCGACGAATGGTGACGCGGCGATTTTCCTGCTCAGCCGCCTGCGTGCGAATTTTGAGGAAGCGTTCGCCGTAGCCCTGAGTGACGAGGTTTTCTGGCGGAATATCATATACTTCCGTCAATAGGCTCGCAACGGATTCAGCACGTTTGTCGGACAAGACCAGGTTCGAGCGATCTGAACCGACAGCATCCGTATGCCCTTCGATAAAGAATGTTTCGCCTGGGTCCTTCGCCAGAACCTTCTGCATGGCGGTTGCAACCTTACGCAACGTTTTGGCCTGCGACATCGAAACCTCGGCACTTCCCGTCGCAAAGTGGATCGTGTCCAGATCGATACGACGCACCTTGTCGCGCAGACGGGCAGAATGACGAACTTCGTCAATCGTATAAACACGCTCCACACGTTCGACCGGCGGCATCGCCAGGAAATCATAGAAATCGCGTTCAGGATCGTCTGCAACATCGATGATGTAATCCCGCACCGGGACAGTCAGACGCATCGGGGGCAGTTCATAGCCAACATCGATAATCGAAGCGCGCGGATTGTTGTCATATTCCGGCGCATAGATCATCAGATGTTCGTTACCGTCCCGATCGATACGGGAGCGCTGCAGAATATCGCCGTAACGATCATAAACCGTGACGATCTGGTTTCCGCCCGGACGGACGATGGTTTCACGGGTGCGTCCGCGCGGCAGTTCATCGTAATAGGTCTGTTCCGCATCACGGCGCAATCTGGGGCGATCATCGCCGCGCACGAAGATGCGATCACCCACATCCAGAATGACGCGATTATCCACTTCCTCGATAACTTTGACGCTCGAGACATTGTTGGTCACGTTATTGACCGTTGTATTGTTGATAACCGTATTGTTCACCACCGTGTTGTTGACGATGTTGGTGGTTTCCGGCACGGCAAAAGCTGGCGCTTCCTTTATGCGAGTACCCTCTTCCTTGAGATTGGCCTCGATCTTCTGCGGCAGCGCTGCCTTCACTTCTTCGGGAATAGCGACCTGTGCCGCCGCATCGTTTGCCGGTGGCGGTGCATTTTCCTCGGCGGAACGCTGCTGTTCACGCTGCTTGCGACGCTCTTCACGCGACTGGCTCCCACCAGAATTGTCGGCATCCTTGTCGCTGTCGAGAATGGCGGCGCCATTTTCAACCGGCAAGACAACGGTGTCGTCTGTCTTGGCAGGGTCTTTCGCAATCTCCTGCTTTTCCTCAGTCGATCGCTGATCGACTATTTCCGGTGCTGGCTCAGGCGCTGGATTCGATACAGGCTGTTGCTGGCCTTCTGTTGATTGCGGCTGCTCAACGGGCTGTGCGGGCTGAGCCTCATTCTGCGGCGCTTCTGTTGCTTTCGGTTCTTGCGGTTGAGCTTCTTCAGGATGCTCAACAATCGATTCTTCGGCTGGCTTTTCCGTTTCCTGAGCCGGAGCCTCCCTGGCTGGCTTTACAGCACGTTTGGCAGGCTTTTCGGCTGCAGGCTGCTCAGGCTTCGCTTCCGGTTCCGCCGCTGGAGCTTCCTTTACCGGCTTCTCGGCGGGTGCGGCCTGCTCTTGAGACTCAGCGGTCTTGCGAGCAGCCTCTTCAGCGGCCTTCTGCTGTTGTTCGATCTGGCGCTGCGCCTGTTCCTCGGCCTTTTTCTGCTCGGCAGCCTGCTTGGCCTGTTCTTCAGCCTGCTTCTGAGCTTCGCGCTCTGCGGCCTTCTGTTGTTCCTCGGCTTGCTTCTGTGCTTCGCGTTCGGCAGCTTTTTGCTGCTCTTCGGCTTGGTGCTGCGCCTCTGCTTCCGCGGCACGCTTTTGCTCTTCTGCCTGACGTTGAGTTTCTTCCTGAGCGGCCTTTTGCTGCTCTTCGGCTTGTCGACGGTTCTCTTCCTCGGCAGCGCGCTGCTGTTCTTCTGCCCTGCGCGCTTCTTCTTCTGCTGCCTTTTGCTGTCCTTCAGCCTCACGCTGTTGCTGCTGCAACTGTTCGTCGGACGGCTGCTGGTCTCCATTTTCCTGTGCCAGCAGGATTGGGGCTGTCAGCGTGTCCGCCAGTACGGGTTGTGCAAGAATGGAGGCCGAGAGAACCGGCACGGCAACCGTGGCAAGAAGCTTCGAACGAATAGACATAAATCCTTCTCCTTCTGGAGGGCAGAATTGATATGCGTCTCACCCATAGATTCGCGGGCAAAAACGCCGTAGAGCCGCCAGCGATATCCATCGAATTGGGGCAAATTCCGGCAGCTTCACAAATCCGTTATCGCAATCCACATGAATGCAGGCTGAACTCAGCCGTTCGGGAACGACGAGATTTGCCGCATTCTTTTAGCCAGAAGCTCGATACCTTCCGCAATCCGATTGATCGGAATGGAAGAATAAGCGATGCGGAAATAACGACATGGCCGGTCGTCGCTCCAGAAAAACGGCGACCCTGACTCGATCAACACGCCGTCCTCGCGCAAATCACGTGCGAGCTTATCGGCATCCATGCCTTCCGGCCCTTCGATCCAGAATGCCGTGCCGCCGAACGCCGATTTTCCGGCGATTTTCAATCCTTCACGATTAAGCGCGTCGATCATGACTATATGGCGTTTGTGATATTCTATCCGCATACGGTGGATGACCGCATCATAGTGACCAAGCGCCAGAAAATAGGCGGCGGTTCGCTGTTGATGGCCCGGCGGATGACGCAGCATGAGTGCCCTTAACGCCCTCGCCTCGCGGATCACCGGCGCTGGAGCGACCAGATAGCCGAGCCGAAGTCCCGGAAACAGTGACTTTGAAAAGCTGCCCACATACAAAACCCGGCCATATTGGTCGAGCGATTTCAGCGCCGGTGTCGGCGGCTGCAGGAAGCTCATCTCAAATTCGTAATCATCTTCAACGATGACAAAATCGCGTTCCGCCGCTGCTTCCAGCAGTGCAATACGCCGCGCGCGTGGCATGGTGGCGGCGGTTGGAGACTGGTGACTTGGCGTAACAAAGACCGCATCAATCCCATCGGGCAATCGTTCCGGCGGCAAGCCGCCTTCGTCAACGTCGAGGGCCGTTACACGAGCTCCTGTCAGATGAAGCGTCGCGCTGATATCCGGATGCCCTGGATTCTCGCACACGACATGCGAACGTCGCGACAAAAGCAGATGGCTGACGATCCAAAGCGCGTTCTGTGCTCCCACCGTGACCAATATCTCGTCCGGTTCGGCCCGTATTCCGCGGCTCGGTAGCGTGCGTGAGCGGATATAGTTGACCAGTTCCACGTCGTCAGCAGCAGCAAAATCACCGGCCATAAGGATGAAGTTCTCCCGAGCCAGGGCACGCCGGGCGCAATCGCGCCATGCGGCCAGATCGAATAAGGTCTGGTCCATCTGGCCATAGAGAAAGGGGTAACGATACTTCCGCCAGTCGAGCGGCTTGCGAATGGTCTTGGCGATATTGAAGCCGGGACGCAGTTTGGACGACCAGTCGACAGCCGTATCGGGTGTCTGCAAAAAATCCCTGTCGGGACGGCTGATAGGCGGCGTCGTGGCCACATGATAGGCACTGCGTGACCGCACTTCCAGATACCCCTGAGAAACGAGCTCCTGATAAGCCAGCGTTACAGTCAGGCGCGAGACTTTCAGATAATCCGCCAGCCGTCGCGTCGAAGGCATGCGCGCACCCGGTAAAACACCACCGGACAGAACGGCCGATACAGTCGTTTCACGGATTTGCGACTGCAATCCGGTGTTTCGGCTGCCATCTATGAAGAAGATTGTCGGGGAGACGGCATCCAAGGCATTACTCCATTAGTATATCTGTAATTACGCCCAACTTCGCGTCAGTTTTTCAGCTTCATGCTCCACTTAGCAATAGTGTTTCTTCTTTCTGTTTCTCCACGTGGAATAATTTCGACGGTAAGGTGGGTGCGCATTCCGATTTTCAGGCACGGCCATCTTGATCGCCAAGCTGGACTTATTGACTATTCCAACTGGATATAAGGCAAATTTGATGAGATGGCTATCGTTTGTAACTGGAACTGTAGATTGGCGAAAAACGCCAGCAGTCGTGACTAGGTCAGGCATGGTTCTTAAATGGAAGGGGAACTCCATGAACTATTTCAATAGCATAAAACGGGTGGTGTTATTTTCGGCCGTAGCAGCGCTTTCAACATCTGCGGCCTATGCCGAAACCACAGTCGTGGTCGGCTATCAGCAGATCGTCGGGCCATTTCTGACCGCGATCGCTGACGGAAAGTTCGATGCGGCAGCAAAGGAAGCCGGATACAAGATCGACTGGCGCCAGTTCGCATCGGGTGGCGATATTTCGACGGCACTTGCGTCCGGGAATGTGCCGATTGGCGTTATCGGTTCAACGGGCATCGCAGCCGCCGCTACACGTGGCGTCGACCTTCAACTCTTCTGGATCCTCGATAATATCGGTAAATCGGAAGCACTGGTAGCGCGCGAAGGCTCGGGTATCGAGAAGCCGGAGGACCTCAAGGGCAAGAAGATCGGCGTGCCTTTCGTCTCGACCTCGCACTTCCATCTTCTCGTCGGCATGGACGATATCTGGAAGATCAATCCGCGTGACGCGGAGATTCTCAACATGACACCGCCGCAGATCGTTGCTGCCTGGCAGCGTGGTGACATCGATGCGGCCTATGTCTGGCCCCCTGCTCTTTCTGAAATCCTCAAGACCGGCAAGGAAATTGCCAATTCTGAAGAAATCGGCGCAAAAAGCGTTCCAACCTTCGACGGACTTGTGGTGGACAAGAGCTTCGCCAGTGAAAACCCAAAATTCATGACCGCCTTCACCACTGTGTTGAAGGATGCCTACGCTGACTACAAGGCCAATGGCAGCCAATGGACAGCGGATTCCGAACAAGTCAAAGGCATGGTCAAGCTGATCGGCGGCAATGCCGCTGACATACCTGGTGCACTCGCACTGTTGTCCTTCCCCACCGTGGAAGAACAGGCCTCCCCGACTTGGCTCGGTGGTGGCAAAGACAGTGGTGCGCTCAAATCTGTCACTCAGAGCGCGAAATTCCTCGTCGATCAAAAGCAGCTCGATCAGGCTCTGGATGACTATAGCGGCAATGTAAATGGCAGTTTTGCTGAAGCCGCCGCGAAGTAATTACGTGAAGTAATTCAAGCGCCTCCGCCAGCGGCCTGCCTTCGGGCTTGCCGCTGAACCGAGACGGTTCCTGTAGTGTTTTGCCTTCTGGCTTGTGCCGGAACCGTCTTTCGTTTCCGAAAGGTAACGTCATGGAAACCTTGAACGTATCGAATGTCAGTCTGACCTATCCCGGTCTTTATGTGGAAGAAGCCGTGATTGCGCTGAAGGGTGTCAATCTGCGCATCGACAGCGGGGATTTTGTGGTGGCGCTTGGTGCGTCCGGCTGCGGCAAGACCACGCTTCTCAATCTCATGGCGGGGTTCATGATCCCGTCATCCGGTGAAATTACATTGGGCGGAAGGCAAGTGCGTGGTCCCGGCGCCGACAGAGGTGTCGTGTTCCAGAAACATGCGCTGCTTCCCTGGCTCAATGTGATTGACAACACCGAGTTTGGCCTCAAGCTTCAAGGTGTGCCGAAGGCCGAACGCCGTGCGCGTGCCACCAAGAATCTGGCCCTTGTAGGCTTGCAGGATTTCCACAATCACAAAATCTACCAGCTTTCCGGCGGCATGCAGCAGCGTGTTGGCATTGCCCGCGCACTGACCTGCGATCCGGCGATGCTGCTCATGGATGAACCAATGGCAGCGCTTGATGCCCTCACCCGCGAAACGATCCAGGAATTGCTTCTGCGGGTATGGCAAGTGACCAATAAAATGTTCTTCTTCATCACCCACAGCGTCGAAGAGGCCTTGTTCCTTGGTTCGCGGCTGATCGTCATGTCGCCGCGTCCCGGACGGATCACCCATACCTATGATCTGGATTTCAACCGACGCTTTCTGGAATGCGGTGACGCGCGCGCCGTCAAGTCCAGTCCCGATTTCATCAAGATGCGTGAGACAATTCTGGGGATTATCTATGGCGATGAACGTGCATCAGGAAACCCGGAACTGGTCCATGCTTGAGTTCCTCACTCGGGCACGACCAGTCAAACCCGGCAAAATCTATGGCGCCCCCGGCGACGGCAATAGTGGCTTCATCAGCCTGGTGACCGCACTGATTTTGCTGGGGCTCTGGTTTCTCGTGACGGGAATGGGCTGGGTCAAGCCGCTTTTTCTCCCCTCTCCCTTCGCGGTCTATGGCAAGTTCATGGTCGCCATGACCGACGGCGTGGCAAACTCCACTCTTGCTGAACATACCCTTGCCAGCCTTGGGCGCGTATTGGGCGCTTTCGCGATTGCCTGCATCACTGCAATTCCCATCGGCATCATGATGGGCATGAGCAGCTTCGTTCGTGGCGTTCTCGATCCGATTATCGAGTTCTACCGACCACTGCCGCCGCTTGCCTATCTGCCGTTGATTATCATCTGGCTTGGTATCGGCGAATTCCCGAAGGTGTTCCTCATCTTCCTCGCGATCTTTGCACCAATGGCGATTGCAGCCAGGGCCGGCGTCCGCTCGGTCTCAACCGAACAAATCCATGCAGCCTATGCGATGGGCGCATCGCGGACGCAGGTAATAACGCAAGTCATCATGAAAGCGGCCATGCCGGAAATCTTCACCGGCATGCGCATCGGAATCGGCGTGGGGTGGACGACGCTGGTTGCCGCAGAAATGGTGGCGGCGCATCGCGGCCTTGGCTTCATGGTGCTCAATGCAGCGCAGTTTCTGGCCAGCGACACCGTCATCATGGGCATCATCGTCATCGGTGTGTTCGCTTTCGCCTTCGACCTTTTGATCCGTTACATGGAAAAGGTCCTCATCCCATGGAAGGGTAAAGTCTGATGGTGCTGCAACCGCTTTAACCGACCCGACCGAAATCTCATTTGCAACATCAATCGCGCGGCAATTCTGCCGCGCCACGGGGAAGCTTTGCCCGAAATCAGGGCAGATTTCAGACGTATCAAGGAGCATTCGAATGTCCGCCGGACAACTCACAGAGAAGCATTTTTCCGACCTCTTCGACGCCTTCAACCGGCATGACATCGACGCGATTATGGCCTTTTTCGCTGATGATTGCGTGTTCTACACCATCGGCGGCGAGGAAGTTTACGGCACTCGTCTCGAAGGCAAGGATGCCATCGCCAAGGCTTTCTCCGGCGTATGGGCTGCCATGCCCGATGTGAAGTGGGATGGACACAGACACTTCGTGAGCGGCGACCGTGCCGTGTCCGAATGGACCTTTCGCGGAACGGATGCCAACGGTGCACGCGTCGAGGCTGAAGGTTGCGATCTTTTCACACAGCGCGACGGCAAGATCGTCCGCAAGCAGGCATTCCGCAAGAACCGGCCTTTGCTGAAGGCGTAAGCCCCAACAATGTCCGTCGGTGATTTGGAGGACCGACATATGGATACCCAAACTCTCAACAGTTTCTCTGCCACCCAGCCTTTCGATCCAGCCTATGATCCGGTGGTTTCGAAGACGCCCGGACAGGGGCGCGACTATGCCCCGACCTACTGGATCGGCACTGCCGGGCCAGCGCCGGAAGACGATGGCCCTATTCGCGGAGACGTCGATGCCGATGTCGTTATCGTCGGCTCGGGCTATACTGGTCTTTCGGCAGCGATCCATCTCGCCCGGGATCATGGTGTCAAGGCCGTGGTACTGGAAGCAAATGGCGTTGCCTGGGGTTGCAGCACCCGTAATGGCGGTCAGGCGCAGATTTCAGCCGGTCGGCTCAAGCGTTCGCAATGGATCGAGCGCTGGGGCGTAGATGTAGCCCGGAAGTTGCATAAGGAAATTGCCGAGGGCTTCGATCTCTTTCGTGCACTCATTGCCGAACCGGAAATCGATTGCGATCCGCAGGATGGCGGTCATCTGTACATCGCCCATCGCGACAAGGTCATTCCCTCGCTGGAGAAAGAATCGCGCCTGCTGAACGACGTGTTCGGCTATCGGACGCGCATGGTTGGCCGCGACGAGATTCACCGCGACTTCATCCTGGATCAGGAAGCCCGCGGCGCAATGTACGAACCGGACGGCATTGGCATTCACGCTGCAAAGCTCGCCTTCGGCTATCTTCGGCTTGCCCGCAAGCTGGGTGCAAAGGTGCATACCGCAAGCCCGGTTCTCAGTTGCCGCAAGAACGGTAATGTTTTCCATCTCAACACGCCGAACGGTACCGTCAAGGCGCGACAAGTATGTTTTGCGACGGCGGGATATACCTCTCCCGGCCTTCATCCTCTTACCCGTTACCGGCTGATGCCGGTGCTGTCGAACTCTGTTGTGACCAGACCACTGACGCCGGACGAAATTGAAGCTTGCGGCCCGAAGACTGGCATTCCGTTGACCGACACGCGCACGCTTCGCCACTATTATCGTTTTCTGCCTGACGGGCGGATGCAGATCGGCAGCCGCAGCGCCATTACGGGAGCCGATGCACCGAACCCTAAACACTACGATCTGCTACTTTCTGGCCTTTACCGGAAGTTCCCGGCCCTGAAAGGCATCAAGATCGATTATTCCTGGTGGGGATGGGTCGATGTCAGTCATGACATGATGCCCCGCATCTATCGTCCCGACCCGACGCAGGAAATCTACTATGCCATGGGCTATGGCGGCAATGGCGTGATGTATTCCGCGCAGGCTGGACGCCGGGTCGCCCAATTGATGACCGGTCGTGGACAGGGACTGGACCTACCGATCTTCACCTCCGAACTGCCGAGTTACGGCATGCTGACGCCATTCAGGCGCATAGGCCAGCGCGCGATGTATCGCTGGTATGCGTTGAAAGATGAAGTTCTCTGATTTCCAAGAAAGGTACGCGCCATGAAGATGACGACGGAAGAAGCGTTTGTTAAGGTTTTGCAGATGCATGGTATAGAGCATGCATTTGGGATCATCGGTTCTGCGATGATGCCGGTTTCGGATCTGTTTCCAAAGGCTGGCATTACGTTTTGGGATTGCGCGCATGAGACGAATGCGGCGCTGATCTGTGACGGTTATACGCGTGTGACGGGCAAGATAGGCATGGCGATTGCCCAGAACGGTCCGGGCGTGACCGGCTTCGTGACCGCCATCAAGACGGCCTACTGGAACCACACGCCGATGCTGCTCGTCTCTCCGCAGGCTGCCAACAAGACCATCGGTCAGGGCGGCTTTCAGGAAGTGGACCAGATGGCGCTGTTCGAGGAGATGGTCTGCTATCAGGAAGAAGTGCGCGATGCGACCCGCATTCCCGAAGTGCTGAACCGGGTGATCGAGAAGGCATGGCGCGGCTGTGCACCGGCGCAGATCAACGTTCCGCGCGATTTCTGGACCCAGGTCATCGATGTCGACCTGCCGCAGATCGTGCGGCTGGAACGCCCGAGCGGTGGACGCGATGCCATCGCCGAGGCCGCAAAGCTTCTGACGGAAGCAAAGTTCCCGGTCATTCTCAATGGTGCTGGTGTCGTCATCGGTGGCGCAATCCCGGAATCCATCGCGCTTGCCGAAAGGCTCGATGCGCCGGTCTGCTGCGGCTATCAGCATAACGACGCGTTCCCCGGCACCCATCCGCTGTCCGCAGGACCGCTCGGCTATAACGGCTCCAAGGCCGCGATGGAACTGATCGCCAAGGCCGATGTGGTTCTGGCGCTCGGCACCCGCCTCAATCCGTTCTCGACGCTGCCAGGCTACGGCATTGATTACTGGCCGAAGGACGCCAAGATCATCCAGGTCGATATCAATCCCGATCGCATCGGCCTCACCAAGAAGATCTCGGTCGGCATTTGCGGCGACGCCAGGCAGGTTGCGCAGCAGATCCTCGACCAGCTGGGAGCCAATGCAGGCAATGCCGGTCGTGACGAGCGCAAGCAGCTCATCCATCAGCGCAAGTCCGCCTGGTTGCAGCAGCTTTCCTCGATGGATCATGAAGATGACGATCCGGGCACGCATTGGAATGCCGGTGCCCGCGAGCGCGAGAAGGACCGCATGTCGCCGCGACAGGCATGGCGCGCCATTCAGGCCGGCATGCCGAAGAACGCCATCATGTCCACCGACATCGGCAATAATTGCGCCATCGGCAATGCCTATCCAAGCTTCGAGCACGGACGCAAATATCTGGCGCCGGGCATGTTCGGCCCCTGCGGTTATGGCTTCCCGTCCATCGTCGGCGCCAAGATCGGCCAGCCCGACACGCCGGTGGTCGGCTTTGCCGGCGACGGCGCGTTCGGCATCTCCATGAACGAGATGACCTCCATCGGTCGCAAGGGCTGGCCTGCAATCACCATGGTCATCTTCCGCAACTATCAGTGGGGTGCCGAAAAGCGCAACACGACGCTGTGGTACGACAACAACTTCGTCGGCACCGAGCTCAATCCGAACCTGAGCTACGCCAAGGTGGCGGATGGCTGCGGCCTCAAGGGCGTGACCGTCGATAGCCAGCAGGCGCTCACCGAGGCCTTGCAGACGGCAATCGACGAACAGGCCAAGGGGGTGACCACCTTCATCGAAGTCGTGCTCAATCAGGAACTGGGCGAACCATTCCGCCGCGATGCGATGAAGAAGCCCGTCGTCGTGGCCGGTATCGACAAGGCCGATATGCGCCAGCAAATGCCTGTCTGAACCAGTTCGTCAGTAATCAGGCCGGGAGCGCAACTCCCGGCCTTTTGAAAAGATTGCGCCATGCTGCCATTGGAAAAGATTTTTGAGAAAGCCCGGTCGAGGCCGCGCCACATCGTGCTGGCCGAAGGCGAAGACCCGCGCATCATCGATGCGGCGTTGCGTGCCGAACGTGAAGCCATTGCCCGCGTCACGTTGCTGGGGTCCGAAAGCATCATCGGCAGCCAGATCGACGGATCGAAGATCGCGATCATCGATCCCAGAACATCGGGCTTGAGCGCGGATTATGCGCAAAAACTCTATCGGCTGCGTCAGGCCAAGGGCATGACGGAAGAACAGGCCGAGGCGATGGTGAAGACACCGCTTGGCTTTGCCGCCATGATGGTGCGCGAAGGCGATGCGGATGGGACGGTGGCTGGCGCAGTCGCAACGACAGCCGATGTGGTGCGCCATGCCCTGCAGATCATCGGCAAGGCTGAAGGCGCTTCACTCGTTTCAAGCTTCTTCCTGATGCTGCTGTGCCAGTCGCATCATCAAAAGAAGGGCGCTTTCGTCTTTGCCGATTGCGGCCTCGTGGTGGAACCGGATTCCGCGCAGCTTGCCGATATCGCCATCCAGTCGGCCGATTCATATCGCCAGCTCACGGAAAAGGACGCAGCCGTTGCCATGCTGTCCTTCTCCACCGGCGGTAGCGCCGCCCATGAGCGTGTGTCGAAGGTGGTGCAGGCAACCCGCACCGTGCGGGAGCGCAAGCCTGATCTGTGCATCGATGGAGAGTTGCAGTTCGACACGGCATTCGTGGAAGCGATCAGCCATGCCAAATCACCGGATTCCCCGCTGAAGGGCAATGCCAATGTCTTCGTGTTCCCCAATCTCGAAGCCGCCAATATCGGCTACAAGATCGCCCAGCGCATCGGCGGCGCACAAGCCATCGGCCCCGTGCTCCAGGGCCTCGCCAAACCCGCAAACGACCTCTCG
>Ga0182737_1001186_pt1 | contig 27303 bp, 27 predicted proteins | sample eDN5th30CBELigOP_FD_128878 | JGI IMG/M metagenome (GOLD analysis project Ga0182737, IMG submission 128878) | Enriched Organic Plus compost microbial communities from Emeryville, California, USA - eDNA 5th pass 30_C BE-Lig OP (version 2) (version 2) ... | reverse complement strand
GTGTCGGTGCGCGGGATATAGGCTTCCGGCTGGTAATAGTCGTAATAGCTGACGAAATACTCGACCGCATTCTCCGGGAAGAAGGCCTTGAACTCGCTGTAAAGCTGGGCGGCCAGGGTCTTGTTGGGCGCCAGGATCAGGGCCGGGCGCTGGGTCGCCTCGATCACCTTGGCCATCGTGAAGGTCTTGCCCGATCCGGTGACGCCCAGCAGCACCTGGTCGCGCTCCTTGGCCGTCACGCCCGCCACCAGTTCGGCGATGGCGGTGGGCTGGTCGCCCGCCGGGGTGTATTCGCTGACCAGCTTGAATTTCTTGCCGCCCTCCGACTTTTCCGGACGGGCCGGGCGGTGGGGCACGAATTGGCTGATGGGAACTGTCTGGTAGGCAGGATCTATGGTTTCTTTGGGCGGTTCTTCGGGCGCAATGGTTCCCGCCGCCAGCGGCGCCTTGTCCAGCACGGCCTGGAACTTGGCCTCGTTTTCCGAAGCAGGCTTCTTCTTCCCCGGACGGGTGCGGGGAACCATGCCGTTATTGTGCGCCATGAGCGGAATATAGGACGACGACGCCCGTTTTTGCAGGGGTGGATTATTTTAAACCCCTCCGCCTTCGCTGGCCCAAGGGCCAGCTACGGCACCTCCCCTTCCTGCGTGCTAACGCACGCGAAGGGGAGGATTAAACCCCTCCGCCTTCGCTGGCCCAAGGGCCAGCTACGGCACCTCCCCTTCCTGCGTGCTAACGCACGCGAAGGGGAGGATTAAACCCCGCCGCCTTCGCTGCCCAAGAGCCAGCTCACACCGTGTCCCACCACTGCTCGATGCGGCGGCGGAAGGCGGCGTCGGGCATAGGGCCGCGCCCGGCATTCAGATTGTCCAGCATGTATTGCGGCTTGTCGGTGCCGGGGATCACGGCGGTCACCGCCGGGTGCGACAGGTTATATTTCAGGAATATCTGCGCGAAGCTGGTGCAGCCGATCTCCTTGGCCCAGTCCGGGATGGGCTTGCCCGCCACCCGCTTGAACATGGAGTTGCGGCCGAAAGGCAGGTTGGTCAGCACGGCGCAGCCACTGTCGCGCGCCAGCGGCAGCAGCACCGTTTCGGCGCCGCGATCGCCCAGCGAATAGTTGATCTGGAAGAATTCCGGCTTCTCGCGGCGCAGGACCGGGGCCAGCGCTTCATAGGCGCTGTCGAAGCTGGAAGTGATGCCATAGTGCTTGCACAGGCCCTTGGCCTTCCAGTCCTTCATCTGGGCGCAGGAGAAATTGGGATCGCCCACATTATGGGCCTGCTGCAGATCCACATGATCGGTCTTGAGGGCCTGCAAGGAACGCTTCAGCGATGCTTCGGCGTCGGCATGGGAAATGCGGCTGGTATATTTGGTCGCCAGGAACAGCCGGTCGCGCAGGCCGGTCTGCTCGCTGACCAGGCCGACATTGGCCTCGGCTGTGCCATAGCTGGCGGCGGTGTCGATCAGGCTGCCGCCGCCCGCCACCAGGTTGCGGACCACGGTCTTGCGCTCTTCCAGCTTGACGGGGTCATGCTCGAACTCGAATACCTGGCTGGTGCCGATGCCCACGATGGGCAGCATGGTGCCGGTCTGGGGCACGCGGCGCTTGAGGATGGGGGCGGCGCGCATCATGGCGCTTTGCGCCAGCGCGGCCTGCGGCAACAGCGCGGCAGCCGCTGTGGCGGCCAGAAGGGAGCGGCGATCCAGGTCACGCATGGGGGATACTCCTTTGGGGGGCAGGGGGCGGGGGGATTGGCAATTTGGGCGGCGCGGCGTTCCTGCATCCGGCCCAGGAACAGGCTGAGCGCCGCCCAGGCCAGCGAGACCGGCACCATCACCAGCGCCAGCAGCGGAACGGTCAGTCCCATCACGGCGTAGAGCAGGTGGAACAGCCAGCTCGACGCCATGTCGGCCCCGCGGAACAGGACGCCGTCAATGACATTCTTGGCCTTGTACTTGTCCTCGCGGTCCGCGGCGGTGAACAGGATTTCGCGCGCCGGGTTGGAAACGGCGAAATTGCCCACCCGCTGGGCAGCCTGGAACACCATCACCGCCATCAGCGCGGGCATCGCCGCCAGCACACCAAAACCGAAGGCGAAGACCAGCGGCACAAAGGCCATTGCCGGACCGGTGCCGAAGCGGGTGATCAACCGTCCCGTCAACGCCAGTTGCAGCACAATCTGCAACACGCCTACCCACAGATCTATGGTGGCGAAGATGCGGGTCCGTTCGGCGGCATCCTGGGTGGCCGCCGACACCACTTCGGCCTGCAACAGATAGAGGACGGTGCCGCCCAGCGACAACAGGCCCACCCAGGCGGCGATGCCGCCCAGATAGGGCGAGCGCAGTACCGCGACCAAACCGTCAAAGGCGCTGCCGCCGATGGCGGGCGGCGCGGCGGTGGTGCCGGTAAAGCCCTGGGTGGCGCGGCCCAGCCGCAGGGCGCAGAACAGGGCTGCCTCCAGCAGCAGCGCCGAGACCAGGAACAGGTTCACCGGCCCCAACGGCTCTACCAGCGCGCGGGTGAGCAGCGGCCCGGCCAGCGCGCCAAGCGAGCCGCCCGCCGCGATGAAGCCATAGAGCCGCTTGCCCTGGTCGCTGCGCCACAGATCGGCCAGATAGGACCAGAACACCGACACCGCGAACAGGCTGAACACCGTCAGCCAGACGAAAAAGACCTGATAGGCAAGCTGCTGGCCGATCCCGAAGGTCAGCAGCAGCCAGAAGACCAGGATGTTGGCGGCGAAGAAGTGATAGACCAGCGGGATCAGGCGGCGGCGCGGCAGCCGCGCCACCAGCCAGCCATAGAGCGGCGCGGCGGCCAGCATCACGAAGAAGGTGGCGGTGAACAGCCAGGGCAAGGCGCGTGTGCCGCCGGAGATACCGGCATTGTCGCGCAGCGGGCGCAGGACGTAATAGGCGGCCAGGATCAGGAAGAAATAGGCGAAGGACCAGAATAGCGCGCGGCGCTCGCCCGGCCTGACCTCCACCACCCTTGCCAGAATGCGATCCAGCATTTCCCTGCCCACCGACATGTTGTTGTTATGGCGAAAGTCTAACGTCGGCGAGGCGCTTGCGAAAGCCGGAGAGCCGCGCGATGTTTTGCGCGCGCCCGCCGGATTCGCCACAATTTGGGCGCTTTTCATGCCAGCCTGACCGATCTGCTGGCCGGCCCGGACGGAGACGATACCGATGCACCAACGCAACCTGGTCGAGAAAGTACTGGAAGGCGTCCTGTTCAAGTCGCGCTGGCTGCTGGCTCCCTTCTATCTGGGGCTGGTGCTGTCGCTGCTGCTGTTGCTGTCGGCGTTCGTGGCCGAACTGCTGCATGTGATGCCCACGCTTTTCGACCTGGCCCATATCGACGCGGAAGAGGTGATCCTGGCGGTGCTGTCGCTGATCGACCTGTCGCTGGCGGGCAATCTGGTGGTGATCGTGATCTTTTCCGGCTACGAGAACTTCGTCTCCAAGATCAACACCGAGAATGCCGAGGACCGTCCGAGCTGGATGGGCACGCTGGATTTCTCCGGCCTCAAGATGAAGCTGATCGGTTCGATCGTGGCGATCAGCGCCATCTCGCTGCTGCGCGCCTTCATGACCCTGACCGACAGCAACGCGCCGCTGGACGAGCGCAAGATGTACTGGATGTTGATCCTGCACCTGACCTTTGTGGGGTCGGGCCTGATGTTCGCGGCGATGGACTATATCGGCAACCGCGCCGAAAAGCCCAAGGAGCATTGAGGCATGGCGGGCGGCACGGTCCTTGTCACCGGCGCCGCCCGGCGCCTTGGCCGCGCCATCGCGCTGGACCTGGCCGGCGCGGGCTGGAACGTGGCGGTGCATTACAACGGCTCGGCCGGTGACGCGGAAAGCTGCGCCGCCGAGGCGCGCGCCAAGGGCGTGAAGGCCGTGGCGCTGCAGGCCGACCTGTCGCGCGAAGCCGAAACCGCCACGCTGGTGGAACGCGCGTCACAGGCGCTGGGGCCGCTGACCGCGCTGGTCAATTCCGCCTCTTTGTTCGAGGAGGATGACTGGCAAAGCGCCACCCGCAAAAGCTGGGACGACCATATCGAGACCAACCTGCGCGCGCCGCTGGTCCTGTCCCAGGCCTTTGCCGCGCAACTGCCCGGCGGCCAGGACGGCGCCATCGTCAACCTGATCGACCAGCGGGTGCTCAAGCCGACGCCGCAATTCCTCTCCTACAGCCTCAGCAAGGCGGGGCTTTACTGGCTGACCACCACCCTGGCCCAGGGCATGGGGCCGCGCATCCGGGTCAATGCCGTGGGGCCCGGCCCCACCCTGCGCAACGCCCGCCAGTCGGAGGACGACTTCGCCCGCCAGCGCATGGCCACCATTCTGGAGCGGGGGGCCGATCCCGCCGACATCTGCGCCGCCCTGCGCTATCTTCTGGACGCCAAAGCCGTGACCGGCCAGATGATCGCGGTGGATGGCGGCCAGCACCTGGCCTGGCGCACCCCGGATGTGAGCGTGACCGAATGAGCAGGATCGAAGTTCCCCGCATCGCCAGCGCCGCGCGCGGCATCCGCCATGTCTTTATCCGCAACCTGGAACTTCTGGCGCATATCGGGGTCTATGCCCGCGAGGAAGGCCGCCGCCAGCCGGTGCGGATCAATGTGGACCTGGCCACCGATGACATGGCCGACGCGCAGGACATGCTGGAAAACGTGGTGGACTATCACACCATCGAAAAGCGCATCCGCGCCATCATCGCCGAAGGCCATGTCAAGCTGGCCGAAACCCTGGCCGAGCGCATCGCCACCGCCTGTTTTGCGGACGCCCGCGTCCGCACCGTGCGGGTGCGGGTGGAAAAGCTGCACGCCCTGACCGGCGCCGAGGCGGTGGGCATCGAAATCGAACGCGCCCGATAATATATAAGGGCATGGATCTTTCCGGCGAACAGCCCCTGCCCGGCGGACAGCCGCTCAAGGGCGCGCAGCGCATCACCGCCTATCTCAAGACCCTGCCCGACGCGCCGGGGGTCTACCGGATGCTGAACGCGGCGGGCGATGTCCTGTATGTCGGCAAGGCGCGCAGCCTGAAAAAACGCGTCACCGCCTATGCCACCGGCCGCGTCCATAGCGAGCGCCTGACCCGCATGGTGGCCGAGACGGCGGAGATGGTGTTCGTCACCACCGCCAGCGAGACCGAGGCGCTGCTGCTGGAAAGCAACCTGATCAAGCGGCTCAAGCCCCGCTACAATGTCAGCTATCGCGACGACAAGAGCTTTCCCAACATCCTGCTGCGCGAGGACCATCCCTTTCCGCAGCTTCTCAAGCATCGCGGCGCGCGCACCGCCAAGGGCGTCTATTTCGGGCCTTTCGCCAGCGCGGGCGCGGTCAACCGCACGCTTAACACACTGCAGCGGGCCTTCCTGCTGCGCTCCTGTTCGGATTCGGTGTTCGACAGCCGCACCCGCCCCTGCCTGCTGTTCCAGATCAAGCGGTGTAGCGCACCCTGCGTGGACCGCATCGACCTGGGCGGCTATCACGAACTGGTGGAGGAAGCCGAAACCTTCCTGAGGGGCAAAAGCCAGGCGGTGCAGGACGAACTGAAGGCGGAGATGACCACCGCCTCCGACGCGCTGGATTTCGAAACCGCCGCCCGGCTGCGCGACCGTCTGAAGGCGATGAGCCATATCCAGTCCTCGCAGGGCGTCAATCCCGCCACCTTCGAGGAAGCCGACCTGTTCGCGGCGCACAGCGAGGGCGGCCATACCTGTATCCAGGTCTTCTTCTTCCGCGCCGGGCAGAACTGGGGCAACCGGCCCTATTTTCCCCGCCACGACCGCGACCTGCCCCTGGCCGAGGTGCTGGAGAGTTTCGTCGGCCAGTTCTATGACGACCGCACCGCCCCGCGCCTGATCCTGACCTCGGAGGACTTGCCGGGCCGGGCGCTGCTGGCCGAGGCGCTGTCCTCGCGCGCGGGACTGAAAGTGGAGATCGCCCTGCCCCAGCGCGGCGAAAAGCGCGAGATCATGGACCGCGCCCTGACCAACGCCCGCGAGCAGCTTGGCCGCCGCCTGGCCGAGAACAGCGCCCAGACCCAGTTGCTGGAAGGCGTGGCCGATGTCTTCGGGCTGGACCAGCCGCCGCGCCGCATCGAGGTCTATGACAATTCCCATATCCAGGGCGCGCATGCGCTGGGGGCCTTCATCGTGGCCGGGCCGGACGGCTTCGAAAAGGCGCAGTACCGCAAGTTCAACATCAAGACCGCCGACCTGGCCCCCGGCGACGATTACGCCATGATGCGCGAGGTGCTGACCCGCCGTTTCGCCCGCATGGTGAAGGAGGAAGCCGCGCCGGGCCCGGACCCGCGCTGGAAACGCCCCGAACTTGTGCTGATCGACGGTGGGCCGGGCCAGCTGTCCGTCGCCTGCCAGGTCTTTGCCGATCTGGGGGTGGAGGATGTGACGCTGGTGGGCATCTCCAAGGGGCCGGACCGCGATGCGGGCCGCGAACATTTCTACATGCCGGGCCGCGAACCTTTCCGCCTCGATCCCAAAAGTCCGGTTCTGTACTATCTGCAACGGCTGCGCGACGAAGCACACCGCTTCGTGATCGGCGGCCACCGGAAAAAGCGCAGCGCCGCCATCGGGGCCAACCCGCTGGACGAGATCGCCGGGGTGGGGGCGAACCGCAAGCGGGCGCTGCTCCAGCATTTCGGCTCGGCCCGCGCCGTGGCCGGGGCCAGCCTGGCCGACCTGGCGGCGGTGGATGGGGTCAGCGAGACACTGGCCCGGAAAATCTTCGATTTCTTCCATTCCGGCGGGTGATTTCACCGCGCGGGGCGTTCTAGACTGGCGCCATGTTCGCCCTGCCCAACGCCCTGACCATCCTGCGGATCGTGCTGGTCCCGGTATTCGTGGTGGCCTTCGTGCTGCCCGGCGACGCGGCGCGGCTGGTGGCCTTCGGCGTCTTCGTGATCGCCGGGGTCAGCGACTGGCTGGACGGTTTCGCCGCCCGCAAGCTGAAGGCCGGATCGGATTTCGGCCGCATGCTGGACCCCATCGCCGACAAGGTGCTGGTGGCGGTGGCGCTGATGATGCTGGTGGCCGAGGGCACCTTCGCCACCCACAATCCGCACACCGGCAATCTCAGCCTGCTGCGGCTGGTGCCCGCCGTCATCATCCTGTCGCGGGAAATCCTGGTGTCGGGGCTGCGCGAATTCCTGGCCGGCACGCGGGTCAGCGTGCCCGTCACCGCCGTGGCCAAGTTCAAGACCGCCATCCAGATGATCGCCATCGGCGCGATGATCCTGACGCCCCTGGCCGACACCTTTGTGCCGGGTTTTCCGGCGGTGACCTATGCCGCCACCGCCTATGTCCTCTTGTGGGTGGCGGCGGGCCTGACCGTTTATACCGGCGTGATCTATTTCAAGAACGGCATGGCGCACTTGCGCCCCGGCCCCACCGATCCGTGACGGGGCTTTGAGTTTTCTCTGGGTTCTTTTCACGCTGCTGGGCGCGGCGGGCCAGACCGCCCGCAACGCCATGCAGCGCGACCTGACACCCCGGCTGGGCGCGCTGGGCGCCACGCTGGTGCGCTTCGTGTTCGGCTTTCCCTTCGCGCTGCTGTTCCTGGGCGGCATCCTGGCGGCGACAGGCCAGCCGCTGCCCGCGATCAACCATGACTTTGCACTCTGGACGCTGCTGGGGGCACTGACCCAGATCGCCGCCACCGCCCTGATGCTCAAGACGATGGAGCGGCGATCCTTTGTCGTGACAGTCGCCTATATCAAGACCGAACCGCTGCTGGTGGCGGCGATGGGCCTGCTGGTCCTGCACGATCCACTGACCGGGGGCATGGCGCTGGCCATCCTGCTGGCCATGACCGGCGTGGCGCTGATCTCGGTGAAGCCACAGGAACTGACGGGTGGCGTCACGCCCGCATTGCTGGGCCTGTCCTCGGCGGCGCTGTTCGCGGCTTCCGCCATCGGCTATCGCGGCGCCATCCTGTCGCTGCCCGATACCGGCTTCGTGCTGGGCGCCACCGTCAGCCTGGCGGCGGGCCTGACGGTACAGACCCTGCTGCTGGCAAGCTGGCTGGTGATCTTCCAGCGCGGCACCCTGGCGGCCCTGGTGAAATTGTGGCGGCCATCCCTGCTGGCCGGATTCGCCGGCGCGGCGGCTTCGCAATTCTGGTTCCTGGCATTCGCGCTGGCCAGCGCCGCCAGCGTCCGCACCCTGGCGCTGGTGGAGGTCCTGTTCGCGCAGGGCGTGACGCGCTTCGTCTTCCGCCAGAAAACCAGCCTGCGCGAAGCGGCCGGCATCACCCTGCTGGTGGCGGGCGCGGCGCTGATCGTCTGGTCACACCCGGCCTGACGGCAACCTAGGCCGGGACTGTCGCGACGCCGCGGACTTCATCGGCACGGAGCATCGGGCAGCCGAGCGCAGCGAAGGCGTCGCCCGTGCGACCCAAAGATAAAGGGAAGTGATGGTTAGGCCGGAACCGTGGCAACGCCGCGGACTTCATCAGCGTACGCGTTCATCAATGTCTCGGTCAGCGTGCCCGGCTTGAAGCGATAGGGGCCGATCTCGGACACCGGGGTCACTTCCGCCGCCGAGCCGGTGAGGAAACATTCGCTGAAGCCGGTCATCTCCTCCGGCTGGATATGGCGCTCGATCACTTTCACACCCCGCGCCCTGGCGATGGCGATCACCGACTGGCGGGTCAGGCCGTTGAGGAAACAGTCGGGCAGCGGCGTGTGCAGTTCGCCATCCTTGACGAAGAACACATTGGCGCCGGTCGCCTCGGCGACATAGCCGCGATAGTCGAACATCAGCGCGTCGGCATAGCCCTTGGCCTCGGCCTCGTGCTTGGAGATGGTGCAGATCATGTAGAGGCCCGCCGCCTTGGCATGAACCGGCTCGGTCTCCGGCGAGGGCCGCTTCCAGCGCGAAATGTCCAGCCGGATGCCCTTGAGCTTTTCGGCGGGGCTGAAATAGGACGGCCAGGCCCAGCAGGCGATGGCGACATGGATGGTGGTGTTCTGGGCCGACACCGCCATCATCTCGCTGCCCCGGAAGGCGACCGGACGCAGATAGCCGTCGGTGATGCCCTGCGCCTTGGCGACGGCGATGCAGGCCTGGTTGATCTCCTCCCGGCTAAAGGGGATTTTCATCCCCAGCGTCTCGGCCGAGAAGAACAGCCGGTCGGTATGCTCCTTCAGCTTGTAGATGGTGCCGTTATAGATGCGCTGGCCCTCGAACACGCAGGAGCCGTAATGCAGGCCGTGGGTCAGGACATGGGTCTTGGCGTCCTTCCAGGGCACCAGCTTGCCGTCGTACCAAAGCGAGCCGTCGCGCTGATCGAAGGGGATCACGTCTGCCATTGTCTCTAGTCCTGTGTCCGGCCCTGACGGGCTTGCCCGTCCTCATGGGAGGGCCTAGTTTTTCTGGCATGTATTGCAGCATGGCCGCCGCGAAATCCGCAAGGGCGACAGGGGCTTTTTCGCCCTCCGCCGGGGCATGGCTGCCATGAGTTTGCCCCCGCACGCCCCCCCGGCGGCCGGCGACGAGCCCCATCTGCTGGTGGTGGACGATGACGAGCGGCTGCGCGCCCTGTTGCAGCGCTACCTGTCCACCAACGGCTACCGGGTGACCGCCGCGCCCGGCGCGGCCGAGGCCCGCGCCCTGATGAAGAGCATGGCCTTCGACCTGCTGATCCTGGACGTGATGATGCCGGGCGAATCCGGCCTGGACCTGACCAAAAGCGTGCGGACCGAGTCCGGCGTGCCGATCCTGATGCTGACGGCGCGGGGTGAGGCCAGCGACCGCATCGCGGGGCTGGAGCTGGGCGCCGACGATTACCTGCCCAAGCCCTTCGAGCCGCGCGAGCTGCTGTTGCGGGTAGGCTCGCTGCTGCGCCGGGTGGCCGCGCCGGAAGCCCCGGCCCCCGGTCCCGTGCAGATGGGCGGGGCGGTGTTCGATCCCGCCACCGGGCGGCTGACGCGGGCCGGCAAGCCGGTCAAGCTGACCGGGGCGGAAAGCGCCCTGCTCCAGCTTTTCGCCACCCATGCGGGACGGCCCTTTTCCCGCGCCGACCTCTGCAAGCGGTTGAACGTGGCGCTGGAGCGTTCGATCGATGTGCAGGTGACGCGCCTGCGCCGCAAGATCGAGGACGATCCCAAGCTGCCGCTCTATCTCCAGACGGTGCGCGGCGTGGGATATATGCTGGTGCCCGACCGTGGTTAGCACCGCTCGCTCGCTGTCTTTCGCGGCCCCAATGCGGACGCATTGGGGCGTCCCTGACCGTGGCTAGATTCCGCGTCAAGCATCTGCTGCCGCGCGGCCTGTTCGGGCGCTCGCTGATCATCATCATCGCGCCCATCGTGCTGCTGCAGGCGATCATCGCCTATGTCTTCTTCGAGCGCGACCTGGACACCACGACCCGGCGGCTGGCCCGCGACGTCGCCGCCGACATGGCGCTTCTGGTGGCGCTGGAGGACAATTACAGCGGCGACGCGCGGCTGCGCCTGCGCGCCCTGTCGCAACGCCAGCTCGATTACGGCATCGTGCTGCTGCCGGGCGAGCGCGTGCATCCGCCGGAAGGCCCGCCCGAAAGCACCATCGATGTGGCGCTGGACGAGATCATCGAGGAGCGCATCGGCCCCAACCGCCACTTCCGCACCAAGCGGGTGGGCGATCATTTCGAAATCAGCCTGGACGTGCATGACGGGGTGCTGGCGGTGATGGTGCCGCGCGACCGCATCACGGTGTCCAAGCCCGACCTGTTCATCCTCTGGATGGTGGGATCGGCCCTGATCCTGATGGGCGTGGCGATCCTGTTCCTGCGCAACCAGGTGCGGCCCATCGAGCGGCTGTCGCGTGCCGCCGAAGCCTTCGGCAAGGGCCGCGCCGTGCCCGACTTCAAGCCCTATGGCGCGCTGGAGGTGCGGCGCGCCGCCCAGGCCTTCCTGACCATGCGCGACCGCATCGAGCGCCATGTCAGCCAGCGCACCGAGATGCTGGCGGGGGTCAGCCACGACCTGAAAACGCCGCTGACGCGGCTGAAGCTGGCGCTGGCGATGATGCCGGAGGATGCGGAGATCCGCTCCATGCGCGGCGACATCGCCGAGATGGAGCATATGCTGGACGAATACCTGGCCTTCGCGCGCGGCGAGGGCGGCGAGGAATCCGCGCCCACCGACCTGTCCGAACTGGTGCGCGACGCCGCCACCGCCTCGGCCAAAGCACGCCGCCGCGATGTGGCATTGACGGTGCCCGATGGCGTGACGGTCAGCGTCAAGGGCGCGGGCCTGCGCCGCTGTATCACCAATCTGGTGGACAATGCCCTCAAGCATGGCAGCCAGGTCGCCGTCACGCTGGCGCCGTCGCCGCGCCTGGTGGAAATCCTGGTGGAGGATAGCGGCCCCGGCATCCCCGAAGACCGGCGCGAAGAAGCCTTCCGCCCCTTCCACCGGCTGGATGAAGGCCGCAACCTGCAAAGCGGCGGTTCGGGCCTGGGCCTGGCCATCGCCCGCGACATCGCCCGCGCGCATGGCGGTGAGATCGTTCTGGCCGACAGCGCGCTGGGCGGCCTGAAGGCGACGATCCGGTTGCCGGTCTAGATATCCTGCCGCGCTCACCGGAATGACAAAGGGTGCGAAAATCTCCCGTCTTGTCATTGCCGGCGAGCAGCGCCGTCAGGCGCTGCGAGGGAAGGGAATCCAACTTTAAGGGCCGAGCCCTGGCCCTCGTCCCCCTTCGCGTGCGAAGCACGTCCAAGGGGGAGGTGGTTTCAACGTTCGAGACGCGCGCAGCGCGGCGAGAGGTAGCTGAAACCGGAGGGGGTCATTAAAGAAAGTTGGATTCCCGCTTTCGCGGGAATGACAAACCGGTACGGGAATGACAAGCGGCTAGCGCAGTTCCTGAGCGCGTTTGCGCGCGGCCTTCACGGCGCGCTTCATCAGGGGCGTCAGCCCGTCTTTCGCCATCAGCACCGCCAGCGCGGCGGCGGTGGTACCGCCCGGGCTGGTGACAGCCTCACGCAGCGCCGCAGCGGGCGCCTTGTCCGCCGCCAGCAGCGCGCCTGCCCCCGCCACCGTGGCGCGGGCGAATTTTTCGGCCTGCGCGCGGGGCAAGCCTTCCGCCACGCCCGCTTCGGTCAGCGCTTCGGCCATCAGGAAGAGATAGGCCGGACCGGAACCGGAAACCGCCGTGACACTGTCGATCAGGCTTTCCCTCTCCACCCATTCGGTCGCGCCCAGGCTGGACAAGAGAGACGCGGCCTTCCTGCGATCCGCCGGTGTCACGCCCTTTGCGGCGTACAGGCCGGTGATGCCCTGGCCGATGGCGCCGGGCGTATTGGGCATGGCGCGGACGATGCGCGCCTTTTTCCCCCAGGCCCTGTTCAGCGCGGCGACCGAGGTGCCCGCCGCGATGGAGATCATCAGCGCGCCCTGCTTCTTTGCCGAAGACTGGGCGAAACCCGCCAGCGCGGGCGCTTCGCCCTTCAATATCTGCGGCTTGATCGCCACCAGGCAGACCGATGGCGTCTTCGTCACTTGCGACGGCGCGGCCAGCAGGGCGATCTTTTTCTGCTTCGCCAGTTTCCGGAGTTCGGCGGAGGGATGAGGCTCGACCACGGTGACGGATTTGACCCCGCCCGCCAGCCAGCCCTTGAGAAGGGCCGAGCCCATGCGTCCGGCACCGATAAGAACAATCATGTCAGCATCCCGGATGCGTGTCGCCTCACCCTTCGACACGCTCAGGGTGAGGATACTGTATCAGTCCGCATGCTGAGCGTGTCGAAGCATGAGGGCAAGTGCGTCACGCCTGACCGGCGCATTCCAGCACGGCGGCGGCGATGGCCTCGTCGGCCGTCTTGCCGCCCCACAGCACGAACTGGAAGGCCGGGTAGTAATGTTCGCAAGCTTCCAGCGCCAGGTTCAGCAGCGCCTCGCACTGGGCGGCCGAGGCTTCGGCATCGGGGAAGATCATGGCGTGGCGGAAGATGATGGTGCCGTCCTGCGGCCAGAGATCGAAATGGCCGATCCACAGCTTGGCGTTCACCGCCATCAGCAGGTCGGCGACATTCTGGCGGCGGGTGCCTTCGGAGATCCGCATGTCGAAGGCACTGGACAGGTGCAGGGACTGCAGGTCCTCCCGCCAGGAGAAATTGAAATGGTGGTCGCTCCATTTGCCCGCCACCGACAGGTTCAGCTCGTCGCGGCCCGCCCGCTCGAAGGCCCAGCCATTGGCCTCGACCGCCCGTTCCAGCAGGTCCAGCGGGTGCAGGGTTCCGACCGGCTCGTCGTCGAGATGAATGATGGACATGCGCGACTCCAGACCCTGCTTGGACACAAAACGAAGCAGTTAAGGTCCAAACTGGCACAACATCTGGAGAAAACAAGAGTCCGGGACTCGCCATCCACGCCGCCGGAAAAGATTCCACAGCTTTGAATCGGCTCACAGATTCGGAACGGCAAGGCTGGGGACGACTCCCGCGTCTGCCAGGGGCCCGCTAAGTCGTTGATTTGGATTCCAAAGCTGCGATGCGGGCCGCCAGGGCTTCGTTTTCGGCGCGGGCCTTGGCCGCCATCGCCTTCACCGCCTCGAATTCCTCGCGCGGCACGAAGTCCATGTCGGCCACCAGCCGTTCCAGCCGCTGACGCATGAAGGTGTCGATCTCGGCGCGCACGCCCTGGGCCATGCCGGCGGCGTCGGTGAAAGCCTTGGCCACGCCGTCCAGGAAGGGATTGTCGGTCTGCGCCATTGGGAACCTCCGTTGGTCACTTTCTATATGGAGAACAGGTCGGCTTGACACAAGCCGCGAACCCTTGCGATCTGGCCGCATGGTTCAGGCGCTGCTGCCCTTTCCCCAGATAGACCCGGTGCTGCTGCAGATCGGCCCGCTGGCGATCCGCTGGTACGCCATCGCCTATATCGTCGGCATCGTGCTGGCCTGGTGGGGCATCCTGCGCGTGCTGCGGAACAAGGCGCTGTGGGCCGCGCCGCCCTTCCGGGGCAAACCCGCCGCCACCGAGGACGAGATCGGCGACCTGGTGGTCTGGGCCACCATCGGCATCATCCTGGGCGGCCGCCTGGGCTGGGTGCTGATCTATGGCACCGTGCTGTGCAGCGTCACGCCCAACTATGCCGCCTTCTGCGACGGGCTGCCGCTGGGCTTCATCACCGATCCGGTGCGCATCATCGCCGCCTGGGAAGGCGGCATGTCCTTTCATGGCGGCCTGCTGGGCGTGGTGATCGCGGTCTGGCTGTTCTGCCGCCGCCGCAAGCTGAAACTGCTGCCCATCGCCGACCTGGCCTGCGCCTTTGCGCCGCTGGCCATCTTCCTGGTGCGGATCGCCAACTTCATCAATGACGAACTGTGGGGCCGCGTCACCGATGTGCCCTGGGCGATGATCTTCCCGCGCGGCGGGCCGCTGCCGCGCCATCCCAGCCAGCTTTACGAGGCGGCGCTGGAAGGCCTGCTGCTGTTCGTCATTTTACAGGTGGCGCTGCGCGTCTTCCAGGCCCATAAGCGGCCCGGCCTGCTGTCGGCCATCTTCTTCGCCGGATACGGCACCTTCCGCTTCATCTGCGAATTCTTCCGCGAGCCGGACACCCAGTTCATCGGCCCCATCAGCATGGGCATGGCGCTGTCCATCCCGGTCTGGATCGGGGCGGGCCTGCTGTTCTGGACCGCGCTGCGCAAGCCGGAAACGGCATGAGCCTGCGTCATGTCTCTTAAGGCGCGCATCGCCGCCCTGATCGAGGCACAAGGCCCGATGTCGGTGGCGCAGTTCATGACCATCGCCCTGCTCGATCCGCGCGAGGGCTATTACGCCACCCGCGACCCCATCGGAGCCAATACGGACGACAGGCAGGGCGACTTCATCACCGCGCCGGAAATCAGCCAGATGTTCGGCGAGATGCTGGGGCTGTGGCTGGTCCAGGCCTGGGCCGACCAGGGCTGTCCCAAAAATCCCCGGCTGGTGGAGCTGGGGCCAGGCCGCGGCACGCTGATGGCCGACATCCTGCGGACCGCCGCCGTGGCGCCGGATTTCCTGGCCGAGCTGGAGGTGGTGCTGGTCGAGGCCAGCCCGGTGCTGCAACAGGTGCAGGCAGAGACTTTGCGCGGAGGGGACGGCCGGATGGCCGCCGATATTTCCTGGCAACACCAGTTCGATCACAGTCTGGCCGACCGGCCGCTGTTCCTGGTGGCCAATGAATTCTTCGACGCCCTGCCGGTTCGCCAGTATGTGCGCGGCGAACGCGGCTGGTGCGAACGCATGGTGACACTGGATGGTGCGGGAGACCTGACCTTTGCGCTGGCGCCGGTGCCCGCGCCACGGGGCCTGGTGCCCGCCGACCGCGAAGGCGCGCCTATCGGCGGTGTCTATGAAACCTCGCCCGCCGCGCTGGCGCTGGCCGAGGAGATCGCCGGCGTCATCGCCGCCAAGGGGGGCGCGGCGCTGATGGTGGACTATGGCTATGAGGCGGCGCTGGGTTTTTCGGAAACCCTGCAGGCGGTCAGCGGCCACCGCTTCGCCGAGGCGCTGGCCGAACCGGGCGCGGATGACCTGTCCGCCCATGTGGATTTCGCCGCGCTGGCCCAGGCCGGGCGGCGCGGCGGGGCAACCGTGCTGGGGCCGGTGACGCAGGGCCTGTTCCTGGCGGGCATCGGCCTGACCGACCGCGCCGAGCAGTTGATGAAAGCCAATCCGGAAAGCGCCGACAGCGTGATCGCCGCCACCGAACGGCTGATCGGTCACGACCAGATGGGACGGCTGTTCAAGGCGCTGGCCTTTTTGCCGCCCTCCATCAGCGGCGCGGCAGGGTTCACGCCATGAGCCTTACGCGGCTGGAAGCGGACAGCCTCAAGACGCCGGGCATCGCGCACGGCTTTTTCGGCATTTCCGGCGGCGTGTCGGACGGGATTTACGCCTCGCTCAATTGCGGTCCCGGATCGAAGGACGATCCGCAGAGCGTGGCGGAGAACCGCCGCCGGGTGGCCCAGGCGCTGGGCGCGGATGTGCGGCTGGTCAGCCTGTCGCAGGTTCACAGTTCCATCGTCCATACTTTATCGGCGGGGAGGCCCACTGAAGACGTGCCGGACGGCGACGGCATGGTCACCGCCACGCGCGGCCTGGCGCTGGGAATCCTGACCGCCGACTGCGCCCCGGTGCTGCTGGCCGATGCCGGTGCGGGGGTGATCGGCGCGGCCCATGCGGGCTGGAAGGGCGCGGTGGGCAGCAAGGACGGCGGCATCCTGGAAGCCATACTGGATGCGATGGAAAAACTGGGCGCGCAGCGCGGCCGCATCACCGCCGCCATCGGCCCGTGCATCAGCCAGTCCAATTATGAAGTGGGCTGGGAAATGCGCGACAAGGTGCTGGAAGGCGGCCTCAGGATGCGGAAATTCTTCGTGCCCAGCGGCCGGGAAGGCCATTACCGCTTCGACCTGGAAGATTACGTCGCCCACCGCCTGACCGCCGCCGGCGTGGGCGGGGTCGAGAAGCTGGGCGTCTGCACCTATCCCGAAGACAGCGGATTCTTCAGTTTCCGCCGCACAACCCATGCGGGCGCGCCCGATTACGGGCGGCAGATCTCGGCCATCGCGCTGCTTTAGCGGCGCGGCGCCTGCGCGGAGAAGGCCGGTTGCGCGCCGGGGGCCCAGCGGCTAAAAGCCCGTCATCAAATTTTCATTCGGGGTTGTGGACCTCCCTCCCCGGCGCGCGCAAGGCGCGCTTGCATCGGGGAGGTGGCCGTAGCGGGCTAGCGAAGCGGTTAAGCCAGCGAAGGCCGGAGGGGCAAGACATGACGGGTCTGAGCGGATCGCGGGGTATGCGCCTCATCACCGGCAACGCCAACCGTCCCCTGGCCGAGGCCATCAGCACCCATCTGGGCACCGTGCCGGTCAAGGCGGATGTGCGCCGTTTCTCCGACGACGAAGTGTTCGTCGAGGTGCAGGAGAATGTGCGCGGCGAGGACATGTTCGTCATCCAGTCCACCAGCGCGCCGGCCAACGACAATCTGATGGAACTGCTGATCATGATCGACGCGCTGCGCCGCGCGTCGGCCCGGCGCATCACCGCCGTGATCCCCTATTTCGGCTATGCCCGGCAGGACCGCAAGGTCGGCCCGCGCACGCCCATTTCGGCCAAGCTGGTCGCCAACCTGATCACCGAGGCAGGCGCCAACCGCGTCCTGACCGTGGACCTGCATGCCGGGCAGATTCAGGGCTTTTTCGACATCCCCACCGACAACCTGTTCGCCCAGCCGGTGATCGTGAAGGACATTCTGGAGAATCTGGGCGGCAAGGAGCCGATGGTGGTGTCGCCCGATGTGGGCGGCGTGGTGCGCGCCCGTTCGCTGGCGCGCCGCCTGAACACCGACCTGGCCATCGTGGACAAGCGCCGCGAGCGCGCGGGCGTGTCCGAAGTGATGAACATCATCGGCGAGGTCCAGGGCCGTCCCTGCATCCTGATCGACGACATCGTGGATTCGGGCGGCACCCTGTGCAACGCCGCCGAAGCGCTGCTGAACAACGGCGCCACCGAAGTCTATGCCTATTGCACCCACGGCGTGCTGTCGGGCAAGGCGGTGGAGCGCATCCAGAATTCGCGCCTGAAATCCATGGTGGTGACCGACACCATCGCCGTCACGCCCGCCCAGGCGGCCTGCGCCAATATCCGCACCATCTCCATCGCCCCCCTGCTGGGCGAGGCGATGCGCCGGATCAACAACGAAGCGTCCGTTTCCAGTCTCTTTGATTAACCCCCTTCTGTCGCAGCTCAGCTTCGCTCCGCAAACACTTCGCTGCGACACCCCCCGCAAGAGGCGCTGCGCGCTGCGGGGGAAGAATGACAGGGGAGAAAACGGAAGGAACCGCCATGCTCAAGCTGTTCTACGCGCCCGGCGCATGCTCGCTGGCGCCGCATATCGCGCTCCATGAGGCGGGCGCTGAATTCGAGGCGGTGCGGCTGGACCTGAAGGCCGGCGACCAGAAGAAGCCCGGCTATATCGCCGTCAATCCCAAGGGCCGCGTGCCCGCGCTGGTGACGCCGCGCGGCACCCTCACCGAGGTGCCGGTAATCCTGGGCTGGGTGGCCAACCTGTTCCCCAAGGCGCAACTGAAGCCGGACGGCGATTTCTTCGCGTTCAGCCAGATGCAGTCCTTCAATGCCTATCTGTCCAGCACGGTGCATGTGAGCTTTGCCCACCTGATCCGCCCGGAACGCTGGGCCGACAGCGAGGCCGCCCGCACCGAACTGAAAGCCAAGACCCCGTCCAACCTGAAACTGCATCTGGGACTGGCCGAGGAGATGCTGGGCGACGGCCGCCCCTGGGTGATGGGCGGCCAGTACACCGTGGCCGATCCCTATCTGTATGTCTTCGCCCGCTGGCTGGAACGCGAGGGCGCGGGCGGCGTGGCTCCTTTTCCGCGCCTCAAGGCACACCGGGACCGCATGCAGCAGCGCCCGGCCGTCGCGGCGGTGCTGGCGGCGGAAGGTATTCCGGCGCTCTAGCGCCCCGCCGTCCGGTTGCGCGCGGCGGGGCAAACCGCTACAAGCCGCCTCTTTCGGGGCCCCCTTTGGGGTCTGGGATCAGAGGAAATTGAAAAATGTCGAAGAATCAGGAACTTAAGGTTGAAGTGCGCGAAGGCCGCGGCAAGGGTCCGTCCTATCAGGCGCGCCAGAAGGGCCTGATTCCGGGCGTGATCTATGGCGGCAATGACGAGCCGCAGACCATCAATGTGGACGCCCGCACGCTGGAGCGCCATGTCGAGGCCGGCCACTTCCTGACCACCCTGTTCAACCTGGACATCGGCGGCAAGAAGACCCGCGCCATCCCGCGCCAGGTGCAGCTCGACCCGGTGAGCGACCGCCCGGTGCATGTGGACTTCCTGCGCCTGGCCGAAGGCGCCACCGTGCGCCTGGAAATCCCCGTCGTGTTCCGCGGCCAGGACGTTTCGCCCGGCCTGAAGAAGGGCGGCGTGCTGAACATCGTGCGCCACTCGATGGGCCTGTCCTGCCCCGCCGAGACCATCCCCAACACCATCCTGGTGGACATCTCCAAGCTGGACATCAACGAGTCCGTTCACATCAGCAACCTGGACCTGCCGGAAGGCGTCAAGCCGCTGATCCGTGGCCGTGACTTCACCGTCTGCTCGATCGTGGCACCGACCAGCATGCGCGAAGAGGTGAAGGCCGCCGATACGGCTGCCGCCGCCGCGCCGGCCGCTGGCGCCGCCGCTGCCGCCAAGCCTGCCGCCGCGCCGGCCAAGAAGTAAGATCTCGCGCCGGGGGGAGGCGTCTCCGTCATGGATACGCCTCTCCTTGTTGCGGGTCTTGGCAATCCCGGAAGCCAGTATGCGAGGAACCGGCACAATGCCGGTTTCATCGTGCTCGACGAGATTCACGCCGCCCACCGTTTCGGTCCCTGGAAGACCAAATTCGATGGCCTGCTGTCGGAAGGCAGCCTGGCCGGGCGCAAGACCTATCTGCTCAAGCCCCAGACCTTCATGAACCTGTCGGGCGATTCCGTCGCGCCTGCCCTGCGCTTCTACAAGCTGCCGCTGTCGGCGCTGGTGGTGGTGCATGACGAGATCGACCTGGCGGCGGGCAAGCTGAAGGTCAAGACCGGCGGCGGCGATGCCGGGCAGAACGGGCTGCGCTCCATCACCGCCGCGCTGGGACCGGATTACCGCCGGGTGCGTCTGGGCATCGGCCATCCCGGCGAGAAAAGCCGGGTGTCGGGCCATGTGCTGCAGAATTTCTCGAAAGAGGATATCGACTGGCTGAAGCCGCTGGTGATGGCGATGGTGGAAGCCGCGCCGCTGCTGGCGCAGGACGATGATGCCGGATTCATGAGCAAGGTGGCGCTGCTGACGCAGCCGCCCAAGCCGAAGCCGCGCGCACAGGATTTGTCTTGATATACAACAGTGCAATGGATGGCCGGCTCGCGCTGCGGCCGCAAGTCCGGCCTTGCTGGCCGGCCATGACGAGGTTTTAGGAATGGGTTTCAAATGCGGAATCGTGGGCCTGCCCAATGTCGGCAAGTCCACCTTGTTCAACGCCCTCACCCAGACGGCGGCGGCGCAGGCGGCCAACTATCCCTTCTGCACCATCGAGCCCAATGTCGGCGATGTGGCGGTGCCGGACCCGCGCCTGGACACGCTGGCCGCCATCGCCGGATCGCAGGAAATTCTGCCCACCCGCATCACCTTCGTGGACATTGCCGGGCTGGTGCGCGGCGCCTCCAAGGGCGAAGGACTGGGCAACCAGTTCCTGGCCAATATCCGCGAGGTGGATGCGGTGGTGCATGTGCTGCGCTGCTTTGAAGACGACGACATCACCCATGTCGAGGGCAAGATCGACCCCATCGCCGATGCCGAGACGGTGGAAACCGAACTGATGCTGGCCGACCTGGAAAGCCTGGAAAAGCGCCTGCCCGCGCTGGAAAAGAAAGCCAAGGGCGCCGACAAGGACGCCAAGGAAGCCATCGCGCTGGTGACGCGGGCGCTGACCCTGCTGCGCGACGGCAAGCCCGCCCGCATCGCCCTGCCCGACCTGACGCCGGAGGAACTGGCGCCCTATTCCCAGCTTGGCCTGATGACCGCCAAGCCGGTCCTGTATGTGCTGAACGTGGAAGAAGGCAGCGCCGCCACCGGCAATGCGATTTCGGCCCGCGCCCAGGAGATGGCGAAAAAGCAGGGCGCGCACAGCGTGGTGATTTCGGCCAAGATCGAGGAAGAGATCGCCCAGATGCCGCTGGACGACCGCAAGGATTTCCTGGACTCGCTGGGGCTGGAAGAGCCGGGCCTGAACCGGCTGATCCGCGCCGGTTACGACCTGCTGGGTCTGCTGACCTTCTTCACCGTGGGGCCGAAGGAAGCCCGCGCCTGGACCGTCACCAAGGGCTCCAAGGGACCGCAGGCAGCCGGCGTGATCCATACCGATTTCGAGAAGGGCTATATCCGCGCCGAGACCATCGCCTTTGACGATTATGTGGCGGGCAAGGGCGAAGCGGGCGCGCGCGAGGCGGGCAAGTTCCGGCTTGAGGGAAAAGAATATGTCGTCCAGGACGGCGACGTGATGCATTTCCGGTTCAATACCTGACCAGCCGTCATGGCCCGGCCTCATCCTGAGCCTGTCGAAGGATGGCCGGGCCATCCGGTTTCGCGCCGGATGAAAGTTGGATTCCCGCTTTTGCGGGGTGAGCCGGGATGAACCGAAGGTCCAGTGGACCTTCGGTCCCGGCGAACGGTTCATAGCGGCAGCGTATGAACGCGGCGCGCGCTTGCGCGCGACACGAGGCCGGGACAGGAAAAAACAAGTTGGATTCCCGCTTTCGCGGGAATGACAATCAGCGCAAAGACGCCTCGATATTGCCGCCATCCACCGTGACCACGGCGGCCGTCGTCTTGGACGCCGTCGCCAGATAGACAAATGCATCCGCCACGTCCTCCGCCGTCACTTCGCGCTTGAGCAGGTTGCCCGTCATATAGTCGGATTCCGAGACGCCGCGCGCCTTGGACCGCGCCGCCACCATCTCATCGGTCAGCAGGCCCGACCGGATGCGGTCGGCATTGACCGCATTGGCGCGGATGCCGTCCTTGCCGTGATCCAGCGCATACTGCTTGACCAGGAACAGGGTGGCGGCCTTCGGCAGGCCATACGGCCCGAAATCCTTGCCCGGATTCACCGCCTGCTTGGAGGTGTTGAACAGCAGAACGCCGTAAGTGCCCTGCGCCTGCATGATGCGGGTGGCGTGCTGCGCCACCGCCTGATGCGCCCAGAAATTCAGCTCGAAGGACTTGCGCAGCGTTTCGTCGTCCACGCTGCCGATGGTGCCCTGCCAGGCCGCGCCCGCATTGCTGACCACGATATCCACGCCGCCAAAGGCGCTCGCCACCGCGTCGAAGGCGGCGCGCACGGCGGCCGGATCAGTCACATCACAGGCGATGCCGATGGCCTTGCCGCCGATCTTCCTGGCCACGGCTTTCGCCGCCGCCTCGTCGCGGTCCAGCACGGCGACTTCCGCGCCCTGTTTGGCCATCGCGACGGCGGTGGCCGCCCCGATGCCCGAGCCGCCCCCGGTAACCACCGCCACCTGGCGCGACAGCGGCTTTTCGTTGGACTTGCCCAGTTTGGCCTGTTCCAGCGACCAGTATTCGACCTCGAACATGTCGAACTCGCTGATGCTGCGGAATTCGCCCATCGCCTCGGCATCGGTGATGACGGCCACGGCATTCTCGGCGATATCGGCGGCAATGGCGGCATCCTTGGCGGTGGCGCCCACCCCGAACATGCCCACGCCCGGCACCAGGATCACGCGCGGCAGCGGGTCCAGTTCCTTTTTCTTGACCGGGCTCTTGTCGTTATTGACCTGGAAATAGCGGTGATAGCGTTCGACATAACCGGCGACCGCCTCCTCGACCTGCGCCTTCCAGGCATCCAGCTTGCCGGCCTCCGGCGCGGGCACGATCACCGGCCAGTTCTTGGTGCGGATGGTGTGGTCGGGCGTGACCACGCCGACCTGGGAATAGCGCGCCAGTTCCGCGCCATTCACATAATTCAGGATCTGCTCGTTGGTGCGGAAATCCAGTATCTGCCGCTTGGCGGTGCCCGCCATCGGATTCTTCTCGATCGCCACCGCACCGCGCAGGATGGGCGCGATCTGCGGCACCGTCGCCAGGCTGGCGGGCAGCTTGGCCTGAATCAGCGTCTTGCGCTGCAGTTTCAGCCGTTCCTCGGCCATCGTCACGAATTCGATCATGCGGCTATAGGCCTGTTCGGCCGTGTCGCCCATCGTGAAGATGCCATGCTGGAGTAGCACCAGCCCCTCGGCCTTGGGATGCTTCTGGAACACCTCGGCCACCGCCTTGGCCAGCGCGAAGCCGGGAATGGTGTAGGGCACATAGGCGACGCGGTCGCCATAGACCTCCTCCACCAGCGCCTTGTTGTCGGGCTGGTCGGTCAGGGCCAGCACGGCGGTGGAATGGACATGGTCAATGAATTTGTGCGGCAGGAAGGCGTGCAGCAGCGTTTCCACCGACGGATTGGGCGCGGTGGAATCCAGAAGATTGATGCGCTGATAGTTCACCATATCCTCGTCGGACAGCGTGTCCAAGGCCAGCAGCCTGCGCAGCGGCGCCAGCTTTACCGCCGGAAGGCCCGCCGGTTCGATCACGCCCATATCCCAGCCGGAGCCCTTGATGCAGATCACCTCCACATCCTCGCCCAGCATGTCCTTCATCACGGTCTTGACCGAGGTGTTGCCGCCGCCATGCAACACCATGCGCGGATCGCTGCCCAGCAGGCGCGTGGTGTAAGTGCGCACCGCCAGGTCGGCATTCACGCCCTGTGGGGCATAGCGGGCGATGGTGTCCTGCGCTTCGGCGTCAGACCATTTGGATTGCATGGGGTTATTCCTCGGGGAAAAGGCCGCGCAGGCCTTCGGGGGTGGCGGCGCAGGTGCCGCGTTCGGTGATCAGGCCGGTGACAAGCCGGGCTGGGGTGACGTCGAAACCGGGATTGGCCGCACCCGAACCGGGCGCAGCGATTTCCACCACCGCCACCGATCCGTCGGGCAGGCGGCCGGGCATCTTGAGCACTTCGTCTTCGCTGCGTTCCTCGATGGGAATGGCCGCGCCGTCGGCGATGGTCCAGTCGATGGTGGAGCTGGGCAGCGCCACATAGAAAGGCACGCCATTGTCCCTGGCCGCCAGCGCCTTCAGATAGGTGCCGATCTTGTTGGCGACATCGCCATTGGCGGTGACGCGGTCGGTGCCCACGATCACCATGTCCACCTGGCCGTGCTGCATGTAATGGCCACCGGCATTGTCGGCCAGGATGGTATGGGCCACGCCGTGGCTGCCCAGCTCGAATGCGGTCAGCGAGGCGCCCTGGTTGCGCGGCCGCGTCTCGTCCACCCAGACATGCAGATCGATGCCCGCGTCATGGGCCAGATAGATGGGGGCCAGCGCGGTGCCGTAATCCACCGTCGCCAGCCAGCCCGCATTGCAATGGGTCAGGATGTTCAGCTTGCGCTTTTTCGTCGCCGCCAGTTCCTGGATGATCTTCAAGCCGTTCTTGCCGATCGCCTCGCTCATCGCCACATCCTCGTCGGCGATCAGGGCGGCTTCCTGCCATGCCAGGGCAGCACGCTTGTCGCGCGGCTGGTTCAGCAGCGCGCCGCGCATCCGCCACAGCGCCCATTTCAGGTTGATGGCGGTGGGGCGGGTTTCAGCCAGCATCTCCACCATCTTCTGGATGGCGTCGTCGGAGGCGTCCTCGCGCACCGCCAGCGCCAAGCCATAGGCGCCCACCGCGCCGATCAGCGGCGCGCCGCGCGTCTGCATGGATTTGATGGCATGGGCCGCCGCGTCCACCGTACGGATGGTCAGGGTGACGAATGCGTGCGGCAGTTTCGTCTGGTCGATGATGCCGAAGGCATCCTCGCCGATGGGCCAGATGGAACGGTAATGGGTGCCGTTGATACGCATGCTTGCCTCAGGGCTCAGTTCACGGGCTTCAGTTCACGGGGCGGCGGGGATCGTCGCCTTCATGGACGGGCGCTCGCAAAAGCCCGCATACCAAGCCGATAATCTGGGGCGGGAACTCTTCCAATCAAGGTCCGGCAGGCGGAATTCGACATAGCCGATGGCGCAGGCCAGGGAGATTTCGCCGATGGTGACGGCTTCCGGCGCGATGGCGCGTTCCGCCATGTCCAGGCCCGACAGGACGGTGTCCATCTGGCGCTTGCGGGTGGCTTCCGGCGGAACCGGCTCGCGCCCCAGCATGACATAGGCCACCGCCGCTTCGGCGATGCCGTCACCCAGCGCCTGCAGCACCAGCGCCTTCCACTTGCCTTTGGCGTCCGCGAACAACGTAGGCCGGGGAAAGAATTTGCCGCCGCCTTTCTCGTCCAGATATTCGCAGATCACCGGCGAATCGAACAGCACCGAGCCGTCCTCCAGCACCAGCGCCGGAATCTTGCCCAGCGGATTGACGCGGCGGAACGTCTCGTCCTGCACCGGCAGGGTGCGGATCACCTCCAGCGCCAGGCCCAGTTCATGGGCGATGACCTTGGCCTTGCGGCCAAAGGGCGAGGCGGTGTTGGAGTAGAGCTTCAAACTTTTTCTCCGATGCGATGCGGGCGCATCGCTCAGTGTCCCTCGAAAGCGACCAGCGCCGAAACGGGCTTGCCCAGGGCGCGCAGCTTGTCGGCGCCGCCCAGTTCGGGCAGGTCAATCACAAAGGAACAGCCGATCACGCTGGCGCCCGCGCGTTCAAGCAGGGTGATGCCCGCAAAGGCGGTGCCGCCGGTGGCGATCAGGTCGTCCACCAGCAGAACCTTCTCGCCCTTTTCGATGGCATCCACATGGATCTCCACCCGGTCGGTGCCGTATTCGAGCTGATAATCCTCGCCGATCACGGTGTGGGGCAGCTTGCCCTTCTTGCGGACGGGCACGAAACCGACGCCGAGTTGGTGCGCCACCGCGCCGCCCAGGATGAAGCCGCGCGCTTCCAGTCCCGCCACCTTGTCGATCTTCTGGCCACACCAGGGCTGCACCAGCGCGTCCACAGCGGCGCGGAAGGCGCGCGGATGGCCGAGCAGGGTAGTGATGTCGCGGAACATGATGCCCGGCTTGGGATAGTCGGGAATGGTGCGGATGGCGGATTTGAAGTCCATGGACCTACCTTATGGCCTCACCCTTCGACGGGCTCAGGGTGAGGGTGTGAGTTTAAATCCTCATGCTGAGCCTGTCGAAGCATGAGGGGCGGCGTTACTTTCTCAACACCCTGCCGGCCACCGCATCGAGTTTGGCGGCCAGCGCGGGATCGCGCTTGTCCGGCGCGGTGATCATGGCGAAGTCCAGCACCGTTTCCGGCCGGTCGGGACAGGTGGATGGCTGGCGGTCCGGCCCCAGCTTGGGCGCCACCGCCATGATCAGCCTGCGCGCATTTTCCGCGTTCTGCTTCATCACCTTGATGACGGCTTCCACCGTCACATGCTCGTGATCGTCGTGCCAGCAGTCATAGTCGGTGACCATCGAAACGATCGCATAGGGCAGCTCGGCCTCGCGGGCCAGCTTGGCTTCCGGCATCGCGGTCATGCCGATCACGGCGCAATCCCAGGAGCGGTAGAGAAAGCTTTCGGCGCGGGTGGAGAATTGCGGGCCTTCCATGCAGAGATAGGTGCCGCCTTCGCTATGGTCGATCTTCTGCTCGCGCGCCGCCAGGGTCAGAGCGCCCGACAGCCTGGGGCAGACCGGATGGGCCATCGGCACATGGGCGACGAAGCCGGGACCGAAGAAACTCTTCTCGCGGGCAAAGGTGCGGTCGATGAACTGGTCGGCCATCACGAAAGTGCCGGGCGGCAGTTCCTCGCGCAGCGATCCGCAGGCCGAGACGGAAATCACATCGGTGACGCCGATGCGCTTCAGGACGTCGATATTGGCCCGGTAGTTGATGGAACCGGGCGTCTGGATATGGCCGCGGCCGTGGCGCGGCAGGAACACCAGGTCCACCCCCGCGAAACTGCCGGTCAAAAGCTGGTCGGACGGCTCACCCCAGGGGCTTTTCACCGTTTGCCAGCTGGGGTTTTCCAGGCCGGGGATTTCATAAACCCCCGAGCCGCCGATGATTCCAAGAACGGTTTTGGCCATATATTCCGCGCGCTCCCGCTGCCGCGGACGCGCGATAAAAAGGGCGCTTCCGCGAAGAAGCGCCCTTTTAACATTTATGACCCGCCGGGCAATCCCGGCTTTGTGACAGGTCTAGTGCGCGTCTTTCCAGACCTTGCGATAGGCGGCAAACAGCACACCCGCGAACGCCACCAGGAAGATGATGACGCCAAAGCCCATGCGCTTGCGGTCTTCCATCTTGGGCTCGGCGGCCCAGGACAGGAAGGTCGCCACGTCATGGGCCTGCTGGGCGATAGTCGCCTTGGTGCCGTCCGAATAGCTGACGCCGTTATTGGCCAGCGGCGGCGGCATGCCGATGGTCCAGCCCTCGAAATAGGGGTTGTAATACTTGCCGTCGGCCAGCTTGAAGCTGGCGGGCGGCTTCTCGCCATAGCCGGTCAGCAGCGAATAGACATACTGCGGGCCGCCGTGGCGGGCCTTGATGATCAGCGACAGGTCGGGCGGCAGGGAGCCGGAATTGTTGGCGCGGGCCGCATTCTCGTTGGGATAGGGCGCCGGGAAATGGTCGGACAGGACCGCCGGGCGCATCAGGGGCTGGCCCTTGTCGTCGGTGGTTTCGCCCCGGTCGTTGGGCTCGGCATGGACCTTCACCGCCGCCGCCATGGCACGGCCCTGGGCT
>Ga0182737_1001184_pt1 | contig 27325 bp, 20 predicted proteins | sample eDN5th30CBELigOP_FD_128878 | JGI IMG/M metagenome (GOLD analysis project Ga0182737, IMG submission 128878) | Enriched Organic Plus compost microbial communities from Emeryville, California, USA - eDNA 5th pass 30_C BE-Lig OP (version 2) (version 2) ... | reverse complement strand
TTGCGACGGCTGCAGCCATGGCGGTGAGTACGCTTCGCCGGGCCATTCGCGGGTCGGCGGCGCCGAGCGCCTGGCCCGCGAGCGTGGCGGCTGCGACTTGAAACGCGCTGCCGGGGAGGTAGGAGAGAGCTTCGATCCGCACGCCCAAACCATGCGCCGCCTGCGCAACCGTGCCGAGGCTGTTGATGATGGCCACATAGAACAAGTGGCAGGTGATGATCGACACCACATCGACTCCGCCGGGCAAGCCGACGCGGAGCATGCGGCGCATCAGGTCGAGGTCGAAGGCTGCGTCTTTATCCTTCTTATCCTCGCGGCCAAACGCGCGGATGCCAGCCCGGCCGCGCAGGAGCAGGGCGAGGATGATCAGCCCGCCGCACCAGTGGCCGATCGCAGTGCCGATCGCCAAGCCGTCCCAGCCGAACTTGGGAAAAATCCAAAAGCCGGTCACCAGCGCAATGCTCAGCCCAATGTTGACGACGTTTAGCACGACGCGAGCAACCAGGCCGCTTACCGTGTCCCCCGCGCCGCGCAAGCAAGCGGTGCCAACGTATTCGAACATGATCGCGGGAATCGCGAGGCTGACGATGCGAATGTAGCGGAGCGCTAGTTCGGCCGTCTCGTCGCGAAGCTGCATCGCGTGGACGAACGGCACAGCGAGCGCATGGGTCAGCGCGAAGCCGACCACCGCCATGCCGGCGCCGAGCAGCATCGCCTGAGTCGCGGCGTGCGAAGCATTGCGAAAGTCGCGCGCGCCGACAAAGCGGGCCACGAGCGCTGTCGCGCCGATGCCGACGAACGAGAAGAGGCTGGGCAACAGCCACATGACGTAAGCGATCAGCCCCATCGCAGCCGTCGGCTCGGGTCCCGGCAGCATTCGGCCGGCGAGAAAAAAGTCGGTGTAGCCGACCAGCAGATTGAGACTCTCCTCGGCGAGCACTGGCAGGGCCAAGACGAACATCGGCCGCCAGGCGCTGGTGGAGCTAGTGAGGAGAGGGGAGTGGTTCAAGCAGGAGAGCTTTGGGAGGTGAGGCGATGAAAGCAGGGACAGGCCACCGCGCGCCGGACCGCAGCGTGCTTGCTTCCATGGCGATTGTGGCCCGCCCGAACACAAGCGCGCCGCTAGCGACAACGACCAACGCAACGGCGCCGGCCGCCAGCGACGATTATCAATTATTTACAACTTAAGCATTTTTCCATACAATGCAAGCCGGATTTTGGGCTGAGCTACGGAGCCACCAACCCACCCGCTGGGGGTATTGTGGGATCTAGTAGCCGGTGCGGCCATTTGCGGGCCAGCCGAAGCCACAAGAAATTACACGCCACGGACTTGCGTCATTGGCCGTTGAAATTCAAAAAGCTGCGCGCCCTCTAGTAACCTCTAGTAAGAGGTGTTGTGCCGCACGCCTGGGGGGCTAGCTGGTTGCGCGGGGCGGCGGGAGCGTCGGGCGGAGAAGTCGTGGCCGGTCAGCCGAAGGAATAGAACGGAAAACGGGAGGGTTACCGCAGCCTGCGGGGGCCGATGGGCATCAACGTTGACCCCATTTTGCTCGCTCCCCTAGAATTAACCGCTTCCCGCCGCCTGAGTTACCGCTTCTCACTTCTTGTAGGACCCCAAATGTTGAGACGCGCTCTCGCCTCGCTCGCTCTACTGGCCCTCTCGCTCGCAGCCGTTTCGGCTGGGGCTCAGGACGAAGCTCCGCCGCTGTCGGGGCAGAAGTTTGGCATTCTGCAAGGACTTGGTGGAGGGCTCACCGGTCCGTCGGGCGAGGACAACGTCAAGCTGACGGGGAAGCTGACCGTTCAGGAAGGGTCGCAGCGCGGGCTGCTGTCGGTTCACGCGACGATCGCCCGCGGCTGGCACATCTATTCGATCAGCCAACCACCGGGCGGACCGGGGGCGTCGAAGATTCGGGTGCCCGAGAGCGACCAGTTCAAGCTGCTCGGCCCGTTTCAGCCCGATCGCGATCCGACGATCAAGCCGCCGGACGTCTTCAAAGTCCCGTCGGAAGAACATAGCGGCGAAGTGACCTGGACCGCTCCGATCGAACTGGCCGCCGGCGTCAAGCCGGAAGACCTGTCGCTCGAACTGACCTACGACGGCCAGGTTTGCTCCGATTCGACCTGCATTCCGCTCCGCGTGCCGGTGAAGGTGGAATTCGCCGGGTACACGAAAGCGCCGGAGGCGGCTGGCACGTATCGCCCCGCGACGGCAAGGCTGGTTCTGACCGGCAAGGCGGAACCGGCAGCCGCTGCGCCGGGAGGGACCGTCCGGCTGATGCTCACCGCGAAGCCCGAGCCGGGTTGGCACGTCTACGCCTATGCGGAACAGGATTCCAGTGGCGCCGGAGTCAACAAGCCGACGCTGATCGCCCTGGCGCGTGCGGCCGGCTGGGCAGTCGGCGACGTGGTCTCGTCGGAGAAGCCGATTCACAAACCGGCGGCCGATGGGCTGCCGGCGCAAGACTACTACGAAGGTTCGGTTACCTGGTCGCTCGATCTGAAAGTGCCAGCCGACGCCAAGCCGGGCGAATATTTACTGTCCGGGCTGGTCGGCTTCCAAACCTGCAAGGACAACCAGTGCCTACCTCCTTCGGCTGCGAAGTTTCAGGTGACGGTGCCGGTCGCCACGGCGGTGCAGTCGGGCGAGATTCCGCTGAGCTTTGAAGAAGCGAAATATTCCGACGTCGCCACGCAGGCCAAGGAAATCGCGGCAGCCCGCGCGGCTGCCGCGCCGGCGAAGAAGGAAATTGTCTGGCGCGCGCTGCTGCCGGTGCTCGGCTTTGCCGCGCTGGGCGGCTTGATCCTGAACCTGATGCCGTGCGTGCTGCCGGTGCTGGGGCTGAAGATTCTGTCGTTCGCCAAGCAGGGTGGCGAGAGCCGCCTGAAGGTGATCGGCCTGAATCTCGCCTACACGGCGGGCCTGCTGACGGTGTTTTTGGTGCTCGCGGCGCTTGTGGCGTTCACCAGCATGGGTTGGGGTGAGCAGTTTACGCACGTTTGGTTCCGCGTGGCGGTGACGGCGCTCGTGTTTGTGATGGCGCTGAGCTTCCTCGGCGTGTGGGAGCTGCCGATTCCGGGGTTTGCCACGTCGGACAAAGCCGGCGAGCTGCAACATCGCGAGGGATTGCAGGGGGCGTTCTTCAAAGGCGTCTTCACGACGATGATCGCCACGCCTTGCAGCGGGCCGTTCCTGGGGAGCGTGCTCGGTTTGACGCTCGATCAGCCGCCGCTGGCGATCTTTTTGATCTTCGGCGCGGCGGGGCTCGGCATGGCTTCGCCCTATCTGCTGGTCGGCATGTTCCCTTCGCTGAGCAAGTTGATTCCCAAGCCGGGCGCGTGGATGGAAACGTTCGAGCGGTTGCTCGGCTTCGTGATGCTCGGCGCCGCGGTCGTTCAGTTCTCGACGATTGGGGCCGAGTACTACACGCCGGCGCTCGCGTTGATGGTTGGCCTCGGCTTCGCGTGCTGGCTGATCGGCCGCGTGCCGGAGTACGCCGATCGGTGGCGCGTGGTGAATACATGGATCGTCGGCGCGTGTGTGGCCGGCATCATCGGCTTCCTGTCGTTCAGCTACCTCGGTCCGCCCGACGCCGACCGGGAATTGCCCTGGCAGCCGTTCTCGCGGCAAACGCTGGCCCAATTGCAGGCGGAAGGAAAGACGGTGCTCGTCGACTTCACCGCCGATTGGTGTCTGACGTGCCAGTACAACTCGCGGCTGGCGATCAACACGCCCAAGGTGCAAGAACTGGTGACGAAAAACGGCGTCGTGCCGCTGCTGGCCGACTGGACGAATCCGTCGCCGGAGATCAAATCGCAACTGGCGGAGCTGCGCAGCGCTTCGATTCCGCTGCTGGCGATCTATCCCGCCAATCGGCCGGGAGACGTGATCGTGCTGCGCGACACGCTCGTGGAAAGCCAGGTGCTCGAAGCGCTCGAAAAAGCGGGCCCCTCGGCATCGGCCGCCACTGCCAGCAGCGAAGCGACCTCGGTCCAAAGCACGTCGTATGAGCCGGCGATGTGAGCGGGGGGAGGAGAGAGGGAGGAGCAAAGAGGTAGGAGGAGAGGGGGCAGGGCTAAAGGGACAAGACACAAGGGAGCAGAGGCTTCGCTCGCTTACGATTGGTTGAGCCGCCTGATCGCTGCTAGTTGCGACTTGCTTCCCAGTACTCAGTACCGAGTACTTGCCCCCGACGCCCTTGCCGATCGCTGGCCTCCAACGTCCAATTGCTACGCAACACAAAGCAGCCGCTTTCGGCTTTCGGCTTTCCGCTTTCCGCTCCGCCCCAACTGGATCTTCCATGGACCGCTGGTTCTTTCTTTTGCTCGCGTTGCTGATCGGGATGTTCTTGCCGATTCAGCAGGGAGTGAATTCGACGCTGACGCGTTCGCTCCCTAGTCCGCTGCTCGGCGCGCTGGCGTCGTTTGGCACCGGCACGCTGGCGCTGTTGGCGGTCTGTCTGGCAATGCGGCTGCCGATGCCGACGATGGAGAAGCTGGCGGCTGCGCCGTGGTGGGCGTGGACCGGCGGGCTGATGGGGACGGCATTCATCACGATCGGCATCATCCTGGCCCCGCGGATCGGCGCCACGGCGACGGCGAGCGCGATCATCGCCGGTCAGATCCTCGCCTCGCTCCTGATCGACCACCACGGCCTGCTCGGTTTCACCCAGCACCCGGTCAACTTCGGCCGAGCCGTCGGCGTGATCCTGCTCCTGACCGGCGTCATCCTGATCCGCCGGTTCTAGGCGGGAGCGTTCCAAGGACAGAGCGAGCAGCGGTTCGCGTTCACGAAGAAGCGAGCCAGCCCTTCGCGTCGCCCGGCTGCCCGCTGCGCCGTAGCCACTAGACTCTCTGCCGGCTTGCCTGATCCGCGTCGAGGAGCATGATCAGCTCGCCGATGTTCTCAGCCGAGATCAAGCCGACCAGGCGATTCCCTTCGACGACCGGCATCGCGTGGCACTGGCTGCTTTGTAGCCGGGGAAGCACGTCGACCAGCCGCTCGTCGGGCCGAGCGGTCTCGAACTCCCGCTGCATCACTTCGCCGACCGTGGTGAAGCGTCCCGACTGGGCCATCGAGCGGAGCAGATCGCGCCGCGTGATCACGCCAACCACTTGCGCGTCGACCAGCACGGGAAAATCTTGCTGAAACCCAGCCAAAATGAGCTGACCGACCGTTTCGAGTGAGTCCTCCGGCCGCAAGGCGCGAAAATCGGACATCATCGCGTGCCCGACGCGCAAGTCTCCCAGCGTCGACCGCTGCACGACCGACGCTGCCTCCTGCCCGGCGCCGATCCACACGAAGAACGCAATGATCACGAGCATCGGCGCCGGCGCCATGAGCCCGAAAAAGCCCATCAGCAACGCCACGCCCTGACCGACGGCTGCAGCCGTGCGCGTCGCCTGCACGTAGTTCATATTCATGGCCAGCAGCGACCGCAGCACGCGTCCGCCGTCCATCGGAAACGCGGGAAGCATGTTGAAGACCACGAGCGATACGTTCGCCCAGAACAAACGCTGCACCAGCGGCCCGTCGAGCAGCGTCGTTTCGCCGAAGTTCGGAATGCGACCGCCCATCAACAAGAAACAGAGCAGGGCAAACCCGACATTCACCGCCGGCCCCGCAATCGCGATCAAGAACTCCTGCACCGGATTCTCGGGAATCCGCTCGAGTCGCGCCACGCCGCCAATCGGCAGCAACGTGATGTCCTTCGTTTGCACGCCGAACCGCCGGGCCGTCAGCGCGTGGCCGTATTCGTGCAGCACGATGATCCCGAAGATCATCATCACGAACAGCACGTCCTCCAGGGCGCTCGGCAAACTCCCCGACGATCGGTACCCGACGAACAAAATAAAGCCGAGGAGCAGCAAGAACGTGGCGTGGACGTAGACGTCGATCCCCCACAGGCGTCCCAGACGGAATGACCAACTCATGTTGCCGCTTTCTGTTGCGTTAGCGCAGGAATCAAGGTGCAAACTGGCAGTCAAACGCGGAATGACGCCTTACTGGGCAAGCGGCGCGCCAGCGCCCGTTCACAGCCCCAAGGCGAGGGGAAAACGGAGTTCCGCTGCGACCGCCGACCAGCCATGAGCGACCAGCGACGTCAGCCTTGGACGATCGGATTCACCAGCGTGCCGATGCCGTCGATGCTGATCGCCACGTTGTCCCCCGGCAGCAGCGTGAAGTCGCTCCCCGGCACAATTCCGGTCCCCGTGAGCAGGAACGCGCCGTTGGGGAACGAGTTGTCGCGGCCGAGCCACGAAATCAGGTCGTCGAACGTGCGGGCCATCTGCGTGACCGACGTTGCCCCTTGAAACACCACTTGTCCCGCGCGGCCGATCGCCATCTTGATCGCCGCCTCCTCGGGCGACGCCATCCCCGCCGCCAGCGCGACCCACGGCCCCAGGCCGCAGCACTGGTTGTAGCACTTCGCCTGCGGCAGATAGAGCGGATTGTCCCCCTCGATGTCGCGCGAGCTCATGTCGTTGCCGATCGTGAAACCGACCAGTTGCAGACGCGAGTTGAGCACCAGCGTCATCTCTGGCTCGGGGACGTTCCACTTCGAATCCATGCGAATCCGCAGCGGCTGGCCATGCCCCGAAACGCGGTGCGGCGTGGCCTTGAAGAACAATTCCGGCCGGGCCGATTCGTACACGCGGTCGTAGCACGAGGCGGCCGCTTCCGACTCCTCCATGCGGGCGACTTTGCTGCGTTTGTAAGTCACGCCGGCAGCCCAAACTTCCTGCCGGTCGATTGGCGGAAGCAGCGCCGCCTGAGCGAGCGGAATTGCTTCTTCGGGGCGACTCAGAAAATCGGCCGTCTGCCGCGGATCTTCCGATTCGAGAATCTCGAAGAGCGAACGATACTGACCGCCCGACAGGTCGAGCGGCCAGAGTTGATCGTTCTCAATGCGTCCGACGCCCGTGGCGCCGGATGGGAGTCGATAGCGGGCGAGTTTCATGGGCGTGCGAGCTTCGTGCCTGAATTCGCCAGAATTCAGGCGGCCTTCGAACAGTCGCCCGCATCGGCTGGAATCTGGCGAATCCAGCCATCGGCAGGTGCGGGCTCAGCTCCAAATCTCTTGGAGCCGACGAATCCAATTGCCATGCATGATAGCCGTCACATCCGCCTCGCTGTAGCCGCGATTTTGGAGCATCGTCGCCAGCCGCTGCAGGTCGGCGATCGACGTGAGATCCTGCGGCGTTTGCTCGGTGCCGAAACCGCCGTCCAGGTCTGAACCGATCGCCAGATGCCGGGCGTTGCCCGCGAGCTGACAAATGTGGTCAGCGTGCTCCAAGATCCGCTCGAGCTTGAGCTGCGCCGATTCGGGCGTCGTCTCGCCGCGCACCCAGCCGGTGTGCATCATCCAGGCGTCGAAGGCCATGCCGATCACGGCGTCGCGGCGAATCAACTCCTTGAGCTGCTCGTCGCTGAATTGCCGCTGATGGGGCACCAGCGCGCGGCAATTCTGATGGCTGGCCCAAACCGGGCCGTCCCACAGTTCCATCGCCTGCCAGAACGCCTCGTCGGTCAGATGGGTCGCGTCGAACACGATCCCCAGCCGGCGCATTTCGCCTAGCAGTTCGCGTCCCAGCGGCGTCAGTCCACCTTCCGCGCCGGTCCCTGGGCTATAGCGACCAGGGCCGTAATGCGCCGGGCCAACCGCCCGCAGCCCTTGCGCGTAGGCTTTCTCGAGATAGCTCATGTCGACGAGCGAGTCGGCCCCTTCGAGCGAGAGCACGTAGCCAATCGGCAGGTTGTCGACCTGGCCGAATGCCAGCTTGTCCTGCCACAGGGCCACATGCTGATCGAGTCCCGCGCGATCGACGATCTGCACCATCTCGCCGGCGGCTTCCATCGCCTTGTACCACGCCAACTGCCCCTGCGTCTGGGCCCAAGCCTGTTCGGGACTGTGCCAGCCGGGGAGCGAATTTCCCTCGGCCACGTAGCGGGCAATTTGCGTGGCGATGCAGAGGCCGATGTGGCCGCGCCGCATTTCGGGGAACGTACAAACGCCGCGAGCCCGGTCCGGCTTGTCGGTTTTGCCGAGTTCGCGCCGGCGAACCTCTTCGAGCGGCCGCCGCAAATCGCGGTTCCACTCCAGGGCGTTCATGGAAAGATCGAGATGGCCGTCGAAAAGCAACATGCGTAGCAACGCTTCCTGCGGAGCTGAATTCGCCAGAATTCAGCGGAGGTGGGACACTTTCAACTCGCAGGGCGTCTGAACTCTGGCGAATCCAGCTAGGGGAGAGGAGCCCCTCGAACAATCACAACCAACTTCCAATCAGCGCAGAGCGCCGGCGGGAGGGAATCTTGGCGGGAGTACGGACGATTCTAATTCAGCCGACCAACTCTTTCAGGGCTGCGAGCACCTGTTCGTCGTGGCCATCCACCTTCACCGCCTTCCAAACCTTCTTCACCTTGCCGTCGGGGCCGATGAGGAACGTGGAGCGGGCGATGCCCATCGTCTTCTTGCCGTACATGTTCTTTTCCCGCCACGCGCCGTACTTCTCGGCCACCTTGTGATCGGGATCGGAAAGCAGCGGAAAGTTGAGCGAGAACTTGTCGCGAAACTTTACGTGGCTGGCGATGTCGTCGGTGCTGATGCCGATTACCTTCGCCCCAAGCTTCTGCAACTCCGCCTTCCGGTCGCGAAACGCGCACGCCTCGCGCGTGCAGCCGGGCGTGTTGTCGCGCGGATAGAAGTAGAGCACGACCGGACTCCCCTTCAAATCGGCCAGCTTCACCTTCGAGCCATCGTCGGCCGTAAGCGTAAACGCCGGAGCGTTCTCGCCAACTTCGATCCAGTCAGCCATGTTTGTGCGTGGGTGGTTAAGTTCGTTGGGGTTGTTGGAGATGGGGTGGTGGTTGAGAGGTAAGAGGTAAGAGGTAAGAGGGTGTGGTTCCGGGCCGCGGCGTAGTGCCCTGTGACCATTTGAGGGCAAGCCCGTACTCAGTATTCAGTACTCAGTACTCAGTACGGGCTCACAACTCCCGGGCTACGCCGCAACGCATCTCCTTTGTCTCTTACCCCTCTTCTCTTCGCTCTTTCCTCTTACCTCGATGTCCTTCGCTCCCCCGCTCATTCCGCCGAGAATTTATGCACCGTCGTCGTCTTGTACGTTTCTCCGGGGCGGAGGAGGGTGCTCGGGAAGTGGGGGCGGTTCGGCGAGTCGGGGAAGTGGCCCGTTTCGAGGCAGAACGCTTCGTGCTGCTTGAGCCCCGCGCCCGATTCGCTGCCGTCGAGGTAGTTGCCGCTATAGAACTGGATGCCCGGCTCGGTCGTGTAGATCTCCATCACGCGGCCGCTGGTCGGCTCCTTCACGCGGGCGGCGAGCTTCATCTTTCCCTTTTCGCCGCGCAGCACGTAGGCGTGGTCATACCCTTGCGGCTTGTTGGTCAGCTCTTTGATCCGGTCGCCGATCGCGTGCGACGTGGTGAAGTCCATCACGCCACCTTTCACGTCGGGCAGGTTGCCGGTGGGAATCGATTCCTCATCGACCTCGACGAACTTGTCGGCTGCGATCATCAGCTCGTGCTTGAGGATGCTGCCCGCCTTCGCGCCGGCCAGATTCCAGTAGTTGTGATTGGTCAGGTTCACATGCGTCGGCTTGTCGGTCTTGGCCTCGTAGTCGATGCGCAGCTCGTTGTCGTTCGTGAGCAGGTAGGTGACGGTCACGTCGAGGTTGCCCGGAAAACCTTCTTCGCCGTCCTTGCTGCGGTAGGTGAACTTCACGCCGACGGCCGAATCGGTCTTCACCGGCTCGCCTTTCCACATCACGGCGTCGAAGCCCTGCTTGCCGCCGTGCAACTGATTCTTGCCGTTGTTGGCGGTCAGCTCATAGGTCTTGCCGTCGATCTCGAACTTCGCGCCGCCGATCCGGTTGGCGTAGCGGCCCACGGTCGCGCCGAAGTAGGGGTGCCGCTCCAGATAGCCGTCGATCTTGTCGAAGCCGACGTTGATGTTGGCCAGCTTGCCGTCGCGGTCGGGCACGTGCAGCTCGACGACGATCGCGCCATAGTCGATCATCTTCAGCACGGCCCCCTTGGCGTTGCGGCACGTGTAGAGCGTGACCTCCTGGCCATCCTTGGTCTTTCCGAACGACGACGTCTCGATGCTCATTTGCGTTTTGCCTGCCTGCTGGGAAGAGGTAGAGGATTGTTCAGCGATTGCGGCTTGCCCGCCGGCTGCGAGGCCGAGCAGCGCGCCCGTTGCGAGGGCCAACAAAACCGGTCGCCGGTGGATTACGTAGCGCATGGTGCGGAACTCCAAGGAGAGGGTAGGGCGGCGTAAGTCTCGTGCCTGCCATGCCACGCGAAACCTGCCAAAATAGGCAGTCGGGAGCGACGTATTATGCACGTCCCGGCGCTGCGGCGTCCAGCGGACGCCCCTCGCCGGCCAAATTCGATGTTCGGCTGCAACCAGCCGCCGCAAAAGCGGTTACGCTGATTGGGACGACGCCCAACCGCCCCTCCTCGGATCGCCGCTGGAGGGGCCGTTTGCGTCACGCCGAACATTTTTTGTTTCATTTCCCGCAAGAAAGTCCCGGCTGCGGAAACTGATCTCATGCAAACGCACTTGTTCGCCTGTATGGCGTTGCCGGGCCTGAGGGACAGCTAGTGCAACCACCCAAAATCGACTGGTCTGCGGCGCTAGCGCAGCACGATCGCTGGTTGCGCACCGTGATTTACGCGCGACTGCAAGAGCCGCAAGCCGTCGAAGACGTCATGCAGGAAGTGGCCCTGGCCGCCGTGCGACAGTCGGCCCCGATCAACGACCCGAACAAGGTCGCTCCGTGGCTCTATCGCCTGGCGGTCACCCAAAGCCTGCTGTATCGCCGCAAACTGGCGCGGCGGCGTCGGCTGACTGATCGCTTTGCGAACCAGCCTGCGGAGATACGGGAGCCAGAACGGTATCCCGACCCGCTGGGTTGGCTGCTCGCGGAGGAGAGGCAAAGGCTCGTCCGTGAGGCACTCGGCCGACTGCCGCCGCGAGATGCGGAGATTCTGATGCTCAAGTACACCGAAAACTGGAGCTATCACGAAATCGCCGCTCACATGGGCATCAGCCACAGCGCGGTCGAAGCCCGACTGCACCGCGCCCGCGCGAAACTGCGGGAACAACTGCTGGCTACGGAATCGATTGGGCCCACCGAATGAACGCATCCTCCAACCACCTGCAAGCGCAACTAGATCGTCTGGTCGACGGCGAATTGTCGCCGGCCGAGTATCGCTCACTGCTGGCTTCGCTCGACGATCAACCCGATGGGTGGCGACGCTGCGCCCTGGCGTTTCTCGAGGCGCAGGCCCTCGGACAAGACCTGTCCGCCCAGCGCTCGACCGCTGGCGCGACGCCAGCCCCCGCTCCTTCCGCGGCGCCAGTGGCCCAACTCCCGCCCGATCGCGCGGGAGATTGGTCGAACCGCACCTGGCAGGGGCTCTACTTTGCCACCATCGCCGCCAGTTTGGCGCTGGCGTTCTACGTCGGCAGTTGGACCGCGGACATCAACGATCCAAGCGGCGCGTATCTGGCCGAGAATCAGCCGGCGCCTTCGGCGGAGTCGCAGAACCAGACTTCGCCACCGGTCATGCAGGCTGAATCTCCCGAACCTCGCGCACTGGCGCGCAACGACCAGCCGCTCGGCAACGTGCAACTGGTCATGGACGGCGCCGATAGCCCGCAGCGAGTGGAAGTCCCCTTCTATGGCCAGGAACAAATCGACCACTGGCGAGACAGCAACAAACCGGCTCTTTCGCCGCAGGTGATCGAGCAGTTGCGCCAGGCAGGCCACAAGGTCGACCACGACGAGCAGTGGATCCTCATCGACACCGGCGACGGCCGGCAGGTGCAGGTTCCCGTCGACAACTACCGCATTCAGCCGCCTCGGCGGCCCGCGTATTGAACCAATCCTGCGACTGGAGAAGCAGGCAAGGCATTCGCCTGTCGGAGCACGGAGGTTTTCTCTTTTCTTAAGGACCGCTTTATGAACGAGCGTCGATCACGACTGTTTGCAGCCGTCGCCACCGTGGGGCTGCTAGGGCTGCCCGCGATGGGCTGGGCGCAGCAAGCCACAATTCTGAAGCTTCGAGATCTCGAAGCGTCGAAGCCGGCATTGGTCACCAGACTGGTAGCCCTTGAAAACGACGCGGCGACGCACCGTTGGCTGGGCATCGGCATCGAATCGCTGCCCGACCTGCTCAAAGCGCACCTGAAGCTCGACCACGGCGCGCTCGTCGCCGACGTCTACCCCGACTCGCCAGCCGCCAAAGCCGGCATCGAGAAGAACGACATCCTGCTTTCGGTCAACGGCCAGAAGATCACCGAGCCCATCCAGGTTCGCGACGCCGTCGCCAACGCCGAGGAGGGGGAATCGCTGAAGCTCACGGCGCTCCGCGCCGGCGAAGAGAAGAGCTTCGAAGTCGTCCCCGCCGATCGGCCCAGCGAGGCTGATCTCCTCATCCCGGGCGATGAGCCGTCGGGCGCCGCCGCCACCCACGAAGAGTTTCTCAAGCACCAGAAGCAAGCGCTCAAGGCGCTGGAAAAAGCGATCGCCGACCGCCAGGCTGCCGGCATGATGTTCCTGCGTCCCGGCATCGTGACCGCCAAGCCGTTGGAGTTGCCCAAAGGGGTGTCGGTGACCATCAAGCACCACGACGGCAAGAAGTCGATCACCGTCGAACGCGGGGACGACAAATGGGAAGTGACCGAAAGCACGCTCGACAAGCTTCCCGAAGACCTTCGCGAGACGGTGGCGTCGCTGCTGGGCCCCACCGCCGCCGTGAAACTGCACGCCAAGAAGAACGTGCAGATCGTTCCCGGCGCGCCGGTCATCGACAACATGCGAGTCGAAGTCTCGCCGTTTGCTGGCCGCCCCCTCGCGGGTAAAGAACGGCTCGACGGCGATCCGCTTGACGCTGTCATGAAGGAACTCAAAGCGTTGCGGAAGCAAGTGGAAGAGTTGCAGCGCAGCGTGAAGAACAACAACTAGCCGGCCTCTACGATTCGCCGCAAGAAACGCTACAAGCCCGCGCGAAGTGCGCGGGCTTGTTCTTTTTGATCGACTCCAGCGATTCGCCGGGGCTGCGGGCGATTAACGCGAGCCCATCCGCATCAGTCGGCTGCTGACCGACTCCACTTCGCCCGGGCTGCTCAAGACGCCTTCAGCCGAGTAGCCGGCCGGCAGTTGGCGAATGTGAACGATCGGCGCCAGCGCCCCGTCGCCAGCTTGCGGCACCTCTTCGATCAGCGGCGCGAGCTTTTCTTCGGTGTACGGACGGAGCGGCGGGAAGCGCCACGGGCTCTGATAGTCGGTCATCCGCTGCGCCTTGTACATGCCGGGCCAGTGATAGGTGTACAGCGGCGGAACGGGATAGTTGTAGCTGCCGTTGCAGCCGCAGTTGAAATACCAGTCCTGCCCCTCCAGGCAGCGGCGATGGCCGAACCAGCCGCAACCGCCGCCATGCTTGTGGCCGCAGCGTCCGCTGTCGCAGCCGCACGGGTCGTAGTCGGCCCAAGCGTCGCAGCCAGTGCTGCAACCCGTCGTGCAGCCGACGTCGCAGCACGATTTGCGCTTCAGCCAATTGCCGTGCGCCAGGAGGCCGCAGCCGGACTTGCATCGCAGCTTGCCGCCGCAGCTTTCCTGACACGGCGTCGTGCAGGAAACAGCACAGCCAACCTCGGCGCGGGCGACGCTGGTGACGAGGCAGAGAATAAGCGTGGTCGACAGCAGTCGAATCATGGCGAGACCCTTTGTGGGCGACTGACGAAGGTGTCAACAGTCGGGCGGGACAAGCGGGCAGGCGAACCTACCCGCATCATCGGCATGACCGGCGCGTCAAGTTCGGCCGCTACGATCCGAGCGCATCAGCTTGCCGACGCCGCAAAGCTTGCCCACGCGACACGCTCGCCTTGAGTATCGAAGTGATTCGCTCGCGCCGTCACATTGACAACAAAAATTGGAGCGGCACGCGAAGCGAACCCAGACCACTTTCCACAAACCGTTTCTGCAACGCCAGTTACAAAACGTCGCCCCAAGTTTGGCACGCAGCCTGCGTTAGGTCTTAATCAGCCGGCCACCTCACGGCGGCTGGCTGAATCCGAACCTCCCGCTGAAAGGATTGAGACCATGAAACGCGTTCTTCTCGCACTGGCCGCCGCTTTTGCCCTGACGTTTGGTGGCGGATTTGTTTCGACCGCGATGGCTGCGGGCGGCCATGGCCACGGCCATCATCATCACCACCATCACGGACACGTGCATGGTCATAGCCACTTGGGCCACCATCACCATCACGGCCACATCCACTATCACCCGTACTACTACAACCCGTACAGCTACGGGTACTACAACCCGTATCGGGCGCCGTGGTTCGGCGGAAGCGGCATCTACATCCGCTTCTAAGAACGCCCGACCTCGGCTGCGGATGGCACGGGCCAGCACCCGCAGCCACACGAGGAACCAACCGGGCTCGAAGCGCGCGAACGGCTAGGGGAGCCTGACGCGTCGCTTCGAGCCTACGAGACAGAAGAGGCACAGCCCGGTTGCTCATCGAGCGCCGGGCTTTTTCTGCGCATGGCGAACTGGCTTCGCCATGCGCCGCTCCGAGAAGGCGCAGCAATCAGCAGCCACCGCGCCGGGACGAGAGTCCGCTGGCAATATCGGCGCGACGGCTGTTCGGCGGTCCCTGGGAGTGAGCTGCCCCGCTCACCCCGGGGCCGCCTCTACACTTCGCTCTTGCGCACGTGCGCACGACCGCCTGGCACAAGCGCGACCATCGAACGCGTCTGATGCGCGCCCGCTGCTCCGCGCGCTAGCTAGCCGCGCCGCCAAAGCTACCAGCGCTGCGGCCAAGCGCCGCAGACAGGATCTAGACACCATTCGCAGTGCGGTTGCGCGCAAACCTTTCCCCTGCGCGCTCACTTCCTAGAATTCCTTCAGAAGCCGCCATGCGTAAAGGCGACTTGGTTCGATGGAGTTGCTGAAGCAGGAGAACAGAGATGAAGAAGATGGTTTTGGCCCTGGTCGCTCTGATGACCTTCGGCCTCGGCGGTCTCTTCGCCAGCGACGCCAGTGCGCAGTGGGGCAGGCGCGCCGGAGTTAGCGTGAATGTGGGCCGTGGATGGGGACATGTCCATCGTCCTCACTACCACTATCACTACCGCCCGTACTACTACGGCTATCGGCCGTATGTCTACCGCCCGTACCGGTACGGCTACTATCCGTACACCTACTACTACCGTGGTCCGGGGGTCTACATCCGGTTCTAGTAGCTGCACACCGACAGAACGCGCAGCAGCATCGATTGCCAGCGTCGATGTAGGGCAGGGGGCCACCTGCCCTTTTTTGTTTCTTGTGCGAACCAACCGCCAACGACGAGGCTCAAGGCAGCGGAACGACCTCGCCACCGTCGCGAGTGAGAAGCGCCTTGAGCACGCCTGGGTCGATGTCGCTGGTCATCACTCGCACGCTACCATCCGCGAGTCCACCGAGATTGATGCGTGGATGATTCCCCGGCGGCAGCTTGTTGAGTTGCCGAATATCAAAATCCTTCGGCTCGGCCCAATGCACCGTGCCGTTCTGTCCTTCCAAAATCCAGAGCGTATTGCTCGTGCCGTCCAGGAAGTCTCGAAACCGGATCGTCTTTCCATCCTCGAACGCCGCCCCCGGCCCGGTGAGAAAGAAATAGTCGGTGTGCGGCTGCCCGGTGTCCGTCAGTTTCGAACTGGGATCTTCGAAGACGGGAATGCGCGTTGTTGTGATGTGGGCGTTTTCCGGCGCGTTCCAGGCTTTCGTTTTGTCGATGGTCTGGAACAGAGCGTTTTGCTCCAAGAAGGGCAACAGGAGGACGCGGCCGCTATAGAGCGGCGTACCGTTTTCGTCGCGCACAACGGCGGGGGGCAGTTCGCCGTAGGTGTCGATGTAGTTGTGCAGCGCGATGCCGATCATCTTGAGGTTGTTGCTCGATTGGGACCGCCGCGCCGCTTCGCGAGCCGCTTGCACAGCCGGCAGCAGCAATGCCACGAGAATGCCGCAGCACATCACGGCTGCGAACAGCGTCCCAAGGAGAATCACAACGATCGACACTCCCGAGCGAGAGGGCGCAGCGCCGGGGGACGCCAGGTTGCTCGTCGCACCACCCGACGGAATCGTGATCGGCTGACCGCAGCCGGAGCAGGGCCCCGACTGGCCCGCATATTGATCGTCGACGTTCATCTGTTTGCCGCAATGGGGACAGGCAAATGCGATGGGCATAACGGGCTTTCCGGGACTAAAGAAGAGTAACCAATTATTAGAGGCAAACGTCTGGCGACGCCGCGCGGCCTCGTCGTCGCGCAGCGTTATCAGAAAGCTTCAATGACTTCGCCGCCGCTGCGAGTGAGTAATCCTTGCCAGGTCCGCGGATCGATGCTCCGATCGACCCAGCGAACAGCGCCGTCCATCAGACCAATCAGGTTCCCCTCGGCGCGATTGCCCGGCGGCGGCGCGCCGAGCTGGCTGATGTCCATGTCCTTCGGTTCCGCCCAGTGAGCGCCAGCCGCAGAAGTTTCGACGAGAAAGACCGTGTTGGAGAGGCCGTCGGTCACGTCACCCAGCCCCATGCGGCCGCTCGGCATCTCCTCAAAGACGGTTCCGGGCCCGGTTACAAAGACATAGTCCGTCCGCGGCGTATTGCTCGCGTTCTTCGACGACGGGTCCAAAAAGACTGGCACGATGGTCGACGCCACCAGAGCGTTCTCCGGAGCGTTCCACGCCTTTGTCAGGTCGAAGTGATTGAAAAGCGCCTGCTGTTCCAAGAACGGCAGCAACAACACTCGGCCGCTGTAGAGAGGCGCTCCGTTTGCGTCCCGAACGACGGCCGGCGGGAGCGTCTGATAGACATCGTGATAGTTATGAAGGGCGAGCGCAATTACCCGCATGTTGTTAATCGACGCCTGGCGCTGGGCCGCCTGTTTGGCGGAACCGAAGGCTGGAACGAGGAGCGCCGCCAGAACGCCGCAGCAAGCGAACCCGCTGACCAGCACCACGCCGAGCACGATCAGGAGTTTCGAGCCGCCGCCACCTTTCGCCGGCACAGGCCTGTTCAATGCGACAGGCGTTCCGGGAATCGAAATTTGCCGCCCGCAGGAGGAGCAGGGGCCCGTTTGGCCGGCGAATTGATCCGGAACATTCATCCGAGCGCCACAGTGGGGACAAGCAAACGCGATGGGCATGGTAGCATCCGTCTAAGCAGCAAGGCGTCAACGTGAACTCGATACCGGCACAAAATACAGCGTAGAGCACAGGGGAGGCAAAAACATTTCCTGTCAGAATTTGCCTAAGAGTCGCGAGAAATACAGCCGCGATTACGCGGCGATCCATGCGAATCGCGGTTGAGTTTTTGCCGGGGACCAAATGTAATGAAAGAGGTGCAACTTTCGATCGTGGCCGGGTTCTGATAGTCCGGCCTAACGGAATAGACGCAAATGCTTATCCGATTTGTCTGTCAGCCTCGCGTTTTTGTGCTCGCTGTGCTGGCCGCGTTCCTCTCCGGCGGGCCGGCGGACGCCTGGCAAGGCGGCAAGGGGAAGCGTCCGGAGCGAGAAGAGCCCCAAGCTCGCCTGCCCGACGACAAGCGACTCCTCTCGCTCCACCTTGACTTCGTCCGCAAAGCCGAGAAATTGGCGACCGAGTACGAAAACGGCAAGGAATGGGGCAAGGCGCGCGACGTCTACCAGGAAATCCTCAAGTTGGTTCCCCAATATCCGCCGGCTCAGGCCAAGCTGGCCGATATGATCCGCCGCGAATCGGAAGCCAGGCACATCGTCTTCACCGTGAAGGCGAACGAAGGGTGGCAGGACACGGGCATTGTCCTGCTGCCCAACAAACCGGTCTCGATCCAAGCCAGCGGCACTTGGACGTTCAACCTCAAGGTCGAAACCAACGCCGAAGGCCTGGCGATCCCTAAAGAACTCCGCGACTTCAACCCCGGCTGCCTGATCGGCATGCTGGTCGATCCCCGCGCCCCGATGGGCAAAGCGGCGAAGGGAGAAGAGGAATCGGCCAACAAGCCTTTCATGATCGGCGCCGGCAAGCAACTCATGCCCGAGCGCGGCGGCCGACTCTTCCTGCGGATGTACGACACGGTCCCGAGCGACAACGAAGGCGCGCTCAAAGTAGACATCCGCGGCACCTTCGCGGAAGCAAAATAACGCCCACCGACAATCCCGCGCGCAGCATCAGGACCAAGAAACAGAAAAAGCCCCTGACAGCGATCTGCCGCCAGGGGCTTTTGAATTGCGTCACGAACCGTTTTCAGTCCCAGACATCTGCTTACTGCTTACTGTCTACTTCCCACTGAGAACTGAAAACTGTCAACGGAAAACTACATTAGTAGTTGTACTGCACCGAGAAGTTCATCCCCATCAGCCAGTAGCTCGTGTCGTTGAACCGAAACTCCGGACGCGGCGGGTTGACGACGGGTGCGCCACCATTGAACAAGCTCGGATCAACATGCCGGTCGATCTGGTCGCCCGACAGGAGGACCGACGAAATCCACATGTAGTTGTAGCTCATGCCGAAGCTCAGGTTCGGCCGGGCGTAGTAGGTCAGCCCGAGGCTGAATTCCGGAATGAAGACTTCTTCGTACCGCGTGTGGACGCCCATGTTGGTCGGTTCCGCGAGCACGCCGCCAGCCGTGTTGACGCTCGGCCCCAGGCCGAACGGGTTAATGGCCCGGCCGCCGTCGATTTCCGCCGTCTGCCGCATCTGGCCAAAGCTCACCTTCGCCAGGTAGTCGAGCGACCAGCGACCGCGGCGATACGAGCCGTCTAGACCGATCGTTCCGCCGTGAAACTCGTTCTCGGTGTCGAAGCGATCGAAGATGCTGAACGTCGTGCCGTTGAGCACAACGTCGGTGGCCGTGTTGAAGCTGTTAACGCGGAGGTAGTTGTCCAGCCGCAGGAAGTGATACCCGAGCACCAGGTCGAGACGCTTGTTGCGATCGCGCTCGAGCATCGTGCGGAGGTACAACTCGTTCATCACGAACTCGTTCTCAAACTGAGCGTAAACTCGCCCGTTCGTAATCGGACCGTCAACCGGATCGTTGAAGGCGATCAGGTACGCGTTTTCCTGCATCAGCAGTTGGTCGTAGAACGGACGGGCCAAAACCGTGCTGCTGTCCGACTCGGCGTAGAACGTCTGCCGGTCGCCGCTCAGCGCGGTGAAGCGATTGCCGATGCCAGCCGTCTTGCTTTGATCGAACCAGAAGCCCAGCTCCGCGCGGCCGCCGGTGTTCATGCCGTCCCCCGCCTGTTCGTCGCCAAACAGGACGATCGTCGAGGGAGCCCCAATCACGCCGGCTTCGGGCCGAGGCACGTTGGGGATGTTGTTGCTGGTCACCAGTGGCGGCAGCCGAGAACCCTTCTGCCACCAGAGCATGAAGTCGAGCTCCGCCCACATCAGGCCCGGGCTGCAGCAGTTCGTGCAGCAGCCACAGGTTCCGCTGTAGCAAGCGGTTTCTTCCGCCGCGAGGGGGTTATTCCACGGAGTGGCCCCTTCGGGCAGCTCCGGCGGAGGGCCCAGGTCCACTTCGCCTTGCGCGGCGACCTGCATGCCGGGCATTCCGGGCGCCGGCCCCATCGGACCAGCCATGCCAGGACCGAACATTCCCGGCGCCATCATGCCGGGCGGCAAACCTTGCCCGGTGATGCGTCCCGGGCTGGAGTAAGCCGGCATGCCCCCCATGCCGGGCGGCGGCATTCCCGGCCCGCCGCCGTACATGCCGGCGGGCATCATCGGCATGCCGCCGTCGTAGCCAGGCATCCCGCGAACCGGACCACCATAGGGGGAAGGACCGGAGGTTCCCGGCACTCCTTGCCCGTAGGCTGCAGTGCTCAACGCAGCGACAACGATCGCTAGCGTCGCGGACCAAACAAAGCTGCTCTTCATGGACCCGGCTCACTACAAAGACACGATGCCACCCCCCGAGAGATGCCCATTCGCACGCCGAAACGGCGATAAGCACCTCTGGCTGTTGATAGATTGTCGGTCGCACCCAAGAGGCCGATTGAGCAAAATTTGCCGGTCCTGCAGGCGGCAACGGAAATATCGGCCGCAAGGCCAACTAGGAGAGGCAGGAGAGACGAGCAAAGAGATAATGAGGGATGCGGCGGGGCGGACGCTTCTGAGAAGCGTCGCTAACCCAAGTCGTGAACCCAATTTCGCCTCGGACGCTCGGCGCCGCCTGGCCCCCCTTGCTCCTACCTCCTACCTCCTACCTCTCCCCACCCAACGCCCACCCCCGTGGTGTCTTTTTCGCGACAGTGCGCGTCGCGCGTGTTGCTTGCTGGCAACACTCGGATTTCCGCGAAGCGGCATTGGGCTGGCCGGCTTTGGCGGCACGAACCGATTAAACGATACGGACCAATCGCAGGACTTTGCGGTAGCCAAGGCGTATGATCGAAAGGAGGGGTAGTCCGACGTTGGGCGCCCCATCTCTGTTGGTTTACGGCAAGCAACCTCCCCTAGTGGCGGCGCCCCGGAAGCGGTGGCGATTCGTTTCCTATGCAGATCGTTAACGGCATACCGACCGGCTTGCGGGCCGAACTACTCGCCTGGATGGGCGGACGCGTGCAGCGTCGACTCGCCCAGTGGGGCAAGATTCTGCCGCAGATTGCAGCCTTCGAGCCGGTGCTCCAGGCGGAGTCGGACCGCGACCTGCGCAAGCGAAGCTTGTCGCTGAAGTATCGCGCTCGCAGCGGCGAGCCTCTGGCCCGCTTGGTGCCCGAAGGCTACGCCCTGGTGCGCGAAGCGGCCCGCCGGACGATCCACCAGCGGCACTACGACGTGCAGATGATCGGCGGCATCGCCATGTTCAATGGCTGCATTGCCGAGATGGAAACGGGCGAAGGCAAAACGCTCACGGCGACGTTGCCGCTCTACATTCACGCCCTCGCCGGCAAAGGGGCTCATCTGGCGACGGTGAACGACTACCTGGCCGAGCGCGACGCCAACCTGATGCGTCCCGTCTACGAGATGCTGGGGCTCACGGTCGGCGTGGTGCTGACGCAAGACAAATCGGATCAGCGGCGCAAGGCGTACGCTTGCGACATCACCTACGGCACAGCCAAGGAGTTCGGCTTCGACTTTCTCCGCGACCGGTTGCTCTTGCGGCGGATGGGGCTGGCGCAATCGAGCATTTTGGGCATCGCCACGGCGGCGCAAGACGCGACGGGCGAACAGCCGGTGCAGCGAGGCTCGCACTTCTGTCTGGTCGACGAAGCGGACAGCATTCTGATCGACGAAGCCCGCACGCCGCTCATCATCGGCTCGCTCGGCGACAAGACGATCGACCGCATCATGACGATGTATCGCTGGAGCGCCGAAGTCTGCTCGCGATTCGAAGAAGACGTTCACTACGAGTATGACCACGACGACAAAAAGGTCGAACTGACGGCTGCGGGGCGACAATTGGTTCGCACGCTGCCGAAGCCCGAAATCCTGGGCGGCGCAGGGCTGATCGACCTGTATCAGTACGTCGAACGGGCCATCAAGGTCGCGCGCGACTTCTTCATCGATCGCCACTACGTGGTGCTCAACGGCGAGATCGTGATCGTCGACGAAAACACGGGCCGACTCGCCGAAGGGCGCAAGTGGCGCGACGGCATTCACCAGGCGATCGAAGCCAAGGAAAAGATCGAAGTCACGGTGCCGACCGGTCAGGCGGCGCGGATCACGATTCAGGACCTGTTCCTGCGCTACACGCATCTTGCCGGCATGACCGGTACCGCTTCGAGCGCGGCGAAGGAGTTTCGCAAGGTCTACAAGAAGGTCGTGGTCCCGATTCCGACCAACAAGAAGGCGCAGCGAGTCATCCTACCCGACCGCGTCTTCGCCCACGCCGAAGACAAGTGGAAGGCGATTGTCGAAGAGACGCGCGAGATGCACCTCAAGGGTCGGCCGGTGCTGATCGGCACCCGCTCGATCGACAAGTCGCTCATTCTTTCGCGCCTGCTCACGCAGGCGGGCATCACTCATCAGGTGCTCAACGCCCACGAAGTGGCGACTGAGGCCGAGATCGTCAGCCATGCGGGGGAAGCGGGCAAGGTGACCGTCGCCACGAACATGGCCGGCCGCGGTACCGACATCAAACTTCAGCCGAGCGTCTCCGAGGCGGGCGGCTTGCACGTGATCTGCACCGAGCTGCACGATTCGGCCCGTATCGACCGCCAGCTCGTCGGCCGCTGCGGCCGTCAAGGCGATCCGGGGAGCGCCCGACAGTACATGTCGCTCGACGACGACGTCATCCGCAACGGCTTCGGGCCGGAAGTCGCGGAAAAGCTCAAAGCGCTCGGCGAGGCCGGCTCGGTCAATCCGCAAAAGTACGCCAAGTACCTGCGGCGAGCCCAGCAGAAGGTCGAGCGGCGCCACCTGCGCGACCGTTTCATCCTGCTGCACCACGAAAAAGAACGGAAGAAATTGCAACTCGAAATGGGTCAGGATCCGTACTTAGATACGCCGGATTGATGGGGCAGAGGGGGAGATACGAGCAAAGAGGGAAGAGAACAAAGGGCAGACGAGAAGAGACGAGAGAATCAGGGGTACGTGGCGAACCAGTTGCGGGAGTGCGTTGCTCGCTCGGGGTGTACCAGGTTGTCGGTAACGCCCGGTTAGCGACGCTTCTTAGTAGCGTTGCTCGCACCGCAAACCTGGTTGGCGAACGCTTCAGAGAAGCGTCGCTAACCCAAGGTACGACTTCGACCGCAAACCTGAGCCTGAACTGGGGAACGCTACCCTCCACCTATCCCTCCCCTCTTACCTCCTTGCTCCTACCTCTCCTCGATGCGGCATACCGTTTGCCTCATCGGGGCGGGCGGTTTGGTTAGGCTGCCAGAACGGCGGGAGTGCCGGATCGAACGGCCCTGCAAATCGAAGTGAACAAAGGGCCTATGCGGACGATAGCGAGGACGCGATTTGTCGTGCAATGCGGAGCGATTGGATCAACCGTGAGGATCTTTCGACCTTTCTGCGAGAACGCAAGTCGCAAGCGTGTCAAAAATTGGCGTAAACCGTAAGCGACACTTACATTGAAATATTCCCACCTGACACGAGGGGTGTCGCAGGCGGGATGTCCTAACGACGACTGAAACAGCTCCGCTTATGGCAACGGGACATTCGCAAGTCAGCTCGGAAACGATCGAGAAAACCAAGCAGCAAATCCGCGGCCTGGTTGGCGAGATCGCGCAGCTCTCCAAGAGCGACCTCGCGCCCGAGGAGTTTTACGCAGCCTTTTTGCAACGCGTGGTGCAAGCATTGGCTGCTGTCGGCGGCGCTGTGTACGTGATGGGGGAGGGGAACCGCCCGCAGCTCACGTATCAGATGAATCTGAGCCCGAATCTGCTCGACAAAGATTCGGAAGACGCTTCCAAGCACTATCGCCTGCTCGATTACGTCGCCGCCAGCAAGCAGGGTCAGCTCGTGCCGCCCCTTTCGGGCGGCTCGGACGAGCGCATGGGGGGCAACCCGACGCGGCACCTGCTCGTCGTCTCGCCGATGGGGCACGACGGCAACGTCGACGGCCTGGTCGAAATCTTCCAGCGTCCCGACACGCAGCCGGCCACGCAGCGCGGCTATTTGCGGTTCCTGCAGCAGATGTGCGAGCTGGCGGGCGAATGGTTCAAAAACCGCAAGCTCCGCGACCTCGGCGACCGTCATTCGCTGTGGGCCCAGGCCGATCAATTTGCCCGCGCGGTGCATGAAAGCCTCGACGTTCGCGAAACGTCGTATCTGATTGTCAACGAAGGGCGCCGCATGCTCGGCTGCGACCGCGTGACGGTCGCCATCAAGCGCGGCAGCAAGTGCGTGGTTGAAGCGGTGAGCGGTCAGGACACGCTCGACAACCGCTCGAACGTCGTCACGATGCTCGGCCAACTGGCGACGCGCGTGGTCGCCACCGGCGAGCCGCTGTGGTACTCGGGAAGCACCGAAGACTTTCCGCCGCAAATCGAAGAAGCGCTCGAAGAGTACGTCGACCAGTCGTACACCAAGTCGCTCGCCGTGCTCCCGCTCCGCAAACCGACCAAACCGGTCGACGCGCCGGCCAACGCCACGGGCGAAAGCGCCGCGCCGAAGGGAGAAATCATCGGCGCGCTGATCATCGAACAGATCGAAAGCGACATCCCCCGCGAGGTGCTCGATCCGCGCCTCGACCTCGTCTACGAGCACAGCTCGCGGGCCCTGGCGAACGCCATCGACCACAACAGCCTGTTCCTGATGCCCGTGTGGCGGGCGATCGGCAAGTCGCGCGTGATGGTCGAAGCGCGCAATCTGCCCAAAACGATCACCATCGGCTCGACGATCCTCGTCGTTCTGCTCGCGCTCGCCCTCATCCCGTGGGATTTCGACATGCGGGCGAAGGGTTCGGTGCAGCCGGTGGATAAGAAGGACGTGTTCGTTGTCGAACCGGGGCACATTACCGAAGTGCTCGTCGACAACGGCGCCATCGTCAAAGCGGGCGATCCGCTGGTTCGCCTTCGCAGCGACGAGCTGCCGCTCAAGATCAGCCAGGTGCAGGGTGAACTCGACGCCCGAACGGAAGAACTGAACGCCATCCGCACCCGGCTGACCACCAACAGCGGCAACTACAGCGAAACCGAACGCAACCGCGACCAGTCCGATTTTGCCCGGGCTCAGGCGCAGGTCGAAAGCCTCCTGGCCCAGCTCAACCTGCTGCACGAGCGGCAGGAAAACCTGACGATCCGCAGCCCAATCGACGGCCGCGTGATTACCTGGGACGCCAAGCGCACGCTGCAAAATCGCCCGGTCGAAACGGGTCAGGTCCTTATGTCGGTCGCCGCCGAGGACACCGACTACGAACTCGAACTGTACATGCCCGAGCGCCGCGTGCGGCACCTCGTCGAATACCGCGACTACATCAAGAGCCGGGATCCCAATAGCGATCTGCAGGTCGACTACATCCTGATGACCGATCCGGGCACGACGCACAAGGGAACCGTCACCGAGATTCACCCCGCCGCCGAGTCGCACGAAGAGCACGGCTCGATGGTGCGAATCAAGGTGAGCACCGACGACGAAGTGGCCAATCTGCGCCCGGGAGCGAGCGTGACAGCCGACGTCCATTGCGGCAAGGCTCCGCTCGGCTGGGCGTTCCTGCACGAAGCGTGGGAATGGCTCCAAGCGAACGTCTTCTTCTAAGCGAACAACCAAGCTCAATGCCGCGCGATGGCCAGTGGCCAATCGCGCATGGCTTGCGACGACGCTGAGGGCGTCGCGACCAAACATCGCATACACGTTGGGGGAAAAGTATGAAACGTCTTATCGCCGGCGTGGCCCTGGCCACGCTCGCCGCAGCCGGAGTGGCTTGCTCGCAAACGGGCGCGCAGGAGAAATCGCAGCCCGCCTCGGGCGTGGGGGCTCTCAGCCCCAGCGTCACGGCGCCGAAATCGCCGAGTCCGCTCGCCGTCGAGCGCAAGACGCCGAAGGTGACGCCCACCAGCGGCGCGTCGTCGCTTCCCGCGCCGGCGCTGAAGGCCAGCAACGCTCCGGCGTCGAAGGAAGTCACCACCGCGGGCGGTCAGCTCGGCATCAAGGTGCCGCACGCCCTGGTGACGCTCATCGGCGACGTGAAAGTGCCGGCTGCCGAAACCGGCGCGCTGATGGAGATCAAGGTTAAGGAAGGCGACTACGTCGAGCAGCAGCAGGTGCTCGCCGTGATCGACAATCGCGACACGCTCGCCAAGCGCGAGATGGCCCAGGGCGAATTGTCGGTCGCCGAAGCTCAGGCCGAAAGCACAGCCGAGCTGGAAGCGGCCCAAAAGGCCTGGGAAGTCGCCAAGGCGGAATTGGCCCAGTTCGAATCGATCCGCCGCACCAATCCCGGCGCGGTGAGCGAACAGGAAGTCCGCCGCGCTCGCTTCCAGGTGGAGCGGGCCTTCGCGCAGATCAAAGTGGCTGAGACCGACCGCATCGTCGCCGGCCTTACCACCGGCGTGAAGAAGGCCCAGCTCAGCGCCACCAACAACGAGCTGGAGCGCCGCGAGATCAAAGCGCCGCTCAAAGGCGAAGTCGTCGAAATCTACAAGAAGCAAGGCGAATGGGTCCAACCCGGCGAACCGGTGATGCGGATCGTCAGCCTCGACAAGCTGTACGTCGAAGGCTTCGTCAACGCCGATCAGGCTTCGGCTGGGGCGATCGAAGGGAAGCGGGCCAACGTGACGGTCCACGTCTTCGATCCCAAGTCGCAGAAGATGATCGAGCACAACGTCAAGGGACAAATCAACTACGCCAGCCCGCTCGTCGAAGGCTCGGGCCGCAGCCGGCAATTCCGCGTGCGGGCCGAAGTGGAAAACACGTTCGCCGACAACCGCTGGATCATTCAGCCGGGCTCGATGGCCGAAATGACCATCGAACTGACGAGCAGCCCGCCGATCCGCGCCACCGGCAACGACACGCGCGAGAGCAGCACGCCCGTCGCGGCGGAAAGTCCGAAAGACTCTCCCGCCGCGAGCGATTCGGTCCGCAGCCGCACGACGCCCAGCTTCCCGCGTCTTTCGTCGCCGGGCGGCGACGCGGAGAAGGTGGAATCGCTCAAGCCGATCACGCCACAGGACGCCCCCGCGACCGAAGCGCCCAAGGCGCCTCCGGTGGAAGAACTGAAGATCGAAAAGCCGGAAGCCAAACCGGCAACGCGTCCCTTCTAGCTACTTCGCCGGAAGCGAACCGCTTCCGGAGACCAGCGAATGGATCGTCCACGCAAGGATTCTCCGGAGCGCAGCCAGGCTCCGGCGAATAAAGCTGATCACTGAAAACTGACAACTGAAGACTCGTTCGCCGCATGGTCACTCTCGCCGAAAGCCTCGTTAGCAGCACGTCGCGCCCGTTGCTGCTGCGCATGCGGCCCGACCTGACGGCGAAGCGCCACCGGTATCACGGCCAAAGCTACTGGGTCGTCAAGGAGCCGGTCGGACTCAACTACTTCCGCTTCCATGAAGAGGAATACGCAATCCTCTGCATGCTCGACGGCCGCACGAGCCTCGAGGAAATCAAGGACGAGTTCGAGCGTCAGTTTCAGCCGCAGAAGATCACCTACCAAGACCTGCTGCAGTTCGTCGGCATGCTGCATCGCAGCGGCCTGGTGATCAGCGAGGCGGCCGGGCAGGGGCATCAGCTCCGCGTGCGCCGCGACGAGAAAAAATGGCGCGAGCTCAAAGGCAAGCTGAGCAACGTCTTTGCCTTCCGGGCCCGCGGCGTCGATCCGGAGCGGTTTCTCAACTGGCTCTACAAGTACACCGGCTGGTTCTTTAGCTGGCCGGTCGTGGTGTTCAATCTG
>Ga0182737_1001183_pt1 | contig 27355 bp, 27 predicted proteins | sample eDN5th30CBELigOP_FD_128878 | JGI IMG/M metagenome (GOLD analysis project Ga0182737, IMG submission 128878) | Enriched Organic Plus compost microbial communities from Emeryville, California, USA - eDNA 5th pass 30_C BE-Lig OP (version 2) (version 2) ... | reverse complement strand
GGCCGAGGCCAGCGTGCTGGTGCTGCTCATCGTCTCGGTGGCGGTGCACTTCGCGCTTACCGGCCTGGCGCTGGCGTTCTTCGGCGCCGAAGGCTGGCGCACGCCGGCCTTCGTCGACGGGCAGGTCGACCTGGGCTTTGCCACCTGGTCGGCCCAGAGCCTGTTCGTGGTGGGCACCTGCGCGGCCCTCATCGTGGCGCTGTGGCTGTTCTTCGGCAAGACGCTGTACGGCCGTGCCCTGCGCGCCACCGCGGTCAACCGCCGCGGCGCGCGGCTGGTGGGCATCAGCACCTCCATGTCGGGCAGTCTCACGTTTACCCTGGCCGTGGCCATCGGGGCCATGTCGGGCATGCTGATCGCCCCGATCACCACCGTCTACTACGACACCGGCTTCCTGATCGGCCTGAAGGGCTTCGTGGGCGCCATCATCGGCGGGTTGGCCAGCTATCCGGTGGCGGCCGCCGGCTCGCTGCTGGTGGGGGTGCTGGAGTCGTTCTCTTCCTTCTGGGCCAGCGCCTACAAGGAGGTCATCGTCTTCACGCTGATCATCCCGGTGCTGGTGTGGCGTTCGTTCAGCAGCCACCACGTGGACGACGAGGAATAAGCAACATGAACCGGATCCTGCTGATCGTCTTCCTGGTCGTGCTGGCGGCGCTGCCGCTGATGCCGGCCACGCCCGAGTTCTGGATCACCCAGCTCAACTACATCGGCCTGGCCGGCCTGGTGGCCCTGGGCCTGGTGCTGCTCACCGGCGTGGGTGGTCTCACGTCGTTCGGCCAGGCGGCCTTCGTGGGCATCGGTGCGTACACCACCGCGCTGCTCACCACCCGGTACGGTGCATCGCCGTGGCTGGCACTCCCGCTGGGGCTCATGCTGACGGCCGTGGTGTCGTACCTGCTCGGCCTCATCACGCTGCGCCTGTCGGGTCACTACCTGCCGCTGGGCACCATCGCCTGGGGCCTGTCGCTGTTCTTCCTGTTCGGCAACCTCGACGCGCTGGGCAAGCACGACGGCATCGCCGGCATCGAGCCCATCAGTCTGTTCGGCATCTCGCTGGCCAACGGGCGCCATATCTACTTCCTGATCTGGATCTGCGTACTGCTGGCGCTTTGGGCCACCCGCAACCTGCTGAATTCGCGGCCGGGCCGCGCCATCCGCGCGCTCAAGAGCGGCGCCGGCATGGCCGAATCCATGGGCGTGAACACGGCCTCGTACAAGATCGTCATCTTCGTCTGGGCGGCCCTGCTGGCCTGCCTGTCGGGCTGGCTGTACGCCCACATGCAGCGCGCCGTCAGCCCCAGCCCGTTCGGCCTGAACTACGGCATCGAGTACCTGTTCATGGCCGTGGTGGGCGGCGCCGGTTACGTCTGGGGCGCATTGTTGGGCTCGGCCCTTATCCTCACCCTCAAGGACCAGCTGCAGAACCTGCTGCCGGCCCTGCTGGGCAGCGACGCCAATTTCGAGCTGATCGTCTTCGGCATGCTGATGATCCTGGTGCTGCAGTACGCCAGCAATGGCCTGTGGCCCATCCTGTCGAGTTGGTGGGAGCGCATCACCGGCGCGGCCGGCACGCGCCGCCGCCGTCCGGCGCCGCCCGAGGCGCCCGCGCTGGCCCATCGCCCGCGGCCCGAGCCCGGCCAGCTGGTGCTGGAGGTCGACGGCATCCGCAAGGAATTCGGCGGACTGGTGGCGGTCAACGACATCTCGTTCAAGGTGCGCGCCGGCGAGATCGTCGGCCTGATCGGCCCCAACGGCGCCGGCAAGAGCACCACCTTCAACCTCATCAGCGGCGTGCTGCCCGCCACGCGTGGCCAGGTTCGCTTCCTGGGCGAACGGATCGACGGCCATTCGGCGCGCGAGATTGCCCGGCGCGGCGTGGGCCGCACCTTCCAGCACGTGCAGCTGCTGGCCAGCATGTCGGTGCTCGAGAACGTCGCGCTGGGCGCGCACATGCGCAGCCACGTGGGCGTGCTGTCGGGCGCCGTGCACGCCGACCGCGCCCGCGAGGCACAACTGCTGCACGAGGCCGCGCGCCAGCTGCAGCGCGTGGGCCTGGGGGACTACCTGTACGAGCAGGCTGGCAACCTGGCGCTCGGCCAGCAGCGCATCCTCGAGATCGCCCGCGCGCTGGCCTGCGACCCGGTGCTGCTGCTGCTGGACGAGCCCGCTGCGGGCCTGCGCTACAAGGAAAAGCAGGAACTGGCCAAGGTGCTGGAACAACTGCGTGCCGAGGGCATGAGCATCCTGCTGGTGGAACACGACATGGATTTCGTCATGCGTCTGACCAACCATCTGGTGGTGATGGACTTCGGCACCAAGCTTGCCGAAGGCGTGCCGGCCGAGGTGCAGCAGAACCCGGCCGTGCTCGAGGCCTACCTGGGCGGTATCGACGACGACCTGCCCGACTCGGTGCAGTCGGCCCCTGTTTCCGGAGACGCCCGATGAGCCAGCCCATCCTCGAAGTGACCGGCCTGTCGGCCCGCTACGGCAAGGTGGGCGCGCTATCGAACGCCGTGCTGTCCGTGCCGGCAGGCAGCATCGTCACGGTGATCGGCGCCAACGGCGCCGGCAAGTCCACCATGCTCAATGCGATGATGGGGGCGTTGCCGCAGACCGGCCATGCGTCGGGCCAGGTGCGCTATGCCGGCAGCGACGTCTCGGGCTGGCAGGTCGAGCGTCGCGTGTCGGCCGGCATGTCGCTGGTGCCTGAGCGGCGCGAGCTGTTCGGCAGCATGTCGGTCGAAGACAATCTGCTGCTGGGCGGGTTTCGCCGCTACCGCGCCCGCGAAAGCGGCTGGCGCGACACGCTGGACGAGGTCTTCGACCTGTTTCCGCGGTTGCGCGAACGGCGCGCCCAGCAGGCCGGCACGTTGTCGGGCGGCGAGCGCCAGATGCTGGCCGTGGGCCGGGCTTTAATGGCCAAGCCGCGGCTGCTGATGCTGGACGAACCCAGCCTGGGGCTGGCCCCGCGCATCGTGCGCGAGATTTTCCACATCATCGCGCGCCTGCGCGAGACCGGCGTGGCCATCCTGCTGGTCGAGCAGAACGCCCGCGCGGCGCTGCAGGTGGCCGACTATGGCTACGTGCTGGAAACCGGCGAGATCGTCCTGCACGGCCCCGCGCGCGAGCTGGCCGGCAATCCGCGCGTCATCGAAAGCTACCTGGGCCTGGGCAAGAAGGAATAGCGGCCAAGGCGCGCCGGCCCGCCGCCCTCAGGCGCCGGGCGCGGCTATGGCCTGTTGCGCGCGCTGCGCCAGTTCCCGGCGCAGCCGCTGGAAGGCAGTCTCGCCCAGGTCCAGCGGCGCGGCGGCGCTCCGGAATTCCACCTGGCGGCGGCCGTCCACGCTGAGCAGCCTTGCGACGTGATCCAGGTTGACGATGACCGACCGCGAGATCAGCGAAAACGCGGGCGAAGGCAACTGCGGGCGCAGTTTCGTCAGCGTGCTATGCATCAATTCGGTGCCGCCATCGGCACAATACAGCCGCACGTAGTCGCCCTGCGCCTGCGCCGCCGATACCATCTCCACCTTGACCTGCCGGGTTTCGTGGCGATTGCGCACCACCAGGTAGGCTGTCGGAGACGCCTCGCGCACGGCCCGGCGCAAGCGGGCGACGGTGTCGTCCAGGCGTTGGGCGCTTACGGGTTTCAGCAGATAGTCGATCGCGGCCACGTCGAACGCCTGCGCCGCATAGCCGGCATGCGCCGTCACAAATACCACCGCGGGCGCGGGATGCATGTGGCGCAGCAGGTCGAAGCCATTGCCCTGCACCAGGTCCACGTCCAGGAACATGGCGTGTGGCGACTGGGCCTGCGCCAGCGCAGTGGCCTGCGCGCCTGTGGCCGCTTCGCCCACGACCTGCACGTCGGCACGTGCCTCGAGCAGACGCCGCAAGTAGCGCCGCGCGGGCGCCTCGTCGTCGACCACGATCACACGAAGCATGGATCCCCCTCGACCGTCAATCGTGCCACCGTGCGCGCCCCGCACTGGTCCAGCGAGAACGTATGGCGCTTGGGGTAGCGCAGCGCCAGCCGCTGGAGCAGGTTGCTCAGTCCCACGCCGCAGCGCGACGGATCGAACGGGGTGCGCAGGCTGCCCGGGTTGTCCACCTCGACCGCCAGCGCCGCGCCCTGCATGCGTACACGCACGGTAATGGAAAAATGCTCGTCCTCGGCCCGCATACCGTGTTTCAGGGCGTTTTCCACCAGCCCTTGCAGTGTCATGTGCGGCAGGCCCATGTCCAGCGCCGCCGGGTCGATGTCGTAGCGGCAGGCGAAACGGCCGTCGAAGCGCAGCGCCTGGATGCCGACGTAGTCCTCGACCGCCGCGATTTCCTCGCGCACGCTGCAGATCGCGCTGGTGCCCTTGCTGAACGAGTAGCGCAGATAGACCGCCAGCCGCCGGGTCATTTCCTCGGCGACGGCGGGACGCTCCGCGATCTCGCTCATGATGGTGTTCAGCGCGTTGAACAGGAAATGCGGCTCGATCTGACGCTGCAGGTGTTCCAGTTCCATCTGCAGGGCGCGGGCCTCGGCGCGGGTCTTGGACAGGCGCTCGCTGCGCACGTCCAGCTCGGCGCTGAACACGAAGTACACCAGCGTCCAGACCGAGAAGATCCCCAGGTAATACACGAAGGCCAGCGCCGGGCCGTTGCTGGGCACGTACGCGGTGACGTCCGGCGGAAAAAGGCTATGCATCGTGGTGCCCAGCAGGGCAAACACGCCGGCGCCGCCTGCGCACAGCATGATCGCGGCGGCCACGACCGACAGGCGGCGGGCGCTGCCGGCGTAGCGTGCGTGCAGCACTGCCGCCGCGCTGGTCAGCAGAAAGCTGAGGGTGTCGAGCGTAAGGGTCAGCCCCAACGCCAGCCAGGCGTGGCCGAATGCCGCGTAGCGGATGCAGAACCCGATGATGCCCAGCACCATCCAGCCCATGAGCTGGGCGTGCCAGAAGAAAGGGGAAAGCTTGGTGCCGGTCAGCATGGGCTGGCCGGCGGGCACCATGCCGCCAGGGCGGCCGTTGTTACGAGATGCGTCATCGTTGAGACGGTGGCATGTGCGTCAAACGAGCCAGAGCCCCAATCCGGCAGATACCTCACGAGTGTGGGATCGGGATGGATAACCGCGCAAAGGATAACGTGTGAATTTTCCGCGGACAAGATGCTGGTGCGCCGTATCCGACAGCGCGCCCGCCACGCGCTGCCGGGACTACAGCGCTTCCTGCACGCGCTGCGCCACCTCGGCAGGCACCCACTTCTTCCACTCGTCGCCGTATTTTTTCAGGAAGTACTTCGCCGCGTCTTCCGGCTCGGCGCCTTGATTCTCCAGCCAGCCCAGCGTGTCGTCGATGGCCGGGCCCGAGATGCTGAGGGCCGAGAAGAAAGCTTCGAGCGCGGGCGCCTTCTGGGCGAAGTCCGCGTTCAGGCCCGTGATGACAGGGTTGGGCTTGAACTCGGTGGCGACCGGCGTGGCGCACTTGGGATCGGTCATGCAGGTGTAGGCTTGCTGGTCGAACGCAGGCAATTGCAGCTTGACGAGGTCCAGCGCGCCGACCAGCGCCGTCGGTGTCCAGTAATAGAACACGATGTCGCGCTTGCGCTTGTAGGCCGACATGATGGCGGCCTTTTGCGCCGCTCCCGAACCGGGGGCGAACATTGTGTAGTCGCCGTCGAGCTTCAATGCGCGCAGCAGGTTGTCGTTCAGCGTGCCGCAGGCCCAGCCTGCCGGGCACCCATAGATGCGGCCCTTGGCGGGATCCTCGGGGTCGGTGAAGATGTTCTTGTAGCGGGCCAGGTCGGCGGCCGCCTTGAGGTCGGGATGCCGTTCGGCCGTGTACCGGGGAATGTACCAGCCCTCGCCGGCGTCGTAGACGTGACCCACGCCCACCACCTTGCCCGAGGCCAGCGCCTTCTTCCAGGCGCCCTCGATCTGTCCAGGCCAGACCTCCGGCGTGACGTCCACGTCGCCGCGTTGCAGGGCGGCCAGCATGGCCAGAGTCTCGCCCGGCTCCGTCGAACTTTTGCAGCCGTAGCCATGTTCGAGGATGAAGCGCTCGATGCCGGCCAGCACCAGGTTCGACTCCCAGTTCAGGCCGGTGATGCGCACGGGGCGGTCGATCTCGCACTGGGCGGAGGCCGCCATGGCGGGAAGCGCGGCGAGCGGCAGCAGCAGTGCGGCCAGCGCAAGGGATAAGTAACGGAGGGCGCGCATGGTCGGTCTCCCGGCAAGCCGCCGCGGCCGGGGGACGCGGCGGGAGTGGTCATCGTTTCATTCTACGGGCGATGGCGGCCGGGCCGCCGGGCGCCGTCAGCGCGTGCCCGCCGCCACGTAGTCCATGTACAGCCGGTGCGCGCGCTGCGCGATCGGGCCGTAGGGCAGGGCGCGATCCTCCACGCGGTTGACGTGCAGCACCTTGCCGTAGTTGCCCGTGGAGAACACCTCGTCGGCCGCTTCCACGTCGGCGCGCGTGACGGTGCGCTCCTGCACGTCGATGCCGTCTGCGCGCAGCAGCGCCAGCACGCGTTGGCGCGTGATGCCGTTGAGGAACGTGCCGTTGTCCACCGGCGTGGCCACCTTGCCGTCGCGGGCAATCCACAGGTTGCTGGTGGCGAACTCGGCCACGTTGCCGTCGCCGTCGAGCAGGATGGCATTGTCGAAGCCTCGCGAAACGGCCTCGCGGATGGCGCGCTGGCCGTTGGGATACAGGCACGAGGCCTTGGCGTCGGTGGGCGCCATGCTGGACCAGGCCCGCACGAAGGGCGAGAAGGTGGCCGAGAACCCTTGCGTGCCCGGCATCGGCGCCTTGAATACGTGCAACACGAACTGCGTCTTGTCCGCGTCGGGCAGCAGGAAACCGTCGGCGCAGTAGAACATCGGCTTGAGGTACAGCTCGGCGTCGGGCGGGAACTTGTCCACGGCCTGCAGGCACAGCTCCTGGATCTGCTGCCAGGAGAGTGTGGGCTTCATCAACATCTTCTCGGCCGAGCGCACCATGCGCTGGCAGTGCAGGTCCAGGTCGGGCGTCTTGCCCGCCAGGGCGCGCGCGCCGTCGAAGACCATGCTGGCCATCCAGAATGCGTGGTCGGCGGGGCCGAGCAACTTGGGGTTTTCGGTAGTCCAACGGCCGTCGAACCAGAACAGGGCGTCCATCAGGAGATTCCTCGTATGCGTACGGCCGTCGGTATGGGCATGCGCGGCCGTGGTGTGTCCGCCAGGATACTCCAGTGCGCGGCCGCGCGTGGCCGGCGCGGGTCGGCCACGCGCAGTGGGTCAGGCCTGGCGCGCTGCCGCCCGGCGCCGCGCCAGGAGCGCGCCCGCCTCGCCCACGATGCCGCGGCGGAACGCCATGACGCAGATCACGAAGATCAGGCCGATGACGATGGTGACCGAGCCACCCAGCTGGTTGAACCATTCCATGCCGGTAAGCTGTGACAGGGCACGGCCGAAGTCGCCCACCTTGTTCTCCAGCAGGACCACGATGAAGGCGCCGAGGATGGGGCCGGTGAGGGTGCCCAGGCCACCCACCAGCGTCATCAGGATCACCAGGCCGGACATCTGCCAGGTGGCATCCGACAGCGTGGCCGAAACGAACACGAGCGTCTTGGCCGAGCCGGCCAGCCCCGCCAGGGCGGCCGACAGCACGAAGGCCAGCAGCTTGAAGCGGTCGACGTCGTAGCCCAGCGACAGCGTGCGAGGCTCGTTCTCGCGCAGGGCCTTGAGCACCTGGCCGAAGGGGGAGTGCACCGTGCGCCAGATGACGAAGTAGCCCAGCGCGAACAGCGCCATCACCACGTAGTAGAGGTTGAGGTCGTCGCGCAGGTCGATGACGCCCAGCAGCGTGCCGCGCGGCACGCTCTGCAGGCCGTCCTCGCCGCCGGTGAAGCGCGCCTGCAGGAAGAAGAAGAACACCATCTGCGCCAGCGCCAGGGTGATCATCGCGAAATAGATGCCGCTGCGGCGGATGGCCAGCGCGCCCATCACCAGGCCCAGCAGCGCGGCCACCGCGACGCCGAACAGCAGGCCGATCTCGGTGGGCCAGCCCCATGCCTTCAGGGCGTGGCCCGTGGCGTAGGCGGCGCTGCCAAGAAAGGCGGCGTGTCCGAACGACAGCAGCCCTGTGTAGCCCAGCAGCAGGTTGAACGCGCAGGCGAACAGCGCATAGCACATGACCTTCATGGCGAAGATCGGGTAGACGCCGAGAAACGGCAGGGCGGCCACGATGACGGCCGCCAATGCATAGCCCAGGAGTTGACGGTTCATTTCTCTCTTCCGAACAGCCCGGCCGGGCGCAGCAGCAGCACGATGGCCATGATGATGAAGACGACGGTGTTGGACGCCTCGGGCCAGAACACTTTGGTCAGGCCCTCGATGACGCCCAGTCCCAGGCCGGTGACGATGGCGCCCAGGATGGAGCCCATGCCGCCGATGACCACGACGGCGAACACCACGATGATGAGGTTGGAGCCCATCAGCGGCGAGATCTGCAGCACGGGCGCGGCCAGCACGCCCGCGAAGCCCGCCAGCCCTACGCCGAAGCCGTAGGTGAGCATGACCATGCGCGGCACGTTGACGCCGAAGGCCTCGACCAGCCGGGGATTCTCGGTGCCGGCGCGCAGCAGCGCGCCCAGGCGCGTGCGCTCGATGACGAACCAGGTAACCAGGCACACGGTGATCGACGCCACCACGACCCAGGCGCGGTAGTTGGGCAGCACCATGAAGCCCAGGTTGGTGGCTCCGCGCAGCACCTCGGGCGTGGGGTAGGGCTGGCCGGACACGCCATAGACGCTGCGGAACAGGCCTTCGATGAGCAGCGTCAGCCCGAAGGTGAGCAGCAAGCCGTAGAGGTGGTCGAGCTTGTACAGGTGGCGCAGCAGCAGCCGTTCGATGACGATGCCGAACAGGCCCACGACGATGGGGCCCAGGATCAGCATCGCCCAGTAGTTCAGTCCCAGGTAAGAAAGGCCCATCCACGCGGCGAAGGCGCCGAGCATGTAGAGGGCGCCATGGGCGAAATTGATGACGTTCAGCAGGCCGAAGATGACGGCCAGCCCCAGCGACAGCATGGCATAGAACGACCCGTTCACCAGACCCAGCAGCAGTTGCCCCAGCAGCGCCTGTATGGGTATGCCGAAAATTTGAATCATTGTGTGGAATCCTGCGCGGACGGAAGGAAAGCGTAGTCGATTGCAACGCGGCCCTGCCCCGGGGAGCAAGGCCGCGAGGGAACCACAAGGGGGATTACTTCTTGACCAGCTTGCAGGTCGATTCGGACAGCTTCGTGTAGACCTCGTCGCCCGGCAGGGTGGCGACGACCTTGTAGTAGTCCCACGCGCCCTTGGATTCCTGGGGCGTCTTGACCTGCATCAGGTACATGTCGTGGACCATGCGGCCGTCCTCGCGCACGAAGCCGCCCTTGGCGTAGAAGTCGTTGACCTTGTTCGACTTCATCCACTTCATCATCGCGTCGGGGTCGTCGGTGCCGGTGGCCTTGACGCCGTTCAGGTAGAACGTGACCGACGAGTAGTCGGCGGCCTGCAGCGAGGAAGGCTTGCGGTTGACCTTGGCCTCGAACTTCTTCGTCCAGGCGCGCGCCTCGTCGCTCTGGTCCCAGTACCAGCTGTCGGTCAGGTACAGGCCCTTGGTGGCGTTCAGGCCCAGCGAGTGGATGTCGTTGATGAAGATCAGCAGGCCGGCCATCTTCATGGTGCTGGTGACGCCGAACTCGTTGGCGGCCTTGATCGAGTTGATCGTGTCGCCGCCGGCGTTGGCCAGGCCCAGGATCTGGGCGCCTGACGCCTGTGCCTGCAGCAGGAACGACGAAAAGTCGGAAGCACCCAGCGGTGCGCGCACCTGGCCCTTCACCTCGCCGCCCGAGGACTTCACCACGTTGGCGGTATCGCGCTCGAGCGCATGGCCGAAGGCGTAGTCGGCGGTCAGGAAGAACCAGCTCTTGCCGCCGTCCTTGACCACCGCCGAGCCCGTGCCGCGCGCCAGTGCCACGGTGTCGTAGGCGTAGTGAACGGTGTACGGGGTGCACTGGGCGTTGGTCAGGTCGGACGCGCCCGCGCCGATGGCGATGAAGGGGCGCTTCTTCTCGGCGGCCACGGCCGCCATGGCCAGGCTGGTGGCAGAGTTGGTGCCGCCGATCAGGACGTCGACCTTCTCCTGGTCGAACCATTCGCGCGCACGTGCCGAGGCGACGTCGGCCTTGTTCTGGTGATCGGCCGTGAGCAGCTCGATCTTCTTGCCGTTGACCGCGCCGCCCAGGTCGTCGATGGCCATCTGGATGGCCGTGGCGCCCGCCTTGCCGTCGATGTCGGAATACACGCCCGACATGTCGGTGATGAATCCGATGCGGATGACATCGTCGGAAATGCCCTGGGCCTGGGCGGGTAGCCCGGCGAATCCCAGACCGGCCACGGCCAGTGCAGCAGTGATGGTGTGCAGCTTCATGGGATGACTCCTCTTCCTGTGTTGGGTGCCGGCCGTGCCGGCGGATGACAGGCTTTCTTCAGACGCCCAGCAGTTCGTTGAGCGTCTCCTGCTTCTGTGCGAGTTCCGCTGCCTCGAAGTGCTCGACGATCTGTCCGTGCTCCATGACGTAGAAGCGGTCGGCCAGCGGGGCGGCGAAATGGAAGTTCTGCTCGACCATGACGATCGTGTAGCCGCGCGCCTTGAGCGCGGTGATCATGCGGGCGAGCGCCTGTACGATGACGGGCGCAAGGCCCTCGGAGATTTCATCGAGCAGCAGCAGGTTGGCACCGGTGCGCAGGATGCGCGCCACCGCCAGCATCTGCTGCTCGCCGCCCGACAGGCGCGTGCCGGGCGAGGCCCGCCGTTCGTGCAGGTTCGGGAACATCTCGTAGATCTCGGCGAGCGACATGCCCCCGCCCAGCGCCCCGCCCACGGGCGGGGGCAGCAGCAGGTTCTCTTCGCACGACAGGCTGGCGAAGATGCCGCGCTCTTCGGGGCAGTAGCCCACGCCCAGGTGGGCGATGCGATAGGTGGGCAGGTCGATGGACTCGGTGCCGTGGATGCGCACCGAGCCCTTGCGCGAGCCGGTGAGGCCCAGGATGGCCCGCAGCGAGGTGGTGCGGCCGGCGCCGTTGCGCCCCAGCAGCGTGACGACCTCGCCCTGCGCGACCTCGAGGTCGACGCCGTGCAGGATGTGGGATTCTCCGTACCAGGCATGCAGCCCGGATATCTGCAACGCCGGAGTGTTGCTCATGCATGCGCCCCCTGGAGTTCGCCCTCGGTCGTGCCCATGTAGGCCTGCATCACCGCGGGGTGGCGCGACACCTCGGCATACGGGCCTTCGGCCAGCACCGAGCCGCGCGCGAGCACCGTGATGGTGTCGGCGATCGACGAGATGACGTTCATGTTGTGCTCGACCATGAGAATGGTGCGGCCCTCGCTGACGCGTTTGATCAGGCGGGTGACGCGGTCGACGTCTTCATGGCCCATGCCCTGCGTGGGCTCGTCCAGCAGCATCAGCTCGGGTTCCATCGCCAGCGTGGTGGCGATCTCGAGTGCGCGCTTGCGGCCGTACGGCAGATTCACGGTGATCTCGTTGGCGAAGGCGCCCAGGTCGACCTGCTCGAGCAGGTCGAGCGCGGTGCGGTCCAGGCTGTGCAGGCGCTGCTCGCTTTTCCAGAAGTGGAACGACATGCCGGTCTTGCGTTGCAGACCGATGCGCACGTTCTCGAGCACACTGAGGTGCGGGAACACCGCCGAGATCTGGAACGAGCGGATGATGCCGCGCCGCGCGATCTGGGCGGGACGCTCGTTCGTGATGTCGATGCCGTTGAACCAGATGCTGCCGGACGTGGGCGTCAGGAACTTCGTGAGCAGGTTGAAGCAGGTCGTCTTGCCGGCCCCGTTGGGGCCGATCAGGGCATGGATGTGTCCGCGCTTGACGCGCAGATCGACCTCGTTGACCGCGACGAAACCGCGGAACTCCTTGGTCAGCTTTTTTGTCTCCAGGATTGCATCATCCATATCGGCATACCAGCGCTGTTCTTATGTCTGCGGCGAGTATGCGGACGTGGCCTCCAAAATGCCATGAGGGTTTTTCATAGTACGGTGCGATGCAGCGTAGAGAATGTCGGCAAGCCGACAATTCCGCGTCGCGAGATGTGACGCGCACGCGTTCAGGCGGGTGTCTTCTGCCGGTATTCGCAGAGATCGGAGATGCCGCATTGCGGGCATTTCGGCTTGCGCGCAACGCATACGTAGCGGCCATGCAGGATCAGCCAGTGGTGCGCATCCTGCAGGTATTCGCGCGGCACCACCTTCGCCAGCTTCAGCTCCACGTCGAGCACGTTCTTGCCGGGTGCGATGCCGGTGCGGTTGGCCACACGGAAGATATGGGTATCGACGGCGATGGTCGGCTCGCCGAAGGCCGTGTTGAGCACCACGTTGGCCGTCTTGCGGCCCACGCCGGGCAGGGCTTCCAGCGCCTCGCGATCGCGCGGTACCTCGCCGCCGTGCCGTTCCAGCAGCAGCCGGCAGGTGGCGACGGCATTCTTGGCCTTGGTGCGGTAAAGGCCGATGGTCTTGATGTATTCGGCCAGGCCTTCCTCGCCCAGCGCCAGCATCGATTGCGGCGTGCCATGCTGCGGGAACAGCTTGCGCGTGGCCAGGTTGACCGACTTGTCCGTCGCCTGCGCCGACAGCAGGACGGCGATCAGCAACTGGAACGGCGTCTGGTATTCGAGTTCGGTGGTCGGATGCGGATTGGCTGCTTGCAGGCGGGCGAAGATTTCGCGGCGTTTGGCGGCGTTCATGGGCGGGTGGCGACTCGGCGGGCGCGCGCACGCGCCAGGGCGGATTCGATGGCGGCGCGCTTGCGCGCGTCGTCGGCCGGCGCGGCGGGCGAAGCGGGGGCCTGGTCCGCGGGCATGGCGGTTGCTGTAGGTGCGCCGTACGGTGCCGCTTCGTCAGGCTGCGGCGCCGTAAACGTGTCGCGCATGAGGCCTGCGCGGCCGGCCGACTGGCGCGCCAGGCGTTCGTCCCGTGCGGCGTGCCGCTGGCGCGCGGCCCGCGCATCCTCGGGCGTCCACGCGCGTCCGGCCGGCACCATGCGGATGCAGTCCACGGGACAGGGCGGCACGCACAGGTCGCAGCCGGTACAGAGATCGGGCAGCACGGTGTGCATGCGCTTGTTCGCGCCCACGATGGCATCGACCGGGCAGGCCTGGATGCAAAGGGTGCAGCCGATGCAGTGGGCTTCGTCGATCACGGCCGCCTGCAGCGGTCCCGGCTGGCCGCGGCTGTCGTCCAGCGGCAGCACGGGGCTGCCAAGCAGGTCGGCCAGGGCGGCAATGCCCGCCTCGCCGCCCGGCGGGCAGCGGTTGATGGGCGCCTGCCCGTCGGCGATGGCCTGGGCGTACGGGCGGCAGCCCTGATAGCCGCACTTGGTGCATTGCGTCTGCGGCAGCAGGGCATCGATGCGCTCGGCGAGCGTGGAAGAGGAGGGCATGGGGCAAAGCGGATACGGCGCCTTGCGGCGCCGTATCGTTTCAGGAAATCACGGCTGGCGGATGAATGCCGCGATTTTAGGACAGATCGTCTGGCGCCAGCGGCGGCCCGAGAAGATGCCGTAGTGGCCGCAGCCTATCGCCGTGTAGTGCTGCTTGTGCGCCGCCGGGATGCCGCTGCACAGTTCGATGGCGGCGCGAGTCTGGCCCTGGCCCGAGATGTCGTCCAGTTCGCCTTCGATGGTCAGCAGGGCGGTCTTGCGGATGTCGGCCGGCCGCACGCGCTGGCCGTCGATCTCCCAGGTGCCGCCAGGCAGCCGGAACTCCTGGAACACCACGCGGATGGTGTCGAGGTAGAACTCCGCCGGCATGTCCAGCACGGCGTTGTATTCGTCGTAGAAGCGGCGGTGCGCTTCGGCATCGCTGTCGTCGCCGCGCAGCAGGTCCAGGTAGAAGTCGTAGTGCGACTTCAGGTGGCGGTCGGGATTCATCGCCATGAACCCGGCATGCTGCAGGAAGCCGGGATACACGCGCCGCCCCGCGCCGCGGTACGAGCCCGGCACCGTGTGGATCAGCTGGCTCTCGAACCACTCGTAGGGCTTGGTGGTGGCCAGGCGGTTGACCTGCGTGGGCGACTGGCGCGGATCGATGGGGCCGCCCATCATCACCATGGTGCGCGGCTGCATAGGGTCGTCGGCGCTGGCCATCAGCGAGATGGCGGCCAGCACGGGCACCGTGGGCTGGCAGACCGAGATCACATGCAGATCCGGCCCCAGGTGCCGGATGAATTCCTGCACGTAGCGGACGTAGTCGTCCAGGTGGAAGGGGCCGGCCGATGCCGGCACCATGCGCGCGTCCATCCAGTCGGTGACGTAGACGTCGTGCGCCGGCAGCAGGGCGCGCACGGTGTCGCGCAGCAGCGTGGCATGGTGGCCCGACAGCGGCGCGACCACCAGCACGCGCGGGTCATGGCGGGCGGCCGAGCTGCGCGGCAGGTCGCGTTCGAAATGCAGCAGGCGGCAGAATGGCTTGGACAGCACGCAGGACTCGCGCACGGCGACGGACTTGCCGCCGATTTCCGTGGCGTCGAGCTGCCACTCGGGCTTGTGGTAGTCCTTGCCGATGCGGTGCACCAGTGCCAGGCCGGCGGCCATCTGCCGCGCCATGGGCGTGTAGGAGAGGGGGCTGTAGGGGCTGGAGAACCACTGCGAGCCGGCATCGGTGAATTCCGCCAAGGGCCGCAGGAAGGCCCGCTGCAGTTCATGCAGGTGATACAGCATGCGCGTCGTTACCTTGCGAGACGTTATGACGAAAGGATATTTCGAAATCCCCGCTTGCGCGATGTTGCATTTTGCTGCGTTGCAAAAAAGCCACTGGGCAGCGGGGTAACGTCTAGGTGGACGGCGGCCTTACCAGTAGTTTTCGACGGCCAGGTTGCCGGGCACGCCGCGCCGGCCCGGGGCGAAGCCGCGGCCCGCCAGCAGCTTGCGGGCGTCGGCCAGCATGGCGGGATTGCCGCACAGCATGACACGCGAGGTTTCCGGGTCCAGTGCCACGCCGGCCAGGCGCTCCAGCTGGCCCTCGGCCAGCAGGGTGGTGAGGCGGGCACGTGGCATGCCGGACAGCGTTTCGCGGGTGGCGATGGGCAGGTAGATGAGCTGCGCGCGGCCGTCCTCCGGCGCCATCCACGCCTGGATCTCGTCGCGGTAGGCCAGTTCGCCGGCCGTGCGCACGCCGTGCACCAGGATGATGCGCCGGAAGCGCTGCCATGCGGTGGGGTCGGCCAGGATGGATAGATAGGCCGACAGGCCGGTACCGGTGGCCAGCAGCCACAGGTCGGTGCCGCTGGGAAAGCGATCCAGGGTAAGGAAGCCGTAGGGTGCCTTCTCGACGTACAGCGCGTCACCGGGCTGCAGCTGTGCCATGCGCGGGCTGAACTGGCCCTCGGGCACCACGATGGAGTAGAACTCGAGCCACGGGTCGTGCGGCGCCGACACCATGGAGTACGCCCGCCACAGGGTGGGTTCGGCGCCCGGGGCGTCGTCGGCAGGCAGGCCCACGCGGGCGAACTGTCCGGGCTGGAAGGCGTAGGCGGGGTTGCGCGTGACGCGCAACGAGAACAGCTTGCCCGGCACCCAGGTGCGGACGCTGGTGACGGTTTGGCGCGTGTACTTGGTATCGGTCATCGGCGGTGGCCCGGCGCGGCCGCGGCGCGGGCAGGGCGCGCCGGCGGGCTTATTTCTCGAGGTACTGCAGCTTGTCGGCCACGCCGTTCCATTCGTCGGCATCGGGCAGGGGCTTCTTGGCCCGGCTGATGCTGGGGAATTCCGGCGAGAGCTCGGCGTTGATCGCGATGAACTTCATCTGGTCCTGCGGGACGTCTTCCTCGGCGTAGATGGCGTTGGCCGGGCATTCGGGGATACAGACGGCGCAGTCGATGCACTCGTCAGGATCGATGACGAGGAAGTTCGGGCCTTCGCGGAAGCAGTCGACCGGGCAGACGTCCACGCAATCGGTGTACTTGCACTTGATACAGTTTTCGGTGACGACGTGGGTCATTCAGGGGACTCCGGTACTGGCGGGCTTGCGGACGGCGCAGTGACAACACTCGTGGACAATACGCAGCGGCGAAGCCGGGAGCGGCTCGGGCCGATTACGCGATTTTACCCAATGCGCCAGGGCGGGGCGATCATAACCCTGGAGACGGTAGTGGCGGGCAAGGCGGGCGGCTGCGTGCCTGTGCTATGGTTGCCGAAACGAATCGCGCGACCATGATCATCACTTCGCTGCTCGACACCGACCTGTACAAGTTCAGCATGATGCAGGTGGTCCTGCACCAGTTCCCGGCGGCCCAGGTCGAGTACCGCTACAAATGCCGCACGCCCGGCGTCAATCTGCGGCCCTACCTGGACGAGATCCGTGCCGAGGTGCATCACCTGTGCCAGCTGCGTTTCACCGACGCCGAACTGGAATACCTGCGCGGCCTGCGCTTCATCAAGAGCGACTTCGTCGACTTCCTGGGCCTGTTCCACCTGCCCGAGCGCTGCATCTTCATCGACGAGGGCGAGGCGCCGGGCGAGATCTCCATCACGGTGAAAGGCCCGTGGCTGCACACGATCCTGTTCGAGATCCCCGTGCTGGCCATCGTCAACGAGGTCTACTTCCGCAATACGCGCAAGAACCCCGACTGGGAAGAAGGGCGCAAGCGCCTGCAGTCCAAGATGCACCTGGTGCTGGACGATCCGGCGCTGGCCGATTTCCGCGTGGCGGACTACGGCACGCGGCGCCGCTTCTCCAAGGTCTGGCAGGAAGAGATCGTCTCCACCATGAAGGCGCAGATGGGGCCGCATTTCGCCGGCACCAGCAACGTGCTGCTGGCCATGACCCACGGCGTGCTGCCGCTGGGCACCATGGGCCATGAATACCTGCAGGCCTGCCAGGCGCTGGGGCCGCGCCTGCGCGACTCGCAGGTGTACGCGCTGGAGGTCTGGGCCAAGGAGTACCGCGGCGACCTTGGCATCGCGCTGTCGGACGTCTACGGCATGGAAGCCTTCCTGCGCGACTTCGACATGTACTTCTGCAAGCTGTTCGACGGCGCGCGCCACGACTCCGGCGATCCGTTCGTGTGGGGCGAGCGCATGCTCGAGCACTATCGCAACAACCGCACCGATCCGCGCGCCAAGACGCTGGTGTTCTCCGACGCGCTGACCTTCCCGCGCGCCATCGAGCTGGCGCGCCGCTTCGCCGGACGCTGCAAGGTGTCGTTCGGCATCGGCACCAACCTCACCAACGACCTGGGTCACGAGCCGCTGCAGATCGTCATGAAGATGGTCCGCTGCAACGGCCAGCCGGTCGCCAAGGTGTCCGACGCGCCCGAGAAGACCATGTGCGACGATCCCGCCTACCTGGCGTACCTGCGCCAGGTGTTCCAGCTTCCGCCCGCCTGACGCCGGCCGCCCCGGCGGCCCCTCCGGCACGGCATCCTTTCCTACTTTTTTCTTTCTCTATCCAAGGGGATACTCATGAGCATCAAGCGCGTCAACGTGGAAAAGCGCCTGTCCGACATGGCCGTGTACAACGGGGTGGCCTACCTGGCCGGCCAGGTGCCCGACGACGCCACGCTGGACATCACCGGCCAGACCCGCCAGGTGCTGGCCACCATCGACCGCCTGCTGGCCGAGGCCGGCACCGACAAGAGCAAGATCCTGATGGCCCAGATCTTCGTGGCCAACATGAAGGAGTTCGACGGCATGAACAAGGCGTGGGACGAGTGGGTCGCCGCCGGCAACGCGCCGCCGCGGGCCACCGTCGAGGCCCGCCTGGCCAACCCCGACTACAAGGTCGAGATCGTCGTCACGGCGGCGGTGGCCTGAGGCTCCGCTGCGTACCGCCACGGCCCGGGGCAGTCCCCGGGGCCGTACCTTGCGCCGGGCACGTCCCGGCGCTTGTCTTGCAGGGCCCGTTTTCAGGGTCTACAGGCCGGCCAGCAGCGTGGCGGCCAGCAGGCCTCCCAGCTCTTCGCAGCGCGCCAGCACGTCCGCCGGCACCGTCTTGGGGGCCAGGATCTGCTGCGGCGTCTGGGCGCCGTTGCGGGCCACCAGGGCCGGAGCCGCGGCCCGCAGCCGCCAGCCGGTACAGATGCGCTCGGCCTGGCGCACCGCCCCGTCGCCGTCTGTGCCCGCGCTGATCGCCAGCGCATACGGCCTGCCGGCGATGCGGTCCAGCACCGCGTAGTAGCTGCGGTCGAAGAATTCCTTCATTTCTCCGCTGAGCGACCCCAGATTCTCGGGGGCGCAGAACAGGTAGCCGTCGGCGTGCAGCACCGCCTCGGGCGGCGTACGGCCGGCGCGCCGGCGCGACACCCGCAGGTGGGCGGCGGCGTCCAGCTCGCGCGCCACCCGGTGCGCTCCGCGCTCCAGCGCCCGAGCCATGGCGCGGGCCGCACCGGTGCGCGAGTGCCAGACGATCAGCAAGTGCCTCATCCCAGCCGCGCCAGCGTGTCCTGGCGATAGTAGGCGCGCAGCAGGTCGTGCCATTCGGGCAGGCTTTCGGCCAGCGGCACCGGGTCGACGAAGAAATGTTCGGAGCTGACGGCGAAGAACTCCGCCTCGTCGGTGGCCGCGTACGGGTCCAGCGGCAGGCTGGCGTACCAGGGGTCGGCCTCTGCGCTGTCGGGATCGATGTCGCGCGGGATGGATGCTTCCACGGCTTCCAGCGCGGCAACGTAGCGGGCATAGCTTTCTTCCAGCACCTGCCGCCAGCGGCGCGGCGCGATGTCGGGGTGGGCGGCCAGGCCGGGAATGCCGTCGGCCTCGCCCGAGGACAGGTCGAGCTTGTGGGCGAATTCGTGGATCACCACGTTGAAGGCGCCAGCCTGCGCGTCGGGCTCGGACCATGACAGGATCACCGGCCCGCCATCCCACGCTTCGCCGGCCGCCTCCTCGACGTATTCGTGCACGATGCCGGCCTCGTCGGTCTGGCGCCGGGGGATGGCAAAGCCGGCCGGGTAGACGATGATTTCATCCCAGCCCTCGTACAGTGTGGGCGACAGGTTCAGCACCGGCAGCGCCGCCTGGGCGGCGATCGACAGGCGCATGAAATCGGTAAGCTGCAGCCCGCGCGCCCCGTTGATCTGCTTGCTGGCGAGCAGCCAGGCGCTGCGCGCGTGCAGCGCCTCTTGTTCGGCGGCATCCAGCGGCGCCAGGAACGGGTACGCGTCGAGCACGCCGCGCCACAGCGCGGGCGGGATGCGGGCCTGCATGTCGGCCACGGCGGGGGCGGCGGCCCCTCGGCCGCGCAGCCATCGGAACATAGTCGGTCTTCCTGCAGTGGATTCGGCGGCCGCCGCCCCCGGGGGGCCGGTAGGCAAGGGGGCATGAGCATACGCCTGCCTTCGCCGGACCCTTAGTGTAGAGTGTGACAATACGCTCCACAGCCCGTCTTTCCCGCGCGATGTCCACCGCTCCAGAACCCGCTCCGTCCTCTCCCTTCGACGACGCCTGGCACCGGGCCGCGGCAGCGGGTCTGGACGACGACGGCACGCAGCTGCTGGCGCGCGCCGCCACGTGGGCCGAGCCGCGCTTCCAGGAGCAGGCCGCGCTTACCGGAGAGCCCCTGTCGCATCATGCGGCCGGCGTGGCGCGGCTGCTGGCCGGGTTGCAGGCCGACGCCGTCACGCGTGCGGCCGCGCTGCTGGCCTCGCTGCCGCAGGATCCTTTCGCACCCGCCCCCGACATGCGCCGCGACCCCGTAGCGGCCGAATTCGGCCCCGAGGTGGCCCGCCTGGTGCAGGGCGCGCGCGCCCTGTTGCGCCTGGGCGTGGTGGCACGCCAGGCCAGCGACAGCGCGGCCGACACCGGCGGCCAGAAGGAGATGCAGCGCAAGATGCTGCTGGCCATGGCGGCCGACCTGCGCATCGTGCTGATGCGCCTGGCCTCGCGCCTGCAGACCCTGCGCTGGCACGCCGGCAGCAAGACGCCGTGCGAGCCGGGTTTCGCGCGCGAGACGCTGGACCTGTACACCCCGCTGGCCAACCGGCTGGGCATCTGGCAGCTGAAGTGGGAAATGGAAGACCTGGCCTTCCGCTTCCTCGATCCCGACCGCTACAAGCAGATCGCACGCCTGCTCGAAGAGAAGCGGGTCGAGCGCGAGGCCTTCATCGCCGATGCCATCCGCCGCCTGGGCGACGCGCTGGCGCGCGCCGGCATCGCGGCCGAGGTCAGCGGCAGGCCCAAGCACATCTACAGTATCTGGAACAAGATGCGCGTCAAGGGGCTGGATTTCTCCCAGCTGTACGACCTGCGCGCGCTGCGCGTCATCGTCGAGGACGTGCGCGCCTGCTACGCCGCGCTGGGCCTGGTGCACGAGATGTGGACGCCGTTGCCCGAGGCCTTCGACGACTACATCTCGCGGCCCAAGCCCAACGGCTACCGCTCGCTGCACACCGTGGTGGTGGACGGCGACGGCCGGCCCTTCGAGGTGCAGATCCGCACGCGCGAGATGCACCAGTCGGCCGAGTACGGCATGGCGGCGCACTGGCGCTACAAGGAAGCCGGCGCGCGCGGCGGGCAGGTGTCGGCCTCCAGCGACTACGACCGGCAGCTGTCGTGGATGCGGCAGCTGCTGGCCTGGAACAGCGACGTCGAAGCCGGGGACGCACCCGGCGCCGCGCGGCACGGCGACGGGCGCATCTACGTGCTGACGCCGCAGGCTCGCGTGATCGAGCTGCCCGAGGGGGCTACGCCGGTGGACTTCGCCTACTACCTGCACACCGACCTGGGCCACCGCTGCCGCGGCGCGCGCATCGATGGCCAGATGGTGCCGCTGCACACGCGCCTGGCTACCGGGCAGACGGTGGAGGTCATCGCGGCCAAGTCGGGCGGGCCCTCGCGCGACTGGCTCAACCCGCAGCTGGGCTACCTGGCCAGCCCGCGGGCGCGCGCCAAGGTGCGCGCCTGGTTCAACGCCATTGAGCTGCAGCAGCGCATCACCCAGGGGCAGGTCCTGGTCGAGAAAGAGTTGCAGCGCCTGGGCAAGACCGCCGTCAACCTCGAGCAACTGGCCCAGACGCTTGGCTTCGCACGCGCCGATGATTTGTACGTGGCGGCCGCCAAGGAAGAGTTCAGCCTGCGCCAGATCGACGCGGTGTTCCAGCAGCCGGTGTCCACCGCCGAGCCGCAGCCGCCCGCCCTGCGCCACGCCAATGCGCCTGGCGCCGGCAGCGTCTCGGCCGGCGGCAAGAGCGGCGTGCTGGTGGTGGGGGTGGGCTCGTTGATGACGCAGCTTGCTCGTTGCTGCCGCCCCGCGCCGCCGGACCGCATCGCCGGCTTCGTCACGCGTGGCCGCGGCGTGTCCATCCACCGCAGCGACTGTCATAGCTATCTTGCGCTGGCGGGCCGCGAGCCCGAGCGCGTCATCGACGTCGCCTGGGGCCATACGGCCGACACGGTCTACCCGGTGGACATCAGTGTGCGCGCGCACGACCGTGCCGGCCTGCTGCGCGACCTGTCCGAAGTGTTCGCTCGCCTGCGGCTGAACGTGGTCGGCGTCAACACGCAAAGCCGCCAGTCGCTGGCACACATGGTCTTCACGGTCGAGGTGCGCGACGGCGAGGCCCTGCACAAGGCACTGGACGCGCTGGCGGCGGTGCAGGGCGTGACGGGAGCCGCGCGCCGCTAGGCTGCGTCCGCGCCCGCTACGGAGGGCAGATTGGCCTTGACCGTCTGCACGAATTGCCTGGCCGCTTCCGAGCGATATCTGTCCCGCGGCCACAGCAATGCCGCCGTGCGCGTCACCCGTGGGACGATCGGGATGGCGCGCATTGTGGGCAGCGACAGCACTGCGCCTTCGAAAAGCATGCATGCCAGCTGGCTGTGGGCCACGATGCTTTGCATGGCCTGGATCGAGTCGAGCTCGATGCGCACGCGCCCCTGGATATGCGAGGAAAGGTGCCGCTCGATCAGCAGTCGTGACATGTACAGCCTTGACTGCAGGGCGATGTCCAGCCCCGACAGGTCCCGCTTGGTGACCGACTTCCGGCCGGCCAGCGGATGGTCGTCCTTGACGAGCAGCATCAGCCGCTCGGAGAACAGCGGCTCGCTGACGAGGTGCTCGTCGGTTTCGGGAATGGTGAAGCCCAAGCCGAGGTCCAGCATGCCGTCCTGCAGCCGCTGCTGGATCTGCGTCATGGGCAGGTCCTGGATGTGCAGGTGGATGCCCGGGTAGCGGGTGGCGAACGATGCGATGGTACGGGGCAGCAGCGCGTGGGTGTAGGTCGTGATGACGCCCACGCGCAGCTCGCCGCTTTGCAGGTCGTTGAGCGACTGCAGTGCGAGTTGGCCGTCCTCGAGATCGCGCAGCGCCCGCAGTGCGAAGCGCGAGAACAGCCGGCCGGCTTCCGTCAGGCGCACCTGCCTGCCGATGCGGTCGAACAGGGGCGTGCCCAGTTCGGACTCGAGCTGGCGCAACTGGTGCGATAGGGTCGATTGCGTGATGTGCAGCGCCTGCGCGGCCTTGGTGACGTGTTCGCGGCGGGCCGCTTCGAGAAAATACCTGAGCTGCCGGAGTTCCATGGCGAAGTGGGATCAATCGATAGAAACGAACGGTTTCAGGTTTTTATATCATTATACGGATCGGTTGTCCGTTCATAGAATGCCGCTCAACGTCATTCGATAACAGGAGACCTGCCGTGAAAAACATCATTCGTGGATTGGCAATGGCCTGCGCGGCCCTGGCGTGCGCCCCGTCGGCGATGGCGGCCTTCCCCGAGAAGCCGATCAGGCTCATCGTGCATTTTCCCGCCGGCTCATCCACCGACGTCATCGCGCGCACGCTGGCAGCGGAAGCGAGCAAGGACCTCGGTCAATCCATCATCATCGAGAACAAGCCCGGCGCGGACGGCGCGATCGCCGCCCAGGAAGTCAAGCGCTCCGAGCCCGACGGCTACACCCTGCTGATCGCCACCAACAGCCCCATGTCGGGCGTGCCGGTCATGCGCCAGAAGTCTCCGTACGATCCGATCCGGGACTTCACGCCGATCACCGACATCGGGCGCTATTCGTTCTTCCTGTACACCCGTGCGGATGTGCCTGGCGACACGCTTCAGGAATTCATGCAGCACGTCAGGAAAAATCCCGGCAGGCTCAGCTACGGCTCGGGCAACGTGACCGGGTTGCTGTCGTTCGCCTACGTGGCCCAAGCCGGCAAGCTCGACATCCTGAACGTTCCCTACAAGGGCGAGCCGCCTGTCATCAATGACATTCTGGGCGGTCATCTGGACGCCGCGGTGGCCACGGCGGGGACCGGCATGCCCCAGGTCAAGGCGGGCAAGTTCAAGGCGCTGGCCACGGTGCTGCCTGCGCGCAGCCCCAACGCGCCCGACGTGCCGACCATGGCCGAGGCGGGTCTCCACGGCTTTCCCATCGCGCCGTGGCTGGGCCTGTTCGGGCCGGCCGACATGCCCGCGGACATCGTCGACCGCCTGAATGCTGCCTTCAAGATCGCGATGGACCAACCCGCCGTCAAGCAGACGATGCAGGCGCAGGACTTCATGCTGACGCCCTCGACGCCCGCCGCCCTGGGTCAACTGGTCAGAGACCAGCTCGAGAGCCACCGCACGCTACTGCGCGCCACGGGACTCGAAAGCAGCCAGGATTGAGAGGAGACGCTTACGTGGCCTACTTCATCGAGACTTTCGACAAGCCCCAGCACCAGGCGCTGCGCCAGGCCCTGCGTCCGGCCCATCTGGAGTTCCTCCGGGCCAATGGCCAGCGGCTGCTGGCCTGCGGCGCAAAACTGAACGAGGACGGCACGGACGCCGGCGGGGGGATCTATATCATTACGGCCGATTCGCTGCAGGACGCAAGGGACTTCATCGCCGCCGACCCGTTCTTCCAGGGCGAGTTGTTCGCCGACGTGCGCATCACGCGCTGGCGCAAAGCCTATGTGGACGGTGTCTGCCATCTCCCGGAGGCGCAATGAAGCTTGCCAGCATCGAGACGTTCATCGTCGATCTGCCGGTATCCCGCCCGCACAAGCTGGCGATGGCGACGATCGATCGCCACAGCCAGGTGATCGTGCGCGTCCGTACCGCGTGCGGCGTCGAAGGCCTGGGCGAGATCGCCATCATTCCCCACTATGGCGAGGAAGCGCCGGGCGCAATCAAGGCAATGATCGACGAATGCATCGCGCCGTACCTGATCGGCCGCGACATCCGCCAGATCGAAAGTCTGGTGCAGTTCATGGACCAGGTCATCAAGAACAACGCCTATGCCAAGGGCGGTATCGAGATGGCCTGTGTCGACGCGCTGGCCCGCTCTCTGGGGGTGCCTGCCTACCAGTTGTTCGGCGGCAAGCTGCACGAGACCATTGCACTACTGTGGGTGCTGGGTAACGGGGTCATCGAGAAAGACATTGCAGAAGCCGAGGCCAGGCTGTCGGAAGCGCGCTACAAGCTGTTCTTGGTCAAGATCGGCAAGGGCGATCCGCGCGAGAACGTCGAACGTGCGCTGGCCATCCGCGATGCCCTCGGCGACCGGGCCGAGGTGCGCGTGGACGTGAACCAGGGCTGGGACGAGAGCACCGCCACGTGGGCCATTGCGGAGCTCGAGGCTGGCGGCATCAAGGTCATCGAACAGCCCCTGCCCGGGCACAACGTCGAGGGCATGCGGCGCTTGACCGAACGCTTCGCCGTGCCCATCATGGCCGACGAAGGCGTGATGACCCCGCAGGACGCCATGCGCATCGCGCATGCCAACGCGGCGGATGCGTTTTCTGTAAAGGTGACCAAGCATGGCGGCTTGCTGCGCACCAAGCAGGTTGCGAACATCGCGCAGGCCGCGGGCATACGGCTGTTCGGTGGCACCATGATCGAAGGACAGATCGGCACGTCGGCGTATTCGCAGATATTCTCCACCATGCCCAATCTCACCCTCGGCGCGCAATTGTTCGGACCGCACCTGCTGACCGACGACATCGCCCAGCCGGTGATCCAGTTTCAGGATCATGCGCTGGTGGTGCCGGACCTGCCCGGTTTCGGCGTCGAGCTGGACCTCGACAAGCTGAAGTTCTATGAGCGGCGTTGATCGAGGCGCAGCGTCAGGCAGCAGCCGAGCGCGCGCTGTCCGTCCGGCGCACCTTATTCAGGAGAATGCTACGAATCTGCCGTTTTCTTTGCATACCCGAAACGGCGATTTCCGCGTGGCCGTCGATGGCGCACGGGACGCGCCGGCGCTCATTCTCGGTAATTCGCTGGGGACCACGCTGGAGATGTGGCAACGGCAGGCCGAACATTTTTCCGCGCGCTACCGGGTGGTCCGGTACGATACCCGGGGGCATGGCGGCAGTCCCGTCACGCCGGGGCCGTACGGCTTCGATCTGCTGGGCGAGGATGTGCTGGCCATCATGGATGCCTTGCAGATAGAGCGGGCGGCGTTCTGCGGCGTGTCGATGGGTGGGCACACCGCGCTGTGGCTGGCTTCGCACCGTGCCGACCGGTTCCTGGGCGCCGCCGTCTGCAACAGTGCGGCCCGCATTGGCAGCGAGCAGGCCTGGCGGGAGCGGGCCGGCAGCGTGCGGCAAGGAGGTTCTGCCGCCATGCAGGCATTGGCCGACTCGGCACCGCAGCGCTGGTTCACCGAACGGTACGTGGCGGCACATCCTGGCGCCGTTGCGTGCGCGCAGGGCTGGATCGCGGGCGTCGATCCGGAGGGCTATGCGTCGTGCTGCGAGGCGCTGGCAACCTCCGACCTGCGCGAAGCGCAAACGGGTATTTCCATTCCGGTTCTGCTGCTGGCGGGCGCGCACGATCCCGTCACCACGGTCGCCGACGCACAGGCCATGCACGAGGCCATCGTCGGCTCGGCATTGGCCGTAGTGCCGGCCTCCCATCTTTCCAACCTGGAAGCGCCGGACGCGTTCCACCAGGCGGTGGATCAATTTCTCGCCAGGCTGCCTGGCTGACGTTCCGACGCGCGGCGCAATCCGGCGGCGCCGCGTCCGCCCGTCCGAGATTAGGGCAAACCCGCGTTTCGCCCGGAAGCCGGCCTGCCGTCGCGGGTGGTGCGGCGGCTCTGGCCTACACTTGGCCTTTTACGACTCGGGTGGTCTGCTCCATGGATACGCGTACCTGGCTGGAACAACTGGTCGGTTTCGACACCACCAGCCGCAATTCGAATCTGGCCCTCATCGAGACCGTGCGCGACTGGCTCCGCGGCCAGGGCGTGCAAGCCTGGCTGATCCACAACGAAGACCGGACCAAGGCCAATCTGTTCGCCACCCTGCCCGCCGCCGACGGGGACACCCAGGGCGGCATCGTGCTGTCCGGCCATACCGACGTGGTGCCGGTCGACGGCCAGGACTGGTCGTCCGATCCGTTTCGCCTGGTCGAGAAGAACGGCACGCTGCAGGGCCGCGGCGCCTGCGACATGAAAGGCTTCATCGCCGCCTCGCTGGCCATGGTGCCCGAGTTCCTGGAAATGAAGCGCCGCAAGCCCATCCATCTGGCCTTCTCGTACGACGAGGAGGTCGGCTGCGTGGGGGCGCCCAACATGCTGGCCGACCTGCGCGAGCGGGGCGTGCGCCCCGACGGCTGCGTGGTGGGCGAGCCCACCGGCATGCAGGTGGTCGTGGCGCACAAGGGCATCAACCTGTTCCGCTGCCGGGTGCACGGCAAGGCGGCGCACTCGTCGCTGACGCCGCGCGGCTGCAACGCCATCGAGTACGCCGCGATGCTGATCTGCCGCATCCGCCAGGTGGCAGACGCGCTCAAGGCCAATGGCCCGTACGACGAAGCCTACGACGTGCCGTTCTCCACCATGACCACCAACCAGATCCGCGGCGGCATCGCGGTCAACACCATTCCGGAACTCTGCGAATTCTCGTACGAGTTCCGCAACCTGCCCGGCGTGGCACCGGCCGATATCCAGACCGAGGTCGAGCGCTACGTGCGCGACGAGCTGCTGCCGCGCATGCAGGCCGAGTTCGCCGGCGCCCGCATCGAGATCGAGACCGGCGCGGCGGCGCCCGGACTGGAGGCCTCGGAAGAGGCCGCCATCACGCAGCTGGTGCGCGCCCTGACGCAGGACCGCGCCACCCGCAAGGTGGCCTATGGCACCGAGGCCGGGCTGTTCCAGAACCTGGGCATCCCCACGGTGGTGTGCGGCCCCGGCCACATCGAGCAGGCCCACAAGCCCGACGAGTACGTCGCGCTCGACCAGCTGGCTGCATGCGACCGTTTCCTGCGGCGCCTGGGCGAGTCGCTCTAGGTGTGAAGATTCAATAGGTTGTATTCATGGTTCATCCGAACCGGATTTGAGAAACTGGTCATCGCCAAACGATCAGCTATCCCAAGGAGCCCGGCCGGATGAACATCCATAAGCAT
>Ga0182737_1001182_pt1 | contig 27361 bp, 26 predicted proteins | sample eDN5th30CBELigOP_FD_128878 | JGI IMG/M metagenome (GOLD analysis project Ga0182737, IMG submission 128878) | Enriched Organic Plus compost microbial communities from Emeryville, California, USA - eDNA 5th pass 30_C BE-Lig OP (version 2) (version 2) ... | reverse complement strand
TTCGGCCGAGGCCGGATGTCACGGCCCACCCACCGATCGAGCGCGACGCCTCCCGACAACCACCAGCGGGCGGCGGCGCCACGGAGCAGCTCCGCCGTCGCGCCGGGTGAGAGCGGCCGCCATGGCGTGTCGGACGAGGAGGGTGGGGTTGTCATCGCCGAAAGGCTACCCCGCCATGGCGACACTTCGGCGAGGCGGTCGCTGGAGCGTGATCGCTGCACCGGCGATGTTCTCGCGCAGACGCGCAACCACGACGTGCCGGGGGATGAGGAGGATGTCGTGCCCGTTACGACCCGCTGGCGGCCGACGCATCGCAGGGTCGCTGAGCGAACGTAGCGAAACGAAGCACGGCGCGCCGCACCGCCCGGTCGCTGAGCTTGTCGAAGCGTCCGGGCAGGCCCGTTCGCGCTAGAAGGGTAGCGGTTCGCTATCGGGGATGAACACGACCTTGGGTGGGGGTTGGTCGTAGTAGGTGTTGCCGAGGGGGCTGTGGAACTTGAGCGTTCCGTCGCGGAGTTGGGTGACGGTCCAGGTGGTTTCGGTCTTGAGGACGTGGTGGCGGATGCAGAAGCACGCCAGGTTCGTGTTCGCCGTGGGCCCACCGTCGTGGTGTTCGATGTTGTGGTCCTTCTGGCACCGGTGCGCGGGCATCCGGCACCCGAACCCGCGACAGCGTTGATCCCTGGCGTGAAGGAACCGCACCTGCGACGCCGCCGGGGTGTACCGGTCCACCGCGGTCACGATCCCGGTGAGCGGGTCGGGAACACCCGGTCCCATCCCGGCGCCGACCCTGCGAGCCGGCGGGCGGTGTCGGGGTCGACCGGAACCCGGCCGTTGAGCATCGCGCCGGACTTCGCCACCCCGGTGAGCAGGGTTCCCGGCACGAGAAGTACTACCTGCCCGACGTCGACCGCGTCCTCGACGCGATCGACACGCTGCACGCCGTTGGCGGAATCGGGCATCATCGGCACGGCGGTCGGCATGGCCATGAACGGCATGCGTCCCGTCGTGGAGATGCAGTTCGACGCGTTCGCGTACCCGGCGTTCGAGCAGATCGTCAGCCACGTCGCCAAGCTCGCCAACCGCACCCGCGGACGCGTGCGCCTGCCGATGGTCATCCGCATCCCGTACGGCGGCGGCATCGGCGGTGTCGAGCATCACTGCGACTCGTCGGAGGCGTACTACGCGCACACCGCCGGGCTCACCGTCGTGACGCCCTCGAACCCGCAGGACGCGTACAGCCTGCTGCGCGCGGCCATCCGCAACCCCGACCCGGTGATCTTCCTCGAGCCGAAGAAGCTGTACTGGTCCAAGGGGCCCGTCGACCTCGACCGCACCGAGCGCATCGGCGCCGCCTCGGCCGCGCGCCCCGGCACCGACCTCACGATAGTCACCTACGGGACGATGGTCGGCGTCGCCCTGGGCGCTGCCCGCGTCGCCGAGCCACGGACCGGGCTCGCCGCCCTGCGGTGTGGTGGACGCGGGATCGACGCCGGGAAGCGGATGCCGCGGGCCGCGCGCCGGCCTCGCGCCCAACGCCGCCGGCAGACCGCGCGCCGGCCCGTCGACGCGATCCTTCAGCCACACCTGGTCGATCGTTTCGCCACGAAGGCCCGTGAACAGGGAGACGCTGTACGCCGCGCCCGTGACCGTGTCGAGATCGTCGAGCACCGCATCCCACGGCACGTCCTCGTAGACCGTCTGCGCGATCCGGTACGTGGGCTCGATCCGTAGCTCCAGCTGCGACATCACGCCGAGCGCGCCCAGGGAGACGACCGTGCCGCCGAAGTCCGGGGCGCTGGCCGAGATGCGTCGCAGCTCGCCGTCCGCCGTCACGAGCTCGATCGCGACGACGGCATCCGCGAGCGAGGGCGTGCGGTCGCCCGAACCGTGAGTCCCCGTCGAGACCGCGCCGGCGATCGAGATGTGCGGGAGCGACGCCAGGTTTGCGAGCGCCCAGCCGCGCTCCTCGAGCCACCGGGCCAGCTCCCCGTAGCGCGTCCCGGCTCCGACTCGCGCGATCCGGCGGGCCGTGTCGAGCTCCGGTGTCTCGGCGAGCGCGGCGGTGGAGATCAGCACGCCGTTCGTGTCGGCGATGCGGCTGAACGAATGGCGCGAGCCGAGCGCCTTCACGCGGCCCGCGGATGCGACGGTCTGCCGCAGCGCGTCGATCGTGCGGGGGGCGACGATCGAGGTCGCCGTGTACGCGAGGCTGCCCGCCCAGTTCCGTTCCATGCTCGCATTCTCGCGCGCCGCGGGAAGTTCGCGGCCCGGTGGCGCCCCACCCGCTTCTGCGCGAGCGCGCCGGTGAGGCTGACTCCCCGAGTCCGCCGCGGGGCACCTGCGACCGGCTCAGTCGTTTTGGGGGAAGCCGAGGTTGATGCCGCCGTGGTCGCTCTGGTGGCGGGTGGCGGGGTCGAGCCAACGGCTGGTGATCGCCTTCTCGCGGGTGAAGAAGTCGAACCCGTGCACCCCGTACGCCTTCGCGTCGCCGAACAGCGACTGCTTCCACCCGCCGAACGAGTGGTAGGCGACCGGCACGGGGATGGGGACGTTGATACCGATCATCCCGACCTGCACCTCGTTCTGGAAACGCCGCGCGGCACCGCCGTCGTTGGTGAAGATCGCCGTGCCGTTACCGAACTGGCCGGAGTTGATCAGCTCCACACCCTCGTCATACGACGCCACACGCACCACCGACAGCACCGGGCCGAAGATCTCCTCCGTGTAAGCGCGGGAGGAGATCGGCACGTTGTCGATGAGCGTGGGACCGAAGAAGAAGCCGTCCTCGTGGCCCTCCACACGGCACCCGCGGCCGTCCACGACGATCGTCGCACCATCCGCCTCGGCGATATCGACGTACGAGGCCACCTTGTCACGATGCTGCGCCGTGATCAGCGGTCCCATGTCGGGCTCGACCCCGTCCACGCCCGCGCCGTCACCGACACGCAGCTTCGCGATCCGCTCAGAGATCTTCGCCACCAGCTCATCCGCCACCGGCTCGACCGCCAGCACCACGGAGATCGCCATGCACCGCTCCCCCGCCGCACCATATCCGGCGTTCACAGCCTGGTCGGCAACCAGGTCCAGATCAGCGTCGGGCAGCACCAGCATATGGTTCTTCGCCCCACCCAGCGCCTGCACCCGCTTACCGTTCCTCGACGCCGTCTCATAGATGTACTGCGCGACCGGCGTCGATCCCACGAACGACACCGACTGCACACGCGGATCGGTGAGCAGACCGTCGACAGCGAGCTTGTCGCCCTGCAACACCGTGAAGACACCGTCAGGAAGACCCGCCTCCTTCCACAGCTGCGCGAGCCACAGCGCCGCCGACGGATCCTTCTCGGACGGCTTGAGCACGACCGCGTTGCCAGCGGCGATCGCGATCGGGAAAAACCACATCGGCACCATCGCCGGGAAGTTGAACGGGCTGATCACACCGACGACACCCAACGGCTGCCTCAACGAGTACACATCGATCCCCGTCGACACGTTCTCACTGAACCCGCCCTTGATCAGGTGCGGGAACCCGGTCGCCAGCTCCACAACCTCCTGACCACGAAGAATCTCGCCCAACGCATCCGAAACAACCTTCCCGTGCTCCGCCGTGATGATCTCCGCCAGCTCACCCTTCCGCGCGTTCAACAACTCCCGAAACGCGAAAAGCACCCCCTGACGCTTCGCGATCGAGAACCGGCTCCACACCCGATACCCGCGCTCGGCAGACCCGATCGCCTCGGCAACCTCGCTCTCGTCGGCGAGGGCGACCTCGGCGCTCACTGCGCCCGTCGCCGGGTTGAACACGGGCGCCGTGCGCCCGCTCTGCGAGGCACGCGGTGCGCCGTCAATCCAGTGCGAGACAACGGTGAGCTCGGCGCGGGCGTGGTCGGTCATGTCTCTCCTACGAAGCGATCCGGGACGTGGTGTGCGGGAGCGTCAGGTCCCGCCGTGCTCTGCCGTCTCGAGCGCGAGCGCGACGGCAGCGCGGATCGCCGGGGCGGCTGGTGCCCCGGCGAGGGACAGCGCCTCGGCGACGCACGCCTCCGTGAGCTCCTCTCCGAGGACGCCGCCGACGAGGACGCGGAACTTCTCGACGACCTGGGCGCTCCGCATCGGATTGCCCGATGCGCCGCGCGGCGCATCGCAGGACGCCTCCGCCGTCACCCTGCCGGAGCCGTCCGTCACCCGGACCCTGGACACGTTGTACCGCTGGCCCTCGACCTCGAGGCCCTCGCTCAGCGGGACCACCGCCATCCGCCCCATCGTCTCCACCACCCCGGGCTCCCTGAGCCGTTCGGCGAAGCCGACCGAGTGCCGCGGGAGGATCGGATCCGCGCCGCGCGCCGCGAGCGCCGCGAGGAACTGCAGGTGGAAGCGCGCGTCGTTCGGCGAGACCGGCAGCCGGTCCTTCGCGACGGCGGGGATGATGTACGGCGGCACGTGGAGCTCGACGCGCTCAGCCCCCGCGACGTCGACGCCCTCCCTCACGAGCGTGGCGATCGCGTCCAGCGAGGCGTGCGTGAAACCGCAGGACGCGTGCAGCTTGCGCTGGGTTCCCAGCAGATGCCAGGTGCCGTCGCCCTCGACCACGGCGGGCTCGAACTCGTGCGCGATCGCCCGCATCACGCCGAGCTCGGACTCGACGAGGCGGCGGGGCCCCGTGAGACCGGCGCGCGCGTACGCGACCGCCTTGAACGCGCTGTCGGCCGGCGCCGCGCCGAAGAGCGACGGCTTGATCGTGCCGCCGTCGCCGAAGATCACCTCCGCCGGACCCCAGCACGCGAGGCTGCCCGCGATCGTCATCGCCTCGCGCGTCCGCTCCCGGTCGAAGCCCTCGAGCCTCGCGAGCGCCGCGGCCGTACCGAAGGCGGAGAGGATGCTCGTCACGACGATTGCGGAGTCGTCGAACGCCTTCTGATGCCACGCCTCCGACTCGAACAGCCGGGACGTCACCTCGTTGCCCGCGACGACGGCGTCGATCATGGCGTCACCCGTCGCGCGCGTATGCAGCGTGCGAGCCAGCACCGCCGCGACGACGCCGATGCTGGCATGCCCGCCGACGAGGTCGTTGAGCTCGAAGACGTCGCCGAAGTAGCCGAGCGCCCGCGCGATGCCGATGGGCGGGGTCTCCGACCCGTCTCCGGCGATCTCGCGCTCGGCACGGGCGAAAGCCCGCGCCTCCTCGGTCTCGACGCCGGCAACGATGCAGCCGAGCGTGTCGAGAATGCAGAGGGCCGCCTGCTCCCGGACCGCGGCGGGCACGGTGTCCGCCGAGATGTCGACGGCGAAGCCGGCGAGCGCGTCGGCTAGGGTGGCGGAGGTCACGCGAGCCCCCTCACGAACGCGGCGGCCCTCCGCACCGCGTCGGCGGCGTCGTCGATGAAGCCGATGCGCGTCACAAAGCTGTGGATCTGACCAGGGTAGGTGTACGCCTCGACGGGCACACCGTCGGCGGCGAGACGTTCGGCGTAGGCGACGCCCTCGTCACGGAGCGGGTCGTACTCAGCCGTCACGACAAGGCTCGGCGGAAGGTGCGCGAAGGACGACGCGCGGAGGGGACTCACCCTGGGGTCTTCCCGCGCGGACGGATCGGGGACGTAGGCATCCCAGAAGAAGCGCATGCCCGCCGCGGAGAGGTAGTAGCCCTCCGCGTTCTCCCGGTACGACGCACGGTCGAAGTCGTGATCCGTGACGGGGTAGAACAGCACCTGCCCGACCGGCCGTGCCCATGGATCCCGCGTGGAGGCCGCCACCACCGCGGCGAGATTCCCGCCCGCGCTGTCGCCCGCCACGACCAGTCCGGCCCCGCCGATGCCCAGCTCGGCGCGATGCGCGGCGATCCAGGCGTACGCCTCCTCGGCGTCGTCGACCGCGGCCGGGAAGCGATGCTCCGGAGCGAGACGGTAGTCCACGGAGACCACGACCGCGGCCGCCGCGTTGGCCAGCCGCGTCGCGAGCGTGTCCACCATGTCGAGATCGCCCAGCACCCATCCGCCGCCGTGATAGAGCACGATCGCGAGCGAGCCGGTCGTCTCGGGCGTGTATATCCGCGCAGGCAGTCCGCCGGAGGAGGCCGGGATGCGGATGTCCGCGATCGACGCGACCTGCTCGGGATCGGCGAGACGCGCCGACATGGCAGCGGAGCCGAGCCGGAGCCGCTCGATCGGATCGTCAGAGAGCGGCGGCGCGGAGGCCGCCAGCTCGATGAACGCGGCGGCCTGGGGGTTCAGCGTCATGTCCGCTCTCCTCGCATCCGTCGCGTCGTCAGACTGCCGTATAGCCGCCGTCGACCGCGATCACCGCGCCGGCGATGTAGGAGGCCTCGTCGCTCACGAGGAACGCGATGACACGGGCGACCTCCTCGGGATCGGCGAGTCTGCCGATCGGCTCCAGCTCCACGAGCCTGGCCTGCAACGACTCCGGCAGCCCGAGCAGGAGCGGCGTCTTCACGTATCCCGGGGCGACGGCGTTCACGCGGATGCCGCGGCTTGCATAGGTCACCCCGACGGAGCGGGTGAGGTTCGCGACCGCGGCCTTCGACGCCGAATACGGGCCGCTGTTGGCCTGGCCGACCAGACCAAGGGTCGAGGAGAGGTTGACGATCGCTCCGGATCCCCGTTCGACCATGTGGCGCAGTGCGTGCTTGCCGGAGAGGACGACGCCCGTCAGGTTGATGTCGATGATCCTCCGCCAGGCGTCCATGTCCATCTCGTGCAGCGGGAGCTTGGGCTCCGCGATGCCCGCGTTCGCGATCATGATGTCGAGACCGTCGAAGACGTCCACCGCTGCATCCATGAGGGCGGAGACGGATCCGTCGTCCGTCACGTCGACGCGGGAGCTCGCAGCGCTTCCGCCGGCCTCCGCGATCTCCGCGACGACCCGCGCGCCCGCCGCCTCGTCGATGTCGCCGACGAGCACCGCCGCGCCCCGCCTGGCCAGCAGCAGCGACGTGGCCCTGCCGATCCCCGAGCCGCCCCCCGTGACGACGGCCACGCGCCCTTCGAGGGAGCCGACGGCGCTCACGCGTCCTCCCGCAGCGCGTTGCCGGCGGTCTCGCCGCCGTCTACCACGAACGAGCCCCCGTTGCAGAACGCGGACTCGTCGCTCGCGAGGAAGAGGACGAGGTCCGAGACCTCTCTCGGATCCGCGTCGCGGCCGAGGGGGACCTGCCCGAGCCCGCGCTTCAGATCCGCCGTCATGGCCGTGCGCACGCTGCCCGGATGCACCGAGTTCACCCGGACGCCGTCAGGGCCGAAGTCGAGGGCGCTCGTCTTGGTCAGCCCATGCACACCCCACTTCGCCGCAGCGTACGCCGCACGGTTCTTGAAGCCGACGAGGCCGGCGATCGAGGAGATGTTGATGATGGAGCCCGACCCCTGCGCGCGCATGGTGGGGACGACCGCTTTCATCCCGAGGAACACGCCGGTCAGGTCGACCTCGATCGTGCGCATCCAGTCGTCGACCGTCGCGTCGACGACGTTGCCGCGCGTGAAGATCCCCGCGTTGCTGACGAGGACGTCGATCCGCCCGAAGCGCTCGTGCGCCGCGGCGACGGCCGCATCCCAGCTTCGGAGGTCGGTGACGTCGAGATGCACGTATGCGGCACGATCCTCGCCGAGCTCGGCGACCAGTGCGGCGCCCTCCTCGTCGAGGAGGTCGCCGACGACCACCGATCCGCCCTCCTCCGCCAGCCGGCGCGCATGCGCGGCTCCCATCCCGCGCGCTCCGCCCGAGATCAGGGCGACCTTCCCCGTCACCCGATCACCGTGAGACACCATCGTCGCTCCTCCCGCAAGCCCCGGCCCTCGGCCTCGCTCCCCGGCGCGCTCCGGCGCGCGCCCGGCCCGCCCCAGAGTCGCAGACCACTCACGCGCGCCTGGACTTCCCCGCCGATGAACGGAAACGGAAGTCCCCGGCAGGAGGGCGCCTGAGAACGTCGAAGCCTAGGTCCCTCCATGCGACGCCGAGGGAAAACGATCGTGCGGGAGCTGAACATGTCCTCCACCGACAGCTGCGATGTCCTCGTCATCGGATCCGGTGCCGCCGGCCTCGCCGCGGCGCTGTCCGCGGCGAGCCGCGGACAGCGCGTCATCCTGGTCGAGAAGAACGACCTGCTCGGAGGGACGACAGCGATCTCGGCCGGCTGGGCGTGGGTGCCCGGCAACCGTCAGGGCGTGGCGCAGGGCGACACCCGGGAGGACGTCCTGACCTATCTGCAGGCCCTCGCGCCCACGGCGTTCAACGAGCAGGGCGTTACCGCCTTCCTCGATGCCGTTCCTGAGACGATCGACTTCCTCGAGAAGCGGACGATGGTCGAGTTCGTCTATCCGGAGAGCGCCCCCGACTACCAGATGGAGCTTCCCGGCGCACGGATCTCGGGACGCGCGATCATGCCCAAGAGCGTCGACGCCCGCGTCCTCGGGGACCGCCGCCTCACGATCCAGCCGTACCTGAGCAGCTACACGGTGTTCGGCTACATGCCGGAGGTCGGCCCCGACATCTACCAGTTCGTGCACGTCAACCAGTCGCTGTCGTCGTTCGCCTACGTCACGCGGAAGCTGCTGCGGACGTGGTGGGACACCCTCTGGTACCGTCGCGCCGTCCTGCGCACGAATGGCAACGCGCTCATCACTCGCATGGTCAGGAGCGCCCTCGACTTCGGCGTCGACATCCGCACCGGCACGCCGGCGCTGCGCCTCCTCGAGGAGGGCGGCCGCGTCGTCGGCGCCGAGCTGGGCGGACGTCGGCCCACGGCGATCCGGGCGGCACGTGGCGTCGTCATCGCGGCGGGCGGCTTCTCGGGAGACCGCGAGCGCCGGGCGGCGCACTTCCCGCACGCCGCCGACGACCACTTCACGCCGACGATCGGTCACGACGGCGACGCCCTGCGTCTCGCCGAGCAGGCGGGCGGCGCCCTCGACGTCGCGGTCGAGAGCGTCGGGTCATGGGCGCCGGTCACCGTGTTCCGCTACGCGCGCGGCGGGCAGCGGCTGTTCCCGCATCTCCGTGCGTTCGGTCTCCCCGGGCTGATCGCGGTCGACCGCGACGGAAGGCGCTTTGCGAACGAGTCCTGGTCGTACCACGACTTCGGCGCAGCCATGATCCGGCACAACGCGGAGCACGACAGCGCGTTCGGCTTCATCGTCGCCGACGAGAAGGCGATGCACAAATACGGGATCGGATACGCGAAGCCGTGGCCGATGCCACGGGGGTACTTCTACCGTGTGGACTACCTCGTCAAGGCGCCTACGCTGCGCGAGCTCGCGGAGCGGATCGGCGTCGACCCGGACGGCCTGGAGGCGACGGTCGCGGAGTTCAACGCCGGCGCGGAGCTCGGCGTCGACCCCTCGTTCGGCCGGGGCTCGACACGCTTCCACCACTTCAAGGGCGACATGGACCACAAGCCCAACCCGAACCTGGCGCCGCTCGACAAGGCGCCGTACTACGCCGTCCCGATCCGGATGGGCGACCTCGGCACGTTCGCCGGCATCGATGTCGGCCCGCGGGGCGAGGTGCTCCGGGCGGGCTCTGAGGAGCCGGTGCCCGGCCTGTACGCCGTGGGTGCGGCCGCCCGCAGCGTCTTCGGCGGCGGATACCCCGGCTACGGGGCGAACATCGGGCCGGCCCTCGTGTTCGGCTATCTCGCGGGCCGCGAGCTCGCCCGCGACCCCGAGGAGCGCTGGGTCCGCCCGGCGGACGTCGACGGAGAGGAGACGCGATGACGATCCGGCATGTGACGATCCTGAGACTCAGGGACTCGTTCCCCGCCGAGGACTGGGCGACGTGGCAGGAGGGCTTGAACGCTCTCCCCGACCGGATCCCCGGCATCGTCTCGCTGCGCCACGGACGCGATCTCGGACTCGTGGCGGGCCAGCCGCCGGGCAGCTACGCGCTCGTCGCCGACTTCGAGTCGGCGGATGCGCTCCGCGCGTACTACCCGCATCCGGAGCACGAGAGGCTCAAGGGCTACTCGTTCCCGAACGCCGACCTCGTCGTCACTGTCGACTTCGAGCTCTGAGCCCGCGGCGCAGCTGCCGCGGGCTCGAGGTCGCGCGACGGATCAGCCGACCGTCTCCCGCACGCGGGTCAGTGTGAAGCCCGGATACCCCTCGGCGGCGATCTGCTGGAGACGCTTCCCGTAGGGGCCGACACCGCCGAGGTAAGGCTGGAACACGATCGCCTTGCCCGGCGTGTTCGCGCCGTAGAACCAGGAGTTGGTGTTCTTCGCGTAGAGCGTGCGGGACGCCACGTCCGCGACGTGCTCGACCCAGGCCGCCTCCGCCTCCGGCGTCGCCTCGATCACGGCGTACCCGTGTTCACGGAGGTAAACGAGAGCGTCCCGCACCCACTCCACGTGCAGCTCGCCCGACGTCACCATGTTGCTGGTGACGGAGGGGCTGCCGGGACCGGACATCACGAAGAAGTTCGGGAACCCGCTCACACCGAGGCCGACGTACGTGAGCGGGCCGCCCTTCCAGTGCTCCTTCAGCTCGCGCCCTCCACGCCCGCGAACGTCGATCCGCGAGAGCGAGCCGGTCATGGCGTCGAACCCGGTGGCGAACACGATGATGTCGGCCGGGACGACGGTGCCGTCCGCGAGCTCGATGCCTTCGGCGACCAGTCGCACGATCGGGTTCGCCTTGACGTCGATCAGGTCGACGTTGGGGCGGTTGTAGGTCTCGTAGTAGTTCGTCCCCGTGCACAGGCGCTTCGTACCGAGGTACATCCGGGGCATGAGCTTCGCCGCCGTCTCCGGGTCCTCGACGATCGAGGCGATCTTCGCCCGCACCCAGTCGGCGGCCGCGTTGTTGACGTCCTCATCGACGAGGATGTCGCGGAAGGCGCGCAGCATGTAGTGGCCGCCCAGGTTCCACCGCTTCTCGAACTCGGCGGCGCGCTCCTCGTCCGAGACGTCCACGCCGTACTTGTCGTTGACGATCTGATTGTGGCCGTTGTTCGACGCCCGCGCGTTCCGCCTCTTCGCGGCATAGTCCGCCTTCCACTCCGCGAGCATCTCCTCCGTGTAGGGAGCGTTGCCGGTCGGCATCGTGAAGTTCGGCGTCCGCTGCAACACCGTGAGATGGTCGGCCTGCGCAGCGACGATGGGGATGATCTGGGTGCCCGAGGACCCCGTGCCGACGACGATGACCCGCTTGCCGGCGAACTCGACGCCCTCGCGCGGCCAGTCGGCCGTGTGATACCACTCGCCCTCGAAGTCGTCGAGGCCGTCGAACCTGGGCACCTGCCTCGCGTTGAGGACGCCGGTGGCGGCGACGACGAACTGACCGACGTACCGGTCGCCCGCCTCAGTGGTCACCGTCCACTTCGCCGCGTCCTCGTCCCAGACGGCGGAGACGACCCTCGTGTCGAGCCGCACGTCCTTCCGCAGGTCGAAGCGCTCGGCGACGTGGTCGATGTAGGCCAGGATCTCCGGCTGCGAGGCGAACTTCTCGCTCCATCGCCACTCCTGCTGCAGGTCCTCGTCGAAGGAGTAGGAATAGTCGAGACTCTCGATGTCGCAGCGCGCCCCCGGGTAGCGGTTGTGATACCACGTTCCGCCGATGCCTGAGCCCGCCTCGAGCACGACCGTCGAGAAGCCCTCCTTCCTCAGCGCGTACAGCGAGTACAGGCCGGAGAACCCGGCGCCGATGACGACCGCGTCGACTTCGTGGGTGGTGGGCATCGTCTTCGATTCCTCCTGGGGATGGTGGGTGGGGATGAGGTCAGAGCCAGTCCGGGTCGGGCGGCAGGAAGGGGAAGTCGACCTCCGGCGCGGGCCCGACGATCGGGTCGAGGCGCTGCCGCACGAGCCTCAGGTACGAGATCCGCCAGCCCGCGTCCGTCGACCGGTACTCCTCCTCGTAGTAGCCGCAGCCGAGCATCCCGCGCTGTCCGGGGACGGCGACGCCGAGGTAGGTGCGACCCTCCTCGGGCGGCCAGGTGAGGTAGTCGACCATCGGCCACAGCCCGCGGACGACATCGTCCGCCGTACGGCGCAGCTCGGGTGGGAAGCCGCGATGGACGCTCCGCAGCGCGCCGTCGAAGTTCCTCGCGAGGTTCGCGACGAAGTCGTCGGGCGTCGGCGCCGCAGCCCACAGACCTTCGAAGCGGCAGTCCTCGGTGAACAGCTCCCGCAGCCGCGTCCACTGCTTCCCGTCGACGAAGCGGAAGTAGCGCGCCTTGAGATCCTGGATCTCGAGCGCGTCGGCGGGCCGGAAACGACGCATGGCGGTCAGTCGAGGACGAAGTCGACCGACGCGATGACCTCGCTGTTCGGCCCCGAGATCTCGCCGATCGGGACGTGATCGGGGTGGTCGGCGTACGCGCGCACCTCGTCGAGCGTCTCGAACTCGCACACAACGACGGCGTCCCACGAGCGTGCGCCGCCGAGGACGTCGAAGCCGACGCTGAGGTTCTGGATGAACGGGACCTTGGCGGGCAGCTCGCGCAGGAGGCCGGCCCAGCGCTCGCGCTCCGACTGCGGGAACTCCGGCGTGAACTTGAACATCGCGACGTGGCGGATCGTCATGGCGCGGCCTCCTTCCAAGGAGACGAGCATCGCATCGGCGGCGGACGGCCGATGCCCCGGTTGCCGTTGATCGGTGGGCGATCCCTTCATCGCACCGCCGCAGGGGGGAACGCGATCCGCCACCACTGGCGAGGAGGATGCGCGATTTATAGAATCCGATTACAATTGATGACGGAAAATCACACGGCCCGCGACGACGCGGTGGCCGCACAGCGTTGTGCGAAAGGCGTGAGAAGGTGGCGAACTCCCCATCCGGCGAATCGGTCGTCGAACGCTTCCTGAAGATCCTCGAGGCGTTCGACGCGCGGCATACGTCGCTGACGGTCTCGGCCGTCGCGCGACGCTCGGGTCTGCCTTTGACGACGACCTATCGGCTGGCGTCGGAGATGCTAAAGCTCGGCGTGCTCGAGCGGTCGGAGAGCGGGACCGTCCGGATCGGCGTGCGGATGTGGGAGCTCAGCTATCGAAGCTCCGAGACCCAGCGTCTCCGGGAAGCCGCCCTCCCGTTCATGCACGACGTCCAGGACGTCGTGCGTGAGCACACGAACCTCGCCGTGCTCGACGAGCACGAGGTCATCTACCTCGAGCGCCTCAGCGCCCCTCGATCCGTCGCCAACTTGGCGTACATCGCCAGCCGCCTCCCACTGCACGCATGCTCGAGCGGCCTGGTGCTCATGGCCTGGGCCTCGCCTCAGGCGCAGGAGGCGTTCCTCGCGAGACGGCACGAGAAGGTCACCCCGCACACACCGACGGATCCCGCGGAGATCCGGAGGCGGCTGGCCGAGACCCGGCAGCTCCGCTACTGCTACGCCCGCGAGTACGTCACCCCGGGCTCCGCCGGGATCGCCGTCCCGATCGTCGACGGCGCGAACGTCGTGGTCGCCGCACTCAGCGTCATCATGCCCGCGACCCAGAGCATCGGCGTCGTGCTGCCCCCGCTGCAGATGGCCGCGAAGGGAATCTCCCGGGCGATCGCGATGCGGGACTCGCGGCGCAGGGAACAGCTCGCCGGGATCGCCGAGGGCCTGAAGGTCGGGGAGCGCAGCGCGTCCTGACCCTCCGTCGCCTCAAGGGGACGGCAGGAGCCGGTCGCGCTGGTAGCGCGCGAACCAGCTCCGGAACGCCGTCTCGCTGTCGATCACGTCGTGGAAGCCCGCGCGGCGCAGCTTGACGTCGGAGAGGATCCCTTGCGGCAGCAGCGCGTCCTCTCCGAGGTGGAACGAGAAGTCGAGCAGCTGCGGCGACTGGCCGAGGAACTCGGCGAGCGGGGGCGCGAGGAGCTCGTCGCGCTCCCGGATGCGGTCCCAGATCGCATCCGCGTCAGCGAGGGCCTCGACGAGGCGGATGGGGCGGTCCTCGCCGGGCTCCATCCCGACAGCGTCGGCGATCGTCGGCCACAGCGAGCGCATTGCGACGATCTCGCCGTCCGTGACGTTGAACACCTCGTTCGCCGCCGCCGGGGCGGATGCCGCCCAGTCGAACGCCCTCGCCAGCAGGGCTGTGTCGGTCGGCTGGCCGACCCTCCCGGGCCAGCCGGGGTAGTGCAGCGGCTCTCCCCGCTCCCGCAGCACCGCGGCGTAGACGCCCAGCGCTGCGATCGTGTTCATCGCGCTGCCGACCGCCTCGCCGATCACCATCGCCGGCCGGAAGACGGTCCAGCTCCAGGCGCGTCCCCGCTGGCGCTCGCGGAGCCAGTCCTCCTGCGTCCAGTAGAAGTTCGGCACGTCCCGGCGCTCGTGCACGCCCTCCCGCATCGGCAGCTCGGTCGTGCCGAGGTGGATGCCGTAGGCCTTCGGCCCCTGCACGATCGACACGTGCCGGAGCGCGGGGCCGTCCGCCGCCTCGACGAGGTTCGCGAGCATCGCGGCATTGACGTCGATCTGCTCGCGCTCGGTCCAGCCGCCCAGGAGGTCGGGCCGCTCGTAGAGGGCCGCGTACACGACGCGCTCGATGTCCAGGCCGGCGAGCGCGGCGTGGCAGGCCGAGGGGTCGGTGAGGTCGACGGAGACGAACCGCGCGCCGTGGTCGTCGATCGGCCGCCGTCTCGCGAGAGCAACGACCTCGCGCCCCGTCCTGGCGAAGTGCTCCACGGCCGCGCGGCCCACGAGGCCGCTCGCGCCCGCGATCAGCACGACCGACACGCCTAGTACCCCTCGTTCGTGGACAGGAAGCGCCGGGGCGCCCGCACGAGCATGGCGTCGACCTGGTCCTCGGTCACCCCGCGCTCGCGCAGCGCGGGCACGGCGATGTCGGGGACGTGGTTCCAGTTCCACACGGACGTGGGCGGGAACACGGCGTTGTCCGGCTCGTACCAGTCGGTGTATGCGCACGCGTCGTGGGCGAGCACGATCTGCTCGGCGTAGCCCAGCTCGCACAGGCGCGCGACGGTCTCGACCCGCTGTGAGAGGGCCGGCTCACCGTCGCGGTGGTAGCCGAAGCGATCGGCACCGACGTACGAGCCGCGGTCGAGGATGCGTCGCAGGTAGTCGAGGTCGTCGCTGTCGCCCGCGTGGCCGATCACCACTCGTGAGAGGTCGACGCCCTCCTGCGCGAGCACGTCCTGCTGCGCGAGCCCGCTGCGGTTCTGCCAGCTGCTGTGCGTCGTGATCGGCGCGCCGGTCTCCCGGTGCGCCCGCGCGGCCGCGCGCAGAATCCTGTCGACGTTCGGCGTGACCCCGGGAAGATCGGTGGCGATCTTGATGACGCCGGCTCGGATGCCCGTTCCCTGGATGCCGACCGTGACGTCCTCGACGAACAGGTCGGCGATGACGTCGTGGAGGCGTCCCGCGGCGTCGCGCGTCGGAGGACGCAGACGGTAGAAGGGCGGGAGGTGGTCGTACGTGTACAGCCCGGTCGCCATCACGACGTGGACGCCCGTCCCCTCCGCCGCCGCGGCGGCGGCGCGCACGTCGCGACCGCCGATGCACGTGCAGTCCACGATCGTGCGGATGCCGCTGGCGGCGACGCGCTGGAGCGCGGCGTGCGCCTCGGCGATCCCGGTGTCGCGACCGTCGCGCCACGAGCGCTCCGGGAAGTCGGTCCCGATCTCCGCCGTGAGCCAGAAGAGGTGCTCGTGCGCCAGAGTCGCCCCGAGTTCGTGCGGTGCGACCGCTCCGTTCAGCGTCTGGACGTCGCCCACGTGCTCTCTCCCTCCTCCTTCGTGTCGGGTGCGTAGTAGTCGCGGCCGCCCCAGGGCACGTCCGGCAGCGCCTCGGGCGCCGTCCGCACGTCGAGGACCGCGATGCGCCTCATGCGGGATGCCTCGTCGAGCGCCTCGCGCAGGTCGCCCGGGTCATCGACGCGCGCGCTCCACGCGCCGAGGGCGCGTGCGGCTCCGGCGAGGTCGACGTCGGCGAACCGCCACATCCGGTCGCCGCTCTCCGTGATCCGCTCCGCACCTCCCCACGCCCGCTGGAACACCTTCATGTCCTGCGAGAGGGAGACGTTGTCGTTGACGACGATCACGGGCGCGATCCCGTAGCGCGCCGCCGTCTCGATCTCCGCGAGGTGGTAGTAGAAGCCCCCGTCGCCCGTCCATGCGACGACGGTGCGGTCCTCGCCGACGGCGGCCTGTGCGCCGATCGCGGCGGGCAGCGACCAGCCGAGGTGGCCCGCAGCCCGCAGGAACGTCTGGCTCGGCCGCAGGTCCACCTGGCCGGCGGCCCAGATGGCCGCGTGCCCGGTGTCGACGACGAGCACGTCGTCGTCCCCGAGGAAGCCGGTGACCTCGCGCAGGATCCGCTCAGGACGGATGGGCGTGTCCGTCGAGGTCTGCAGGCCCTCGGCGGACGCACGGAACTCCGCCACGTACCTCGCCGTCTCCTCGCGCCACGCCGACCAGTCCGGGCCCGGCGAGGGCCAGGCCGCCGTCAGGGCCGCCAACGTCTCGGCCGCGTCCGCCTGGATCCCGACGTCCGCGGGATGGTTGCGGCCGATCTCGGCCCCCTCGATGTCGATCTGGACGACCGGCGTCCCATATGCCGGAAGGCGGAACTTGTCGGTCAGCTGGCTGCCCACGGTGCTGCCGACGATCACGACGAGGTCGGCCCGCTCGCCGGCGCGGTTCGCGGATGGGCGCGACGCGCCGCCCATCACGCCGAGCGCGAGCGGATCGTGCTCGTCGATCGCGCCCTTGGCGGTCATCGAGGTGACGACGGGGATGCCCGCGGTGTGCGCGAACGCGGCCAGCTCGGCCTCCGCGCGCGACGCGCGCACACCCCCGCCGGCGATCACGAGCGGACGCCGGGCCGTCACGATCGCCTCGATCGCTGCGGCCACGTCGGCCCGCCGGGGCGCGGGGCGATAGGCGGGCACGGCTGCGTGACGTCGCTCCGCCTTCCTCTCGTCGTCCGCGTCAGCGGGGGTGAAGCGGTCCTGCAGCACGCTGCCGAGCAGTCCCTGCAGCTCGAGATGCACGGGACCGGGACGGCCCGACGTGGCCTCCCGGAAGGTCTGACGCAACAGGTCGGGGAGACGCCGGACGTCGTCGAGCTGCATGTTGAACTTCGTGTACGGCTCGAAGGCCGGATAGTCCTCGAGCTCCTGGTAGACGCCGCGCCGCCTCGTGGTGGGCGCGGTGCCGCCCGTGATCGCGACGACGGGCGCGTGCGCGAGCATCGCGTCGCGCAGGCCGGACGCAAGGTTGGCTGCCCCGACCGTCTGCGCCATGCAGATCCCCGGGCGGCCGAGGGCGCGCGCGTATCCATCGGCCATGTACGCCGCGGCCTTCTCGCTGTGCGCCGTCACCCCGACGATGCCGAGCCGGTCCATCGCAGCCAGCGCCGGCACGGCGATCGTCGGGACCATGAAGACATGGCCGACACCGTAGTCGCGGAGGGCCTGGGCGAGATACTCGCTGCCGGTGGTCTCCTCGGTCATGGTTCTCCTCTTCTCCGCCCGTCAGAGATCGGGGTAGATGGCCTGCAGCGGCGTGCGCGCCGCCTCTCCGATCACGAGCGCCTGGCCGTTGAGGTGCCTTCCCTCCTCCGACGCGAGGAAGGCGACGTACCGGCCGATCCAGTCCGGGTCCATGAGCTCCGGCACAGCGCCGAGCTCCGGCGGGCGCGGCTGCCTCGGCTGGTCCGCGAGCCGCGCGCGCAGCTCGCGGACGCGCTCGCCGTCGATGCCGCCGGGTACGAGGGCGTAGGCACGGATGCCGTGCCGCCGACCCTCCATCGCGGTGGTCTGGGTCAGCGTAATGACGGCGGCCTTGGACGCCGAGTAGCTGCCGCGCTCGGGGAAGCCGCGGGTGCCGTTGAGGGAGGAGAAGTTGACGATCACCCCGCGGCCCCGCGCCATCATGCCCGGCAGCGCCGCGCGCGTCGTGAAGAAGACGCTGTCCACGTTGACGCGGAACGAGCGGTGCCACACCTCCGTGGGCATCTCGGCGATCGTCGCCTGGGGGTCGATCCACGCCACCGTGTTCACGAGGACGTCCACGTCGCCGTGCTCCTCGCGGATCTGCTCGAACATCGCGGCAACCGCCACCTCGTCCGACACGTCGCACACGGCGACGGAGCCAGCCGCGCCGAGCGCGCGGACCTCCTCGGCGGCGTCGGCCGCGGTGAGCGGGTCGAGGTCAGCGACCACGACCGCGTATCCCGCCCGCGCGAGCTCGCGAGCCACCCCACGACCGGCCCCACGGCCAGCGCCGGTCACGAGAGCCACCTTGCCCATACGCACTCCTCAACTTCCTCGTCCGTCGTCGAGGCTGTCACGGGCGGGCGCCCCGGGACCGGCCGATGCCGTTGATCGGCGACCACCCGCCTGCCGACACGGCCGGCTTGGCACGATGGGGGGGGACGGCGGGAGCCGGCGAGACGAAGGAGTCGTGCATGCAGTACGTGGTGGGAGCGCCGATCGAGCGTCCGGACGTCGTTGTGCTGGGTTCCGGCGCGAGCGGCCTCGGCACCGCCGCCGTCGCGGCGAGGCTCGGAAGGCGTGTGCTCGTGCTGGAGAAGGGCGAGTACCTCGGCGGCACGTCCGCGGTCTCCGGTGGCCAGATCTGGGTGCCGGTCTCGGGCCAGGCCGCCGAGAGGGGCGTCGAAGACTCGGCGGAACGCGCGCTGGAGTACCTGGAGGCCGTTGCGCGGGGGCGGAGCAGGCGCGAGCTCCTTACGGCCGTCATCGCCTCCGGCGACGAGATGCTCCGCTTCTTCGAGGACGAGCTGGGCATCGGGTTCAAGGTGCTCACGGACTTCCCGGACTACCGGCAGGACCTTCCCGGGGCCATCCCCGGGGGACGCACCCTCGAGCCGAGGGTCTACGACGCCTCGGGCCTGGGCGGCCTGATGTCGCGCGTGCTGAACGATGGTCGCGCGCCGTTCACCATGGAGGAATACGAGCAGTGGCGCGCGTTCACGCGGTTCCCGTGGGACGAGCTCGCCGACCGCGAACGGCGGGGCATCACGGCGAAGGGCCGCGCGCTCGTCGCGATGCTGCTCTCGGCGTGCATCGAGACCGGCGTCTCGATCGCGACCGGAGCCCGTGCTCTCGCGCTCCAGGAGGACGACGACGTCGTGACGGGCGTGCACCTCGAGGACGGCACCCGCATCGAGGCCGACGCCGTCGTGATCGCCACGGGAGGGTTCGAATGGGACCTCCCGCTCACCGACTCGCTCGTCGCCTCGCGCGTCTATGCGCGGTGCTCGCCGCCGACCAACACCGGCGACGGTCTCCGGATGGCACAGCGTGTCGGCGCCATGACGCGCGGCACGCGCGAAGCGTGGTGGGCACCGATGTCCTACACGGGAGACACGCGGCTCGGCGAGCCCGTGGGCACCCTCCTGCGGTTCGAGCGGCAGGGCCCGGGCTCCATCATGGTCAACCGTCACGGCGTCCGCTTCGCCAACGAGTCGCAGAACTACAACGACCTCGCCCGCGCGCTGCAGTCCTGGGACTCCCCCAACAGCCGACCCCTCAACACCCCGGCTCATGTCGTCTTCGACCAGGGCTACCTCGAGCGGTACGGCATCCTCGCGCATCGCGCGGGGCAGCCGACGCCGCCCTACCTCGTCGAGGCGCCCACCCTCGCCGCACTCGCGGAGCGGATCGGCGTGCCCTCCGATGCGCTGGAGGCGACCGTGGAGCGGTTCAACGGCTTCGCGCGGGAGGGGGTCGACCGTGACTTCCACCGCGGCGAGAGCGGGTATGACCGCTACTGGGGCGACGAGGAGAACCCGTGGCCGAACCACTCGCTCTGGCCGCTGGAGCAGGGACCGTACTATGCCATGGAGGTCGTCAACGGCGTGTTCGGGACGGGCGGCGGCATCGCCACCGACGGCGAGGGACGCGTGCTCGACGTGGACGCACGCGTGATCCCTGGCCTCTACGCGGTGGGCAACGCGACCGAGAGCCCGTACGCGCCCGGCTATCCAGGCGGTGGCGCCACGCTCGGCCCCATCCTCACCCTCGCCTACCTCATCGGGCGGAGCGCGGGCGCGTGACAGGCGTCCTGCGTGCTCAGCCCCGCCGTGCGCGCAGGACGACCCGCATGGCCTGGAGGACGTCGCCCCACACCTCGGCGTAGTCCTTCTGACCCAGCGACCATTTGACGACGCCGGAGAACCACGCGTGTTCCATGAGCGTGCTCAGCTCGAGGGCGAGTGCGGGATCCGCGAGGACCTCGGCGGGGTAGATCAGCAGCGACTCGGCAGTCGAGTCGAGGCGTGTGTGCCGTGCCACGAACGGGTCGGACGTCAGGCGCGCGCGCGTCCAGGCGCGCAGCAGCTCGGGCTCGGCGACGAGGCGCTCCGCGGAGATCCGGATCATGTCCGCGAGCCGCTGGGCGAGGGGCGCTCCCGGATCCTGCGGGTACGACCGCTGGGACGTCTCGATGACCCAGCCCTGCACGGCGGTGAAGATGAGGTTCTCGCGCGATCCGAAGTAGCGGTAGATCGTCGCGAGCGCGGCACCGGAGTCGGCCGCGATGTCGACGATGCGCGTGCCCTCATATCCGCTCTCGCGCAGCCTCGCCAGCGTGCTCCGCAAGATGGCCGCGTATCGACGCTCCTGAAGCGGTGTGCGAGGAGCGCTGAGCTGCACCGTCGTCTCGATCAGGTCACGCCTCCGTCCCCGGGCCGGTCCACGCGCACGGCCGCTGCGAACACGTGCGCCTCAGGAAGATGGTAGCCGTGCGCCTCGATGCAGTGGCGCTGAGCCGGCGCGACCAGGCCCGCCTCGTCGGCTGCCTCGACGAGCGCGCCGCATGCGGGACACTCGAGCTCCCAGGTCATGCCGGCACTCCGGACAGCTCGCGGCGCACGGCGACGAGGGAGCGCGGTGCGTTCCATCCGATCCCCGCGAGGAGCCTCCCGTCGTCGCGGTACTCGAGGAGGAAGGAGTCCGCGCCCTCGTCCCCTTCCGCGAACGCCGCCGCGACGGGGGGCTCGGGATCGCCGGCCGACTGCACGCGGACCCCGAAATGGTCGGTCCAGAAGAACGGCGTGGGCACGAACGGGCCGTCCTCGAGACCCAGGACGTCGCGCGCGACGTACCGTCCCTGCTCCGTCGCGTTCATCCGGTGCTCGAGCCGGATGGAGCGGCCCAGCCCCCTGTGCTGCCACCGCGCGACGTCGCCGGCCGCCCAGACGCGGGATGCGGCGCGGCAGTGGTCGTCGCAGACGATCCCGTCCTCCACCACGAGACCGGAACCGTCGAGCCACGCGAGCCGCGGCCGAGCTCCCACCGCCATGAGCGCCGTGCGGGCCGGGACCTCTCGGCCGTCGTCGAGCACGACACCGCTCAGCCGTCCGTCGTCGAGCGCGACCGAGGAGAGCCCCACGCCGGCCAGCACCTCGACCCCGTGCGCGCGGTGGAGGGCGACGAGACGGCGCGCGACCTGCTCGGGGAGCTTGGTGCCCAGCGGCAGCGGGAGCGGCTCGACCACCGTCACGTCCTTGCCGAGCTCGCGCGCGCCGGCGGCGACCTCGAGGCCCAGGAAGCCGCCGCCGACGACGAGGAGCCCGTCGTCCGCGGCGAGCGCCTCGCGGAGGCCGTCGGCGTCCTCCCTCGTGCGCAGCACGTGCATCCCGGGGACGTCCGTGCCCGGGATGCGGACCGGCTGCACGCCCACCGCGATCACGAGCCCGTCGTAGGGATGCGTCTCGCCCGCATCGTCGACGACGACGCGGGCGGCGGTGTCGACGGCGACGGCGGATCTCCCCCACCGGATGTCGGCGCCGAGCGCGTCGATGCGCTTCTCGCCCGCCAGGAGGAGCTTCCGGGCGTCCCACTCGCCGGAGAGGTACTGCTTCGACAGCGGCGGCCGGTCGTAGGGCGGCTCCGTCTCGGCGGAGAGGATCGTGAGCCTTCCCGCCCATCCGGCCTGCCGCAGCGCCTCGGCGCAGGCCAGGCCTGCCGCGCCGAAGCCGACGATGACGACGCTCTCCACGTCCGCCCTCACGCCTCGTCGATCTCGATGACCATCGCGGGGCAGGCGTGCATCGCCTCGACCGTCGCAGCCTCCTCGTCCGCGTCCGGGACGTCCTTCAGCAGCCACACGATGCCGTCCTCGTCCTGGGCGAACACCTTCGGCTGGGCGAGGACGCACGCGCCGCTCGCGATGCACTTGTCCGGGTCGATGCGCACACGCATTCCGGGTCTCCGTTCAGTTGTATGGTCCGTTGTCGGTTCCGGCGGCGGCGGCCCGTCCGCGTAGATCCGCGTGGAGTTGCCGGGCCGCCGAGGTGAGCAGGGCGATGTTGCTGTTGAGGCTGACGAACTGGCAGCCGAGGTCGACCCAGCGGTGCGCGGAGTCGGCCGAGGAGGCGTGGGCGCCCAGGACGACGCCGTGCTTGTCGCACGCGGCGCGGATCCTCTCGAACGCCGGCACTAGCTGATCGGTCGTGAACGCACCCGCGTACGGCAGGCCGAGGCCGATCGAGAGGTCCGCCGGTCCGACGTAGAAGCCGTCGACCCCGTCGACCGCCGCGATCTCGTCGACCTTCTCGAGGCCCTCTGCCGTCTCGATCATGACGATGCATAGCGCTCGCGCCTCGATCTCCGCAGGTCCGGCGCCCATTCCGGAGAGGATGGGGCCGAAGCTGCGGCCCCCGCGCGGCGGGTAGCGGAACGCCTCCACGATCCGCGCCGCCTCTTCGGGGTTGTTCACCATCGGCACGATGACGGCGTCCGCCCCGGCGTCCAGCAGCTTCCCGATGCCCGCCGGGGCCTGAGAGTTCGCGCGGGCGATCATGGCGTGCTCCGGCGAGCTGAAACGCCGGATCAGCGCGCCGGCGGCCGCCTCGTCGAGCAGGGAATGCTGACAGTCGAAGCCCACGTAGTCGAAGCCCGCGAGCTCGTACGCTTCGACCGCACGGTCGTAGCCCTCCATCAGCCAGCCGCCGTAGGCCACCTCTCCGGCGTCCCACCGCTCCTTCAACCTGCTGTGCGTCATCGTCGTCGCCTCGCCTTCCTATATCGAGTGGCGCGGAACCACGTGGTCCCGCGTGAGGTCCTGCACATCGGCCACGCCCATGAGCGTGAGGGTCCGGGAGATCTCCTGCCGGAGGATCTCGAGCACCCCCCGCACGCCTCGCTCCCCGTCCGCCGCCAGGCCGTAGATGTAGGGGCGGCCGATCCCCACGGCCGTGGCGCCGAGGGCCAGCGCCTTGACGACGTCCGTGCCGCGGCGGATGCCGCTGTCGAGGTACACCGGCACGCGGTCGCCGACGCGGTCCACCACCGCGGGCAGCGCCCGGACGGCCGCGCGGGCGCCGTCGAGCTGACGGCCGCCATGGTTGGAGACCCACACCGCGTCGGCTCCCCGGTCGACGGCGATCGCCGCGTCCTCGGGGTCGAGGACGCCCTTGATGGAGAGCGGCCCCTTCCACTGGTCCCGCATCCACGAGAAGTCGTCCCAGTTCAGCTCCGGCCGCATGACCCGGTAGAGCTGCTTGACCGACTCGACGCCGGCCTTCGCGCCGCGCACGGGCCCACGGCCGCCGCCGTCGACGAGCATCTTGCCCGAGGTGCGGCCATGCCGCACGAAGCCCCACGCCCACCCGGGGTGCAGAGCGCCGTCGACGATCCCCCGTGGCCGGAGCGTCGGCGGCACGCCCATCCCCGTGCGCTTCTCACGCTCGCGGTTACCGTGCACGGGGACGTCCACCGTGACGGCGAGGGCGGTGAAGCCCGCGTTCCGCGCGCGGCGGAGGAAGCCCTCCGTCATCTCCCGCGTGCCGGTGCGGGGGTCGGTGGCGGCATAGAGCTGGAACGTGTGCGGCCGGTCCGTCACTGCAGCGATCTCCTCCGGCGTGTAGCTCGAGGATGTGGAGATCACCGCGGTCGTGCCCGCGCTCTCCGCGGCCCGCGCCGCGGCGGCCTCGCCCGTCCAGTGGGCGAGGCCGGTCATGCCGGTGGGACAGAGGAAGACGGGGAGGTCGAGGTGACGACCCGCGAACTCCACCCCGAGACCGGTCCCCTCGTTGCCCGTCAGGCAGCGGGCGCGCAGGTCCCAGTCCGCGAACGCGTCCCGGTTCTCGCGAAGGGTGGCCATGTCGTCGGAGCCACCGTCGACGTATGCCCAGACCATGTCGGGGACCTTCCTCCTGGCACGTCGGCGGTAGTCCTCGACCGACAGGGGAGGGGCAGGCTTCCAGGCGAACTTCATCGCGGGCATCGGGATCCCTACTTCACGGCGACGGGGCTGATGGGGCTGCCGACGGCTCCGGCGATGCGGAGCGCGGGGGCGCTGAAGAGGAAGTCCCACTGACCGTCGACCGCACAGTCCTCCGCGAGCGCCTCGAGGTCGAGGATCTCGCCGATCATCATGCCCAGGTCGCGGATGAGCACGCAGTGCAGCGGGATGAACGCTTCCGGCGCGGGCTGGATCTCCAGTCCCCAATTGTCCGAGGCGATGGCGGCGACGCCGCGCTCCTTGAGCCAGCGGGCGGTGTAGAGCGCAAGGCCCGGCTCCCGCTCGAGCCAGCCCTCCCAGCCGTCGCGGAGCGCCTTGAGCCGCCAGCCGGTCCGGAGCAGGACCACGTCGCCTTCGCGGACCTCGACGCCCTGCGCCCGCTCGATCGCCTCGAGCTCGTCGACGTCGATCTCGGCGTCGGCGGGCAGGATCTCCACGCCCCGGTGCCGCGCCGCATCGAGCAGGACGCCGCGCGTCACGGCACCGGGGAGGGTCGCGGCGACCGAGTTCCGGGACGCGCCGCCGACCGCCTTGACCGCGCTCCCCGGCACTCCGTTGTAGAAGAGGCCGTCATAGCCCACATGGCTCAGCCCGTCCCACTGCGTCCCGGCCTGGAGCGGCATGATGACGTAGTCGTCGGCGATGATCACGCCGTCGGGGATGGCGAGATCTCCGGGGACAGCGGTCATGACGTGCAAGGGGTTCGCCCGGGCGATGCGCCCGGGCTTCACGAGCGGCCCGTCGGTGCCCAGCGGGATGCTCAGCTCGAAGCGTCGGCCCGACCGCACGGATCGCACCGCGCGCCGGACGACGTCGTCGGTGATGAGGTTCAGCGTGCCGAGCTGATCGTCCTCACCCCAGCGCCCCCAGTTCGACAGCTCGGCGCCCAGCCGCTTGTACGCGTAGTCCACGGACATGCGGCGTTCAGGCGAGCGCGAGGTCGAGCCGGAGCGGTCCGCGGAGCACCCAGTTCGTGCCCCAGTCGACGTCCGCGACCTCCCAGTCCGGGAGCTCGTCGAGGAGACGGTCGAGCCAGATCTCGGTCTCCAGTCGCGCGAGGTTCAGGCCCAGACAGCTGTGGAGGCCGAATCCGAATCCCAGGTGCTGCTTGGGCTGCCGCGTGATGTCCAGCTCCTCCGACCGCTCCCAGCGAAGGTCGTCGTGGTTGGCGGACCCGAGCAGGCACGTGATGGACGCGCCGTCGGGGATCTCGTAGCCGGCGATCTCCGCACCGCCGTTGCGAACGATGCGGCGCAGCCGGTGGGTGATGGTCGCCCAGCGGTGCACCTCCTCGACGGCTCCCGGGATGAGCTGCCGGTCCCGACGGAGCATCTCCCGTTGCTCCGGATGATGGGCGAGCGCATAGAGGATGTGGGCCATGAGCTTGGCCGTCGTCTCGTTTCCGGCGAAGACGAGCTGCGTGTTGCTCGCGACGACCTCCTGCGGCGTCATGCCGGTCTGCGAGAACGGATCCCGCACCATGCGCGTGATGAGGTCGCCTGCCTCCGAGCGCTCGCGCTTGCCGATCTCGTCCTGGAGGAAGGAGTTGAGGGCGCGCACGGCGACGCGGCCCTGCTCCAGCAGCGCCTCCCCGCGGGGACCGGGGCGGGTGAACCCCTCCGACATGCCGCCCATCTCGTCGCTCCAGCGGCTGAACTCCTCGAAGCGCTCCCGGGGGATCGCCAGCATATGGGCGATGACCAGGGTGGGGATGCCGCGGGTCATGCCGGCCACGGCGTCCGCCGTCTCGCCCGCCTTCAGCCGGGCGACGTAGGGGTCGACGCGGGCGGTGACGACATCCTCGATCATGGCCCGCTGGTCGGCGAGGCTCACGCGCTGGAAGTCCTTGGCCCAGATGGCGCGCACGTCGTCGTGCCGCGGCCGGTCCATGCCCTCCATGGTCAGACCGCCGAAGAGCATCGTGAAGAAGTCGTCGTCCTGCGCGTACGTCTCGGCGTTGCCGAGGATGCGCGAGCACTCGCGGTGCCGCGTCACGAGGTACTGCGCCGTCTCCTCGTGCCAGAACAGCGTGCCCTCCGCACGCAGTCTCCGGTAGACCGGCCAAGGATCGTCGACGAACTCCTTCGAGTGGAAGTCGACGTCGGCCTCGGGGACGACCGGGTTGCGCACCGCCTGCGTGATGGTCACTCGAAACACCTCCTCGTGTTGGGACAAATATAGAACAAGATTCTCGTTATCCAAAGAGATGGGCACCCGACGGTGGTCGAGTGCCCATCTCTCTGGGGATGCGTCAGCTCATAGCGAGCACGCCGGGCTCACGGGAGGCGTGATGTCCGCGGCCGGGATCGTGGAGATCGTCTGGAGGGTCGCCTGCCCGCCGTCGTCCACGACCTCGACGAGGAATCCGTCACGGAGGCCCTGGTGATCGCCCGCGCGCAGCTCGATCGATCCTCCGATCGTGTCGAACGTCGATCCGGCGGCCGCCTCGATCAGCGCCTCGGGCTCCGCCGAGCCGGCCTTGGCCGCCGCGTTGGCCGCCATCTCGATCGCGATGAAGATGTCCGCGGGGGTGTACCAGGCGGGCGTGGTGTCGGTCGAGGACTCGTACTTCTCGGTGAAAGCCTCGGCACCGGGGGCACCGTTGTCGGGCACCCAGTCGTAGACCTCCTGGATGCCGACGAGCGCGTCGCCGTTGGCGTCGATCGCCTGCGGGATGAGGACGCCGGAGCCGACGACGAAGTCGTAGTCGTCGAACAGGCCGAACTGGTTCGCCTGCGTGGCGAAGTTCACCGCGTCCGTGCCGCCCGTGACGAGCAGCAGCGCGTCGGCGGGATTCTCGGCGAGCGTCGAGATGTACGGGGCGAAGTCCGTGATGCCCGCCGGCGGGAAGACGACCGTGTCCATCGAGCCGCTGCCCCCGAGCGCCTGCGTGAAGCTGTCGATCGCGGAGTGCCCGTTCTCGGTGTCCCACGCGTACGCGTCCCAGCTCTCCGCCTGACCGGACTTCGCCGCCGCGATCGTCGCCAGGTTGAGCTGGTCGGAGTTGAGGCTGACACGGAAGTAGTTCGCGCGGCAGTCCGCCCCGGTCAGCGCGGGGTTGCGGGAGATGGCGTCGAACTGCACGACGCCGAGCTGGTCGGCCTGCGCCGAGAGGGCGGCGGAGGCGCCGGACGTGAGGAAGCCCGTCACCGCCGTGATGCCCTCCTGCTGCACGGCGCGCTGCACGGACT
>Ga0182737_1001179_pt1 | contig 27442 bp, 29 predicted proteins | sample eDN5th30CBELigOP_FD_128878 | JGI IMG/M metagenome (GOLD analysis project Ga0182737, IMG submission 128878) | Enriched Organic Plus compost microbial communities from Emeryville, California, USA - eDNA 5th pass 30_C BE-Lig OP (version 2) (version 2) ... | reverse complement strand
CTCCTCCCACAGCCATTGCGCCAGATCGCACAGACGCCAGCGAACGACGCCGTCGAGATAGGGTGTCGGCCCACGCTCGATGGCCTGCGCCAGGGCCGCACGCTGCTGATCGTTCAACCGCGACTGCGGACCGGGAGCCTTGCCATTGATCAGGCCTTTGGGACCGTGTTCGTTGAACCGCATGACCCAGTCCCGGACAATTTGGAGCGTGACGCTGCCGAGGCGGGCAGCATCGGAACGCGAGCCTCCATCGTAGATCGACGCCAGCGCCAGCAGTCGGCGCGCCTGAGCGGCATCCTTCGTCTGCCGCGCCAGCCGCCGCAGACCGTCTCCATCAAAATCCGCCCGTAGTGAAATCCCTGATCGCATCGCAGACCTCCGGTTTGCACCAGAGATTCAGATTCACCGCGCTTTGGGAAGGCCAAAGAGTCGAGATCACAGAGGTGGCGTATTAACTATTCCCCGCCATTATCCTGCCTGATCGAAGGACTTGGGGACCGGCGTGCCGGCCGTGCCAAGCACAGCCTATTGGAGTGAGGCCATGAGGAAAGTTTTGAGTGGCGTCGTTGCCGTCCTGCTGACAGGCACGTCGGGTTACGCGGCCGATCTGTATCAGCCGCAGGTCATCGAGGCCCCGGTGCAGGAAGCGGCCATCGTCGAGACGGGCGGCTGGTACCTGCGCGGCGATGCGGGCTGGTCCTACAACAAGATGCGCGGCGCGCATTATTTCCAGGGGTCGAACGACCTCGATACCGATTTCGATACGGCAAAGCTCAAGAACGGCTTCACCATCGGCGGCGGTGTCGGCTACCAGATCAATAGCCATCTCCGTACGGACGTGACGCTCGACTATATGTTCAAGTCCGACTTCAACGGAAGCACGACGGGGGATTGTGGCGGTACGCCTTGCCATTCGAGCGATGTCTCTTCCATGGCGGCACTTAGCTTGCTCGCCAATGCTTATGTCGATATCGGCACTTATGGCAGCTTTACGCCCTATGTGGGTGCCGGTATCGGTGGCTCCTACGTGAAATGGGGTAACCTGAGAAATACGATCTGCGACGATGCCAGTGCTACCGGTTGCTATACGACCGAGCATGGCGGCAAGAAGAGCTGGCGCTTTACCTATGCTCTCATGGCGGGCACGGCTATCGACCTGACCTGCAACCTCAAGGCCGATGTTGGCTATCGCTTCCGCCATATCACGAAGGGCGACATGTTCGGCTATGTGGCCAATGGCGGCCCCGGCTACGACAAGGGCTTCTACAGCCATGAGGCCCGCGCGGGTCTGCGGTATTCCTTCAACGGTTGCGAAACGGCGTCCTATATCCCGCCGGCCGAAATCCCGATCGAGCAGCCGGTCTACAAGTAAGCCGGCTTTCCGGTTCCCCTTCAGGGCCGCCCTTCGGGGCGGCCTTTTGCGTTCGCGGCAAGGCTTAACGGTTTCTTCATTCCTTAAGAAATATGGTTAACCAAGGGTATAGGCGGCCGTCCTGCGGCCTGCCGCGCCCGTGCGCAACCGCCGGATTGTCCGGGCCGCAGGGAACGAAGAGATGAGCCGCCGTATCGTATCGCTTGGCATTGCCGCCCTCGCCGGCCTCGTGGCGACGGCTGCCGCGGCAACCGATCTCGACATCATCAACGCGCCGGAGATCGACGTGTCCGGGAGCGCGGCGGTGCAGGGCTGGTACGTTCGCGGCGACCTCGGCTATGCCGGCTGGACCAAGGCCGGGCGGGCGGGCGTGACGCAGTCCGGCGTGTCGACGGATTTCGACGAGGGGCGATTCTCGCATCCCGTTTCCTTCGGCGCGGGCCTCGGCTACCAGTTCGGCGATATCGTGCGCGCGGACCTGACGGCCGACTTCTCCCGGGACGATTTCGAGGGCAGGGCGGCCTGCGCCGGCGGGGCCTGCGCCTTCAAGGCCGACTATTCCACCGTCGGCCTCATGGTGAACGGCTATGCCGATCTCGGCACGTTCGCCGGCTTCACGCCCTATGTCGGCGCGGGGCTGGGGGCGACCTATCTCGACTGGCGCGATGCCGCCTGCTCCGGGGCGGGCTGCACGAGCGCCAGCCTCGAAGGCAAGGACGATTTCCGTTTCACCTACGCCCTGATGGCAGGCGCCTCCGTGGACCTTGCCCCGCGCGTCAAGCTCGACGTCGGCTACCGCTTCTCCGACACCGCCGGCGGCGCCGCCTTCGGTGCCGGGGCCATGGATGTGCAGGACGACGGCCTTCGCAAGCACGAATTCCGCATCGGCCTTCGCGTTCCCCTCTGGTAGACCGGCCACCGTTTCCATTGCGCCGGATTATTTTTCATTTCCGACATATCGCGCTTGACTTCCGGCAAGCCCTCCCATATCCACGGCGGCGGGACACCCTTCCCCAACGAAGGGCTTTCTATCTGGAAGGATAGCCATCATGACGAAGACCGTCACCCCGCCGGACGTGCGTCCGAACAATACCCATTTCTCTTCTGGCCCGTGCTCGAAGCGTCCCGACTGGTCGCTCGAAGCGCTTTCCGATGCTCCGCTCGGTCGTTCGCACCGCGCCAAGATCGGCAAGACCAAGCTCAAGCAGGCCATCGATCTCACCCGCGACGTCCTGGAAGTGCCGGCGGATTACCGCATCGGCATCGTGCCGGCCTCCGACACCGGCGCCGTCGAGATGGCGCTGTGGTCGCTGCTTGGGCCCCGCGGCGTCGACATGGTCGCCTGGGAAAGCTTCGGTTCGGGCTGGGTCTCGGACGTCGTGAAGGAGCTGAAGCTCCCCGACACCCGCAAGATCACCGCCGACTACGGCCTTCTTCCCGACCTTTCCACGATCGATTTCGACCGTGACGTGGTCTTCACCTGGAACGGCACGACCTCGGGCGTGCGCGTGCCGAACGCCGACTTCATCCCGGCCGGCCGCAAGGGCCTGACGATCTGCGACGCCACTTCGGCCGCCTTCGCGCAGAACCTCGATTTCGCCAAGCTCGACGTCGTCACCTTCTCCTGGCAGAAGGTGCTGGGCGGCGAGGGCGCGCACGGCGTCATCATCCTCAGCCCCCGCGCCGTCGAGCGCCTGGAGAGCTACACGCCTTCCTGGCCGATGCCGAAGATCTTCCGCATGACCAAGGGCGGCAAGCTCATCGAGGGCATCTTCCAGGGCGAGACGATCAACACGCCCTCCATGCTCTGCGTCGAGGACTATATCGATGCGCTCCTCTGGGCAAAGCAGGTCGGCGGGCTCACGGGCCTGATGGCCCGCGCCGACGCCAATGCGAAGGCCATCTTCGATTTCGTCGAGAAGAACGACTGGATCGCCAACCTCGCCAGGGACCCGGCGACGCGCTCCAACACCTCGGTCTGCCTGACGATCGTCGACAAGGACGTGCTGGCGCTCGACGCCGAGGCGCAGGCAGCCTTCGCCAAGGGCCTCGTCTCGGCTCTCGACAGAGAGGGTGTCGCCTACGACATCGGCGCCTACCGCGATGCTCCCTCGGGTCTTCGCATCTGGGCCGGCGCCACCATCGACACCGCCGACCTCGAGGCGCTGATGCCCTGGCTGACCTGGGCCTTCGAGACCCAGAAGGCGACGCTTTCCAAGGCTGCGGCCTGATTTCGCGACCGGCTTCGTCCGCAGGGCGAAGCCACCTTTATCTCCATCTCCCCAGACCGATTTAAGGAGGCCTCTCGTGGCACCTCGCGTACTCGTATCCGACGAACTCTCGGAAACCGCCGTCCAGATCTTTCGCGATCGCGGCGTCGAAGTCGATTTCCAGCCGAAGCTCGGCAAGGACAAGGAAAAGCTCGCCGAGATCATCGGCAACTATGACGGCCTTGCCATCCGCTCCGCCACCAAGGCGACCGAGAAGCTGATCGCGGCGGCGACCAACCTCAAGGTCATCGGCCGCGCCGGCATCGGCGTCGACAATGTGGATATCCCGGCCGCCTCGCGTCGTGGCATCATCGTCATGAACACGCCCTTCGGCAACTCGATCACCACCGCCGAGCACGCCATCGCGCTGATGTTCGCCGTCGCCCGCCAGCTTCCGTCCGCGGACGCCTCGACCCAGGCCGGCAAGTGGGAGAAGTCGAAGTTCATGGGCGTCGAGATCACCGGCAAGACGCTCGGCGTCATCGGCGCCGGCAATATCGGCTCCATCGTCTGCTCGCGCGCCATCGGCCTCAAGATGCGCGTTCTGGCCTACGACCCCTTCCTTTCCAAGGAACGGGCCGAGGAGATGGGCGTGCAGAAGGTCGAGCTCGACGAGCTGCTGGCGCAGGCCGATTTCATCACGCTGCATGTGCCGCTGACCGACAAGACCCGCAACATCCTCAATGCCGAGGCGCTGGCCAAGACCAAGCCGGGCGTTCGCATCGTCAACTGTGCCCGCGGCGGTCTCGTGGACGAGGCGGCGCTTGCCGAGGCCATCAAGTCCGGCCATGTCGCCGGCGCCGGCTTCGACGTGTTCGAGGTCGAGCCCGCCACGGAAAGCCCGCTCTTCGGCCTGCCGAACGTCGTGTGCACGCCGCATCTCGGCGCCTCGACCACGGAAGCGCAGGAGAACGTCGCGCTCCAGGTCGCCGAGCAGATGTCGGATTACCTCGTCAAGGGCGCGGTCTCGAACGCCATCAACATGCCGTCGATCACGGCGGAGGAAGCGCCGATCCTGAAACCCTTCATCCGCCTTGCCGACGTGCTCGGCGCCTTCGTCGGCCAGGTCACGGAAAGCGCGATCAAGGAAATCGAGATCCTCTATGACGGCTCGACGGCGGGCATGAACACCAAGGCGCTGACGAGCGCGGCGCTCGCCGGCCTCATCCGCTCGCAGGTCGCCGACGTCAACATGGTCTCCGCGCCGATCATGATCAAGGAGAAGGGGATCATCCTCTCCGAGGTCAAGCGCGACAAGTCGGGCGTCTTCGACGGTTATATCCGTCTCACGGTGAAGACCGCCAACCAGACCCGCTCGATCGCCGGCACGGTCTTCTCCGACGGCAAGCCGCGCTTCATCCAGATCAAGGGCATCAACCTCGACGCCGATGTCGGCAGCCACATGGTCTACATCACCAATACCGACGTTCCCGGCATGATCGGCTTCATCGGCACGACGCTCGGCGGCGCCGGCGTCAACATCGCCAACTTCCAGCTCGGCCGCGACAAGCAGGGAGGCGATGCCATCGCGCTGCTCTATGTCGACGGCGCGGTCTCGGACGCGGTGCTGGACAAGCTGCGCGCCAACGAGGCGATCCGCCAGGTCAAGCCGCTGGTCTTCAACGTCGACTGATCTTCGTCCTCCCAAGACGGAATGGAAAAGGCCCGCCGGAATCCTCCGGCGGGCCTTTTCGCGTCACGCCTTCTTCGGCCGGCCCCATTCGGCGACCGCGATGCCGCCGAGCACGAGCAGCAGCGCGACGATGTGGAACGGGTGCAGCGTCTCGCCGATCAGGAACACCGAAAGCAGCGTGCCGAAGACCGGAATGGCATTGATGAAGAGGCCGGCGCGGTTGGCGCCGATCATCTCGACGCCGAACACGTAGAGCACCTGCGAGAGCAGCGAGGGGAAGATGCCGGCATAGACGACGATGGCCCAGCCGGTCGCGTCGGGAAAGATCGTGGCGCCGCGCGACAGTTCCCATAAGAGGAGGGGAACGGCGCTGACGAGCGCGCCGACGACGGGCGCGGCGATGAAGCTCTGCCAGTGCAGTTCCGGCTTCCAGCGCAGCGAGACCGTGTAGCCGGCATAGACGATGCAGGCGAGCAGCATCAAGAGATCGCCGAAGTTGAACTGCAGTTCGGCAAGCGCCGAGAACTCGCCGTGCGCGGCCGTCACCAGCACGCCGACGAGCGTGACGGTGAAGCCGAGGATCTGGGCGAACGAGGCCTGGATGCGGAACAGCAGGAAGTTGAAGACGAAGATCAGCATGGGAATGCCGGCCTGCTCGATGACGGCGTTGATGGCGCTGGTATAGCCGAGTGCCGTATAGAGCAGGGCGTTGAAGGCGGTGAAGCCGAAGACGCCGTAGAGCAGGAGCTGGAGCCAGTGCTGGCGGATGACCGGCCAGTCGCGCCGCACCTGCGGGGCCATGAAGGCAAGCACGAGGAGAAGCGCGATCGTCCAGCGGAACGTGGTCAGCGCCATCGGGCTCACATGGCCGACGGCGAGCTTGCCGGCGACCGAATTGCCACCCCAGAAAAGCGATGTGATGGTCAGGTACAGATAGGCTCTGATGTTCAAGGGCGGGTCGTCCGGATGGAGGGATGGTTCGGGCGGGGTGCCGGCGGGCGCTCCACATAAGGCGAAAAACCATGCGGTGTCATGCAAAAACCGGAGAGCGCCCGCCATAACAGGGTCGCATTCCCATAGACAACACAGTATAGATGCGCGGGTTTCAAGCCCGGCGCATCTCCATGCGCCTCAACGGTAAAGCGCTCGTGCGCGAAAACGGGAAAGATGAAATGACGAACGTGGTGGTTGTCGGATCGCAATGGGGTGACGAAGGCAAGGGCAAGATTGTCGACTGGCTTTCCGAACGCGCCGATATCGTTGTGCGCTTCCAGGGCGGTCACAATGCCGGCCATACGCTCGTCATCGACGGCGTGAGCTACAAGCTCTCGCTGCTGCCGTCCGGCGTCGTGCGCCCGGGCAAGATGGCCGTCATCGGCAACGGCGTCGTCGTCGACCCGCATGCGCTGATCGCCGAGATCGACAAGCTGGAAAAGCAGGGCGTCAAGATCTCGCCGGAGAACCTGCGCATCGCCGACAACGCGACGCTCATCCTCTCGCTGCACCGCGAGCTCGACGGCATCCGCGAGGACGCCGCTTCCAGGTCCAATTCCGGCGTCAAGATCGGCACGACCCGCCGCGGCATCGGCCCGGCCTACGAGGACAAGGTCGGCCGCCGCGCGATCCGCATCATGGACCTTGCCGACCTCGACACGCTGTCCGGCAAGGTCGAGCGCCTGTTGACCCACCACAATGCCCTTCGCCGGGGCCTTGGCGAGGCGGAGATCGCGCATGAGACGATCATGCAGGAACTGACCTCGGTGGCCGATCGCGTGCTGCCCTACCGCGACACGGTTTGGGTGCTGCTCGACCAGGAGCGTCGCCGCGGCGCGCGCATCCTGTTCGAAGGCGCGCAGGGCTCGCTCCTCGATATCGACCACGGCACCTATCCGTTCGTCACCTCCTCCAACACCGTCGCCGGCCAGGCCGCCGCCGGTTCCGGCATGGGCCCGGGCTCGCTCGGCTATATCCTCGGCATCACCAAGGCCTATACGACCCGCGTCGGCGAAGGCCCGTTCCCGACGGAGCTGACCGACGAGATCGGCCAGTTCCTCGGCGAGAAGGGCCGCGAATTCGGCACGGTGACGGGCCGCAAGCGCCGCTGCGGCTGGTTCGACGCCGCGCTGGTGCGCCAGTCGGTCGCCACCAACGGCATCACCGGCATCGCGCTCACCAAGCTCGACGTCCTCGACGGCCTCGACGAACTGAAGATCTGCGTCGGCTACAAGCTCGACGGCAAGGAGATCGACCACCTGCCGGCAAGCCAGGGCCAGCAGGCCCGCGTCGAGCCCGTCTACATCACGCTCGAAGGCTGGAAGGAATCGACCGTCGGCGCGCGGCGCTGGGCGGACCTGCCGGCCCAGGCGATCAAATATGTGCGCCAGGTCGAGGAGCTGATCGGCGCGCCCGTCGCCCTGCTTTCGACCAGCCCGGAGCGCGACGACACCATACTTGTGACCGACCCGTTTGAGGACTAATCTCAAGCTCAACACCAGTTCCGTGACGTATTCCAATGGGATAGCGAGCGGACACGACGGAAAGTTCTGATGGCGGATTTTGTAGCAGTCATTCGAAGGGCCGTGGACGGCCTCTCGGACAACAATGCCGAGATGCGGCAGAAGGTTTACGAGAAGGCCCGCGGCGCCGTCCGCCGGCAGCTCGAATCCATGAACCCGCGCCCTTCCGATGAGCTCATGAAGCGCCAGCTCGACAAGCTCGAGGCGGCGATCGGCGACGTCGAAACCGAACACGCCGAAGCCCTGCCGGCCGAAGAGCCGGTGGAGGCGCTGCCGGTCGAGGAAGAGACCGTCGCCGTCGTCGAGCCGGAGCCCCAGCCCGTCGAAACCGAACCGGAAGAGCACGTCGAGCCCGCTGAAGAAGCGGTGCCGGCCGTCGAGGAAGAGCCCGTTGCCGAGCCGGTGGCGGAAGCCGAGCCGGTCGTTGCGGACGAACCCGTTCACGAGGAGCCGATTGCCGAAGAGCCGGCCGTCGAGGAACCTGTCGCCGAGGAGCCCGTTGCCGAGGAAAGCGTCGTCCACGAAGAGGTGGTCGCCGTGGAGGCGCATACCGAGCCGTCCTGGCAGGTAGAGGCCGAACCGGCCGAAGACTACGTGCCGTCCTGGCGCGAACCGGAACAGGCTGCGGCGGCTGCGGACGTCCATCCCGAACTGCCTGTCGAGCCCGAACAGCAGGTCTACCCGGTCCACGACGCCGTCGTGCCCGAGGCGGAGCCGGTCGCCGATGCCCGCATGCCGGCATCCGAAGCCGAGTGGGACTGGCAGGAGGCCGTATCCGTCACCACCCCGGCCGAAAAGCCGGAAGAGGCCGTGTCGGCGGACGATCCGCTCGCCTGGGAATGGCCGGACGAGAAGGCAACCCGGTCCGACGCCGCGCAGGCTGCGCCCGCCAGGACGAACGAGTGGGGCGATCTCGAAGACCTGATCGGCTTCACGCCGAAAACCGCGGCAGGTGTGGCCGCTGCGACGACGCCCGCGGCGGATGCCGGGCTTGCCGCTGCCGCGGCGGAGCCGGCTCGTGCGCCCCAGCGTTCCTTCCGCGCCGAGCCGCGCAAGTCGCGCTTCAGCCTTGCGGCCCTTGCCGCGACCGTCGCGCTCCTTGCCGTCGTCGGCGGAGCGGGGGCGGCCTACTGGTTCAACCGTGATGCGGTGAACGGCTGGGTCGACGCGCGCATCGCCTCCTTCACGACGCCTTCCGAAAAGCCTGTGGAGACGTCCAAGGCCGGGGATACGGCCGAGGGCAGCCGCAGCCTGCCGGCGAATGCGGGGTCCGGGACGGGCGAAGCGGCGGGCAAGGGCAGCGGCACCGAGGTGGCGTCCGCATCGCCCGCAAGCGGCGGCAAATTCACCCAGCGCCTGCTGGAGGACGGTTCGGAAGTGGACGAAGGCCCGGCGCCGGCGCTCGACGGCGCGAGCGAAGAGGGCAAGTCCGTCTCCGCACAGACGACGGCCGATGCCGGCGGCGCGGCGGCAGGCGCCACCGAGGGCGCGGCGCAGACGCCGGCCGGCGGCGAGACCGCCACGACCACCGGCGCCGGAACGACCGCTGCGGCAAGCGGCGATCAGGCCGCTGCGGGCGTGGCGCAGAAGATGTTCCTTTACGAGGAGCGCCTCGGCCAGACCTCGCCGACGGCCATCGAAGGCACGGTCGCCTGGTCGACCGCGGAGGAATCGCCGGGCGGCGACGCCAAGCCCGAGCCGGTGGTGCGCGCGCAGATCAACGTGCCCTCCAAGGGCCTGACGGCGCTGATCACCTTCCGCCGCAACACCGACAAGTCGCTGCCGGCGAGCCATATCGTCGAGCTGGTCTTCTCGCTGCCGGAGAATTTCGAGGGCGGCGGCATCGAGAGCGTCCAGCGCGTGGCGATGAAGCGCACCGAGCAGGACCGCGGCGACGCGCTGATCGCCGTGCCGGCGAAGATCACCGACGATTTCCACATGATCGCGCTCAACGATTTCCCGGAAGCCATCGCCAAGAACACCGAGCTCCTGCGTACGCGGAGCTGGATCGACATTCCGATCACCTACCGCAACGGCCGCCGCGCCCTGCTGACGCTCGACAAGGGCAAGGCCGGCGCGGAAGCCTTCGACAAGGTGATGAAGGCCTGGGCGAGCCTCGGCGGCGGGGCGGCCAATCGGTAAGCGCGAAAAGCAATTTTATCATGAAAAAGGCCCGGCATCGCTGCCGGGCCTTTTTCATGTCTGTTCGGTCGCCTGCGGTCAGGCGTCTTCGATGACGCGCACGGCGCGGGCCTGTTCGGCCGCGTATTTCTGCACGGCTTCCTGGACCTTCTCGAAGGCGCGCACCTCGATCTGGCGCACCCGCTCGCGGCTGATGTCGAACTCGGAGGAGAGCTCTTCCAGCGTCACCGGATCCTCGGCGAGGCGGCGGGCCTCGAAGATGCGGCGCTCGCGGTCGTTGAGGACGCCCATGGCCCGGGCCAGCATGGCGCGGCGCGTGTCCAGCTCGTCCTGCTCGATGAGCGTTTCTTCCTGGCTGTCATGGTCGTCGACGAGCCAGTCCTGCCACTGTCCGCTGTCGCCTTCGGATGCCTTGATCGGGGCATTCAGCGAGGCGTCGCCGGACAGGCGGCGGTTCATCGAGACGACTTCGTCTTCCGAGACGTTGAGCTTGGTCGCGATCTCCTTGACCTGGTCGGGGCGCAGGTCGCCGTCCTCGATGGCCTGGATCTTGCCCTTCATGCGGCGAAGGTTGAAGAACAGGCGCTTCTGGTTGGCGGTCGTGCCCATCTTGACCAGCGACCACGAGCGCAGGATGTATTCCTGGATCGAGGCCTTGATCCACCACATGGCATAGGTCGCAAGGCGGAAGCCGCGCTCCGGGTCGAACTTCTTGACGGCCTGCATCAGGCCGACATTGCCCTCGGAGACGACTTCGCCGATCGGCAGGCCATAGCCGCGATAGCCCATCGCGATCTTGGCGACGAGGCGAAGGTGGCTTGTGACGAGCTGATGGGCGGCGTTGCGGTCGCCGTGCTCCTGGTAACGCTTGGCGAGCATGTATTCCTGCTGCGGCTCAAGCATGGGAAACTTGCGGATTTCATCGAGATAGCGGTTGAGACCGCCTTCTCCGGCCGTGATCGACGGCAGCGTGTTACGGGCCATTCAGCACCCCTTTCTGAGACGGCTTCCTTGCGGCAAGCCTTGGCACGGAGCTCGATCCCGAAACCGGATCCCCGCCGGAACCATGCTCCCCGTGGGTCATGGCGACCCCACGATCCTACAGATAGGTATGGCGAAACAATGTTTCAAGGTGCCGCAGGGCTTCACGGCTGCGTGAAGGCGGTGGTGGAGACGGATTGTGCGACACAGGCTTGAGATGGGGACGCCGCCCGGAAAATCAAGGGTCCGTGGGCGCGTCCATCGTGCGCAGCGCTTCGATGAGGCGTTCCATGTCGGCCGGCGGCGGGGCCTCGAAATGCATGGTCTCGCCGGTCGAGGGGTGCTCGAACTGCAGGAGGAAGGCGTGCAGCGCCTGGCGGCGGAAACCGTTCACCACCTTGCGCGCATCCTCCGGCAGGCGGTTCGCCTTGGTCTTGAAGGCCGCGCCGTATTCCGGGTCGCCGATGAGCGGATTGCCGATATGGGCCATGTGCACGCGGATCTGGTGCGTGCGGCCGGTCTCCAGGTGGCATTCGACGAGGGAGGCAAGGCTGACGGCATCCTCGCCCTCGCCGAAGCGTTCGATCACCTCGTAGTGGGTGATGGCCTCGCGGGCGTCCTCGGCATCCTCGCGCTTGACGGCGCGCTTGGTGCGGTCGGCGCCGCGGCCGAGCGGGGCGTCGATCGTGCCGCGAAGCTGGCGCGGGCGGCCCCAGACGACGGCCTGGTAGGCGCGCTCCAGCGGGCCGGAGCGGCCGTGGTCGGCAAACTGGTCGGAGAGGTGGCGGTGGGCCGCGTCGTTCTTGGCGACGACCATGACGCCGCTCGTCTCCTTGTCGAGCCGGTGCACGATGCCGGGGCGGCGCACGCCGCCGATGCCCGACAGGCTTTCCCCGCAATGGTGGATGAGCGCATTGACGAGCGTGCCCGTCCAGTTGCCGACGGCGGGGTGCACGACGAGGCCGGCGGGCTTGACGAGCACGATGAGGTCGTCGTCCTCGTAAAGCACGTCGAGCGGGATGTCCTCGCCTTTCGGCTCGGGATCGCGCGGGGCGGGCATGGTGAACTCCACCACGTCGCCGGGACGCACCTTGCGCTTGGGCTCCAGCATCGGCGCGCCGTTGACGAGGGCCGCGCCCTCCTCGATCAGCGCCTTGATGCGGCTGCGCGAATAATCGCCGGCCAGCGTGGCGGCGAGCCAGGCGTCGATGCGCCCTTCGGCGTCTTCCGGTACCGTCAGGACTTTTCTTGTGGCGTCGGCTTCTTTAAAGGGGTCGCTCATCGTCTCACTCAAACGCATTGCCGGAAGGGCCGACATGTCCAACATCGAAACCGACGATCAGGAAGAAAAGCCGCTCGATCCGGTGATGGAGAATGTGCGGCGCAAGATGATCCGCCTCCAGCTCGTCTCGGGCGGCATCATGCTCCTGATGTTCATGGCGGTGCTCGCGGCCATTGTCTATAAGATCACCACGCGGGATGGCAAGCCGCAAGCGGCAGGCGTCACCTCCGGCGTCGCGGTGCCGAGCGATGCGCCCGTCAAGGCGACCGCGGCGCTGCCGGACGGTTTCGCCGTCTCGGCGGTCTCCCAGTCGAACGGCCAGATCCTCTTTTACGGCGTCATGGCCGACGGCGCGCGCCGGGCCTTCCTCTTCGATATCGCCTCTGGCCGCACGGTCGCCGAGATCGATATCAAGGGCAACTGACCGCCATGGCGGCCGATCCCCTCCGCATCGAGGACCCCGCGGACCCGCGTATCTCCGGTTTCGTGTCGATCCGCGAGCGGGACCTGACTGGCCGCGACGGGCTGTTCATCGCCGAAGGCACGGTGGTGCTGCGCATGCTCGGGCAGGCGGCGGCGCGAGCGAACGGCTTTGCCGCCGAGGCGATCCTGCTTCTCGAAAACCGCCTTGCCGGCATCGCCGATCTGCTGGAAGCCTTCCCGCCGAGCGTGCCGGTCTATGTCGCCTCGGCCGCGGTCTTCGATGCCATCGCCGGCTTCAACATGCATCGCGGCGTGCTGGCGCTCGGCCGCAAGCCGGCGGCGGAAGCGGAGGCCGGCCTTCTCGGCCGCTTGCCCGAAACGAGCCTCGTGCTCGCCGGCTGCGGGCTTTCCAACCACGACAATGTCGGCTCGATCTTCCGCAACGCCGCCGCCTTCGGCGCCGACGCCGTCTTTCTCGACGAGACCTCCTGCGATCCGCTCTACCGCAAGGCGATCCGCGTTTCCGTCGGCTCGGTGCTGGCCGTGCCGTTTGCGCGCAGGCTCCCGGCGCAGGCCATGCTGCGCGGGCTTGCCGATGCCGGCTTCGAGATCTGGGGGCTTTCGCCGCGCGGGGAGGTGCCCGTCTCGGCCATTCCCGCGGCGCGGCGCATCGCGCTGGTGCTCGGGACGGAAGGCGAGGGGCTGCCGCAAGGCATCCTCGCCTCGTTCCGCACCGCCCGCATTCCCCAGCGGCCGGGGCTCGACAGCCTCAACGTCGCGACGGCAAGCGGCATCGCGCTTTACGAGATCGCCTCGGCGATGGGGCGGATCGGCTAGCTTTCCTCGCCGTTGAGGCGCTCGCGCACCCGCCGGGCGAGGCTGCGCTCGTCGCCGTCGAGGGCGGGGTCGATGGTGGCGATCAGCTCGTGCACGGGGGAATTGGCGCCTTCGCGGGCGGCGGTCAGCACGATCATCTTGCTGGCGAGATCGGCCATTTCCTCGCGCAGCGCCGTATCGTTCGTCGTCGAGCTTGCCGCAAGCAGGCGCTCCGTCAGCGCGGTGCCCTGGTTGCGCACGTCCTCTTCCAGCGCGGCGATGTCGAGCGGCGGCTGGGGCTTTTCCGTCCGCCGCGCGGCGATGCGGTTCGTCGCGATCGTGCGGGCAAGGCCGGTCGCGCGGGTCGCCTTGGCCACTTCCTTGTTTTCCGCCGTCAATGTCTTCACCTTGTCGCGCAGGCGGTTGATCTCCGCTATGCGCCGTTCGATCGCGTTGTCCTTGTCGGCGTTGCCGGCAAGCTCGCGCGTCAGCCTCGTTTCGAGCTGGCGCACACGGCCTTCCTCGCGCGAAAGGCGCAGTTCCAGCCCCTTGGCCTTCTCGATCGCCGCCTTCAGCTCCTCGCGCAGCTTTTCCCGCTCGTCGCGAAGGTTGCCGGCACGGCTCTTGATGTTCTCCACCGCCGTGTCGCGCGTGGCGAGCTCGATCTTCATGTTGTCGAGGTCGGCATTGAGGTGGTTGATGATGCCGTTCAGCTTCTCGATATCGGCGAGCCGGGCGCGCAGCTCCCGGTCGGCGCCGGCAAGCGCCGCCTTCAACTGCTCGCTCTTCATTTCCTCCCGGCGCAGCAGGGAGCGCATGTCGCCGGCCTCGATGTTCATGTCGGCGATCTGGGCGTGAAGCTCGGCGTTCTCCGTGCCGATCGCCGCGGCCTCGGCGAGGAGCTTCTCGTTGCGCACCATGGTCAGCGTGTGCTTTTCCCGCTCCTGGCGCACGCTCTCGCTGAGGCGGGCGTTTTCCGCGGCGAAGGCGGCGCGCGCCATGTCCTTCTGCGCGCGCACTTCCTGCGGGCTCAGCGGCATGGTGGCCAGCATGCGGTTTTCGGTGAACTTGACGATGCGCTTCTGGATGACCGGCGCGAGAAGCAGGCCGGTCAGCGTGGCGGCCAGGAAGCCGAGCGTGAACAGAAGGGCGTACTCGATCACGGGTCACTCGTTCCAAAACATGGCCCGAACGGGGCGCGGACGAGCGCACTATAGCGGCTCATCCGGCCTTGCGGGAGAGGGTGCCTGTGCGAATTCGGCACGCGGTTAATGGACGGGCGGGGCCGGCCGTTCATTCGCCTTTGAGGATCAGAAGGGGTTCCAGGTCGGCTGGCGCGTCAGCTTGAGGTAGCCGGCATTGATGCCGATGCGGGCGCCGATGCCGGTGCGGATCGGCACGAGCACGATGTCGCGGTTGACATGGACCTGCATGCCGAAGCCGGCGATGACATAGGCCGAGCCCGAGACGCCGCCGAAACGGTCGTAGAGGGCGTTCACGTCCGGCAGGTTGTAGACGAGCATCATGGTGCGGCTGCCCTGTCCGCCCCAGTCGAGGCCGAGCGAGGGGCCCTGCCAGAAGACGGGATGCTGGCCGGCATTCTTGGTGTTGAGCGTGCCTTCGCCGTAGGTCAGGCCCGCGAGGAAGGCGCCCGAGCCCTCCTGGCCGAGGATATAGCCGTTCGGCAGGCCGTAGGATTCGAAGGCGCGCTCGACGAGCTTGGCAAGCCCGCCCGAGGTCTCGCCGAAGAAGCCGTGGCCGGCATCGATGATCTCCTGCAGGGAATATTGGCCGTTGTTCTGCTGTGCGCTCGCCGGCGCGGCCAGAAGGAGCGCCAGAAATGCCGCAATCGCGAGCCTGACTGTCGCCGTGACCAAATTTGAAACACTCATGTCCCGTTCGCCTTCCCTGTGTTCGGCCTCCGTTCCATGAGCCAATTTGACCTTAGGGTCTTAACAATCGGTTTACCAAATGTGGTGTCATTATGGCTGTCTTCAAATCGGGCACGCCTCGCGCAATCGTGGCGTGCTATGCGTCGCGCGGAATGTACCCGCGTGCGCCTTCACTAGGCGTCCCGCGATGAATGAATGCGTGGATCTGGGAGAATTTTATGGCGAAAAATCCGAACCTTACGCTCACGGGTCCCGACCTGGCGGCGCTGCTTTGCAGCCGTGTCTGCCATGACGTCATCTCGCCCGTCGGCGCGATCAACAACGGGCTGGAACTGCTCGACGAGGGCGGCGCGGACACCGAGGCGATGGACCTCATCCGCACCAGCGCGCTCAACGCCTCCGTCCGGCTGAAGTTCGCCCGCCTCGCCTTCGGCGCTTCCGGCTCCGTCGGCGCCTCGATCGATACGGGCGAGGCCGAAAAGGCGGCGCGCGACTTCGCCGCCGCCGAAAAGAAGACGGAAATCACCTGGACGGGCCCGCGCGCCATCGTCGCGAAGAACAGGGTCAAGCTGCTGCTCAACCTGTTCCTCATCGCCTACGGCGCCATTCCGCGCGGCGGCTCCATCGACGTGACGCTGGAAAACCCGGAATTCGACGCGGTCTTCAAGCTCGCCGTGAAGGGCCGCATGCTGCGCGTGCCGCCGAAGTTCACGGAAATCCTCTCCGGCACGCCGGAAGAGGCGGTCGACGCCCATTCCATCCAGCCCTACTACACGGTGCTGCTTGCCGACGAGGCGGGCATGGAGCTGGACGTTTCGGCAAGCCCCGAGGAAATCGTCTTCTCGGCCCGCACGGTTCCGGCCTCCGAATGATTCCGGCTGGCGGCCGTGGACGTTAACCATGGCCGCTAACGCTTTGTTTGCCAGGCGTCGGTAGAGTTGGTCCCGTATCGTTCCCGCTTTTCGAGCGGGAGACCTAGGAGCAGCTCATGCAGCGGTTGATGATCGCCGACGGTTCCGATGTCGTCCGGAAGGTCGGCAAGCGTATTCTTTCCGGTTTCGATTTCCTCGTGCTCGAGGCGTCGAGTTCGCTCGAGGCGCTGGTGCGCTGCGAGGCGGAGCTGCCCAATATCCTCATCGTCGATTCCACCATGGACGGCGCGCTCGAGCTGATCGGCAACGTGCGCAACCTGCCGCAGGGCAAGTCCGTGCGCATCTACTACTGCGTGGTCGAAGCGGACCTGAAGAAGATGATGATGGGCAAGCGCGCCGGGGCGGACGACTTCCTGCTCAAGCCCTTCGACCGCAAGATCCTTACCCAGGTCTTCGGCAACCTGTCGATCGCCGCCTGAGGCAGGACGAGGGCGGCCCGCGCCGTACTCCCCGGGCGGGCAAAACCCGCGAATCCCTCTTTCGTCATGGTCGGGCTTGACCCGACCATTCATCGCCGTTGCGGAAAGTGGATCCTCGGGTCAAGCGCGAGGATGACGACGGTGTGCGTATGTGCGCGGAGGATGACTGACGTTTAACCGCCCAAAAGAAAACCCGCCGGCAAGCGGCGGGTCGAATTCTTGAGCGGGGCAGGGGGATCAGGCGCTTTCGGCGTAGTCGCCGCCGTCGGGTTCGCGCAGCACGTAGCCGCGGCCCCAGACCGTCTCGATATAGTTCGCGCCGCCGGCGGCGTTGGCCAGCTTCTTGCGCAGCTTGCAGATGAAGACGTCGATGATCTTCAGTTCCGGCTCGTCCATGCCGCCGTAGAGGTGGTTCAGGAACATTTCCTTGGTGAGCGTCGTGCCCTTGCGCAGCGAGAGCAGCTCGAGCATCTGGTATTCCTTGCCCGTCAGGTGGACGCGCTGGCCGCCGACTTCGACCGTCTTGGCGTCGAGGTTGACGATGAGCTCGCCCGTGGCGATGACCGACTGGGCATGGCCCTTGGAACGGCGCACGATGGCGTGGATGCGGGCGACGAGCTCGTCCTTGTGGAAGGGCTTCGTCATGTAGTCGTCGGCGCCGAAGCCGAGGCCGCGCACCTTGTCCTCGATGCCGGCCATGCCGGAGAGGATCAGGATCGGCGTCTTGACCTTGGAAAGGCGCAGCGTGCGCAGGACTTCGTAACCCGACATGTCGGGCAGGTTGAGATCGAGCAGGATGATATCGTAATCATACAACTTGCCCAGATCGACACCTTCCTCGCCGAGGTCGGTGGTATATACATTGAAGCTTTCGGACTTCAGCATCAATTCGATGCTCTGCGCCGTCGCGCTGTCGTCCTCAATGAGTAGAACCCGCATATCTGTCCCCTTTTCCGCCGCTCAAGGTACCTGGCCCCCTACGCGATACGGATCCAGTCGTTGCCTGATTTGGAGGCTGCCACGAAATGGTTAACAAATCCTGATTCACTTTGGCAAGGTGTATCGATCTGTTAATTATTGTAGGCAGACTCCTGATTTCATACATGAATCGGAAATGTGTCTCTTAATCTTTCACATTAAGGAACACGGCTAACCGACTCTTTCGACTCATCAATGCAGCCACCCTGTTTTTTGTGAACTGCATTTACCGAGCCTTAAATCATCCTCCCTATGATTAACGATGCCCGTAAACGAAAGGTTACCAGCGGTAGGATTTCATTAATCTCGCTGAATTTTTTTGAAAGATCCGGCCGTGTTTGCCGGATTGCGGGCGGAAATGCCGGCTTGCGGCGTGCGGTGGATGCCGCGCACGCAGGCTGATTTGAATGCCGGGGTCTCGCTATCCACGGGAGTATTGCGTATGAAGTCGCGTGAGAGCCTAGTTCGCCTGAAGGAATTTCAGGTGAAAGACAAGAGACGGCAACTGGCCCAGCTCCAGCTTATGATGTCCGAATTCGAACGGATGTCGAAGGAGCTGGAAAGCCAGATCGCCATCGAGGAAAAGAAGTCGGGGATCACCGATCCCAACCACTTCGCCTATCCGACCTTTGCCAAGGCGGCGCGCCAGCGCTCCGACAATCTCCAGGTCTCGATCCGGGAGCTGAAGGTGCAGCAGGATGCGGCGGAACTGGCGCTGGAAGAGGCGGAGGCGGAATTCGCCAAGGCTTCGGCGCTGGAAGAGCGCGACAACGCGGTGCGCATGCGCGCCTGACCCGACAAAGGTTCTGGAGGACCCTCGCGAGCGGCCGGAAGACTGCTCACGAGGGCTCTTCGCGTTTGTCGCGGCCTCTTAAAGATTGACGACGTCCTGCCAGTCCTTGTGGCGCATGGCCTGCGCGCGGAAGAAGGGGCAGAGCGGCATGATCTTCCAGCCGCCCTTGCGCGCCTCGTCCACCGCATGGGCGGCGAGCGCCTGGCCGACGCCCTTGCCGCGCAGCGCATCCGGCACGCCGGTATGATCGACGATGATGAGGTGAGGGGAGGAGCGGGAATAGGTCACTTCCGCCTCGTGCCCCTCGATGACGGTGAAGTAGCGCCCCTTGGCGCCGTTTTCCTCATGCCGGATGTCCATGCGATGCTCCTCGCTTCGTTGCGTCGGAGCCATCCTTTCCCCTCGCGGCCGATCCTGCAAGCCGCAGGGCGGTGAACGCTGTGTTCCCGCCGGGCACTGTCCCAAATACAACTGCGGCCGCGCAAGGCGCGGCCGCAGGGTCTTGAACGAAAGGGAAAAGTCTAGTGGCGGTACTGCTGGATGCGCGTGGTGCGCAGGCCGGCAAGGCCGTGGTCGTTGATGGAGGACTGCCAGGACAGGAATTCTTCGACCGTCAGCGTATAACGCTCGCAGGCTTCCTCGAGGCTGAGAAGCCCGCCACGCACGGCAGCGACGACTTCGGCCTTCCGGCGAATCACCCAGCGCCGCGTGTTGGCCGGCGGCAGATCGGCGATCGTCAGGGGACTGCCATCGGGGCCGATGACGTATTTAACGCGGGGTCGTATCAGATCGGTCATTGGACTCTCTACATAAACTCAAGACCATATGAGCGGACTGTAGCCCGCCACATTTAAGATTTGCCTAAGCGCACGCTAACAATTTTCTAATCTTTTGAGCGGCTTCGCCTGTACTGTCGCAGGGCGCAAGCCCCTGCTTTCCGTTACGTAGGGCTGTTTGCGGCTACCGCCCGAGCGCAGGACAGGCCTGCAAATATTTCATTTCCATTTTATTCAAATACTGCTAATACGCGCCAAAATTTGGAGGCGGCATCGGGTCGATGCTACCGGAAACCTCCAGGAAGCATCCACATGAAGACTAGGGCGCCGCGCGCGAAGACGTGCGAGGAGCGCCGTAGCATTGGGAATTTGCCGGGCCGCAATCCATGCGATCGAGGCCGGCGGACCGCCGCAAGCCGTTTGCCTTCGGGATACGGCTCTCGCGGCGTTTCCGACATCACCCGTGGGACGGGTGCTCCCAAGAAATTTCCGGACCGAGAATGCACACGAGCCCGGCGTTCGCGCCGGCTGCTGGAAAACGGAAAATGAGAGATCCAGACAACATGCTCCTGCAGCAGGGTTGGTCGCCGGAAATCCTGTCCTCGGCCAATCTCGAAACCGTGCAGACCGAATACGAGGTGCTGCACCTCATGCGCCAGTGCGCCAACCATTTCCGCTTCAGCCATTTCCTGGTGGCGCGCTATCCGGCGAACGAGCAGCAGCGGTTTGCCGAGCGCCTGATGGTCAGCAACTGGCCGGCCGAGCTGGTGCGCAAGTATGACGCGATGAACCTCTTCCACATCAGCCGGCTGGCGGTGGAGACCGGCATGACCAAGCTGCCGGTGCAGGGCGACAGCGCGCTCTTTTCGCCCGCCGACTGGGAAAGCGGCCAATCCGGCGAGGCGATCGCGCTTGCCGAGATGCACGGGCTTGCCGCCTCCACGGCCTTCCTCCTGCACTCCACCACCTCCGATCCCTATCTCATGGTGTTTTCCGGCAAGCGCCTGCCGCTCGCCCGCCCGGAGCTGACGGAGCTTCATTTCTCCGCGCTCCAGCTTTTCGAATGTCTCGAAAAGACCTTCGCCGCGGTGACGGCGAGCCGGGAAAAGCTCTCCACCCGCGAGGTCGAGTGCCTGCGCTGGGCGGCGGCCGGCAAGAGCAGCGACGAGATCGCCATCATCCTCGGCATCTCGGTCTATACGGTGAGCAGCTACTTCAAGAGCGCCACGCGCAAGCTGCAGGCCGTCAACCGCATGCAGGCGATCGCCGTCGCGCTGCGCCTCCGGCTCATCTGAGGGTCCGGCGCGACGCGCCTGCGGGCGCCCGGCTTCTCTTGCTCTCGGGGCGGCAAGTTTCTATATGTCGCCCCGAAGGCGCTCCACAGGCAACGGGACGCCGCAACGGCCGGTTTCGGCCCCAATTGACAGGTGCCTGCACTCCAGCCCTGCGGCGAGGCGGCACCGGAACGGACCTCGCGTGAACAGTCTCGATTTCGATCGCAAGCCGGAAGATACGCGCGTCGTCGTCGCCATGTCGGGCGGCGTCGACAGCTCCGTCGTGGCCGGCATCCTCAAACGCGAAGGCTACGACGTCCTCGGCATCACCCTGCAGCTCTACGACCACGGCGCGGCCGTGCACCGCGCCGGCTCGTGCTGCGCGGGCCAGGACATCGACGATGCGCGCCGCGTCTGCGAGACGCTCGGCATCCCGCACTACGTTCTCGACTACGAGAAGCGCTTCCGCGAGACGGTGATCAATCCCTTCGCCGAGAGCTATGTCGCGGGCGAGACGCCGATCCCCTGCGTTGCCTGCAACCAGACGGTCAAGTTCGCCGATCTCCTTGCGACCGCCAAGGATCTCGGCGCCGATGCGCTGGCGACGGGCCATTACATCCGTTCGCGCCCGAACCCGGTGCCGGGCGCGCCGCATCGCCGCGCGCTCTACCGGCCGGTCGATGCCGAGCGTGACCAGAGCTATTTCTTGTTCGCCACCACGCAGGAGCAGATCGATTACCTGCGCTTTCCGCTCGGCCATCTCTCCAAGGCCGAGACCCGGGCGCTCGCCGAGGAGATGGGCCTTGTCGTCGCCAGGAAGGCGGACAGCCAGGACATCTGCTTCGTGCCGCAGGGCAAGTATTCCGACATCGTCAACAAGCTGAAGCCGAATGCGGCGCTGGCCGGCGAGATCGTCCATATCGACGGGCGCGTGCTCGGCCGCCACGAGGGCATCCTGCACTATACGATCGGCCAGCGCCGCGGCATCGGCATCGCGACGGGCGAGCCGCTCTACGTCGTCTATCTCGACGCCCGCTCGCGCCGCGTCATCGTCGGCCCCAGGCAAGCGCTGGAAACGCGCCGGCTCTACCTGCGCGACATCAACTGGCTCGGCGACGGCGAGCTTGCGGCGGTCGCCGCCGGCGGCTTCGATTGCTTCGCGAAGGTCCGCTCCACCCGCCCGCCGCGCCCGGCGCGCCTTGCGGCCAGCGAGGGCGGCATCTACGTGGAGCTTGCCGAGGGCGAGCCCGGCGTCGCCCCCGGCCAGGCCTGCGCCCTCTATTCCGGCGAAGGCGAGGATGCGCGCATCTACGGCGGCGGCTTCATCCTGCGCTCCGAGCGCGAGGCTGCGGCCGAGGACGCGCTGAAGCGCATCCTTTCCACCCCCGCGGCGGCCTGAGGCGCCCCGCCCGGCAAGGCCTTTGCGGACAAGGCGATTTTTCCTGCGAACGTCGCTTGACACCCGCGGGAACAGCACCTTATAAGCCGCGCACCGGACGGAAACGGGTGATCGTTCTCGATCATCCCCTCGGGCGGCGGAGTAGCTCAGTAGGTTAGAGCAGAGGAATCATAATCCTTGTGTCGGGGGTTCGAATCCCTCCTCCGCTACCATTTTTCAATAAGAAAATCAGATACTTAAGGTGCTCCAATTTGGAGTGTTCATGTTGCAGTCGGCAACAAATTTGGGTTCATACCTTGGCGATACCCCAGTTAGGCGAAATGTAGGTGTTTTATACCCTTGTCCACATAATTGGGGTAGGGCGGTCAGATTAGCTCTGTTTCCTGATCGAGGCGAGTTAGGCTGGCTTTGATATCCAGTGCCCGACGCCTTCGCTGCATGAAACAGTTCATCTGCTGCTTCAGCCAGAATTTTTATCGGTTGCCAGCTCTCGCCCGAATGCTTTTGCATGACTCATGCTGATTAGATCGTAGCCGGATATAATCCGATCAAGCTCGCGTATGGTGATATTGCATCGGTCGGCAAAATCCTGTCGGTCGATTTCCCGGCTTGAAATGTAGTCGTCCAGGACGTCACCCGCTGTCACGATGTAGTCGGTGCCTTCGTGTGGGCAGTTCAGTAGCTCATATCAATGTCTCGCTGATCTTCATCGTCCCCTCCAGGTTTATGACGGCTCTGGCGAATGGTAAGCACCAGAGCAGTCTATCGCGACCGTAGCCGCATGCCTGTCGGAACAGGCGGCGTTCAGAGACCTTGTTCCTGAGCCGTTGCTAGAAGGGGAAAGGAACCCGTCAACGGCTTCGATCACCTATCTCCGTTCGGATGGCCGACAAGGGCGGACGGCGTAAAGCCATTCCCTGGGCCAGAGGCCTAAGAATATAATTGGTCCGTCGGCGGAAATTTCCAAAGGGAAACGATGTCACGCATCTTGAGCATGAAAAATCGTCAATACACGAAAACCTCGCATCGACCGGTCGGCGTAACAGTCTCTGGACCGGTCAACGAAATGCTCAATTTTCCAGCGGAATTCCTCACCGTTATGACGGATTGTACCGGCGTCGTGATCGTTGGAAGCAAACTCCGTTGTGTCGATAAGTTTCGCCACCAACGATTTGATCTGAGATGCATCAAGATGGACTGCCCGGGTTGCTAACTCCAGGTCTCCGAGCGACGGATGAAGATATTTTCTGAAAGTGTCGTTGAGCTTGAGATACTGATCTAGCACGCGGTCATCTCCTATTTTTGGGACCGCTAGTCTATATAGGTGCCGCTTTCAAAGCGTTTCAAGATGCCGTGTTGAGATTTTGATACCGTAGCAGGAGTTGAACCCCCGCACTGCTCGATTATCCATGTTAAACCGCCGACAAAAGTATGACATATAAGACATATTCAGCAACAAATATGAACTTTAAGACATAAATTAACGCAACCTGTCTCGCTGTATCTGAAATCTGTTTCAAATTGTTTTAGGTTGCCGTAGAATCCCTAAATCGTTGACTGAACAAGACTGAACGAAGCTAGAGATATTGTTGACATGGCGGACAATCGCAGCTTTCTCGACGACATCGGTGAGAAAATGAAGGGGTCTGGTCGTAAGGCCATTGCCTACCTCCATGCTCATGGGGTGCCTGCCGTGTACATGCTGAACGGCGAAATGGTGTGGGAATATCCCGGGGGCACCATCCTGAAGCGAGAACAGAAAAATTACGTCGATCAGGCGATTGCAAACCAGCGGCTGGCTGGGCTCACATCTGATCCGGCTCCCGTCGCGATGACCGCGAAAGTGGTTGCTGGATTAGTCACGAACGAAGAACTGCAGACGTGGATCAATGAACGGGTCGCGGAGATCAAAAATGACGCCGGAGCAAGAGCGCCTACTGGCCGAGATTAACGACGATTTTGAAGAGTACCATTGCTACGTGAATGGGCGTCTCCGGATCAAGCGAATGCCGGTCATGCTTGGGTTTCGGCTTCGCGATCTCGATAAGTACGAGGCATTTCTCGACAGCAGTCCGACTGAACGGGCCAAATTTATGGACGACGTGCATCCGGATGAGATCGAATTTTACGAGCAGCTTTTACTGGCTCGGATAGACTACGAAGTCGCAGAGGAAAAATCTGGATCGATTACTGAGGAGCGTGTCGCCAGAAATCCAGACCGATACGATTGGAATCCATGATGTACAGTTTTCGTGATCGTTCTAAAGCAGCTCAGAAATATCGTGTCCGCCAAATGGCCGCTAACATCGTGATTTCTGGTCGCGATATGAGGGCTGAAGACATTCAGCAGCTCGAAGCTTGGATTGATGAAGGACTTTCTCAAGACGAAATCGCTCGACGGCTGACAGCCGAAGCGATGGCTTATCGCGAGAAATCAGAATGACCGACCTACCTGACACGCATCCTCTCGTACAATATTCACGCGGCCAGATCAGCCGTCAGGTCGCGATCCAAGCCCTGAAAATCCGAGATTATGCCGAGCTACTGGTCGCTCTCGGCGATGCCAATTTGCCGATGCCAATGCCTTCGGATGAGCAGATCGAGAAGGAAGTCGTGACCTTCAGAATGCTGATGCGATCATGATCCTCGAAGAATTTCTGATCTGGTCTGCAGAGCAGCCGGATCGATACGAGTACATCGACGGCCAGGCTGTCCCGCTGCCGGGATCGACGCAGCAGCGTGCGGCGCTTAAAGGTGACATTCTGGCTGCTCTGCATGCGCGGTGCCACGGCACCGTCTATCGCATCCTATCATCGATCAGGATCGTGCTGACGTCGATCCAGGAGGTCCGATATCCGAGCCTCATTGTCGACGCCGGACCGTACATGCCCGACGCCACAGAGCCCTCCAAGCCGGTCCTCATCATCGACATCGGGCGTGATCGCGACTGGTCAGAGCTACCTGACGCACGATATCTATACGTGCCAGACGACGCTGATGCGGACACTGTCATCTCTAGAGCGATCTCAATGATCGATGCACTGCGATGACTTTGTACGACGACGATTTCGTGAGCTGGACCCAGCAGCAGGCGACCCTGCTCCGCTCGATGCCCGCTGTGAATGGCCTGGATATCGAGAATCTGGTCGATGAAATCGAGGGCCTCGGGCGGGCCGCAGTAGCCGAGCTGGAAGATGCGATCCGACGGGTTCTGGCCGGTCTCGTAGACTTGTCTATGGAGCCCGGCACGGTGAACGTAGAAGACATCTATTCAGCTCAGTCGGCTGCAATCATCCGAGCTGATGGCGGCGTCTGGCGGCATATCGATCTTGATAAGACCTGGCGACTGGCTGTGCGGTCGATGTCTGGATTTCCGGATCGATGCCCGTTCACTATCGACTATTTGCTGTCCGAGGATTTCGACGTCGAGAAATCGATAGCTTTGATCCGATCTTGACTCCGGCCGCACGCGAGAACAAAAAGTGAACGATGCGACATCGTAGAGGTATCGATTTTCCAAGAAGCCAGCCGGTCGGAAAAATTGACCGGGAAACGACCTTCGACAGCCTGCCGCAGTGGTACGAGCTGGGCGGCCTCTGCAGTCATTGCGACCGGGAAGGATGGCTCGACAGGTACGAGCTGGCGCGAAGATTTTCGTCGAGATGTTACCTGCACTCGCTCGAATCGAGGCTCAGGTGCATGGGATGTGGGAATAAAGGAAACGGCAATCAGTTCATCGTCCGTAAGTTGCCGAGATAAAACGTAACAAATCGGGGGCAAAATCGGAAATTTGCCCCCGATTTGTTACAAGTCTTTGATAAGGTACCATTTTTTTCGACGATCTATAAACTTTTAATCTTGACAGAAAGCACTCTTTTACGACTGGTATTGAACACTGCATTCAACAGATTCAACCAGGAGAGAGTCATGGCCCAGCATCATAGCGTCCCTTGCCCTGCAACCGCGATGGCGGTTCCTCTCGCGGGTATTTTCACCGGTCTCGCCGTCGGTGCCGTCAATGCTCACATGAGCGGGATCGCCGCCGCCAGGGCTCGTCGTGAGGACTATGCATCTCGTGTCCTGTCGCAGCAGCTCAGCGATGCAGTCTCGGCGGCGCACGATTGGTCCGCATACGCCAAGCGCCTGATCCATGAAAACGAAAAACTCAAGGCGGAAAACGCACGATTGAAAGAGGTCGCAGCGCATCGTCGCGGCGTCATCGAGCGGATGAAGGTACCAGCATGATCAAACAACAGATGATGTCCCCCGCCGTCGCTCTCCGCCATTGGGCTGTCAACAAAATGTCTATCGCTAAGGTCCTGTCTCACACCGGATTTGCGACGACCGGCGCGCTCTATGATCAGTATGTTGAGGACCTGGAAAACCGACTGGCTGCACTGGAGGACAGGCATATGACGCCGGAAGAGCTTCAACGCGAGGAAGATGTCGATCAGCTCTGGAAGGAATTCGGCGACTACATGCGCGAATTCGTCCAGCCGTCTGAATATCAAGAGGAAATCGAGCGTATGCTGCCGCTCATCAAAATGACCCGGCAGATGGAAACTGCTGCCAGGTCGAAACCTTTCCGCGATGCAGTCAAGCGTCGCAAGGCATGTGCGCTGCACTGATCAGTGTGCGTATACCGAAGGTCTTTCGAGGCCGCCATTTCTGAAAGCTGCAATCCGATCCGCAATAACCGGGTCGGATTTTCTTTTTTTGATCTGGCCGACGGACGGCACTCCGAAAATGACATCCTCGCGGCCAGCCAGGGCTTCAGCGATCTTCCGCTCGGATTTCTCCGACGCGATGATTTTGAGCTGCTCGTCGGATAGATGGACTTCCAGCCAATCTATTTGATCCGGCGTCAATTTCGTCAACGGAATGGTGTCTCGATGATCAGGTGACGCCTGCGCCCAGGCCTGGGCTACCCGTTCAGGCGTCGATAGCAGATAGTCTGCCGCTCTCTGCTGAGATGCAGCAGCTTCCTGGGCGTCATGGGCTTCATCGACATCCGGAAGGTCCAGATGCCTAGGTGGCATCACTGTACCGCCACCCCCGCTGCCTGGCAGCCAGGACCATGCTGTGCGCCAGCAGTAATCAGCCGCATTCCACAGTCCAACAATAGTGCCTTTCGCAAAGCTGGCTGCAGCTAAAATAAGCGCCAATAAAAATCTCATTTCCTTCCTCTCCCTTTCTAATGAGGATGAATGAACCGTGGCCTCTGGCGGAGCATTTAACAAATAATATCGGCGTAAATTACACCCGAAAAAATATATTTAGTTGACGATCCCTGGTATTTTAAAACAATCCTATTTTTCGATTACACACATGCACTTGCGCAGACGAAATAATAATAAACTATATTCCTAGCTGGCTTATCCGTCAGGGAGAATACCATGGGAAGATACAGATCATTTACTGTTATGAGACCTGTGCGCGGAAATTTCTAGACGGCTGAATTGATTGATGATTCAATCTCCATTGTCGAATAATGGAGGTGGGTCATGAGCCGTCGTCGGATTGGTCAGGAGGCGTTCGGATTTG
>Ga0182737_1001178_pt1 | contig 27481 bp, 18 predicted proteins | sample eDN5th30CBELigOP_FD_128878 | JGI IMG/M metagenome (GOLD analysis project Ga0182737, IMG submission 128878) | Enriched Organic Plus compost microbial communities from Emeryville, California, USA - eDNA 5th pass 30_C BE-Lig OP (version 2) (version 2) ... | reverse complement strand
GATACGCGTAGCGCTTCAGGTCCTCCAGCTTGGTGCCGCCGGAGAGCACGAGAATCGTGCGATAGCCCATCTGCACGCCGCCCAGGATGTCGGTCTCCATCGTGTCGCCCACGATGGTCGTTTCGGCCGCGGCCAGCCCGAGCTGCTTGCGCGCGGCTCGCATCATGATCGGGCTGGGCTTACCCAGGCCAAACGCCGTAACGCCCGTGGCGGCTTCGAGCATGGCCACGATGGCACCGCAGCCGGGGCGGATACCGTCTTGCGTGGGGCAGTTGGGATCGAGGTTCGTGGCGATCAACTTGGCTCCGCCGTAGATCATCCGGACGGCAGCTTCGACTTGCTCCATCGTGACCGTGCGACCTTCGCCGACAACCACGTAGTCGGGATCGGTATCGACGATGGAATACCCGTTACGGTGCAGCGCGTGCAGCAAGCCACCCTCGCCAATGACGTACGCCGTGCCGCCAGGCTTTTGGCCGGCCAGGAAACGCGCGGTCGCCATCGAGCAGGTGAAGATGTGCTGCTCCTGGGCGTCGATGCCTAGCCGGCGCAGCTTGGTGGCGACGTCGCGCCGCGTGCGCTGGCTGTTGTTGGTCAGAAAGAGGAACGGGATCTCAAGTTCGCGCAGCCGCTGGATGAACCGGTCGGCACCTGGGACCAGTTGCGAACCTCGGTAGATCACACCATCCATGTCGATCAGGAATCCATGTTTCATCGTTGGCGACTTTCGCAGGCAGTAGTGGTAAGGCGGTGACAACGTTCTTGTTGCCAGGCTTGTAATGCGTAACGGTTAAGACGCATTGAAGGTTTCAATGCGAAGGTTTGAGGTCTGCGTGGGTTGTTGGTTTGGCGTGCTGGCAAACGGTGGGGCGTTGGGGCGGGCATGCGCGGCGGTGGATATGCAAACGGCGCGCCAAGCAATGAAGCGACTTTCGCGCACGAGCCGGGAACGCTTCAAAATGGCCGGTTTTTCCGCAGCGCCGTGAAGATTGGGATTTCTGAGCGAACGCTCAAAACATGAGTTCGCAACGCCGCCGATTCCCCCCACGCAGCGATAGCAACGTGAGCCGCCGTGCAAACAACTCAGGCAGCCGCTTCCCATGCGCTAGGCAACCACGATGTTGCAAGCAGGGGGATTTTTGACGGCACCGGAAAGCCTGCGACGTTAGATTGGCGGCTAGCTACTTACTTAGGGAATGCCCGTCGCAATCCTTGCTGGAGGTGGAGCCATGCGGACGAACGTGCGAGCTTCAGCGTGCCGGCTGCTGGTGGGCTTGAGTGCCATGCTGGTAGCCATCCCGGCGGTTCTTGCGGCGGACGATGATCCGCTGCCTTCTTGGAACGATGGCGCCAACAAGCAAGCGATCATCGCGTTTGTGCGGGCGACCACCAGCGAAGGCAGCCCGCAGTTTGTGCCGCCCGCGCAGCGGATCGCCACGTTGGACAATGACGGCACGCTATGGGTGGAGCAGCCGCTGTACACGCAGGTGGTATTCGCCGCCCAGCGCGTGAAAGCCCTGGCGGACCGCCACCCCGAGTGGCGGACTACGCAGCCGTTCCAGGCATTGCTTGAAAAGGGCGAAGCGGCCCTGGCCGACTTCAGCATCGAAGACTTTGCCAAGGTGGTGGCCGAAACCCACAACGGGCTAACCGTCGAGGAGTTCCATGCCGAAGTGCGAGCGTGGCTCGAAACCGCTCGCCACCCGCGTTACAAGCGGCCATATACCGAGCTCATCTATCAACCGATGTTGGAGCTGATGCGGTATCTGCGCGCCAGCGGTTACCGCACCTACATCGTTACCGGCGGTGGGCAGGAGTTCGTGCGGGCATTCGCTGAGAAGGTGTACGGAGTGCCGCCGGAGCACGTGGTGGGATCGGCGGCGGGCACACGATTCGAGTACGCCAAAGATGGCCGCCCTGAGTTGGTGAAGCTGCCCAAGACGCTGCTCATCGACGATGGGCCCGGCAAGCCCGAGGGCATCAATTTGATGATCGGTCGGCGACCAGTGGCGGCGTTCGGGAACTCAACCGGCGATCGCCAGATGCTGGAGTGGACGGCCGCAGGCAAAGGCGCACGGCTGATGATGCTGGTGCATCATGACGATGGCGAGCGGGAATATGATTACGGGCCCAACTCGAAAGTGGGCCCGTTTCCCGAGAGCTTGATGGATGAAGCCCGCCGCAACGGTTGGCACGTCATCAGTATGAAGCGCGACTGGCGGCGGATCTTTATGTTTGAGCAGTAGCCGGTGCGTTAGAGCTTCTCGCCTGCACCGGGAGCTGGCGCGCTGGACGCACCGCGAGCCGATCCCATCGAGTTGACCGCGTGGGTGGTGAAGCCGGCGCGGCGATAGCACTCGCTGAGCTCAGCCCAGATCTCCTTGGCGATCTCCTCCGGCAGTTCTTTCGCGGCGACTTCCAACGCCGACGACGCGGCCGGGAAGTCGGCCTGCGCTTTCAGCGCGTGGCCGCGCATGTGCGCCACCAGACCGCCGAACGGACCCTCGGTAGACAGCGGCTGCAACCGCTCCAATGCCTGGGCAGGCATCCCCAGTTCGAGATACCCATCGGCCGCAACGAGCCGCTTGGCGATCTGCACGGGATGGAGGGTCGTGGTCGTCATGGTTCACCTCAAAGTCAATCGGCGTGTGCCGAGTGGGCGTCGTTTGCTGGGGAGTATTGCAAGGTGCGTGCCACGACAGCGATTCGCCAAAAATGGCAAAGCTTGCGGCCGTCAGCCTGTGTAATTTAAGGACTTGCGGCCGCTGCGAGAGGTTCACTGCCAACTTGGCAGAATTCTTCGCCGGTCGCGAGCCTACCAGGCTGTTGTGACACCGTTCCGGGCGTCACAAAAACGCAACAGTCACTGCCTAAAAAAGCGACAGTGCATGCTGTTTGATACGCGTGGATGCGCGCAAATGTTTGCGCCATCGACCCTGCCGATGACACAATTTTTGCATCCGCCAGTGTGAGGGATAAGCAAGCTGGGCGAGTCCGCACACTACTGCGCGGCGCTGTCCTTGCGAGTGCGCACCCCCCGAGGGTTCGCCAGGTAGTAGAAGAAGCCGTCCTCGGCGCCCACGATCAGATCGGGCCGGCCATCGCCGTCGAAGTCGGCCGCTGCGGGGCACGTGGTGTGACCAGCTAACCGATGCGGCGAGACGTTCCCCTCGTTGCGGAACCGCCACCCGCCATCGGTGCCGACGTTCCGCCAGAACTCGACATTCATGCCGTTGAGCAGTAGATCCATGCGGCCGTCGCCGTCCCAATCAGCCAGTACCAGCTTGCGGCGGCCACTCTTGCCAGCCCGGCCAGGATTTAACTGCAGCGGCTGCCCTTGCTCATCGCCAAAGATCCGCTGGGGTGGCTTCAAACTCAGACGGCCTTGCTCGTCGCGGAACCGTTCAAAACAGGCGAGGTAGCCTTCGTGGTCGAGGATCACCAGGTCGTTCAGGCCGTCGCCGTTGATGTCGAACAGCACAGGGCTGGTACGCCACTGGGTGACGAGCGACTTGCCCTGCGGGTTCCACCAGTTCCAGGCCGGCTTGGGCGGCGTGCCGGGCCAGGCGACTTCCACGCGCTGGGCCGCGGCCAGCTTGGGCTGCTGCCGGGTGCCGATGTTGCGGTACCACAGGATCTCGCCCCAGATGGAATTGATGACGATGTCGGGCAGGCCGTCGCCATCGAAATCGCCCGCCGCCGGGACGGTGTAGCCCCACTTGGCTTCGGCCGGTCCTTGGATGGAGCCGTTGTCGCCTGCCTGGATGCGGATCACCCGGCCGTCGGCTTCCAGCTGTTGGGGCAGCGCGAAGCGGGGCGTGCCGTCGGCGTTGAGTCCACCCAGGTTTTCCATAACGTGCAGGTAACCGGCGGAATCGCCGCAGATCAGGTCCACATCGCCGTCGCCGTCCCAGTCCACGGCGCTGGGCGTATTGAGCACGCCCGCCTTCAGGTAATCGGCCTGCTGGCGGAAGAAGACCGGCGGCAGAAACTGGGGCTGCCCTAGCTTCCGGTCGAAGCCCTGACACTCCATCAGCGCCACGCGGCCATCTTCCTGGCCGACGATCAGATCCACGTCGCCGTCGCCATCCCAGTCGCAGGCGGTGACGCGGAGCATCTCCAGGTCCATCAGGATCGGATGGCCATCGTGCTCGAGTCGTCGACCGGCGGCATACCGCGGCTGCTGCCGCGAGCCGACGTTCTCAAAGAACGTGAAGTGATCGAGGAAGCTGCCGCACACCGCGTCCAGATCGCCGTCGCCATCCCAGTCGGCAAAGTTCGGCGAAGGGCAGCCGTATACGTCCAGCGGACCGTGGCCCGCCTGAAGCTGCACCGGCTCGCCGTAACGAGGCTTCTCGTCGGTGCCCAGGTTTTTCACAAAGTACACGTAGCCGTGCAGCGGGCCGTTGGTCCAGCGACCGGTGGCATCGTAGGCATCGTCCCAGCCGTACTCGCGCCAGTCGCTGGCGCCGATGATCAGGTCGCGCACGCCGTCGCCGTCGTAATCGAGCAGTTGCCACTGGTTGGCACGGCCGATGTGGAATGGCGGCTTGAACCGCAGCGGCTTTCCGCCCGCCAGACCCTTGCTGAGGAAATCGTCGTGCCACCGGCCCGGCGTGCAGACGACGGGTTGGCCGCCATTCCAGGCCAGCATTACGTTGGCGTGCGTGTCGCCAACGCGTACGGCGGGGCGAAAGACCGGCAGCTTGCCGCCGCCGGGATTTTCGAAGAAGTACACGCCCGGCGTGGCCTTGTTGGAGGTGGACACCACCAGGTCGAGGTCGCCATCGCCGTCGTAATCGATCGGCAGCGGGATTGCCCACAGGCCAACGGCCAGATCGGTGACCGCGTTCTCTTGCCCGACCTTGAGCCGCGTAAGCTCCTGTTGTCCTGGGCGTTCATCGGCCGTGGCCGCGGCAGTCAGTCCCAACCAGCAAGCGACCGCCAGGAAGCAGATAGCCCAAAGTGCCGTGCTGGTACGTGAACGTTCGGCCAAAAGCTGCAACAGTCCAAGCCGCTGAAACCGAACCGACTGCCGTGGCCGAGATGGATCGATCATCGTTACTTGCTGCGGATCGAGGGAGGATCTGGCGAAGTTCGCCCTGGCAAGGGCTGGCCACTATATTAGCCTACGGCCCCGACTCCAGGCGACACGCCGCATGGGCGATGCCCCCGGAAGCGGGCCCACCGCGATTGCGGTCTGGCATCCTCCCCTTTTCCAGCGACCAGACGCCATGACGCTGCTCTACACCGATCCGTGTTTCCTCGAGCACGAAACCGGCCGGCATCCCGAGAACGCCACTCGCCTTAAGTACATCACCGCCCGGCTTGAGGAGCAGAAGCTAATCGAGCGCTGCACGCGTCCCAAGTGGCAGCCGGCCAGCGTGGAGCAGATCGCCGCCATCCATCGCCGCGACTACATCGGTGAAGTGGAAAAGACGGCGATTCGCGGCGGTGGGCAATTGGACCCCGACACCGTGGTTTCCAAGGCTTCGTACGAGGTCGCCCGGCAAGCCGCCGGAGCGGCCGTGGATGCCGTGCAGCGTGTGTTGGCCGGCGAGGATACCACGGCGCTGTGCCTGGTCCGCCCGCCGGGGCACCACGCCCTGGTCGGCAAGGCGATGGGCTTTTGCCTGTTCAACAACATTGCGGTGGCCGCACAGCACGCCCGGCGGCAAGGGCTCGACCGCGTGCTGATCGTCGATTGGGACGTGCACCACGGCAACGGCACGCAGGACATCTTCTGGAACGACGGCACCGTGGGCTTCTTCTCGATTCACCGCTTTCCCTTTTACCCAGGCTCGGGCCGCGCCTCGGAAACCGGCGCCGGCGACGGTCTGGGGGCCACTGTCAATGTGCCGGTGGAGTTTGGCACGCCGCGCGAAAAGTACTTCGACCGATTCCGCTCCCAGTTGGAGGCCCTGGCCGACAAGCTCAAGCCGCAACTGGTGCTGATCAGTGCTGGCTTTGACGCGCACCGCGATGACCCGATTGGCTCGCTCGGCTTGGCGACCGAAGATTTTGGCGAGCTCACGGCGTTTGTGTGCCAACTGGCCCAGGCTCACTGCGGCGGCAAGGTGGTTAGCCTGCTGGAAGGCGGCTACAACCCGAACCGGCTGGCCGAGAGCGTGGAGCTGCACCTGCGGGGATTATTGGAAGCCTCGGAGAAAGCCAAGGGCGGCGCAAAGGACTAGAACGCGGCGCAAGGTTCTCTCCGACAAGCATTACATGGCGTGTTTTCAGCCGCTTTGGAACAAAACTTTCTGCGCCACCACACTCTAGCTAAGCGTGCCCCGGCCTGTCGGGGCCGCCATCGGGGCCATGTCTGGAGTGCCGGTCATGCTGATCGCCGTCGCCGTCTTTGGCTGTTTCATCATCGCCTTGGGCATCATTGCGCTAGCCGCGCCCGCGGCGCTGGTCCGGTTCGTCGAGCGGTTCTGGGCCACGCCCAATGGCATGTACTGGGCCATCGGCTTTCGGTTGGTGCTGGGATGCCTGTTGTTCTTCGCGGCGCCCGAGAGCCGGTTCCCTCGCACGCTGCAAGTGCTGAGCGTGATCATTGTGGCGGCGGCCATCGGCGTTGCGGCCCTGGGCTATTTGCGGTTGGCCCAGTTCATTCAATGGTGGGCGGACCAACCGAAGTGGGTGGTGCAGTCCATGGGACTGTTGGCGGTGCTGTTGGGGGCTTTCCTGGTCTATGCCTCGGTCGATGGACGTTACCGGACCCCACAACCGGCGATGCCGGTCGCAGGCTCGATTGCCCCGTGCGAGCCGGAGTCGTATACTCAGCCGCTTACGAGCGGCGCTGCCGCCGGAACCGAATTCACTTGGCCGATGACGTCGTTTCTTTATGTCCGGTACGCCCTTTATCACTGCCGCTCAAGCCACGCCACCCTTTTATGTGGGAGTGGACCTGGGGGGAACGAATATCAAGATTGGTGTGGTGGATGACCTGGGGCGCACCCTGCACCACTTCAGCATCCCCACCGAGACCGAACGCGGCCCCGATGACGGCGCTCGCCGTATGGCCGAAGCGGTCCACCAGGTGATTGCCGACGCCGGACTGAAGAAAGAAGACGTCGCCCGCGTGGGCCTCGGCTCGCCCGGCACGATGGACGTCCCGGCCGGCATGCTGCTGCGCCCGCACAACCTGCCCGGCTGGTTCAACTATCCGATCCGCGATCGGGTGGCCGAGTTCAGCGGGTTCCCCGTCACGTTTGCCAACGACGCCAACGCCGCCGCTTACGGCGAATACTGGGTTGGCCGCGGCCGCGACTTCCACAGCATGGTGCTGCTCACGCTGGGCACCGGCATCGGTTGCGGTGTGATCATTGGCGACTTGATGATCGAGGGCGAAAACAGCCACGGTGCCGAAGGCGGCCACGTGGTGATCGATCTGAACGACAACGCTCGCACCTGCCCCTGCGGTAAGAAGGGCCACCTGGAGGGCTACGCCAGCGCTACCGCGGTGATCCACCGCACGCGTGAGGCGCTCCAGGCCAAGCCGCAAACGAGCGTGCAGGCTCGGTTGGATGCGGGCGAAGAACTCACACCGCTGCTACTCGCCGAAGAAGCCCACCGCGGTGATGCCTTCTCCGAGCACATCATCATGGAAACCGCCCGTTACCTGGGCGTGGGCATCGTGACCATGATGCATATGATCGATCCCACTGGCGTGGTGCTGGGCGGGGCAATGACCTTCGGCGGCGCCGACGATCCGCTAGGCCAGCGCTTCCTCGCCCGCGTGATTCAGGAAGTGAAAGAGCGCGCCTTCCCGGTGGTGGCCGAGCGGGCCATGATCGACTTTGCCCACCTGGGCGGCGATGCCGGCTACATCGGCGCCGCTGGCTTGGCGCGGCAGGCCGCCCGCAAGGCGGCCCAGCAAGGCTGACCCATTTCCAGCGGCTGGCGCTGTGCCGTCTGGCCGCTGCTACATCTTCCCAGCGAGCCGACGCTCCTCCCATGAAAACGCTGCTCATCCTCCGTCACGCCAAGAGCAGTTGGGATGATGAAACGCTGGACGATTTTGAACGCCCACTGAACGAGCGAGGGCAGTACGACGCGCCCCGTATCGGTCGCCTGCTGCGGACGCGCGATCTGCTGCCTGAGAAGATCTTTTGTTCGACGGCATTGCGGGCTCGCAGCACCTTGGAGCTGGTGTGCGAGGCGGCCGATTACCACGGTCCGCTCGAACTGCGCGACGACTTGTACCTGGCTCCCGCGTCAACCTACATCAATCTGCTGAAAGACGTGGCTGAGCCGCTGAGCCGCGTACTGGTGATTGGCCATAACCCCGGCCTCGAATCGCTCGTGACTGATCTGACCGGGGCGATGGAGCACATGCCGACGGGTGGCCTGGCCGTGGTCGAACTACCGATCGACCAGTGGCACCAGTTGCGGCCAAGAATCGCCGGGCGGCTACTCAACCTGTTCCGCCCCAAAACGCTCGACGATTGAGCGCTCACTTGCTCAACCAGCCGCTGCGAAATTGCCTGCCGCGGCTGTAATATTTCGCGATCTTTGCGCCATCTGCGCTATTCCCATCTAGTAGCGTTGATCATTGCCGCAGCTTATGCTGGTGGCTTCGCCCCCCGCAATCTTACGGCTTCTGGCCCGCGGGTGAGGGGGCTGATTGCATGCCCGGGGTGGCGCTGGCCCACCGCGGTTTCGGTTTCATCTCTGAGCTGGAGACGCACAACGATGACGCGAGGATCAAGGCTCATTCCTTCGGAACAGACCCGGCGGCAGTTCATTTATTCGGGCGCGGCCCTGGCCAGCTTGCCCTGGCTGGGCGTGAACATCGCCCAGGCGGTCGCCGCGCGTGCCAGCTTTTCCAAGGATCCCTTCCAGCTCGGGATTGCCTCGGGCGATCCGACGCCGACCGGGGCGGTGATCTGGACGCGGTTGGCTCCCGAACCGCTTGCCGGCGGCGGCCTGCCTCCGGAAATCTACGAGGTGCAGTGGGAAGTCGCCGACGACGAGGGCATGCAGAAGATCGTCCAGAAGGGCAAGGAGTACGCCACGCCCGCCTTGGGGCATTCGGTGCACGTCGAGGTGAAAGGTCTGGAGCCCGATCGCTGGTACTTTTACCGCTTCCGCTGCGGTGATGCCGAGACCAAGGTCGGTCGGCTGCGGACCATGCCCAGCCGCGATACGCTGGCCCAGCGGCTGCGGTTCGCGTTCGCGTCGTGCCAGCATTACGAGACTGGCTTGTACACCGCCTACGAACACATGGCCAAGGAAGATCTCGACCTGATCTTCCACCTGGGCGACTACATCTACGAGTACGGGGCGGTTGGTGGCCGGGTGCGCAAGCACAACAGCCCGGAAATCGTCTCGCTGGATGATTACCGCAACCGTTTCGCACTCTATAAGACCGACGAGCACTTGCAGGCTGCTCACCGGCTCTGCCCGTGGCTGGTGGTGTGGGACGACCACGAAGTCGAGAACAACCACGCCGGCGTGCATTCGGAAGACTTGTTCGTGTCGCCCGAGGAGTTCCTGCTCCGCCGGGCCAACGCCTACCAGGGCTACTACGAGAACATGCCGCTGCGTCGGCGGAGCATGCCTCGCGGCCCGTTCATGCAGCTCTACCGCACGATTTCCTTTGGCCGGCTCGCCGAGTTCCAGATGCTCGACACCCGCCAGTACCGTACGGATCAGCCCAACGGCGACGGCATGAAGCCGCTCAAGGGCGGGGCGCTCGATCCCAAGGGTACGATTCTGGGCGACAAGCAGGAGCACTGGCTGATGCGCAGCCTGATCGCGTCGCCGGCCCAGTGGAACGTGCTGGCTCAGCAGGTGTTGATGGCCGTCGCCAATCGCAACACGGCCGGCGAGCCGCTGTACAGCATGGACAAGTGGACGGGCTACGAAGTCTCGCGCGCCCGACTGATGGACTTCATCGCCACCCGCAAGATTCTCAACCCGGTGGTGCTCACCGGCGACATCCACGCCAACTGGGTGAACGACCTCAAAGTGCACTTCAAACGCGACGACGAGCCGACGGTGGCCACCGAGTTCGTGGGCACGTCGATTTCGTCGGGCGGCAACGGCTCGCGCAACCTGGAAATGGAAGAAAAGGTGAAGTCGCTCAACCCGTTCGTGAAGTTCCACAGCGCCGAACGCGGCTACGTTTCGTGCACCGTGACGCCCGAGCAGTGGCAGGCCAACTACAACGCGGTGGAGTACGTCAACCGTCCCGGCGCGCCGTTGGTCACGCGGCAGGTGTTCGTGGTGGAGAGTGGCCGCCCGGGCGCGAATCCCATTGGGTAAGCAGCTTCGCCGGGTGAGTCACGTGGCCTTGCTGCCTGGCTAAGGCGGCGTACCTATGCCAAATGAAAAACCGCAGGGTGCCATGAGATCATGGCACCCTGCGTTGCTTTTGGTCGCTGCAATGGGGACCGCCGCGGCGGCGAAAGTATCGCTTACAGCATGCTTTCCAGCAGCAGCCGCATCTTGCGCAGCTCGGCCAGGTGGTCGATGCCGGAGTCCGGCTCGTCCACGATGTCCACGCACAACGCCCGCTGATAGCGGTACTGCTCCAGTTGGGCGATCAGCCGGCCGTACTCCACCTGGCCCTGGCCGATGCGCACTTGCAGCTTATCCGGCGTGGTGTCGCGGAGTTGCACGTGCGACACGTAGGGCAGCAGTTGGTTGTAACTGGCGCCATTGTGCGGGCCGCAGATGAAGTGGCTGGGGTCGAGCGTGACGCCCAGGCCGCGGATGTGTTTGCACAGCACCAGGGCCACGTCGGGGTCCTGGGTCATCCGGCCCGTCTCGGTTTTGACGCACACGCGGACGCCTTCCAGGGAGGCCAGCCGCACCATTTCGGTGAGCCGTTCGACTTCTTCGTTGAACGGCGTGCCGACTTCGCTGGCACGGACCGCCAGGGCCACCACCTTGGTCGCCTTGGCCAGGCGGCAGCAGGCGTAGAAGTGCTGGAAATAGTGCTCGCCCGGCGCGATGTCCACGAAGTAGGCCACCGGGGTCAGCCGGTGCGTATCGCGGCACAGGTAAATGGCATGATCCAGGTCGGCGGCCACCTCCGAAGGCTTCAGTTGATGGCCGTGTTCCCACAGGGTGATTTCGACCCGGCTAAACTCCAAACTGTTCAAGCGATCGATGGCGGCATCCAGGGCCAGATGCGGAAAACAGGCAGTGGATGCGGCAACAAACATAGTCATCTCCTCTCGCCAGGATCGAAAACGCGGGGGCGCTCCGGCCCGCGTCCAAATGCGGACGAAACGCCGGGCAAAAGAGACCGCCCGCCGCCATGCGTGCAGCCGACGCTCACGATGCGTGGCTGATGCGGGGGCGGCGTACCATATCCATTTGTCGCGCCGCGACGAAGAGCGGTTTTTCGGGGGGAACAGTAGCACGACTAGCTTGCGCCACCGTCACAGCCAGCAGCGGCTCCGCGACCGCCCGGCGCGGCCGGCGGTTGGGGGCGGGCGCATCGGTCGTCCCCCCCTGCGCCTCCAAATGCTGGTCTGCTACAATGCGGGGCAACCGTTGCCGTGCTAGCTTCCAACGGAAGATTTCGCCTGTGTCGTCACCCAATTGGGATACCGTTGCCATCGTGGGTGTGGGCCTGATCGGAGGTTCGCTGGGGCTAGCACTGCGCCAACGGAAACTGGCCCGCCGCGTGATCGGCGTGGGACGCCGCGCAAGCAGCCTGGCCGCCGCCTTGGACGTGGGGGCCGTCGACGCGACCACGACCGACCTGGCCGAGGGCGTCCGCGAGGCATCGGCGGTGGTGGTCTGCACGCCGGTGTCGCGGATTGCCGAGGACATCGTCCTTGCCGCCGCCGCGGCTCCGCCGGGAACGCTCCTCACCGATGCTGGCAGCGTCAAGCAGTCGGTGGTGCAGGGGGTGGCCGAGCTGGCCCGGCAGCAATCGCTCAAGCCCGGCAAGCTGCGATTCGTGGGCAGCCACCCATTGGCCGGAAGCGAAAAATCTGGCCCGCAGTATGCTACGGCAGACCTATTTGTCGGCCGGATGGTACTGATTACGCCCGAGGACGACACCGACCCGGCCATCACGGCCGAGGCCACGGCGCTGTGGGAAGCCGTCGGGGCCGTGGTGCAAACGATGCCGCCGGCGGAACACGACCAGATTCTGGCCGGCACGAGCCACTTGCCGCACGTGGTGGCGTCGGTGCTGGCCGCGGGCATTCCTGGCCCCTGGTGGGCATTTTCGGCGGGCGGGTTGCGCGATACCACGCGGATCGCCGCGGGCGATCCCGAGCTGTGGCGCCAGATCGTGCTGGCGAACCGCGAAGCCCTGCTCGGCCGGCTGCAACATTTTGAGCGCGACCTGGCCGAGTTCCGCGCCGCCCTAGCGGCCGGCGATGGCGACCGCCTCTTCCAACTTTTGGCCCTGGGAAAAGAACAACGCGATGCTTTGGGAAATTGACATCTACCCGGCTCTCGACCAGCACGACCTGGATGCCGCCCGCGTGGCCGAAGAAGCCGCCGATCTGCACCTGGTCCGCGGCCTGCAGGTGCGTACCGGACGCGGCTACCTGGTGCAGGGCGACCTGGACCAGCAGGCTGTTGAGCGGATTGCCGGGCAGCTCCTGGCAGACGGCGTGGTCGAACGCACCGTCGTGGCGCCGGTGGGCCACGGCGTGCTGAGCGATCCGCCCGGGCCGGAGTTCAAGCACCTGGTGTACGTGCTTCCCAAGCCGGGCGTGATGGACCCTGTGGCCCTCAGCGCCCTGCGCGCGATCCACGACCTGGGGCTGGCCGCCGACGAAGTGCGCACCTTCCGCAAGTACTGGTTCGCCGCGCTCGAAACGGAAACGCTGGAGCGGCTGGCCGGCCGCATCCTGGCCAACGACGCCATCGAACAGTGCGTATTTGGCCCGCTGGAGCTGGCGTCGCTCTCGTTGGACAGCAAGTACGAGTTCAAGCTCGAAACGGTCCGCCTGGCGGGCCGCAGCGACGAGGAACTGCTCCGCATCAGCCGCGAGGGGCAGCTTTCGCTTTCGCTGGCCGAGATGAAAACCATTCAGGCCCACTACGCGAAGCTGGACCGCGACCCCACCGACGTCGAGCTGGAAACCATCGCCCAGACCTGGAGCGAGCACTGCAGTCACAAGACGCTGAAAGGGCGTATCCGCTACCGCGATGAGCAAGGCGAGCGGCAGTTCGAGAACATGCTCAAGGAAACCATTTTCGCCGCCACCGTGAAAGTGCGGCAGAACATGGGGGCCAACGACTGGTGCGTGAGCGTGTTCGAAGACAACGCCGGCATCGTCCGCTTCGACGACAACTACAACGTGGTGTTCAAGGTCGAGACCCACAATCACCCGTCGGCCATCGAACCGTACGGCGGTGCCAATACGGGCTTGGGCGGTGTGATTCGCGACAGCCTGGGCACGGGCCTGGGGGCCCGGCCGATCTGCAATACCGACGTCTTCTGCTTCGCCCCTCCCGACTTCCCGCCGGAGGATCTGCCCCGCGGCGTGCTGCATCCCCGCCGCGTGATGCGAGGCGTGGTCGCCGGCGTGCGCGACTATGGCAACCGGATGGGCATCCCCACCGTCAACGGCGCGATCTTCTTCGACCGCCGCTACCTGGGCAACCCGCTGGTGTTCTGCGGCAACGTGGGCCTGATCCCGTGCGATAAATCGCACAAGGAACCCAAGCCCGGCGACCTGATCGTGGTCGTGGGCGGCCGCACCGGCAAGGATGGCCTGCACGGCGCCACCTTCAGCTCGGTGGAACTGACGCACGAGAGCGAAACGGTCTCCGGCGGAGCCGTGCAAATCGGCAACGCGATCACCGAAAAGATGGTGGTCGATGTCATCCTTCAGGCCCGCGACCGCGGCCTGTTCAACGCCATCACCGACTGCGGGGCCGGCGGCTTGTCGAGCGCCGTGGGCGAGATGGGCGAAAAGATCGGCGCCGAGGTTCACCTGGAACGCGTGCCGCTCAAGTACGCCGGGCTTTCGTACACCGAGATCTGGATCTCCGAAGCCCAAGAACGCATGGTCCTGGCGGTGCCGCCGGAGAAGTGGGAAGAGTTCTCCGCGCTCTGCCGCTCGGAAAGCGTGGAAGCCACGGCGATTGGCACCTTCGTTCCCACTGGCAAGTTGAACCTGCTGTACGAGAACTATCCGGTCGGTGAGCTCGAGATGGCGTTCTTGCACGACGGTCGGCCGGGCGTCGTGCGCGAGGCCGCTTACCTGCCGCCGCCGGTGACCGAACAGCCGCTGCCCGACAAGTACAACTGGGATTACACGCCGGAGTTGCTGTCCATCCTGGGCTCGCTCAACGTGTGTAGCAAGGAATGGGTGATCCGGCAGTACGACCACGAGGTGCAAGGCGGCAGCGTGGTAAAGCCGCTGGTGGGCATCAACAACGACGGCCCCAGTGACGCCGCCGTGGTGCGCCCCGTGCTGGGCTCCAATAAGGCGGTGGTGATTGCCTGCGGCATGAACCCGGCGTACGGCGATTACGACCCGTACCACATGGCGGCCGGCGCTATCGACGAAGCCGTGCGCAACTGCGTCGCCGTGGGCGCCGATCCCAGCCGCATCGCCATCCTTGATAACTTCTGCTGGGGTAATACCGAGCGGCCCGAGCAGTTGGGCTCGCTGGTTCGGGCGGCATTGGGCTGCCATGATACGGCTATTGCCTTTGGCACGCCGTTCATCAGCGGCAAGGACAGCCTCAACAACGAGTTCCGGCCCGACGATGGCGGTGCCCCGATCGCCATTCCCGCCTCGCTGCTGATCAGCGCCATGGGGCAAATGGACGACGCCACCCAGGCCGTTACTATGGACCTCAAGCAGCCTGGCAACTACCTGTACCAGCTTGGCTGGACCCGCGACGAAATGGGCGGCTCGCAATTCGCCCTCATGCAATCGCTCGCCGGTGGGCAGGTGCCGCGCGTGGATACGGAGCTTGCCCGGCGGATTTTCGCCGCCCTGCACCGTGCGATCACGGCCGGGTATGTGGCCAGTTGCCACGACCTGAGCGAAGGCGGTCTGGCCGCGGCCGCCGCCGAATCGGCGTTTGCCGGTGGACTGGGCGCGCGGTTGTTCCTCGCCCAGGTGCCGCAGCAAATCGAACTCGATCCCGCGTCCCAGGAAGAACTGGACCAGCTCAGCGAAAGCTGGAGCGGCGACCCGCTGCATCCGCTTTGCGGCTGCCCGCAGGCGACCTCGATCCTGCTGTTTGCCGAGTCGCACTCGCGGTTCTTGTGCGAGGTGCCCGAGCAGCACGCCGCCGCGTTTGAGGCCCTGTTTGCCGATCTGCCGTGTGGCCTGATTGGCGAGGTGATCGAGGAACCGCGGCTGCAGGTGATCGGCATCCCGCGTCCGGAACAGAGCGATTCCGGACAGCCAACCGAGCTGTCGGCGCCGCTGGTCATCGATGCCGAACTGGCCGCGCTCAAGGAAGCCTGGCAGGCACCGCTGCGCTGGGACTGAGCATAAAGCCGGCTACGTAACGAGATGCTGGGATGTATAATGCCGCTTCCGGTATGCCCGGGCGGTCGTTAGCACCGCGTGAGCTTAAGCAGCACCGGCAGCAGAACCAGGTTGCCGAGCATGCCGCCCAGCATGGCCAAGCCGACCAGGATGCCAAAGTACATCGTCGGCACAAAGTCGCTCAGGCACAGGGCCGAAAAACCGACGATCAGCGCCAAGGTCGAAAAGGTCACCGCCATGCCCACGCTCTGCTGCACGCGGAACAGGGCATCGTCGGTGCTCAGCCCTTCGCGCCGCAGCCGCTGGAAGGCCGTGATGTAATGGATCGACGAATCGACGGCCAAGCCCATGCTGACGGCCGCGATCATCGCCGCGCCCATGTTGATCGGCAGCCGCAGCCAGCCCATCACGCCGGTAATCATCAGAATCGGCAGGATGTTGGGCACCAAGGCAACCAGCGCCAACCCAGGGCTGCGGAAGGCCACCAGCATCATGATGCCGATGCCGGCGGTCGCGATGCCAAAGGTTACCCACTGATCGCGCAGCATGCTCTCAATGAGGTTGGCCAACAGCACGAAAAAGCCGGTTACGAGCGGCCGCCCGCCTGGCGGATTCGCTTGGCCGGGCGAAGCGGCGAACTCGTCGTCGCAGATCTTCCGTACGGCCGCGATGAGCTGCGACTTGGCTTCGGCTTCTTGCCGTTCGTACGCTCGCAGCATGATCCGCGAGTAATGTTGCGGCGGCCCGGCCACGGCCACACCGCAGCCTCCCAGCATGCCGTAGGCAGGCCAGGCGGGATCAGTCCCGTAGGTGGTTCCCACGACCGCCGGCATCAAAGCACCTAGCAGGTTCAATAGTCGCTGCGGTGGCAAACGCTCCAGCAAGCCTTCGCCTCCGCCGCCCAACCAGGCACCGGCCGCGTAGGCCAAGTCATCGACCGGCACGCTGGCGGCTAAGAGCGATTCAGGGCTTGCTCGCAGTGGCATTTGCCGGGCCGTGTCGAGGATGTCGGCCAGGCTCAACACTTGGGAGAGCCCCGTACGCGAAGCAGACTGGGCCGATGTGTCCGTACCAGCCTGGGAGGCGGTTGCAGCCTGAGCCGCCGAGTCAGGCGTTCCTAGTTCCGACCGCAGCCGGTCGCTTAGCCGTCGCAGCTTTTCGAGGTACGCGTCGTCGATCGTTGCCGGGGCAGGCACGATGACGTCCCATACGCCGGCCCCGCCCAAGCGGCTCTCAACGAATGAGTACGACCGCACAATCGAACTGCCCTCGCGGAAGTTCTTGGTGAAGTCGGTTTCAACCCGTAGCCAAGGAAGCCCGGCGATGGCGCCACCACCTACGACTGCCATGACGGCCAGCACCAGCCAAGGGCGGCGCAGCACCGCGGCCAGCACGCGTTGCAAACTGCTTTGCACCAAGTGATCGCCCCACGATCGTTTGGGATCGGCGTCCCACCGCCCGGCCAGCGCCATGCCAGGCACCATGGTTGCCATGGCCGCCAGGGCCAGCAGGGCACCGGCCGTCATCATCAGGCCAAAATCCTTCACCGGACCTACGGAGGCCGCTAGCAGCGAGCTGAAGCCGGCGGCGTCGGTCATGCAGGCCCAAAAAACCGGCACGCACAGCGCGGCTATTGCGGTATGAAAGGCCGACAGCCGCGGCATGCCCAGGTCGCGGTTCTCGCGGAACCGCACGATCACGTGCAGCACTGTAGCAATGCCAACCACGGTGATGATCGCCCATAGCATGGAGCTGACCATGCTCAAGCGGATCTGGCTGGCAACCAGCAGGCCCTGCGTCCAAAGCAGCGTTCCGTACACCAGGGCAAGCGGGATCAATACCCAGCGGAGACTGCGGAAACATAGCGCGATGGTGAGCATCAGCAGCACGCTGGCCACGGCCCCTAGTCGCTTGCCGTCTTCGTCGATCAGGCGAAAGCCCTCGACGATCATCACCGGCTCGCCGACGATCACGCCGGTCGGATCGTGTTGCTGGACCGCCTCGTGGATCGCCAGCACGGCGGCTTCTCGCTCGGAAGACGTTCGCGCCGGATCCAGCAGCACCACTACGGCTGGCACTTGGCGCGCGGTATCGACCAGGAAACCTTCAAACTGGGCCAATAGGGCATCGCGGCCGGGCGTGGCCGGATCGAGAATCGCTTCGCCCAGCGGCGTGGATGCCAGGCTCATCACCGCCGGCTGGCCGCCCATGGTGGCTACACCGTCGATCGCGGCCAAGTGCCGCGTGAGCCGGGCCAGGCGGGCGTAGCCCTCGGGCGTCATCAATTGCGGATCGACATACGCCGCCAGGACCACTTCGTTGCCGCGGAACGTGCGTTTGAGCAGCCGGTAGGGCGGCAGCAGCGGATCGTCCGGCGCGAACATGTTTTCGACCGAGCGGTCGAAGTCCAGCCGCGTGGCAGGCCCCAGGGCCAACACCGTCAACAGCGCGGCCAACGCCAACAGCGGCCACCGCCAGGCAATCAGCACGTTTGCGATCTTCAGGCCCATCCATGTTCCTTCGCGTGGAAGAACAGTTAGCGCCGCCGGAGCACGCCCCGCGCCACCAGTGTAGCAACTGCGGCTAGCCTTGGGGGACGGCGCAAGGTTGGTGCCTTGCGGCAATATTGCGGACTACTTGGCGCTTGGGGCTGCGGGCGTCAGGAGCGATCAGCCCAGCCCGATGCGTGCCAGCACAATTCCCGTATAATGGCCCGCAACTCTGGCCCGGCTCCAGCAATGAAACAGCAATTCGTTTGCACACTCTGGCGGAGAGTAACATGCATTTGGAGTTGAAGCGCATTTGTGTTCCCACCGATTTCAGCGAACCCGCCGAACGGGCGCTCCTCTATGGCGTGACACTCGCGGAAACGCTTTCGGCGCAACTGCACGTGCTGCATGTCCTTCAGGACGTGAGCGAAATCGTGACACATCCCGACTTCACCCGGCATGGTGACTCGGCCCGCAAGTATTTCAACGAACTGGAGCGCCAGGCGGGCGTGCCCGAGGGCGAGGACGAACAAACCATTCACTTCCTCCGCACCTTGCAGGAAGGGGCTGAGAAGCAGTTCGAGGAAGCGCCGCTGGGCGAACGCATGAACGCCCTGAAAACCACCAAGGCCATCCGCTACGGCAATCCGGTGGAGGAAATCATCAAGTACGCCGAGCGGCACGAAATCGATCTGCTGGTCTTGGGTACCCATGGCCGCACCGGGTTGAAACGGTTTTGGGTGGGCAGCGTCGCCGAACGCGTGGTGCGCGGTGCACCCTGCCCGGTGTTGACGGTTCGCGACCGCGAACTGCGCGACCTGCTGCGCTACGATTGAGCCGCCTAGCATGGCCCAAGGCAGAACGCGAAAAGCGATTCCCAACAATGGTGGCCAGCCCAGCCAGCGCGAGCTTGGCGGCTGGGCCCTCGATACGGTGCATCAGGTAGACTGCGTCGAGATGTTGCGCAGTCTGCCCGATGACTCGGTCGACTTGGCCATTGCCGACCCGCCGTACAATCTGGCCAAGGGAGGGCAATGGTCGTGGGACGCTTCGGTGCCGCTACCAGGCTTCGGCGGTGCCTGGCAAAAGGCAATGCCCGAGTGGGACGATCGCCCGCTCGATGAATACTTCGCGTTTACCCTGACCTGGCTCCGAGAGCTGACGCGTGTCGTACGGCCGACCGGCTCGCTGTGGATTCACGGCACCTATCACAACGCCGGCATTCTCAACGTGGCGCTCCAGGTATTGGGCATTGAGATCATCAACGAGGTGATCTGGTACAAGCGGAACAGCTTTCCCAACCTGTCGGGCCGCCGACTGACGGCCAGCCACGAAACCATCCTCTGGGCGCATACCGGCGGCAAACGGCGGCAGTATTTCTTCAACTACGAGGCAGCCCGGGCGATGGAGTGCCCCGAGGACGCCCTCAAAACGCCGGGCAAGCAGCTTCGCACCGTGTGGGACATTCCCAACAACAAGGACCGCGAAGAACTGCGGCATGGCAAGCATCCGACGCAAAAGCCGCTGCGGCTGCTACAGCGGATGCTGGCCATTTCGGCCAAGCCTGGTGATGTGGTGCTGGTGCCATTTGCCGGCTCTGGCTCGGAGTGTGTTGCCGCGCGGAACTTCGGGGCTCACTTTCTGGCGGCCGAAACAATGCCGGAGTACCTCGAAATCTGCCACCGCCGGCTGGCTGGTCAGCAGATGTCGAACGCGCCTAGCGAAGCCAAGACGGTTGCCGCAGTGAACGGCTTGCCGAACGAAACGGAGTTGGCCAAGGGGGAGCCCGCCGCCAAGCAGCGCCGGCGTGCCGTGCCGCCACTTTTCAAATGGACGGGCAGTAAACGCAGCCAGGCGGCTTCCATCATGGAATTGGTGCCACCATATGAACGGTACTTTGAGCCGTTTGTGGGTGGTGGGGCCATGCTGTTTCACGCCGCCACACCAGGCTCGTTGGCCGGCGATCTTTACCGTCCGCTGATCGAACTCTGGCAGATGGTGCAGTCGGAGCCGGATCGGCTGGTGGACGACTATCACCGCCAGTGGACGCTGCTTCAGGCAGAACTGGACCGCTTGGGCGATCGCTGGAAAACCGTGGCCAGTGAGCAAGTTCCCAGCTACTACTACCAGGTTCGCGACCGCTTCAATGCCCGGCCAAATCCGCTGGATTTGAACTTCCTGCTCCGCACCTGCGTGAACGGGATTGTGCGGTTCAACAGCGCTGGGCAGTTCAACAATTCGTTCCATCTTTCGCGGCGAGGGATGCAGCCCCAGCGGTTTGCCAAGAGCGTGGCGGCTTGGGCCCCGCGGCTCAATGGCGTGCGGTTCGTGTGCCAGGATTACGAGGCGACCGTTGCCGATGCCACGCCGGGCGATTTTGTGTACTTCGATCCGCCTTACGCCGGCAGTCAGCAGCGGTACACGCAAAACCTCGATTGTGAGCGGTTCTTTGCCATGCTGGAAGGCTTAAACCGCCGCGGCGTGCGGTGGGCACTCTCCTTCGATGGCCGCCGGGGAACGCAGGAGCTGACCTATGCCGTGCCGCGCGAACTGTATCGCCGGCAGGTGTACCTGACCAGCGGCAATTCGGCCGTGCATAAGGTGCTCAATGGCCCGGTGGAAGCGGTGCAGGAATCGCTCTACATGAACTACGATTGAACGCGCTGCACTGGCTCCGCAGTAATCGGTTTGCCGGGTTGACCTCGCCGGAATAATGCATCATCCGGTGAGGGCGAATCGCAATCGTCTGCGAAGGAGTCATATCATGGCGGAAAGCACGAGCATACTCGTTCTGGGGGCTGGCGAACTGGGTATGGCGGTGCTGCGCAGCCTGGCCGCTCGCGCGAAACGATCCCCCGGCACGACCATCAGCGTGCTGCTTCGTCCGTCGACGATCGCATCGACCGATCCCCGCAAGCAGCAGGAGATCGACGAACTGCGCTGTTTGGGGATCGAACTCGTGCCGGGCGAGCTTGCCAGCGACTCGCCCGCCGAGTTGTCTGCCATTTTCAAGCGGTTTCACACCGTGATCAGTTGCACCGGTTTTGTCACCGGGAGCGGCTTCCAGCGTAAGCTCACGCACGCGGTGCTCGACGCTGGCGTCCGACGCTACATCCCCTGGCAATTCGGCGTGGATTATGACGTCATCGGACGCGGCAGCGCCCAGGACCTGTTCGATGAGCAACTGGACGTGCGCGACCTGTTGCGATCTCAAGAACGGACCGCGTGGATCATCATCTCGACCGGCATGTTTACCAGTTTCTTGTTTGAGCCGTGGTTTGGAGTGGTGGATCTTACGCAAGACACCATTCATGCCTTAGGCAGTTGGGACAACGCCGTTACGGTGACCACGCCTGAGGATATTGGGCATCTGACGGCGGAGATCGTCTTTGCGGAGCCGCCGATCATTAACCAGGTGGTTTACACGGCCGGCGACACGATCACTTACGGACGCCTGGCCGATATTACCGAATCGGTCCTGGGCCGGCCCATGCGGCGCGAAGTGTGGAACGTGCCGGAGCTGAAAGCCGAGCTGGCGAAAGACCCAGACAACGCCATCAAGAAGTATCGCGTCGTCTTCGCGGAGGGACGCGGCGTTGCGTGGGACAAGAGCAAAACGTTCAACGAGCAGCGTGGCATCGAAGTCGTGGATGTAAAGCGCTGGGCACGCGAGCATTTGCGCTAATGTTGCCCGTCACTTCGGTCGTCGGAAGGGTGCTTCGTTATTGGCCAGGGCTGCCGCGTCGCCCAGCCGCGTGAGGATCGAAGGCGACGCTTTCGAGTAGCTTTCGTATCCGCGCGCGGCCTGCTGGCCGATGCCGCCCATCTCTGGTAGTAGCCGGCCGACGATCTCCATGAACTCATGCACCAGGCCGGGGGCCAAACGCTGGAGCTTGTACAGCGGATTGCCGACGATCACTTCGCGGTCGCCATTCTGACAGGCGACGATGATCTGCCGGGCGGCCGACTCGGCACTGCTGGTGATGCCGGGCAGCGAAGCCCCGATACTGAACCACGCGTATTCCTTGCGGTGCTGGCCTTTGAAGGTGGCTCGCGGTGCGCTGCCGGTACGCATCAGCGTGGGGCAAACCGTGGTGACGTAGATGCCGTCGCGGAGCAGTTCGGTCCGCAGCCCATTCGACAGACCGACCAGCGCAAACTTGCTGGCGGTATACGGTAGCATGTGCGGGATGGCCTGTTTGCCGCCGATGGAGGCGACATTCACAATGCGCCCCCAGCCGCGTGTCCGCATCGCCGGCAGCACGGCAAGCGTGGTGTTGAGCGGCCCCCAGCAATTGGTGGCCATGGCGTCTTCAAAGTCGTCCTTGGTCATCGCGTCCAGCGGCCCCACCTGGATGGTGCCGGCCACGTTGAACAGGACTTCGACATGCCCGAACCGCTGAGCCGCCTGTTCGACGAGCTCGGCCACGTCATCGCGATTGCGGATATCGCACCGCACGGCCAGTACCTCGCCGCCGCGAGCACGCAACTCGGCCTCGGCTTCGGCCAGGTCGGCCGCGGTGCGGGCACAAATGGTGACGCGAGCCCCGGCATCGACCAGTTGCCGGGCCAGCACCAGCCCCAGGCCGCGCGAGCCGCCGGTAACCAGAACGCTTCGCCCTCGGAAGTCGAACCAGCGGGCGCTGCGCATGACGCTCCTGGCGGCGACCGCCGTCGCCACGCCCAGGCCCCCGATTACCAGCAGGCGTTTGAACAGATCGTTCACGGCGTAGCACTCCTGTTGCTTCAAGCGGCAAGATTGGGCCGCAGTGGTTCCTGGGCGCAGTGGTTCCTGGGCGCAGGCGCGACCGTGCCGGATCGCAGGGCCGGCCGGCACGTGGCCTAGAGTCTTTGGCCGCAGCAGATGGCGTGCCAGCAAAGGCAAATTGCCGTAGCGGCTGAAGAGGGCCGCGATGAAACAGCTCCAAATGCAAAAAGGCCACCTGCTTTGGAGCAGATGGCCTTCTCAAACCTGAGTGGAGGCGAAGGGAGTCGAACCCTCGACCTCAGCATTGCGAACGCTGCGCTCTCCCAACTGAGCTACGCCCCCAGGCAATACGGCAAGACGCCCCGTGAATGGGGTTAACCTCACCTCTCCCAAAATCTATTCATTGCCGGCTCGTTTGTCAAAGCCACTGCGACAACTCCTTGGGCGGGCAGGGACTTGTGGCCAGCCCGCCTGCCCGGCGGCTGTCGCACCCTTGGGTGGTAGGCATGGTGAATCCCTCGGGAAAACAGGCCATTTCGCGCGGCGGGAATTTTGGCATTTGGCGGCCGGGGCCCTTAGAATCGAGCCCGTCGCGGTTCACTTCGGTGAGGGCGGCAGGTTCCCCCCGTCTCGTCATCCGTCATTTCTGAGGTGCCTGGATGAGCGCGTTTCGACCTGCCCGATGTGAAAAGCTCCGGACCCTGGGTACCCGCGCCGCCACGTTGGCCGGGCGGCGAGCGGCACTGGTCGCCGCGGTGGCGGCCCTGGCCGTGGCAACCTCCCCGCTACAGGCTCAGGACTGGCCGCAGTTTCGGGGCGTGAACTGTGCCGGCATTGCTGCCGGCTCGGCCCCGCTGCCGGCCGAGTTCGACCTGAAGAAGAACCTCGCCTGGTCGGCCAAGTTGGGCGACGGCATCGGCTGCCCGGTGGTGGCAGCCGGGCGGCTGTTTATCTCAGAAATGAGCGGACCCCGGCAGGTGTCGCTGGTCTGCTTCGATGCGGCCACCGGCCAGGAACTTTGGCGGCGGGCGTTCGATACGGGCCAACTGCCCGATATCCACAAGACCAATAGCCACGCGGCCACCACCTGCGCGGCCGACGACCAGCGTGTGTACTTCTACTTCAGCACGCTGGGCATGATCGCCTGCGACGCGGCCACGGGCGAGCAGCTTTGGCGGCGCGAACTGCCGGAGCCGTACTTTGTGTTCAAGTGGGGGCCAGGCATGTCGCCGGTGTTGGTCGGCGATAAGTTAATCTTCTGCCAGGACGATGACTTGAGTCCGGCGATCTACGCCCTGGATAAGGCCACCGGGCGGATCGTCTGGCAGGTGAATCGCGACGACATGGCGGTGAACTATTCGCACCCCGTGCTGTGCGAAACCAAGGATGGCCCGGAGTTGATCGTCGCCGGTACGGGGAAACTGATTGCCTACCATCCGGATACGGGCAAGGAACTGTGGTATGCCCGGGTGCTGCTGCGGAACATCAAAACCACGCCGGTTGTGGTGGACGGCGTAGTCTACATCTCGCTGCAAAGCGGTGGCATTGCCAACCAGTGGCTGGCTTCGGTCGATCGGGCGGAAACCGGCAACAGCGACGGCAAACTCACCAAGGAAGAAATTCAGGCGTTCGTCGGCGAACGCAAAGTGCCTGAGGCCTTCTTCAGGAAGTTCGACCGCGGCGACCTCAACGGCGACGGCGTGCTGGAGGGCGAGGAAATCGACCGAGCCTTCCTCAGCGAGAACAACTTCGGTGGGGCGCGGTGGAACTCGGCCAATCCGGCCGATCAGTTCATCCTGGCCGTGCGGGCTGGCGGGCGCGGCGACGTGACAGAAAGCCACCTGCTTTGGAAGCACCGCAATCGGGCACCCGACCACATTGTGTCGCCGCTGGTGGTCAACGGGCGGATGTTTGTCGTGAAAGGCGGCGGCATCTCAAGCTGCTTTAGCATTGAAACCGGCGAACCGCTTTGGTCGCAGAAACGGATCGACAACACCGGCGATTACTTCGCCTCGCCTGTCTGCGGCGACGGCAAAATCTACGTAGTAGGCGAGAACGGGTACGTGGTCACTCTCAAGGACTCGCCGCAGTTGGAAGTGCTTTCAGTGAGCGATCTGGGCGAGTCGTGCCTGGCCACGCCCGCCATTGCCGGCGGGCGCATCTACTTCCGCACGCGCACGCAACTGCTGTGCTTTGAGCAGAAGTAGCGACGCTGCGAGCGCAACTGTTATGCCGCGGGGCTTGATAGCGTGCGGCGCCAGCGCAGGAATCGGCCGAACACCGATCCGCCCGCCGCCACGGCGGCAATCAGGATCAGGCTGACCAGGGCGGCGACCACATTCGGTGTGGAAAGGCTCGCCCCCGGCGACCAACCCAGCTCCCACAACTGCCGCCAGAGCAGCACCAGCAGCACCGTGCCTGGCCACAGGGCAGTGGTCCAGGGAATGCGCGTGACCGAATGGATGATGGTGGTCAAAAGCGCGGCCGTTAACACGCCCTGCCAGCCGAGGAAAGCTCCCACGGTTGCCCCGGCCAGGATTGCGTTCAGGCGGCGCACTTCCAGGCGGCGGAGCGGAACGTCGGGGGCTTCTGGTTCTTCGCCCGGCTGCTGGTCGCCGTCATCGTGTGAAGGAGCTGCCTCATCATCCGCCGTGGCCGCGAGTGGTTCAGCCGCTGGAACCTCTACGCCAGCTTCCGTGGTCATCTGCGGTACGGCTGCCACTGGCTCATCGGTGGGCAGTTCATCAGCAGACGGTTCGATGGGAGCGTGAGGGCTGCGCCTTCTCGACAAGCCCACCACCAAAGCACCCAGCACGCCGCCCAGGCCCATGCCACTCAAGGCTCCCAGGCCGGCAAAGGTGTGTGATGCCGATGCCGGGGCCACCATGGCTTGCCAGAAGGCGGGATCGAGCGGCGGCAGGGGATGCAGCGACGGCATCAAGATCGGCAAGCCTACGCCAGTCACCAGGGCAAACAGCGCGAACCGGCGGGGCGGTTGCCGGCCGTCCCACACCATCAGTGCCCAAGCGGTGATGAGCAACAGCATTAGCGTGTGGTAGGCGAAGATGGCCATCAGGCCCCAGTCGGGCGTCCACACCACCCAGGTGGCCCCGGCCATCCGGTTGATTGCCCGGGCTGGCAGGCTGGCCCCGCCGGAAATCAGCTCCCGCTGAGCCAAGGCCCAAACCATCCAGCCAACGGCCAGTTCGACCAGCGGATACCGCATCGAGATCGGCAGCCAACAATCGCGGCAGCGGCCCCGCAGGATCACCCAGCCGAACAAGGGAATGTTGTCGGTCAGACGGATTGGGCTTTGGCAGCGAGGGCAGTACGAAGGCCGCCAGATCACTGACTCGCGCCGCGGCAACCGGTACACTACCACGTTGAGAAAACTGCCCAGCGACGCCCCTACCGCCAGAAACCACAGCGAGGTGAGGCTCTCCACCGCCATCGCCTGGTACAGGTCCTTGCCACTGAGTTGCACGTCGGTTGCCCGCCGGGAACCGGTCAATATCGGCCGCAAGGCGGGCAGGATGGCAGCGACCAGCACGGTAAACACCACCAGCGCGAAGATGATGCGAACGCGTCGCGACGACCAGCTCATGGTTCAGCGGTTCAGGCCTATGTTGGGAGGGGGGCAACGGCAAATGACCACTGCGCTAGTCTAGCCCCGGACGGCCAGTTGAGGCAGGGCGTTTTCTGGCCCCTGATTTGGCTTGGCCGAATTGAGCCGGCGTATTGAAGGTGCGCCGGTGGCCATTGCGGCATAGCACGCCTCGAAGTAAGACGGCCCCTTACTGCCCCGGGCGAATGGTCACGTAATACGCCACCAACAGCGCGGCGATAACGTACATCAGCCAGGGCACTTGCCGGGCTTTGCCGGCAAAAATTTTCATGATCGGCCAGGCGATGAAGCCCAGGGCGATCCCGTCAGAAATGGAAAAGAACAGCGGGATGCCCAGGATGATCAGGAATGCCGGCACCACTTCGCTGGGATCGTCCCAGTCGAGGAAACGCACCTGGCTGAACATCATCGCACCCACGAAGACCAGGGCGGGCGCCGTGACCGGCTTGTAGCCGCCCACGGCCAGGATCAACGGGCTGATCACCAACGAGAGCAGGAACAGCACCGCCACGGTGACGGCTGTCCAACCGGTGCGACCACCTTGCTGCACGCCGGCGGCGCTTTCGATAAAGCAGGTTACAGTGCTGGTGCCCAGGAGCGCCCCCAGAACGGTGCCGCTGGAATCGGCGAGCATCGCCTGCTGGAGCCGCGGAATGCGGCCGTCCTTCATCAGCCCGGCTTGCTGCGTGACGGCTACCAGCGTGCCCAGCGTGTCGAACACGTCCATGAAGAAGAACACGGCGATGTAGGGCAGGCATTGCAGGGTGAGCGCGCCGCTGAGATCGAACGCGAAGGCCGCTCGCTCACTCACCTGGGGCAGGCCGAAAACGCCGTTGAACGTGATCTTGTCCAGCATGGTGGCTGAGATCACGGCCGCCAACAGGCCCAGCAGAATGGCTCCCGGCACGTTGCGCAGTACCAGTAGCACGGTCACGCCAAAGCCGATGAAGAACACGGCCGAGTCGGCGGTAAGCAGGTTGCCGGCGTTCAAGGCTACCAGCGTCGGGGCTGCCGTAACCAGCCCTGCGTTCTGCAAACCAATGAATGCGATAAACAGGCCAATGCCTACGGCCACGCCGCTACGCAAGCTTGGGCTGAGCGCTTCGAGCATGGCTGCTCGGACGCCGAAGATACTGAGCAGCAGGAACAATAGCCCGGCGATCAGCACGATGCCCAGCGCCGTTTGCCAGGCGTTCTCGTAGCCGGCCGCGGTCAG
>Ga0182737_1001177_pt1 | contig 27498 bp, 29 predicted proteins | sample eDN5th30CBELigOP_FD_128878 | JGI IMG/M metagenome (GOLD analysis project Ga0182737, IMG submission 128878) | Enriched Organic Plus compost microbial communities from Emeryville, California, USA - eDNA 5th pass 30_C BE-Lig OP (version 2) (version 2) ... | reverse complement strand
GCTTGGAAAATCGATCGTCGCGGCTTCTGTGTTCATGATTGGGATGGCGGGTTCGGCACTCGCCCAGACCCCGAGCCAGATCAGCCAGTTCAATGCCTGGGGCGCCTATAGCTATCAGTCGGGTAACGGCAAGGTCTGCTATGTCCTTTCCGTACCGACCCAGAAGGCCCCGGCCTCTGTCGATCACGGTGACAACTTCTTCCTCGTGAGCCAGAAACCCGGCCAGAACATCTCGTTCGAACCGCAGTTCATGGCCGGTTACGACCTCAACACCAATGCCAAGGTCGTCGTCTCCATCGGCAACCGCAACTTCAACATGTTCGTCAACGGCAAGTCCGGCTGGATGGAAAATGCGGCGGAAGAGCCGCAGCTCATCGCAGCCATGCGCGGCGGTTCGGAAATGAAGGTGCAGGCACAGTCGAAGCGCGGCACCAAGACCAACTATACCTATTCGCTGAAGGGTATTTCGGATGCGCTGAAAGCCATCCAGAAGTGCAAGTAATCCACGCGATTGGAAGTCGTTTAAAGCCGGGTACACAACCCGGCTTTTTTCTTTTGTGCTGCACATACGCATAGCAGACCGGATTTCATGTGGGATGACGAATGCGATATTGTGTGCTAAGAGCGCGCGCAACAGGGTAGCAAAGCCAAGTGCTGGACCCTATTTATCCATGAATTCGGGCCAGATTATCTGGCGAAGCTTATCGACGCGCTTCAGCCGTCGTCTCCAACAGTTGAAAACAGATGTCCATTTCGTTCGACCTTACCATTGATGATACGCGCGACCAGCTTGTCCGCCATGCGCGCGCAAGCCTGGAGGCAAAGCCGTCGCTCATCGGCATGTCGCGCGAGGAAATGGCCGAAGCGCTGATCAAGGCCGGTGTGCCCGAGCGTCAGGTGAAGATGCGCATCAGCCAGCTCTGGCATTGGCTCTATGTGCGTGGCGTTTCCGATTTTGCCGACATGCGCAATATTTCCAAGGATTTGCGCGCTATGCTGGCGCAGCATTTCACCATTGCGCGCCCGGAAGTGGTCGAAGAACAGATTTCGCAGGACGGCACCCGCAAATGGCTGTTCCGTTTTCCGCCGCGGGGTGCCGGCCGTCCGGTCGAAATCGAAAGCGTCTATATTCCCGAAGAAGGCCGCGGAACGCTCTGCGTTTCCTCACAGGTCGGCTGCACGCTCACCTGCTCGTTTTGCCATACCGGCACGCAGAAGCTGGTGCGCAACCTCACATCGGAAGAAATTCTGGCGCAGCTTTTGACCGCCCGCGACCGGCTCGGCGATTTTCCGGACAAGGATACGCCCGACGGCGCCATGGTTCCCGCCGAAGGTCGCAAGATCACCAATATCGTGATGATGGGCATGGGCGAGCCGCTCTATAATTTCGAGGAAGTGAAGAAGGCCCTGCTGATCGCCTCCGACGGCGACGGCCTGTCCCTTTCCAAGCGCCGCATCACGCTTTCGACCTCCGGCGTCGTGCCGGAAATCTATCGCACCGGCGACGAGATCGGCGTCATGCTTGCCATTTCGCTGCACGCCGTGCGCGACGAGTTGCGCGACATTCTGGTGCCGATCAACAAGAAGTATCCGCTGGAACAGCTCATCAAGGCCTGCCGCGAATATCCGGGCTTGTCCAATGCCAAGCGCATCACCTTCGAATATGTGATGCTGAAGGATATCAATGACAGCCTTGAGGATGCCAAGCTTCTGGTGAAGCTGTTGCAGGGCATTCCGGCCAAGATCAATCTGATCCCGTTCAACCCGTGGCCCGGCACCAATTACCAGTGCTCGGAATGGGAGCAGATCGAGAAATTTGCCGATTACGTAAACGCGGCTGGTTACGCATCGCCGATCCGCACCCCGCGCGGTCGCGATATCCTTGCTGCCTGCGGCCAGCTCAAGTCGGAATCGGAGCGCATGCGCAAGAGCGAGCGCCTTGCGCTCGAAGCCATGATGATTGCCGGGCATGGCGAATAACGGGGCGAATAAACCGATGGGTGAGCGCGCTTGAACGATACTTTCGACTACATAACGCGCTTCGTCATCGTGGTATTCGGCTATTGCTGCGGTGTGTTGACGGCAGGCTGGTTTCTGGCCGCCATCCTTTTCCGCACTCTCGGGATCGATTCCTTCATGAGCGATTTCGCCATGATGGCAAGCGACCCGGATGCCGGTTCGTTCTTTGCAGCCACCAGCTTCTGGAGCGCCGTCTTCGTCGGCGGTTTTGCCATTGCAGTCATGGCTGGCGGATTCAGCTTTGTGCCCGCCCTCATCCTTATCATTCTGGCTGAAGCGCGCGGTTACAAATCGTCGCTGTTCTATTGCGTTGCGGGCGCCCTGATCGGGCTTGCCGCCGCAGGCGCATCGCTTCCGTTCAGCGATGGCCGGAGCGTGCCGGAAAGCTCGCTCTGGATTGCAGCCATTGCAGGCGCCGGCGTCGTCGGCAGCTTCGTCTACTGGCTGCTGGCAGGGCGCAATGCCGGACGGCTTTTATCCCGTCCGGCTGAATAAAAAATCCATCTTCTTTTTCGCATTATCCTACGCATCGAAGCGGGATCAGAAATCAGTCCAGTGGACTGATTTCCCCGCGGAGACGCTTCGCACTTTTGCTGGAAATGGCCTTTTCATTCGCATTATCCTACGCAAAACCGCTTCGCACTTTTGCTGGAAATGCTCTATTTTGCCTGTGCGGTGATGATCTTCAGCGCGAAGGCCGAGAATACGCCCGCAAACATCCAGTCCACGATGCGCGTCACGGTCGGGTTCTTTTTCAGGAGCCCGGCGAAACGATCTGCCGCCACCACCATCGGAATGGTGAAGGGCAGCGCCATCGGAATGAACGACAGGCCGAGGAAGAACAATTTGCCCATGGCATGCGGGTCATGCGCGGAGACGAACTGCGGCAGGAAGGTCATGTTGAACAGGATGATCTTCGGGTTCAGAAGGTTGATGCCAAGACCCGTCAACCAGTTCTGGAACAGCGTATGCTTCTTGCCGCCATTCTTTTCCGGCGAGAAGGCCGATCCCTTGCGGATCGCCTGCACGGCCAGCCAGACCAGATAGCCCGCGCCCACCACTTTCAGCGCCGTAAAGGCTGCGGGAGACGCCAGAATGAGCGCCGAAAGGCCGAGCGCCACCATGGTGGTGTGAATGACGATGCCGGTGCTGGCGCCAGCCATGCAGGCAAAGCCTGCGGCCTTGCCTTCGGACAGGGCGCGCCCGACGAAAAGCGTCATGTCGGGACCGGGCGTGATGGAAAGGATCGCGGTTGCGATCGCGAACTGGACAAAAATCGTCCATTCGGGAATGAAGGTCAGGTTTGTCAGAAAAGACATCGAAATGTGCTCCAAGAGATGGCGCACGCTAGAATAATTTCCATGCAAATGGAACAGTGGAATGGAGGCCGAAATGCTGCTGATCGTAGGGACTGTCCGTCTGCCATCGGAAAATCTTGACCGGGCGCGCGAGGCCATGCAGCGCATGATTGTGGCCAGCCGGGCGGAGGATGGCTGCGTGGACTATGGCTATGCCGCAGATATTCTCGAACCGGGTCTCATCCATGTGAAGGAGATGTGGCGCGACCGTGCTTCGCTCGACCGGCATTTCGCGTCCGCCCATATTGCCGAATGGCGTGCGTCCTGGCCTGAACTTGGTATCGGCGACCGCAATCTCGTTGTTTATGAAGTTGGCGAACCACAGATCACGTAATACCAAAACTTGATGAGTTTGACTCATCGAGTTTTGGTTAAGCCCGTGCGGCGACTGAGCATTTTCAGGGCATGATGCGTTAGCATCTCAGCGCCCTGGTATAATACGCATGAGTTTTCGCGATAAGTCGCAGCCCTTCGGCTTGCACGCTGCTTGGCAACTGATAAAAGAACTACGGACAAATTTTGGGCGCCGCTCTGGAGCGCCTGACGAGACGGAAGTTTATTATGAGCAAGTGGAAAGACGTTAAGAAAGTCGTTCTCGCCTATTCGGGCGGCCTCGACACCTCGATCATCCTGAAGTGGCTTCAGACAGAACTCGGCGCGGAAGTTGTGACCTTCACTGCCGATCTCGGTCAGGGCGAAGAACTTGAGCCAGCCCGCAAGAAAGCGGAAATGCTGGGCATCAAGGAAATCTTCATCGAGGACGTGCGTGAAGAATTCGTGCGCGATTTCGTTTTCCCGATGTTCCGCGCCAATGCCGTCTATGAAGGCGTCTATCTGCTCGGCACCTCGATTGCCCGCCCGCTGATCTCCAAGCACCTGATCGAAATCGCCAGGAAGACCGGCGCCGACGCCATCGCGCACGGCGCAACCGGCAAGGGCAACGACCAGGTTCGTTTCGAGCTTTCGGCCTATGCGCTGAACCCGGACATCAAGATCATCGCCCCATGGCGCGACTGGTCGTTCAAGAGCCGCACGCATCTGCTCGAATTCGCCGAACAGCACCAGATCCCGGTTGCGAAAGACAAGAAGGGCGAAGCGCCGTTCTCCGTCGATGCCAACCTGCTGCACTCCTCGTCCGAGGGCAAGGTTCTGGAAGATCCGGCTGTCGAGGCTCCGGAATATATGCATATGCGCACCATTTCGCCGGAAACTGCACCCGACAAGGCAACGATCATCAAGATCGGCTTTGAAAAGGGTGATGCCGTTTCGATCAATGGCGAGCGCCTGTCGCCTGCAACGCTTCTTGCCAAGCTCAATGACTATGGCCGCGACAACGGCATCGGTCGTCTCGACCTCGTGGAAAACCGCTTCGTGGGCATGAAGTCGCGCGGCGTCTACGAAACGCCGGGCGGCACGATCCTGCTGGCGGCCCATCGCGCCATCGAATCGATCACGCTCGACCGCGGTGCAGCGCATCTGAAAGACGAGCTGATGCCGCGCTATGCGGAACTGATCTATTACGGCTTCTGGTTCTCGCCGGAACGCGAAATGCTGCAGGCGGCAATCGATCACAGCCAGCGCCATGTCGAAGGCGAAGTCACGCTCAAGCTCTACAAGGGCAATGTGATGGTGATCGGTCGCGAATCGGACAAGTCGCTCTATTCCGACAAGCTCGTCACCTTCGAAGACGATCAGGGTGCTTACGACCAGAAGGACGCCGCAGGCTTCATCAAGCTCAATGCACTGCGTCTGCGCACGCTTGCTGCGCGTGATCGCAAATAAGCATATCCAATCCAGACAAAAGCCCGCCTTCCCGGCGGGCTTTTTGTTTTTAGAGCGGGACGTGAATTTTGTCTTTCTATCTGGCCTTGCCTGCCTGCATTCTGCTCGGCATTTATCTGCTGGTGCGCTGCATTGCCATCCTGTGGAAAATGATTGCGCCTGATGTCCGCCACCAATTTGCGGGTAACGCCCGGCCACATATCTTTCATTTGCCGAAAGCCTGGCGCTACGCGATCAACATCGTATTTCCGCCATTTACCGTTCTCACAGGAACAGCCTATTTCTCAACGCAATTTTCCATCAAGGCGCGCGCGACCGGCGCCCCGATTGCCTATCATTCCATAAGCCGTTTTCTGTTGAATGTCCGGCGGACGGACATGCGCGGCAATGCTTCTCACGCCTTGGGATATTTCGACTGCACGACACCCGGCGATTACGAAATTACCTGCCTGACCCCTGAAAAGATCAGGGCGAATTTCCGGCTGGAAATAACGCCCCATATTTCGGTCCTGAAACTCGTGCCCGTCATCGCAGGGACTATTCTTGCCGCTGGAATGAGCGTGGGCGGGACGATTGTCTTTGTGCTCTGGATGGCTGGCAAGATCGGATGAGATCAAGCGGCGTGTTTTATACCCCCCAGCATCTTTTCTTCGCCGGGACGCAAGGTCAGCACCCGCACGCCATTCGCGGTGACTGCAACCGTATGCTCGAACTGCGCTGACAGTTTTCCGTCGCGCGTCACCACCGTCCAGCCGTCCTTTTCGGTCTTCACCTTGGCCGTTCCCTGATTGAGCATCGGTTCGATGGTGAACACCATGCCTTCGCGCAAACGCACGCCCGTGCCGGGCTTGCCGAAATGCAAGACCTGCGGTTCCTCGTGCATCTCGCGACCGATACCGTGGCCGCAATATTCCCGCACGATGCTGTAGTCATGCCGCTTGGCGTGACGCTCGATGGCATGACCGATATCGCCCAGCGTCGCGCCGGGTCGCACGGCAGCAATCCCTTTCCACAAGGCCTCATAGGTCACACGGACCAGCCGCGAGGCAAAGGGAGCAACGTCACCGACCATATAGGTCTTGCTGGAATCGGCGATATAGCCGTCCTTTTCCAGCGTGATATCGAAGTTGATGATCTCGCCGTTTTCAATGATCTCGTCATTCGACGGCATGCCGTGGCAGACGACTTCGTTCTTCGAGCTGTTCAGCACATAGGGATAGTCATATTGCCCCTTGCTGGCAGGCCGCGCCTGCAATTCGCGGGTAATGTAATCCTCGACCAGATCGTTGACCTGCATCGTGGTCATGCCCGCCAGCGGCGTGCGGTCGAGAAGTGTAAAAACGGAGGCGAGCAGCGCGCCGGATGCCGCCATTTTCTCCACTTCAGCAGGTGTCTTGGTCATGACGATTGAACCGCCAGAACCGGCAGTTCGACCTGTGCAGCGCGCAACTGCATCTGCACGATCTCGTTGAACGACAGGTCGGGATGGGCCTGCGCCAGCATGCCGATCTTCATCCAGTATTCAGCCTGCGCATTGATCGAACGGCACATGACGTCACTCGCCTTGCGCAGTTCCTCATGCAGTTCGTCAGCGATTTTCACGATACCCATATCATTGTCCAGACCATACGGTTCATATATGTATCATATATAAACCGCATATACCCATCGATCAAGCTCCCCTGATTTTCATTCGCATGTTCAAATCCGCTTGCATTTGATATGGCACCTTACTATAAGGTGCCGTATGGAAATAATCGAGCAAAAGCATCGCGCCCTTCTGGGTGAAATGGAACGCCGGCACAGTTCGTCCACCGACGCGCTGAAAGCCTGCTTTGAAGTTTTGTCACTTGCTGCAGCCATTGACCGGGATTGCGCCAACCGGCTGGCACCGCACAAGCTTTCGGAGGGCAAGTTCGTCCTGCTGTTTCTGCTGCACAATGCGCCTGGCGGCTTCTCGCCGCACGAGCTTTCAGAACGCGCAGGTGTCACGCGCGCCACCATCACCGGCCTGCTGGACGGGCTGGAGCGTGATGGCTTCCTCAAGCGCCACGCGGATAGCGAGGACCGCCGCAAGCTGACTGTCCGGCTGACATCCGAAGGGGTGCTGCTGGCGCAACAGCTTTTCGAACAACATACCGCATGGATTGCAAGCCTGATGAGCGATCTCTCGTCAGGCGAACAGCAGCTTCTCAGCACCTTGCTGCGCCGCATCTGGAGTCACACCGATGCCGGTCGCTCCTTCAAGATCAATGAAACCCTAAGGGATATGACATGACCTATTACCTCGCCGAGCTTTATTCCCCGAAATCAAGCTGGCACGCGCTCGATGCTGAAGGCAGGCAGGCCTTTTTTGAGAAAGTCGGCGCGGGTATGGGCGGTCTTGCGGCGCTCGGTATCGAGGCTTTGGCATTAGGTCCCGTCGACGCGACAAAGCCTTTTGCACCCGACCAGAGTTTCTTCGCCATCTGGCGTTTCCCGGACGAAGCAGCTCTCGACATGCTGATTGCCGGAATCACCGCCACCGGCTGGCATGATTATTTCGACACGATCAATGCGGCAGGTGCTGGCACCGACCTTCCCGGCCATCTGGCGCAACTGGCAGGCGTGCCTTTCAGGGAAGCCGCCTAATCCAAAACCGCTATCGCGATGATAGAGCGTATCCCGAAAAGTGTGAAACGCCTACGCAAGGAAATCAGTCCACTGGACTGATTTCTGATCCCGCTTGACTCTTGCCTCGCTCGATTCAATACTAGAACATATAGAGAACAAAAGATGGAATCTAGACGTGAGCGGCATCGACATCGCGGCGCTGCGGCGCATGGTTACGACCATTGAAGGCAACGATCCGCAAGGTAGTTTTGCAAATCAGGGACAAACGGGCTTCGGGCGCGCGCGCAGTTTCACGCTCGGCCTTGCCGGGGCGGATGCTGCCTTTCCGCATGGCCTTGCAGGTGATGCGCTGCATGAGGTTTTTGCCGAAAACCCCGGCGCGCATATGGCCGCGACCGGCTTTGCGCTCGCCTTTGCCGCCCGCGCGGCAGAGCGTGCGGCAGACCCCCGGCGCCCGATTATCTGGATTGAGGAAGAAAGCGCTGCAAGTGAATATGGCGGGCTTTATCCGCCGGGGCTTCATGCCTTCGGGATCGACCCGTCGCGATTTCTGATCGTGCGCTGCCCTACGGCACAGGATGTCCTGAAGGCGGCAAATGATGCGCTGGAAGCTGGAAGCGGCGGCAAGGCCTCGCATCTTGTTTCCGGCGTCGTCGCCTCGGTGACAGGCCAGCCGAAATGCCTCGACCTGACTGCCTCGCGTCGTCTGCTTCTGGCAACAGAAACCGCGCAACTGCCCGTCATCCTGCTCAGGAGCCACCGGACGGCTGTGCAAAGCGCTGCCGTCAGCCGCTGGCGGGTGGCGCCCGCGCCATCCCGTTCAAGCGGAGCAAATGCACCCGGCAAGCCTGTCTTCTCGACGGTTCTGGAGCGCAATCGCCACGGCACATGCGGGCAATGGATCATGGAATGGAACAATGAAACCCTTGAATTTGATGCAAGAGAACGGGATGGCAGAACGTCTGTTTCTCGCCCTCTGGTTTCCGTTTCTACCGACCGACCGGCTTCGCATCAGCGCTCCGCCTGACGGCAAACCGCGCCTGCCTTTGGTGGTGACCGAGCGCACGGCCAATGCGCTGCGCCTGACAGCGGTGGATGCGGCAGCGGCAAAGCTTGACCTTTTTCCCGGCATGGCGCTGACGGATGCGCGCGCCCGCGTGGAAAGGCTTGAAGTGGCAGCGGCGGCACCGGAACATGATGCGGCATTGCTCAAGCGTCTTGCCCATTGGTGCGAACGCTACACGCCGCTTGTCGCCTTCGATGAGCCGCATGGGCTGATGCTCGACATAACCGGCTGCGCGCATCTTTTTGGCGGGCTCGACGCCATGCGTGCCGATGCAATCCTGCGTCTGGAACGGGCCAGGCTTGGCGTACAGGCGGCGATTGCCGATAACAGTTTTGCCGCGCGGCTTCTGGCACGGGGAACGAAGGGCGGTGTCTTCAGCAGGACAGAGGCCGACCGGCTGCTTCCCCGCCTGCCGCTCTCCGCGCTTGAACTGACGCAAGCTGCCGAAACCGGCCTCAAGCGCGCCGGATTGAAACGTATCGGCGATGTGATGGGGCTTCCGCGCGCAGCCCTCACCGCCCGCTTCGGCACCGATCTTGCCACCAGGCTCGACCGGCTGGCACGGCAGGAGCGCGCTCCGATTTCCCCCATGCGCATCATGCCGCTCAGTGCCGTCAAGCGCCGCCTGTCAGAGCCGGTTACCGCAATGGAACTGGTCGAACGCATCTTGCAGGAACTGGCGCAGGAGCTTTTTGCGCAGCTTGAACCGGAGGGCAAAGGCGCGCTTCTGATTGAAGCCTCCTTCTTCCGTGTCGATGGCGAAGTGCGTCATATCCACATCGAAACCGGCCAGCCTTTGCGCAACGACAAGGTTTTTCTGCGCCTTGCACGTGAAAGGCTCAACGCCTTGACCGACCCGCTCGATGCAGGTTTCGGCTTCGACATGATCCGGCTGGCAGCGCTGCGCAGTGCGGCAATCGCCCAGCGCCAGACGGGGCTCGACCAGCATGAGGAAGATGAAGCGGGGTTCGGCCAGCTTGTCGACCGGCTTTCGGCGCGGCTTGGACAGAACCGCGTTCTCGTTTCCTTTTCGCGCAACACGCATATTCCCGAACGGGCCTTCGGCCTGCGCCCTGCCCTGCACACGAACGGCAAAGGCAAAGCCGATTATGAGAGTGCGGTAGCACTTCCCCCATTGCTTCCCGGCGACCCGCCAGCGCGCCCCATAAAACTGTTTCGCCCGCCACAGTTGATCGAAAGCGTGGCGGAAGTGCCCGACAGTCCGCCTTCGTTCTTCCTGTGGCGACGGGTGCGCCATCATGTACGCCTTGCCGAAGGACCGGAAAGGATCGAACCGGAATGGTGGCTCGCAATCGGTCACACGGTTCCGGAACTGCGCGATTATTACCGGGTGGAAGACGAGAACGGCCAGCGTTTCTGGATTTTCCGCGAAGGCCTTTATGACGGCGCCAATCATCCGCGCTGGTTTTTACACGGACTGTTCGCGTGATGGCTCATTATTTTGAAATGGCTGCTGCCAGCAATTTCTCCTTCCTGTGCGGTGCGTCGCATCCGCAGGAACTGGTAGCGCGTGCACATGAGCTTGGCCTGTCCGGTATCGGCATTGCCGACCGCAACACGCTGGCCGGCGTGGTGCGGGCACATGCGGCATGGAAGGATTTTCGCGACAAGAGCGATTTCCGGCTTTTCATCGGCTGCCGCCTGTCCTTCACCGACGGTACGCCGGATATGGTCGTCTATCCGCGTGATCGCGCTGCCTATGGGCAATTGTGCCGCCTGCTGACGGAGGGCAAGGTACGCGCCGCCATCAAGGGCGAATGCCATCTCGAATGGAGCGACCTGCTGTTTCGCGCCCGGCAGTTTCAGATCGCGGTCTTTCCGCCTGACGAAGACAGACCGGATTTTGCCGCTCGCCTGACGGAGATTGCACAAGCAGCCCCCGGCTCGGTCTGGCTGGCGCTTGCCATGCCGCATCAGGGCCATGACGGGCGCCGGGCCGAACGTATCGCCCGTTTTGCAGCCGAGGCCAATGTACCGCTCCTCGCCACCAATGACGTGCTTTATCATCATCCCGACCGCCGCGCGCTTCAGGACGTGCTGACGGCAACCCGCCACCACACGACTGTTTTCGCAGCCGGGCAGCTTCTCGAAAAGAACGCCGAACGCCACCTGAAACCACCAAAGGAAATGCTGCGGCTGTTTCGCGACTACACTGAGACCGTCGAAGCGACCGCCGATTTCGTCGCGCCCATCACCTTCCAGCTCGATGAGCTGAAATATGATTATCCCGACGAGCCCGTGCCGCCCGGCAAGACGCCGCAACAGCATCTGCATGACCTCACCTGGGAAGGTGCCGCCCGTCATTACGGCGCTAACAGCATCCCGCCGAAGGTGCAGGCGCTGATCCACAAGGAACTGGCGCTGATCGAAAAGCTGCAATATGCGGCCTATTTCCTCACCGTCTATGACATTGTGCGCTATGCCCGCGGAGAAGGCATTCTGTGTCAGGGGCGCGGTTCGGCGGCCAATTCCGTTGTCTGCTTCTGCCTTGGCGTCACCGGTGTGGACCCGACACAGGTTGACCTCCTGTTCGAGCGCTTTCTTTCGGTGGAGCGAAAGGAGCCACCGGATATCGACGTCGATTTCGAGCATGAGCGGCGCGAAGAGGTGATGCAATATGTCTATGATCGCTATTCCAGAGATCGCGCGGCCATTGTCGCAACCGTCATCAGCTATCGGTCCCGCAGTGCGATCCGCGATGTCGGCAAGGCACTGGGGCTGACCGAAGACGTGACGGCAGCGCTCGCCAATACGGTCTGGGGCATATCGGGCGGCGGCATCGACAAGCAACATATCAGACAGGCGGGTCTCGACCCCGACAATCCCATCATCCGACGCGCGGTGGAACTGGCCATCACGCTGATCGGCTTTCCGCGCCACCTGTCGCAGCATGTCGGCGGTTTCGTGCTCACCCGCGACCGTCTGGACGAGACCGTGCCCATCGGCCCGGCAGCGATGGAAGACCGCTCCTTCATCGAATGGGACAAGGACGATATCGATGAGGTGGGGCTGATGAAGGTGGATGTGCTGTCGCTCGGCATGCTCACCTGCATCCGCAAGGCTTTTGACCTCATTCACCAGCACAAGCCGCAGCTTTATGGTGGCGAAAAGCTGACGCTGGCCAATCTGCCCCGCGAAGACAAGCGCGTCTACGACATGCTGTGCAAGGGGGATTCGCTCGGCGTGTTTCAGGTGGAAAGCCGCGCCCAGATGAACATGCTGCCACGCCTGCGCCCGCGTGAGTTCTATGATCTCGTCATCGAGGTCGCCATCGTGCGCCCCGGCCCCATTCAGGGCGACATGGTGCATCCTTATCTTAGGCGGCGAAACGGACAGGAACCCTGCACCTTGCCATTGCCAGCGCCGGAATATGGGCCACCCGACGAGTTACTGCAAATTCTCGGCAAGACCAAAGGCGTGCCGCTGTTTCAGGAACAGGCGATGCGCATTGCCATGGAGGCTGCAAAATTCACACCGGATGAGGCCAACCAGTTGCGCCGCGCCATGGCCACTTTCCGCAAGATGGGCACCATCCATACGATGGAGACAAAGATGATCGAAGGCATGGTCAATCGTGGCTACGACCGGACCTTTGCCGAAAACTGCTTCAACCAGATCAAGGGTTTCGGCGAATATGGCTTTCCCGAAAGCCATGCGGCGAGCTTTGCGCATCTGGTCTATATTTCCGCGTGGATCAAATGCCACCACCCGGAAGTGTTCGCCACCGCGCTTCTCAATTCCCAGCCCATGGGTTTTTACGCACCCGCCCAGATCGTGCGCGATGCCCGCGAACATGGCGTGACGGTGTTGCCCGTCGATGTGAACTTCAGCCAATGGGACAATATTCTGGAGGATACGCTCGATATTCGACCAGCGCTCCGGCTCGGCTTCCGCCAGATCGACGGCTTTTCCAAACGGGACACCGAACTCCTGATTGCCGGCCGGCAGGAGCCTTACCGCACCATCGAGGACATGCATCGGCGGCTCCGGCTCGACCGGCGCGCCTTCACGCTTCTGGCCGATGCCGATGCCTTCGGCTCGCTCGATATCGACCGCCGCGCAGCACTTTGGGCCGTGCGCCGTCTGCCCAATGATGAAACCCTGCCGCTGTTCCGCGCCGCCGCAACCAGCGAACTGGCGGAGGAACCGCGCACAAAGCTTCCTGAAATGGCCGCCTCCGAGCATGTGATTGCCGATTACGAGACGACGCGGCTCTCTCTGAAAGGGCATCCGCTGCAATATCTGCGTGAGGGGCTGGCAGCGGAAGGCGTTTCAACCTGTCGTGCTGTGCAGGAAGGCGCCGACGGACGCCGCATGAAAGTGGCGGGCGTCGTCACCGTCCGCCAGCGCCCCGGCAGCGCCAAGGGCGTGGTGTTTCTCACCATCGAGGATGAAACCGGTATCGCCAATATTGTCGTCTGGTCGAAGATCATGAAGGCGTTTCGCCGCGAAGTGATGGGCGCGCGGCTGATCCATATCGAAGGTCGCCTCCAGCGCAGCCCCGAAGGGGTCGTGCATCTGGTGGCGTCAAAGTTGCAGGATCGTTCAGCAGCACTGATCGAGATGAGCGGACGCGAAGCGCAGCGCCTCGTCGCTCCATCCCAGATGGCGCATCATCCGCGGAATGTTAGAATAATGCCGAACTCCCGCGATTTTCATTAGGATTCAGCTTCTGACGGCCTGCAAATGACGTTTCACTGCGCTTCCGGTGCTCATGTACCTTAAAGTACATTCCGCTCCGGTTCTCGCAAACCACCATTTTCGGCACGTCATAAACTGAATCTGGGACACCGCCCTTTTCGCTAATTCCACGCGCCGACAAAGAACACCGCACAATAATGCAGTGCCGCGCCCACCACGACAAAGCCGTGCCAGATGGCATTCTGAAACCGCAGGCGCTCCCAGACATGGAAAATCACCCCCAGCGAATAGACCATGCCACCGGCAGCAATCAGCCAGAAAACGGCTGGCGGCAGCGATTGCACCATGGTGTCATAGACCATGACGCCGCTCCAGCCGAGCGCCAGATAAAGCAGGATCGACAGCCGGTCGAAACGTCCCGGCATGAACAGTTTCAGCATGATGCCGACAAAAGCCACGCTCCAGACGAAGAGAAGCAGCGGCAGTGCGCGGTCGCCCATATGCATGGCAAAAGGCGTGTAGGTTCCGGCGATCAGAAGATAAATCGCCGAATGGTCGAAACGGCGCAGGAACCATTTGGTCGGCGAAACCGGCCAGATATTGTAGACAGCCGAAATGCCGAGCGCTGCCAGAAGGCTCGCGAGATAGACCCCCGACGAAATCGAGGTCGCCGCAGGCATGTTCGGCAGGAAATAGATCAGCATGGCAATGGCGCCTGCAAGCGCCATCCCGACACCCAGAACATGGATGACGCCATCGGCCCACAATTCGGCCCGGTCATATTTCCATTTGACTGGATGAGGCAGTCTTACATTCATGAAATTTCCCTGTCGTCGGTTCAGGACAGGAAACTGCCATCACTTTGCAGCGTCAAGATGACAGTTAGTTTATTGCCCCGCCGGTGCGTAGGAAGCCTGAATGGGAGCGACGCCGGGGAGCGGTGCTGCCCCGCCTTCCGGCAAGGATGCCGGTTGGATGGAAGCGGCTGCGTCACGAGTCGGTCCGCTGCGCTTCCAGCGTCCGTCGAGGCCGGTTTCCTGCAACAGTCCCTTGCGCTTGGCATCGTAATAATAGCCGCGCGCATAATAGCGGACTGCCTGACTTTCATCACCGCCTGCAACCTTATAGGCGCCGGACAGATAGCGAACCGCATATTTCAGATTGGTTTCTGCATCGAGCAGGCCCTTGGCCGCGCCCGTATATCCCATGCCGCGCGCGGTCGGATGGCTGATCTGCATCAGGCCCCAATAGGGTCCGTTGCGGGCACCCGGATTGAACCGGCTTTCGCGATGCACGACCCGGCGCACAAGGCGTTCCGGTACGTCATAGGCGACGGAATATTTGGTAATCAGCGCATCGAGTTCTTCCGGTGCATGATCCGGTGTCTCAAACGCCATATTGGCGGCAACCGATGCCGGCGAAGCGGCAGCCTGGGCACCCGCATAGGCCATCATCGGTACGGACTGGCCACGAATGCCGGGAATGGGAACAACGGCAGGCAGGACCGGATCGGAAGGATCGGTCACGGCTGCGACGGTCTGCGTTCCGGCAGCAGCGCCTGCATCGGCGGTCGCCGTGCCTGCAGCATTGGCCGCGGCGCCGGCCGCACTGCCTGCTGCGGAAGCAGTCTGGCTGGATGCATCGGTCTGCGTGATCAGCGCCGTTTTCACGGGCTTGCCGTCATTGGTTGTATTGCAGGCGCTGAGCGCCACGGCACAACCAAGAAGCATGAGGCCCTTGCGGACCAGATCAGCGGATGAAGAAGAGGAAAGCGCGTAACGCATGACCGGACCCGTTCTCAGGAATCGAAATCTTTTTCGATGCGTTTTTCAAGCTCGACCAGATCTTCAGGCAGAGGCAAACCACTGGCCCGCAGCGCATTGAGCTTCTCGCGAACCGTTTCACGGATTTCATGAGCGTCTTGCGGCTGATTCACCATTTGCTCGAAAAGCAGCGCAATTTCCGCCTTGATGTCCTCGAATGCCATCCAGATCCTCTTGGCTTTACGGGCATCGGAAAGCGCCCGTTTCAGTCAATATTCTTTCGGTCGATGAGGATCATGTACCATGCAAAAGACGGCAAACGGAAGCGCTAAACGTTAGGGCTTGGCCAAAATGAATATTTCAAATGGTAACAAAAAGATTAACGCACTCACAGAATGTGTGGCAGCATCATATCTACCGCATTGAAATCCAAAGCGAAAATCCCAAGATCATCGAAGTCCAGACCGCCATTTGGATCGAAGAGATAAATGCTCATCCAGACGAGCGCAATCGCGAGCAGAATTGCCAGAATCATCAGAATCAAAAGGCGTCGCCCGAGCGCGGTCTTGCGACCCGCTCCTTCCGGCGGCTGTTTGGCCATAGTCAATTGCTGCCTTGTTCAATCGTCATTGGTCGCGTTCAGTTCATCCGGCGGTGTGCCGTGTTCGGGCTCCGCCGACAGATAGCCCTCGCGCACCAGCCATTTGCGCAGGATCAGCGTCGTCGCCTCGGTCTGGTTGAGACCGGGATGCTTTTCGGCGATGAAGCGCTCCAGGGCGTCGTGCACGTCATCGGGAAGATAGATGCTCATTCATGCTCCTCCACGTGAAGAGAATCAGACCACGGTAACGGTGAGGGTTGCCACGCCGTCGACCTTGCCTTCCAGACGATCGCCGCGCTTCACCGGTCCAACGCCCGCAGGCGTACCTGTAAAGATAAGATCGCCGGGCTGCAGCTCAAAGAGCGAAGACAGGTAGGAAATGGTTTCCGCCACCTTCCAGATCATCTGGTTGAGGTCGCCCGACTGGCGGGTTGCGCCATTGATGGCGAGCGAAATCGCAGCCTTTTCCGGGTGACCGATTTCCGACACCGGCACGATGGCCGAACAGGGCGCAGAGTGCTCGAAGGCCTTGGCGACTTCCCACGGACGACCGGCTTTCTTGGCCACGGCCTGCAGGTCGCGGCGCGTCATGTCGATGCCGACGGCGTAGCCATAAACATGGTCCAGCGCCTTTTCGACAGCAATGTCGGTGCCGCCGGCCTTCAGCGCCACCACAAGTTCGATCTCGTGATGTACGTCTTCGGTCTTCGGCGGATAAGGGAAATCACCGCCTTCGATCACGAGGCTGTCCGGATTCTTCTGGAAGAAGAAAGGCGGATTGCGGGTCGGATCGCCGCCCATTTCGATGGCGTGATCGGCGTAGTTCTGGCCGACGCAATAGATGCGATGCACGGGAAAGCGCGCGTCCGTTCCCTTCACAGGCAAAAAAGGCTGCGGGGGCGGCGCAAAAACATAAGTCGTCATGGGGAACTATTCCGGTCGGAAACTGATGAAGCGATTTTCCCATCATGCAGACGCAAGCGCATCGCCGCAAGTCTTGAAAGGCGCAATTCCCTGTTATCGCCCGTCCGAGACCACGACAAAATCCGCCTTGCGCGACTGCGCCACCACGAGTTTGGCATTGGGAATGTCGTTGGAAAGGGCGCGGTTTCGGGCGGTTTCGGCATCGAAGCCGAAGCCGAGCCAGCGTTCGATCAGGCGACGCTCCAGCTCTGCAAAGGGCACATCCAGATAGATCGTCATGTCGAAAAAGGGCGCGAGCTGCGCCCATGGCTGCCGATCGAGCAGCAGATAATTGCCTTCGACGAGAAGCACGCGATGCTCGGGGCCAACCACGGATGCGGCAGCGCGCGAAAGCTCCAGAGAGCGGTCAAAGACCGGAATGAAGATTTCGCCCTCTGCCTGTTTCAGACGCTGCAGCAACACTGCAAACCCGGCGCAGTCGAAAGTGGGCGGCGAACCCTTGCGGCTCAGCAATCCGCGCTGATCGAGAATCCCGTCATCAAGATGAAATCCGTCCATGGGCACGACGATGGACGGCGTTTCGCCGCCCTTGTTGATGGCGTGGAGCAGATAATCGGAAATGGTGGATTTCCCGGCTCCCGGCGGGCCAGCAATGGCCACGATCAGGCGCCCGTCGGTTTCCGCCAGCCGCGCAAGAATTTCCGAAGGCAGGGCTTCGCGCTCAATAGGCGTCATGTCCGGTTTCCGTGATTCGTCCTGCAACCTTATCAGAAGCTCAATACCAGGGCGCTGAGATGCTAACGCATCACGCCCTGAAATTGCTCAGTCGCCGCACGGGCTTAACCAAATTCGATGAGTCAAACTCATCGAGTTTTGGTTAAGCCGCTTCCTTCGGCCTCATCGCGCCGGTCATCAGCGCCACGGCATCCGACATGGAATATTCCTTCGGGTCGATGACCGTCAGGCGGCGTCCGAGCCGGTGGATGTGGATGCGGTCGGCAACCTCAAACACATGCGGCATGTTGTGCGAGATGAGCACGATGGGCATGCCGCGTCGCTTCACATCCTGAATGAGTTCAAGCACGCGGCGCGATTCCTTGACGCCCAGCGCCGCGGTCGGCTCGTCCATGATGACCACCTTGGAGCCGAAGGCGGCGGCACGCGCCACCGCAACGCCCTGACGCTGGCCGCCCGAAAGGGTTTCCACCGCCTGGCCGATGTTCTGGATCGTCATCAGGCCCAGTTCGGACAGTTTTTCGCGCGCGATCTTTTCCATCGCACCGCGATCCAGCATGCGGAACAGCGAGCCAAGCGGCCCCTTGCGGCGGATTTCACGACCCAGAAACAGATTGTCGGCGATGGAAAGCGCAGGCGACAAAGCAAGGTTCTGATAGACCGTCTCGATGCCCGCCTGCCGTGCTTCCATCGGCGAATGAAAGCTGACCGGCTTGCCGTCGAGCAGGATTTCCCCCTCATCCGGCTTGATCGCGCCGGACAGCGCCTTGATGAGTGAGGACTTGCCTGCGCCATTGTCGCCGATGACCGCGAGGATTTCGCCCGGATAAAGATCGAAATCGGCATGGTCGAGAGCCGTGACGCGACCATAGCGCTTGACCAGCCCCTTGGCGGAAAGAACAGGCGTGGTGTTCGTTTTCATGCGGCAGCCTTTCTGATCCACTGGTCGATGGCCACGGCGGCAATGATGAGAACGCCGATCAGGAGATAGGTCCATTGCGGATCGGTGCCCCACAGGCGCAGCCCCAGCGAAAACACGCCCACGATCAGCGCGCCGAACATGGTGCCGAGAATGGAACCGCGCCCGCCGAAGAGCGAAATGCCGCCGATCACCACGGCGGTGATGGATTCGATATTGGCGAACTGGCCCGCTGTGGGTGAAACGGAACCGAGACGACCGATCATCGCCCAGCCTGCAAGGGCGCAGATGATACCGGCCAGCACATAGACCGACATGAGGATCGGCTTGACCGAGACACCGGAAAGCTGTGCCGCTTCGGGATCGTCGCCAATGGCATAGACGTGCCGTCCCCAGGCGGTGTGGTTCAGCACATACCAGAACAGCAGGACCAGAAGCACCATGGCAATGACGCCATAGGTGAAGACCGCGCCGCCAATGCGAATGCTCTCGCCAAAGAATTGCAGGATCGGCGCTTCCGCCGTGATTTCCTGCGCGCGGATCGTCTCATTGGCGGAATAGAGGAAGTTGGTGGCGAGGATAACCTGCCACATGCCGAGCGTCACGATGAAGGGCGGCAGGCGGACATAGGCCACCAGAAAGCCGTTGATGAAGCCGCATAGCGCGCCGGTGGCAAAGCCGCACAGAACGGAAAGTTCGGCGGGAAGCCCATAGCGGAAAGTGAACTGGCCCATCACCACCGAAGACAGGACCATGATGGCGCCGACAGAAAGATCGATACCTGCCGTCAGGATCACAAGCGTCTGCGCCACGGCGATAATACCGGTGATGGCGACCTGTTGCAGAATGAGCGTCAGCGCAAAGGCGGAGAAGAACTTGCCGCCAAGCGTGATGCCGAATACCAGCAGCGACAGGACGAGCACGATCAGCGGCACGGCAGCGGGATTGTGATGCAGGAAATTCCGCATCCGGTAAAGCACCGACTGGTCGCCCGCATCGAAGGAGGCGACATCAGCCGCACTCTGCGCCAGCGTCTTTTCATAGTCCTGCATGGACGGTTTTTGTGCAGCGGAAGCCGCCTGTGGCTCACTCATGTCTGTCTCCTGCCTTCACCTGCAGAAAGATCCGGCAGACCTTCCGATCTGCCGAACCTGAGTTTCAGAAAGGGCTCAGCCCCAGCACTTGTCGAGTGCGGTCTTGGTGTCGATGGACGGAACGCCTTCAACCGGCTTGTCGGTGACAAGCGACACGCCCGTATCGACGAAGTCCTTGCCTTCGGTCGGCTTCGGCTTTTCACCTGTGTCGGCGAACTTCTTGATCGCCTCGATGCCGAGTGCCGCCATCTGCAGCGGATATTGCTGCGAGGTCGCGCCGATCACACCGGCCTCGACATTCTTCACGCCGGGGCAGCCGCCGTCGATGGAAACGATCAGCACGTCCTTTTCGCGACCGACGGCCTTCAGCGCCTCATAGGCACCGGCAGCGGCAGGTTCGTTGATCGTGTGGACGACGTTGATGTTCGGGTCCTTCTGGAGAAGGTTTTCCATCGCGCGGCGTCCGCCTTCTTCATTGCCGTCGGTCAGGTCGCGACCGGCAATGCGCGGATCATCCTCGTCACCGAGCTTGGTCTTGTCCTTCGGATCGATGCCGAAGCCGGTGGCAAAACCCTGATCGCGCAGAACATCGACGCTCGGCTGCGATGCGGTGAGGTTGAGGAAGGCCACATGCGCGTCCTTGGCCTTGTCGCCGAGCGTCGCCGCCGCCCATTTGCCGACCAGCTCACCGGCAAGGAAATTGTCGGTGGCAAAGGTTGCGTCAGCCGCATCGGCAGGCTCAAGCGGCGTATCGAGCGCGATGATGAGCGCGCCTGCGTCGCGCGCTTTCTGGAGCGACGGCACGATGCCCTTGGTGTCGGAAGCGGTGATGAGAATGCCCTTCGCGCCATCGGCGATGCAGGTTTCGATAGCGGCTACCTGGCTTTCGGAATCGCCGTCGATCTTGCCTGCATAGGTCTTGAGATTGACCCCAAGCTCCTTGGCCTTGGCGATGGCGCCTTCCTTCATCTTGACGAAGAACGGGTTGGTATCGGTTTTTGTGATGAGGCACGCGCCGACATCGGCGGCATTGGCCGAACTCAATGGAATGGCGGCAGCGCCAAGCGCGAAGGCAGCAAAGGCTGCCGACAGAACTGTCTTCTTCATGGACTCCTCCCAGATTGAAACCGGTCCTCTTCCCCCGGCAGAAGAGAAGCAAAACACGGCTTCAAAACAGAGTCAATTAATAAATCCACTTGATTTATTAATATGCTGTGTCACTCTGGAACACGGAGGAGAGAGGGCTGGCAGGGACGCGCGACAGGCTTGCCGTTTGATCATGCACCCTATCTTAAGCGATTGTTTTTATTTCATATCCCTTGCAATGAGGGCTTTTTCTCCTTCGGTGATTGGTTTAGAGCATTTCGAGCAAAAGTGTGAAACGGCTTTGCGTCCGAAAATGCGTGAAAACAAATGGTTAGAGCGGTCTTTGTGCATCCGGACGGACACACGGCGCTCTAGGAACTCCGGCATTCCATGGCAGCACTGCAAGACTGCATTTCATGGGCGCGGGATCTGGGAGAGGCTATGGTCAGGCATAAAGTTGAAGGCGAACCAGACAGCGGGTCTGCCGATATGCTTTCCGACACGCTGTCAGGCACTCTTTCCGGCACACTTTCTGGCACTCCGGGGCCTGCCATGCTGCAATTTGCCGGGCCGGGCGCGAGCGTCAATCGCGGTTCAAACCAGATCGGCGTGCGTGCCTATAATGAGCGGCTGGTTCTGGCGCTTGTGCGCCGGCATGGTGCGCTCGCCCGCGCCGACATTGCCCGCCTGACCGGGCTTTCGGCGCAGACGGTTTCCGTCATCATTCGTGCGCTGGAAAAAGACGGCCTCATTACGCAGGGCGAACGGGTGCGCGGTCGTGTCGGCCAGCCTTCCATGCCGATGCGCCTTGCCGCCGACGGGGTTTTCTCCTTCGGTCTCAAGATCGGGCGGCGCAGTGCGGAAATCATCCTGATGGATTTTCTGGGAGCGATCCGCGAACGGCGGCACATTACCTATCGCTGGCCTGTGCCGGGTGAAATCCGTCGCTTCGCCGTCGAGAGCGTCGCCGCTTTCACGGCAGCGCTCGAACCGGCCAAGCGCGACCGCATTGCGGGGCTCGGCATCGCATTACCCTTCGAATTGTGGAACTGGGTCGAGGAAGTGGGTGCACCTGCCGAAGATCTCGATGCATGGCTTGGCGCCGATCTGGTCAGCGATTTCGCCAAGGCGTTTTCGTTTCCGGTCTTCGTGCAAAATGACGGAACGGCAGCTTGCGGCGCGGAACTGACCTTCGGTCGCGGGCCTGAATTCACCGACTTCGTCTATTTCTTCATCGGCTCGTTCATCGGCGGCGGTGTGGTGCTGAACAACACGCTCTATCCGGGCCGCACCGGCAATGCGGGCGCGCTCGGCTCCATGCCGATGCGGATGCGCGGCACGTGGGAGCGCGGCGAAACCTTGCAGCTCATCGATACGGCCTCGCTGTTCGTCCTCGAACGCATGTTGCAGGAGCGGCATCTGCCTTCCGACGATCTGTGGCTTTCACCGGAAAACTGGCGCAACTTTGGTACGCCGCTCGACGAATGGGTAGCGCTTGCCGCACGCGGGCTGGCCCATGCAACGGTAGCTGCCGCCTCCGTAATCGACTTTCCCGCCGCCGTCATCGATGGCTGGTTGCCGGGCAATGTGCGTCACCGCATCGTGGAAGCGACCCGCGTGGAGCTTTCATGCCTCGACTTGCAGGGCCTGCGCGCGCCGAAGATCATCGAGGGCAAGGTTGGTGTCCATGCCAAGGCGATGGGCGCGGCAAGCCTGCCGCTTTCCAACCGCTACCTGTTCGACCAGAGCGTCCTGTTCAAGGATGCAGGCTAGAACCCTTGATGGCCTTGTCGATATCCTTCTTGGGGCCATAAAGCGCAAGGCCGACCAGATCGGGCGCGTCGGCATTATCCGCCTTGAATACAGCGCGGTTGGCAACGTCATGCCCGGTCTCAAACATGGCGCGCACATAGGGCGCACGGATGAGATCGCGCTGGATCGATTGTTGCCATGCCCGTTGCAGGACATCCGGTGTTGCCGAGAAAATCAGCATCGGCTGGCCGAGCAGACGCGTATGCCTGCGGCCTGCCGCATCCTCATAAGGCTCGCCCATGGCGTGCGGCACAGCGCCGGATATGCCGGTCGCGATAAAGGCGGTCACGTTCAGCTTCTGCCAGACAGGCAGATCATGCAGGACAAGAATGGCTACTTTTGTATCGAAAATCATGAGCTTTTCCTCTTTTCGAGGACAGGCCTAACGGCTTTTCACCGCAATTTCTGGAACGTTTGTGCGTCCCTTGCGATAAGCGGCGGGCGTCATGCCATAGGCGCGGCGGAACCAGCGCCCCATATGGCTCTGGTCGGCGAAACCGCTGAGCGCAGCAGCTTCCGCTGGCGCTACTTTTTCACGCAAAAGACGCCGCGCTTCGGCAAGGCGCAACTGCACCAGACAGGCATGTGGCGAGGTGCCGTATTCACGCCGGAACCCGCGTGAAAGCTGGAAACGGTCGGCAGCCCCAACCGCTTCCGCCAGTTCATCGAGGCCGAACTCCTCATCGAAGCGCGCCCGCAGATAGTCCATCGCGCGGGCTGCGACCGGATGCGGAGCCCCCCCTTTTTCTGTCACGTCCTGCCCAAGATGCCGGGCAAGGTGGTTCGTCACCTGATCACGGCAATCTTCGATCATCAGTTGCGGCGCTTGCAGAAAAATAGCTTCACAGGCGCGGGCGACCGCATGAAACAACTGTCCGTCATCGGCCAGCGTTTCGCGAAAGCCGATATGCGCATCATTGCCGCCCATTGCGCTTCTGACCAGCGATTGCGGCATATAAAGCATGTTATAGGCAAAACCGTCCGCCGCGACCGCCTGCCCGTCATGGCGTTCGCCAGGCTCGATGAGAATCACCCGCCCCGGTGTGCTCTGCCGCCGCCTGCCCCGGCAGAAAAAATCCTGCACGCCCGCATGGGTCACGCCGACGAGCCATTCGTCATGAAAATGCATGTCATAGGCATGGCTGTGAAAACGGGCCGCCACGGCTTCCAGGCCGGTGGTATCGTCGCGTTTCAGCCGCATCACATCGCGCGGGCCATTGATGGGGCGAGTATTGTCGGTCATGGCAGAATTTGTAGCATGGCCAGAGACAACCACACAGTTTGTTATTTTCAATCAATAAGTTTGATCTATGTTGTCTTGCAATGACCGCAAATGCCAACACATTGACTGCTTAATTCATTTAATCGAACGGGAAAGATATGACCGTCAAGACAATCGCCACCACGCCGTACCAGGACCAGCAGCCGGGCACTTCAGGCCTGCGCAAGAAGGTTCCGGTTTTCCAGCAGCCCAATTACGCTGAAAACTTCATCCAGTCGGTTTTCGATGTGCTGGAAGGTTTTGCCGGCAAGACGCTCGTGGTCGGCGGCGACGGACGCTATTATAACCGCGAAGTGATCCAGAAGCTCATCAAGATCGCCGCCGCCAATGGCTTCGGGCGCATCATGGTAGGTCAGGGCGGCATTCTTTCTACGCCTGCCGCCTCCAACATGATCCGCAAATACAAGGCTTTCGGCGGCATGATACTTTCGGCAAGCCACAATCCCGGCGGGCCTACGGAAGATTTCGGCATCAAGTACAATATCGGCAACGGCGGACCGGCACCGGAAAAGATCACCGAGGCGATCTTCGCCCGCTCCAAGGTGATCGACCAGTACAAAATTGCCGATGTCGCAGATGTCGATATCGACAAGATCGGCACGAGCCGGATCGGCGATACCGAAGTCGTCATCTTCGATCCCGTTACCGATTATGCCGAACTGATGGAAAGCCTGTTCGACTTCGACGCCATCCGCGCGATGATCAAGGGCGGCTTCGGTCTCAAATTCGATGCCATGCATGCGGTGACCGGGCCTTATGCCAAGGAAATCTTCGAGCGCCGTCTCGGCGCACCAGAAGGCAGCGTCGTCAATTTCGTGCCTCTGCCGGACTTCGGCGGCCATCATCCGGACCCGAATCTCGTCTACGCAAAAGATCTCTATGATCTGCTGATGTCCGACCATGCGCCGGATTTCGGTGCGGCTTCCGATGGCGACGGTGATCGCAATCTCATCATCGGGCGCGGCATCTTCGTCACGCCGTCCGATTCGCTCGCCATGCTGGCCGCCAATGCGCATCTGGCACCGGGCTACAAGGACGGCATCAAGGGCATCGCCCGTTCCATGCCGACCAGCGCCGCCGCCGACCGCGTGGCTGACAAGCTCGGCATCGGCATGTTTGAAACACCGACGGGCTGGAAGTTCTTCGGCAATCTGCTCGACAACGGCAAGGTCACGATCTGCGGCGAGGAAAGCTCCGGCACCGGGTCCGACCATGTGCGCGAGAAGGACGGCCTGTGGGCAGTGCTGCTCTGGCTCAATATTCTGGCGGTGCGCAAGCAGAGCGTGAAGGATATCGTCGAAGAACATTGGGCACGTTTCGGGCGCAACTATTATACCCGCCACGATTATGAAGCAGTCGATTCGGATATCGCCAAGACGCTTGTGTCCGATCTGCGCAGCAAGCTTGCAAGCCTGCCCGGCACGACCGTCAATGGTCTCACAATCGAGAAGGCCGACGACTTCGCCTATCACGATCCGGTCGACGGCTCGATCAGCGAACATCAGGGCATCCGCATCTATTTCCCGGATGGCGGTCGTGTGGTGCTGCGCCTGTCCGGTACAGGCACATCCGGCGCAACGATCCGCATCTATATCGAGCGCTATGAGGCTGATATAGCCCGGCACAATCTCGACACGCAGGAAACACTGGCCCCATTCATCGACGCGGCAGAACAGATCACGCAAGTGAAGAAGCGCAGCGGGCGGGCGGAGCCGTCGGTGGTTACTTGATTAGGGCAGTAGGGCAGTAGGGCAGTAGGGCAGTAGGGCAGTAGGGCAGTGAAGGATATGGTCGGCGCGGTCATCCGCAATCAAAACATATTCCCCTATTCCCTTACTCCCCTATTCCCTTAACATAATGCCTTACTGCCCTACTGCCTTAACCCCATACCCCCTAATCAAAGACAATCGCCGGCGCTGGCCTGCCGGCCCCCTTGCCGCCCTTCATGTTGTCCCAGACCTTGCGGGCGATCTCGCGATAGATTTTCGCGTGTTCGCTGTCCGGTTCCTTGACAGTAATCGGCGTGCCCGCATCCGAATAGGCGCGCACATCCATATGCAGCGGTACTTCGCCCAGGAACGGCACGTCGAGACGTTCCGCTTCCCTGCGCGCGCCGCCGTTGCCGAAAATATCGTAGCGCGCGCCAGTATCGGGCGCGATGAAGTAGCTCATGTTTTCGACAATGCCCAGAAGCGGGACATCCACCTTGCGGAACATGTTCAAGCCCTTGCGCGCGTCGATCAGCGCCAGGTCCTGTGGTGTCGAAACGACCACGGCACCTGCCAGCGGCACCTGCTGGGCCATGGTGAGCTGTGCGTCGCCGGTGCCGGGCGGCATGTCAACCACCAGAACGTCGAGCTCGCCCCAGGCCACTTCGCGCAGCATCTGCGTCAGCGCCGACATGACCATCGGCCCGCGCCAGATCATCGGGGTTTCCTCATCGACCATGAAGCCCATGGACATGACCTTGATGCCGTAATTTTCCATCGGCTTCAGGATGCGGCCCTCGACCGTTTCCGGACGACCGGAAAGGCCGAGCAGGCGCGGCATGGATGGTCCGTAAATATCAGCATCGAGAATACCGACTTTCAGCCCGTTGGCGGCAAGACCCAGCGCCAGATTGACCGCGGTGGTGGACTTGCCGACGCCGCCTTTGCCCGATGCGACGGCAATGATCGCGCCAACGCCCGGTATGCCGGGCTTCGTCGCCGCGCGCTGCGGCGGCGCGGGATGGCGGTGCTGCGCCGGAGCGGCTGCAGGTCTAGCTTGGGGTTTTGGCGGTGGCGGCGCATCGTCGCTGGTGCGTCCGCCCTTCTTTTCGGCGGTGAGCGTGACCAGCGCGCCGGTGACGCCCGGAATTTCCTTCACGGCCTTTTCAGCGGCAAGCCGCATAGGCTCCAGCGCATCGGCGCGCGCAGCCGGAACCGTGATGGAGAAGAAGACCTTGCCGTCGGCAATAAAGATATCCGACACCAGTCCGAGCGACACAACATCGCTTTCGAAATCCGGTCCCGTCACGGCCTTCAGCCGCTCCTGAACCTGTTCGCGTGTTACGCTTGCCATTTCACAGCACCAAGAGGGTAAGGAAGCGGCGAAACAAGGAAATCCATATTGAGCAAAACATGCTGCCCAACGGCCTTATCGCTCTCTCGCCTTACCGCTCTACTCCTTCATTGTTGCCTCATATCCAATCCTGACATAATCAGCTTTCCAACCAAACGCCAATAGCGCCCAGCTATTTATTCAAGACATTGGAGCAAGCCATGGCCAAAGCCATTCATTCGATGATCCGCGTTCTTGACGAGGAAAAATCCGTTTCCTTCTACAATCGGGCTTTCGGCCTCGATATTGCCGAGCGCATCGATTTTGAAACCTTCACGCTGATCTATCTGCGCAATGCGGAAGCCGATTTCGAAGTCGAGCTGACCGTCAACAAAGGCCGCACGGAGCCTTACAATCTGGGCGATGGCTATGGCCACCTCGCCGTGGCGGTCGATGACGTCGATGCCGAACATGCCCGCTTCACCGAACTTGGCTTCAAGGTCGGAAAGCTGGTCGATTTCAAGAATAACGGCGTGCAGCTTGCCCGCTTCTTCTTCGTGGAAGACCCGGACGGCTACAAGATCGAGGTTTTGCAGCGTGGTGGACGGTATGTGTAGGGGAGTAAGGGAGTAAGGGAGTAAGGGAGTAAGGGAGTAAGGGAAGACGAGCACCCATTTTCAATCAAGGCAAATATTTTACTTGCCTTGTCCACCACCTGTCCGCACCCTATTCCCCTATTC
>Ga0182737_1001174_pt1 | contig 27613 bp, 22 predicted proteins | sample eDN5th30CBELigOP_FD_128878 | JGI IMG/M metagenome (GOLD analysis project Ga0182737, IMG submission 128878) | Enriched Organic Plus compost microbial communities from Emeryville, California, USA - eDNA 5th pass 30_C BE-Lig OP (version 2) (version 2) ... | reverse complement strand
GGAACAAGGACCTATGACTATCAATCTGCAAAAGCCGGATATCACCGAGCTGAAGCCCCGCATCACCGTATTCGGTGTCGGCGGCGGCGGCGGCAATGCGGTCAACAACATGATCAATGCCGGTCTGCGCGGCGTGGATTTTGTCGTGGCCAACACCGACGCTCAGGCTTTGACGATGTCGAAGTCCGAACGCATGATCCAGCTTGGCGCTGCTGTCACAGAAGGCCTTGGTGCTGGTTCCCAGCCAGAGGTTGGCCGCGCGGCTGCTGAAGAATGCATCGACGAAATCGTCGATCACCTGAACGGCACGCATATGTGCTTCGTGACTGCCGGCATGGGCGGCGGTACCGGTACGGGTGCAGCTCCGGTCGTGGCGCGCGCTGCTCGCGAACGCGGCATCCTCACCGTTGGCGTCGTGACCAAGCCTTTCCATTTCGAAGGCGCCCGCCGCATGAAGACTGCCGATCTCGGCATCGAAGAACTGCAGAAGAATGTCGATACGCTTATCGTCATTCCGAACCAGAACCTCTTCCGCATCGCCAACGACAAGACCACCTTCGCCGATGCTTTCGCAATGGCTGACCAGGTGCTTTATTCGGGCGTTGCCTGCATCACCGACCTGATGGTCAAGGAAGGCCTCATCAATCTCGACTTCGCCGACGTTCGTTCGGTGATGCGCGAAATGGGCAAGGCCATGATGGGTACGGGCGAAGCTTCCGGTGAAGGCCGTGCAATGGCCGCTGCCGAAGCTGCAATCGCCAACCCGCTGCTCGACGAAACCTCGATGCGCGGCGCGAAGGGCCTCCTGATCTCGATCACCGGTGGTCGCGACATGACCCTGTTCGAAGTCGACGAAGCTGCGACGCGTATTCGCGAAGAAGTCGATCCGGATGCGAACATCATCCTTGGCGCAACCTTCGACGAAGGCCTCGAAGGCGTCATCCGCGTTTCTGTCGTCGCTACCGGTATCGATAAGCAGTTAGGAGACGCGGCGCCTGCGCCGCTGGAATTTCGCCAGCCGGTAAAGCAGACTGCACAGGCAAAGCCGATGGCTCCGCATGGCGCACTTCGTCCTCCGGTCGTTGAACAGCCGCGTCAGGTCGATCCGATTGCTCAGGCAATCCAGTCTGCCGAAGCTGAAATCCCGGCCGCACCGGCAGCTCCTGCCGCTTCTGCTGAGCCGGAATTCCGCCCGCAGAGCCGCATTTTCCAGGCTCCGGCACCGGAATCCTTCGAACGCGCCCCGGTTGCCCGTGCACCGATGCCGCAGGCCCCGGCAGGTCATCAGGCCGCACAGCCACAGGCCTACCAGCAGCCGCAGATGCATGAACAGCCGGTTCGTGAACCGCGTCCTGCTCCGCGCATGCCTGCCGTTTCGGATTTCCCGCCGGTCGCACAGGCTGAAATCAATGCCCGTCGCGCTCCGCAGCAGCCTGCACAGGAAGAGCCACGCGGCCCGATGAGCCTTCTGAAGCGCCTGACCCATGGTCTGTCGCGTCGTGAGGAAGATCAGCCTGCCGCTCGTCTGGAACCGGCTCAGCATCGTGAACCTGGCATGCGCCCGGCTGAACGTCGCGCTCCGCAGCAGGACTCGTCGATCTACGCACCACGTCGTGGCCAGCTTGACGATCAGGGCCGCCCGCAGCCGCGTGCAGCTTCGGAAGAAGATCAGCTCGAAATTCCGGCCTTCCTGCGCCGTCAGTCGAACTGAGTCATTTCGGTTAGTGAATAGGAAAGCCGCGGGTAACTCCCGCGGTTTTTTCGTTTCAGTAAACAAAATCAAAACATTCGTAAGAAAGCGTGATTTTGTTCAAGTCACGCAAATTATTATTTTAATTGAAACGGGGTATGGTTGGGGCAGCACATGTTTGTGAACCCTGTGTATTTCCGGTCGCAATTTTAGCTATATCTATCCATATAGACGCAAAGAATTGCGAAATGGGCTGTGTTGAAATTCCGTTTGAACGGCCTGCATTCATTTTATTCAGCAGATTGGAACTGTCTTGAGCGCTTATCAAAAGACAATTGGTCGTGCGGTCACGCTTTCAGGCGTCGGCGTTCATGGCGGGGCCCCGGCTTCGGCGACGTTTTTCCCGGCCGATGCCGATACGGGTATCGTGTTTCAGCGCTCGGACCTGAAGGGCAAGGCACCGGAAGTACGGGCCCATGTTTCACAGATTGGCGCCACTGACCTCTGCACGTCGCTCGGACCGAAAGAATCCAAGATCGACACGGTCGAGCACCTGATGGCTGCGGTCGCAGCACTGGGCATTGATAACCTTGTCGTTGAAATTGATGGTCCTGAAGTTCCCATTCTCGACGGTACTTCTGCGCGTTTCATCGAAGCTTTCGATGAGGCAGGTATCGTCACGCAGGAAGCGAAGCGCCGCTTTATCCGTATTCTGAAAACGGTTCGCGTCGAAGCCGGTGGCTCCTGGGGTGAATTTCGTCCCTTTGCCGGTACACGGTTTGAGGTCGAGATCGACTTCGAGTGCCCGCTGATCGGCCGGCAGAAATTTGCCGACGATGTGGATGAAGCGACCTTCCGCAAGGAGCTTTCCACTGCGCGCACTTTCGGTTTCATGAAGGATGTGGAACGCCTCTGGGCTTCCGGCCATGCGCTTGGCTCGTCGCTCGACAATTCGCTTGTCATTGGCGACGACAATTCTGTCATCAATCCGGGTGGCCTGCGTTTCAGGGATGAGTTCGTTCGTCATAAGACGCTCGATGCCGTCGGAGATCTGGCGCTTGCCGGCCTGCCGTTTCTCGGCTGCTTCCGTTCCTATCGCAGCGGCCACAGGCTGAATGCGGAAACGGTCAAGGCGCTGCTGTCGGACAAGACGGCGTTCGATATTGTCGAGGCCTCCGGTGTTCGCCAGAATTCCAGAGCATCCGATTTCGTTGCCGTGAAGCCGAATATCGCGGCTCCATGGGCACTCTAAGCGTTTGTTTGGAGCCGCGAATCTTATCCGAATGCCGTTCCACACTTTTCGGGATACGCTCTAAATTAGCCAAGAAGTAGTATGTATCGGCGCGTGGCCTTAATTGAGCCGTGTTCGCCGGTTCACCTCGCAATTGAGTCGATGCGTCGTTTTACGGTGGATTGATCGGGGAGCATCTACCCACACGGGTAGCCAATACCGGGGACAATTCACACTGGTTACGCGTTTCGATACGCCGTCCGGCGGATTTCAGGCCACTAGACGATTGCCGATTTCGCCTGCATGTGGTTTATGGACGGCCAAAACGGCGTCAGCTATGTTCGTACATTCGCTGAAGCTGAATGATTTGTATGGATGGAGCAGCCGTGCAGTGCTAGAAGCACGCAGTTCCAAACAGGAATGACGCTGCCAAAAGGCCGGAGACCGCATGACGAGTTTCAAATTCAAGGGTGTGACGAAAACCGCGCTGCTGACTGGCGCTATCGCCGTTCTTATCCCGCTCGCCGGTTGTGCCAGCAAGGACGACGACATCGATCTCACCAAGTATGTCGAGACGATCGATCCTGCCGACAAAACCTACAATGAAGGTCTCGCCAATCTGGATGCTGGTCGCCTTGATGAAGCTGCGAAGAAGTTCGCCGCCGTCGACCGCCAGCACCCCTACACGGAATGGGCACGCAAGTCGCTCGTGATGGCTGCCTTCACCAACTACCGCAAGGGCAATTACGAAGAAGCGATCTCGATGGCGAAGCGTTACAATACGCTTTACCCGACTTCGCCTGAATCAGCCTATGCCTATTACATCATCGGTCTTTCCTACTTCCGCCAGATTCCGGACGTGACCCGCGATCAGGCTGCGAGCCGTCGCGCGATCGCTGCGATGCAGGAAGTGGTCGATCGTTTCCCGGATTCCGAATATACGGATGATGCCAAGGCCAAGATCCGCTTCGCTCGCGACCAGCTCGCAGGCAAGGAAATGCAGGTTGGCCGCTATTATTTGGAGCGCAAGGAATATCTTGCTTCTATCAAGCGCTTCCGCGGTGTTGTGGAGGAATATTCCAACACCCGTCAGGTGGAAGAAGCCCTCGCTCGTCTCGTCGAAGCTTACTATGCGCTTGGCCTAACGTCGGAAGCCCAGATGGCAGCTTCAGTTCTCGGCAAGAACTATCCGGACAGCCCGTGGTACAAGGACAGCTACAAGCTTCTGCAAAGTGGTGGTCTTGAACCGCGCGAGAATGGCAATTCGTGGCTGGCCAAGGCCTCGTCGCTCATCACCGGCGGCGGCTCATAAGCTGATTCTCACATGCTGTCGCACCTGTCGATCCGCGATATTGTTCTGATTGAAAGGCTCGACATCGAGTTCAAGACAGGCTTGTCCGTGCTTACCGGTGAAACCGGGGCGGGCAAGTCTATTTTGCTTGATTCGCTTTCTCTGGCGCTTGGCGCGCGTGGCGACGCTTCGTTGGTGCGTCACGGTGCCGATCAGGGGCAGGTGACAGCGGTGTTCGATGTGCCGGGCGCGCATCCGGCCCGGATTTTTCTGCGTGACAACGGTTTTGACGATGATGGTGACATCATCCTGCGTCGCCTGCAGATGGGCGACGGTCGCACGCGCGTCTTCATCAACGATCAGGCGGCGAGCGTCGCGCTTCTTCGCGACCTTGGGCGCAGGCTGGTGGAAATCCACGGCCAGCATAACGACCGCGCGCTGATCGATACCGATCTTCACCGTACATTGCTGGATGCTTTTGGCGGTATCGAGCCAGAGGCAGCAGTGGTTCGCGAGCGTCACAAGGCCTGGCGCGATGCGGAGATCGCACTTGCCAAGCATCGCGCCCGCGTCGAGCAGGCCGAGCGTGAAGGCGATTACCTGCGCTCTTCGGTTGAAGAACTGACCAAGCTCGATCCGCAACCCGGCGAGGAAGAAGAGCTCGCCGAGCGCCGTGCGGTCATGATGAAATCCGAAAAGATCGCCGGTGACGTGAACGAAGCTGGCGAGTTGCTGTCGGGGCAGGGATCACCTGTACCGACGCTGGCAAGCCTCGTGCGCCGTCTGGAGCGCAAGATTCCGGAAGCACCGCATCTGCTGGAGCCGGTTTGCAAGGCAATCGATGAGGCGCTTAACAGTCTGGCCCTTGCGCAGGACGGCATAGATCATGCCATGCGCGAGATCGATTTCGATCCGCGCGTGCTGGAACAGGTCGAGGAACGGCTTTTTGCTTTGCGCGCTGCCGCACGCAAATATTCTGTCGCGGTGGAGGGATTGCCTGCGCTGCGCGACAAGATGGATGCTGATCTCGCCGATCTGGACGCTGGAGCGGAAAAGCTTATCCAGCTTGAAGGTCAGGCGACTGAAATGCGGGCGGCCTATGACACGGCGGCAGCCAAGCTTTCCGGTTTGCGCAAAGAAACAGGGGAGCATCTGAAGGCTGCTGTGATGGCCGAATTGCCTGCACTGAAACTGGAGCGCGCAGAATTCATCGTTGAAATGACGACCGACGCGCAAGCGCGGGCGGCGGAAGGCATCGATACGGTTGAGTATTGGGTGCGCACCAATCCGGGCACGCGGGCCGGGCCGATGATGAAGGTCGCTTCGGGTGGCGAGCTTTCGCGTTTCCTGTTGGCGCTGAAGGTGGCGCTTGCGGATCGCGGTTCTGCTCCGACGCTCGTATTCGACGAAATTGATACCGGCGTGGGCGGTGCGGTGGCGGATGCCATCGGGCAGCGCCTTGCGCGGCTTTCCGGTCGTGTGCAGGTTCTTTCGGTCACGCATGCGCCGCAGGTGGCAGCGCGTGCCGCCACACATTTCCTGATTGCCAAGTCGGCGACCAATGAAGACCGTATGTCTACCTCGATCCGATCCATCGGAGTGGACGAGCGGCAGGAAGAGATTGCCCGAATGCTGGCCGGTGCCAGCATCACCGATGAAGCACGCGCAGCAGCAGAGCGCCTGCTGGCCGAGAATTGAGCATTTCGAGCAAAAGTGCGGAGCGGTTTTGCGTCGGATAATGCGTACAAACAAAGAAATAGCGCGCTTGTCTCCTGACAGAACGTTGTCAGTGTGACCACATGTTCGTAACCGAGCGCGGCTGTATGCGTAGCCGTATTTCTTGGTTATGTTGAGCAAAATTGAATCAGCAGGTTTTGCTCCGCTTATGACCGATACTCCCGTCGAAAAACTGACCGAACCTGAAGCCGTTTCAGAACTGGAACGGCTGGCGCGCGAAATTGCGCATCATGATGAGCTCTATCACGCCAATGACCGGCCAGAGATTTCCGATGCCGAGTATGACGCGCTGAAGCGGCGTAACGATGCGATAGAAGCGCGCTTCCCGCATCTGGTGCGGGCGGATAGTCCATCCTTGCGGGTTGGCACTGCGCCGGTTTCGAAATTCGCGCAGGTTGTTCACGCACGCCCGATGCTTTCGCTCGGCAATGCGTTTTCGGACGAGGACGTCCGCGATTTCGTGGGCAGCGTCTATCGCTTTCTGGGGCATCTGCCGGATAATTCCATTGCATTTACCGCTGAACCGAAGATCGACGGGCTTTCCATGTCGATCCGCTATGAGAATGGAATTCTGGTTAGCGGTGCGACGCGCGGGGATGGCACGACCGGCGAGAATGTGACGGCGAATATCCGCACCATTGCCGAAATTCCGAACCGGCTTCCGGCGGGGGCGCCTTCCATCGTGGAAGTGCGCGGCGAGGTCTATATGGCCAAGAGCGATTTCCTCGCGCTCAACGAACAGATGGCCGCTGAAGGCAAGCAGACTTATGTGAACCCGCGCAACACGGCAGCAGGTTCCCTGCGCCAGCTCGATGCCAAGGTGACGGCGAGCCGCAAACTGAAATTCTTTGCCTATGCCTGGGGTGAGATGTCGGACATGCCTGCCGATACGCAGATGGGCATGGTCGAGATTTTCCGCGAATGGGGTTTCCCGGTCAATCCGCTGACGAAGCGGCTTCACGGTGCAGATGAATTGCTTGCGCATTACCGTGCCATTGGCCTAGAGCGCGCCGAACTCGATTATGACATTGACGGTGTCGTCTATAAGGTTGATCGGCTCGATCTGCAGACACGGCTCGGTTTCCGCTCGCGCAGCCCGCGATGGGCCATTGCGCACAAGTTTCCGGCAGAACAGGCTACGACGATCTTGCGCGGCATCGACATTCAGGTCGGGCGCACCGGCGCGCTGACGCCGGTAGCGCGACTGGAGCCGATCACTGTCGGCGGCGTGGTCGTCACCAATGCGACGCTGCATAACGAGGACTATATCAAAGGCATAGGCCTCAAGGGTGAGCGCATTCGTGCTGATGAGCATGATATTCGCGTCGGCGATACGGTCATCGTGCAGCGTGCGGGCGATGTGATCCCGCAGATTGTCGATGTCGTGCTGGAGAAGCGCCCGGCCGATGCAGTGCCGTTCCATTTTCCGCATGAATGCCCGGTCTGTGGCAGCCATGCCGTGCGCGAAGAGGGCGAGGCGGTCTATCGCTGCACTGGTGGTTTGACCTGCGCCGCGCAGGCGGTTGAGCGCATTCGTCATTTCGTATCGCGCAATGCGTTCGATATTGAAGGTCTTGGCGAAAAGCAGGTCGAGTTTTTCTTCCATGCCGAAGATGACAGCCTGAAGATCAAATCGCCTGCCGATATCTTCACGCTGCAAAAACGACAGGCGGATTCGCCCCTCAAAAAACTGGAGAACATTGAAGGCTTCGGCACGACTTCCGTGAAGAAGCTTTACGATGCGATCAATGATCGGCGCGAGATTGCCTTGCATCGCTTTCTGTTTGGCCTTGGTATTCGTCACGTTGGCGAGGTGAATGCCAAGCGCTTTGCGCGCGCCTATCTGTCTTATGCCGCCTTTGAAAAAGCGGCTCAGGAGGCTGTGCCGCCAATAGAAGGCGACCGTACCGACAAGGGTAATGAAGCCTGGCAGGAACTGATTGCGGTTGAGGGCATCGGTTCCATCGTTGCTGAAGCTGTCGTGGATTTTTATGCGGAGCCGCATAACGTGCAAGTGCTGGCCGCTCTTCTGGCCGAAGTGACGCCGCTTGATGAGGAAGCGCGTGTTGCTACCGGTTCGCCGGTCGAAGGCAAGACGGTAGTATTTACCGGCAGTTTGGAACGCATGTCGCGCGATGAGGCAAAGGCCATGGCTGAGCGCTACGGAGCAAAGACAGCCGGATCGGTATCGAAAAAGACCGATCTTGTGGTGGCCGGGCCGGGGGCGGGTTCCAAACTCGCCAAGGCATCCGAGTTGGGAATCGAAGTCATTGATGAAGACGCCTGGTTTACACTGGTCGGAGAAGAATAATGGCCCCGTTCAGCGGTTTTGGTGAAAAAGCGATCCCGTTTCTGAAGGCTCTGGATTTTCACCAGAATCGCGAATGGTTCGTCGAGAATAAGGATCTTTTCGAGCAGCAATTGAAGGAACCGCTTGGCGATCTTGTCGAGGAACTGACAGGTCGTTTTGAAAAGGCCGGTCTGCCGTTCAAGGGCGACCGTGTGAAATCGCAGTTCCGCATTAAACGCGATACGCGGTTTTCCAAGGACAAGGCCCCCTATAACCGTCACCTGTCTGCGCTGCTGTCGCAATCGGGTACCAAATGGGACGAGAGCGGCTGCTTCTATGTCTGCATCGGCCTGCCGGGTGTCCGCGACTGCTACGCCTGTGTGGCTTGGTGGGGGCCAAGAAAAGAACTGCTTCTGGCTATACGCACAGCCATTGCCGAGAAGCCGGAAGAATTCCGCACTATGGTCGCGAAACTCAAGAAAAACGGTTTGAAAATCAGCGACTACGACCGGCTGAAGCGCACGCCGCGTGGTTTTGAGGCCGTGACCGATGATGATTTGCTGGAAGCAATTCGCAATCGGCATTTCTCGGTGCGGATAGAAATCGACCCTGAAACGATTACCCGCGCTGATCTGGCAGATCGTCTTGTCGACTTCACCGAACGGGCTCGCCCCCTTGTGGACTGGATGCACAAAATCGAAAAGACCGTTCCGCAACAATCATGATCGTTCATGAATGCATCAGCCGGATTTATGAGTGATGCGCAAATGCGGCATTCCTGTTTAATAGTATGATTTTTTGGGAAATCATATTCCAACGGGCCGCAGAATTTCCTAACTACTCTTCATTCGGAGGAGTGAATATTCGTGGACCAGACTTTTCGGCCCGTAAGGGCTTCAGCGCGCGCCGATATTATTGACGGTGTCCGGCGCGGACTTCCGCTTGTCGTTGCCGGAGCGCCCTTTGGCTTGCTGTTCGGCGCACTTGCAGTCGATAACGGATTGTCGCTTGCCGAAGCGGTGTTCATGAGCTCCATTATCTATGCCGGGGCCAGCCAGATGGTCGGGCTTGATCTTTTCGGCCAGAACATCGCACCGTGGATGATCGTCATGTCGATCTTCGCCGTCAATTTCCGGCACGTGCTCTATTCGGCGACCACGGGTCGGCGCATCCGTCACTTCAAGCCATGGCAGAAGGCGCTGGCCTTTTTCGTTCTGGTGGACATCCAGTATGCGGAAGTTGAACAACGAGCCGAAGCTGGTAAGCCGGTCACCTTCGTCTGGTATATGGCCATCGGGCTCACATTCTATCTGACCTGGGTTCTCGAAGCGCTGATTGGCGGGCTGTTCGGCAATCTGATCACGAATCCCTATGCCTTCGGCATCGACTTTTTGTTGCCGATCTATTTTCTCGGCATGGTGATGAGTTTCCGCCATCGTCAGAACTGGTTGCCGGTCGTCATCGTCAGTGCGATTTCAGCCGTGGCGGCCTACAAGTTCGTGGGGTCGCCGTGGCATGTGTCGCTGGGTGCACTCGGCGGCATTGTACTTGCGGCGATTATTGCCAAGCCACGCGAAGGGGAGGCGTAAATGTCCACCACGATCTGGATCATTCTCGCAGGCGCGCTCTGCACCTATCTCACCCGTATTGGCGGACATCTGGTGCTGTCACGCTTCAGCCATGTGCATTATCGGGTGGAAGCGGCGCTCAACGCCGTGCCTGCAGCCGTTCTGACGGCCATTGTGGCCGCCCCCGCCTCAGATCACGGCTGGCGGGAACTGCTCGTCCTCGCGGTCTGTATCGTGCTTTCGTTGCGGCTCAGCATGATTACCATGTTCTTTGCAGGCGTAGCGCTTTTGATCGCGCTACGCCATTTCACCGTGTGAATGCATTATCAAAGCGGCGCGGTTGCCGCTTCGAGCCATTTGCGTTCAGCGTCCTTGAGATGGGCTGAAAGCTTTTCACGCACGCTGGCATGGTAACGGTTCAGCCAGTCGATTTCCTCTTGCGTGAAAAGCGACTTGTCGATCAGGCGCCGGTCGATAGGGCAGAACGTCAGTGTCTCGAAGCCCATCATCGGAATGTCGCCGCCTTCAGGCACTTCCGGTTCGGTGACGATGATGAGATTTTCGATGCGGATGCCGAATGAACCTGGCTTGTAATAGCCCGGTTCATTGGAAAGGATCATGCCCGGCAGCAGTTCCTGCGCGCCCTTTTTCGAAATGCTCTGTGGGCCCTCGTGCACCGACAGGTAGGAGCCGACACCGTGGCCGGTTCCATGCGCATAGTCGAAACCATGCTTCCATAGTGCGATACGCGCCAGAACGTCGATATCCTGCCCGCGTGTGCCTTTCGGGAAGCGAGCCGTCGTGATCGCAATCACACCTTTCAACACGAGTGTGAATGCCTTAATCGTCTCTGGCGTTACCTTGCCGATGGGGACGGTGCGGGTGATGTCGGTGGTGCCGTCGCGATATTGTGCGCCGGAATCGACCAGGTAAAGCTCGCCATCTTCAAGCGTTCTGTTGGTGTCGGTATTGACGCGATAATGGATAATTGCGCCATTCGGCCCCGCACCGGAGATCGTGTCGAAGGATATGTCTTCCAGCGGCATCTGGAAGTCGCGCCCGGCATTGGCACGCGATTCTTCCAGCTTCTGCGCTGCGCTGATTTCATCGATTGTGCCGGGCTTCTGGGCGTCGACCCATGATAGGAAATTGACCATTGCCACGCCGTCGCGCTCATGGGCAGAGCGTGAGCCGTCAAGCTCGGCCTTGTTCTTGATTGCTCGTGGGATACGGGCAGGGTCTTTGCCTTCGATCACGCTGCCGCCTGCGCTGCTGACAATGAGGCGGAGCTTCTCAGCTGCGAGGATCGGATCGAGAAGGATAGCTTCTCCCTTGGCCGCGAGAGCACTGAGGTGTCCTTCCAGATCGCTCGGTGCCGAGAGCTTGGCGAGCTGGGTCAGATAGGCGCGCGGTTCAATGGCGAGTTTGCGTTCATCGATGAAAAGCTCTGGTTCACCCTTTGCAGGAATGATGGCAAAGCTCAGTGGAAGCGGCGTATTGGACACGTCCTTGCCGCGGATATTGAACACCCATGCGACTGATGACGGATCGGTCAGGACGGTAGCACGAGCGCCGCTTGCGGCAACTGCTGCCTGCATTTCCTTGATCTTGTCTTCCGCTTCATGTCCGGCGAAACGGGCCGGCTGGATAGTGACTTCCGCCGTCGGCACTTCGGGCTGATCGTCCCATACGGCATCGACGAGATTGATTTCGACCGGAACGAGCTGACCGCCCTGAGCCTCCAGTGCTTCACGTAAACTGCGGGCTTCAGAAATGGTATGGAGCCAAGGATCGAAGCCGATATGCAGGCTCTTGCCGTTGTCTGCCAGCCAGGAAGCAGGCGGATTTGTGACGAGGCTTTCATAGGAGAAGACCTTCGGGTCGGTCTGGGCGCGGACCTGCAGCTCATAACGTCCATCGACGAAGATATAGGCGTTGTTCTTGAGGATGAGCGCGGCACCAGCCGAACCGGTGAAGCCGGTCAGCCAGGCGAGGCGCTGCGCATGGGGCGGAACATATTCGCCCTGATGCTCATCCGCGCGTGGAACCAGAAAGCCGTCGAGGCCAAGTTCAGCCATTTTCGCGCGCAGCTTCGCTACGCGTGGGCCACCATTGGCCGGATTTGTGGTGACGTCGAAACTCTGAAAAGCCATGGGCGTAACTCGCAAAATATAAGGAAAGCAGCTTTATTTCAGGTGGATCGCCACCCAGCCTTCGCGATGCAGCGTCTTCTGGTGGGTGAGTCCTTGCGCCTGATAGGCAGCGAGCACCGCATCGTGCTGGCTGTCAAGTATTCCGGACAGAATGATGGAACCGCCGGATGCCATATGTTCCTTGAGGGAAGGCGCGAGCTCGATAAGCGGATTGGCAAGAATATTGGCGACGATCAGGTCGAATGGCGAATAGGAACGGAAGATCGGGTGGCCGAAGCCTTCTGCCGTTGCCGTAACGATATGTTCTGCCACGCCGTTCTTGGCGGCGTTTTCAGCGGCGACCGTAACGGCGATAGGGTCGATGTCGGTAGCCAGTACCGGAATGGGAGCCAGCTTGGCGATGGCGATGGCAAGAACAGCGCTGCCGGTGCCAAGGTCGAGCGCATTGGTCGGGTGTTCGCTATTGACCGTTTCCTCGATCAGTTCAAGGCATCCTGCGGTCGTTCCATGGTGACCAGTGCCGAAGGCAAGACCAGCATCGATTTCGATAGGGATGTCGCCTGCTTCGATCTTGTCGCGGTCGTGCGAGCCATGGACAAAGAAATGTCCAGCTCTGACAGGCTTCAGACCTTCCAGCGAATGTGTGACCCAGTCGATGTCGGGCAGTTCTTCGACGGCGAAAAGACCTGGTCCTACCAAGGCATCGATCCGCTTGGCGACATCTTCGGCGCCGTCCTCGACATAGACCGACACTTCGAAAATCTGCCGGTCTTCGTCGATCTCGGTGATAGCGATTGGGAAGCCGTCTTCCTCGAAAGATTGTTCGAGAATATTGTAGACGCGCTCGGCTGCCGCTTTATCCGCCGAAAAGAAAAGTCGTGATTGGGCCATAAAGTAAAAAGCTCTCTATCTTTGAGAGCCTGTTCCATAAGCCGCCCTGTGTGGCTGCAAATGGCAATTTGTCTGCGTTCCGGTGCTCATGTAGCTTTCTCTGGTGCATAGTCTTATCCGAAAAGTCTGCAACTTTTCGGAACCATGCTCAGAAGTACATTGCGCTCCGGTACTCGAAAATCACCATTTTCGCACACATATGCCGCTTTTTGATTCAGGCTCTGACGCATTTCCGATGTAAATGCTTCGTAGATTCTATTTAGCTCTTTGCGGCGCCTTTGGCCAGATTCTTCAACTTTTCCAGAGCCGTATCCGGGTTTTCCTGATAGGCGATGGTGCTGCGGAAACGACCGCCCTTGTCGAGCAGAAATACCGATGCCGTATGATCCATCGTATATTCGCCGTCTTCGCCCGGAACCTTCTTGGCGTAGACGTGGTAGGATTTGACTACATCAGCAATATTCTCCGGCGTGCCGGTGACGCCGATGATGCGGTCTGAAACATTGCTCACATAGGTCTTCATGACTTCCTGCGTATCGCGCTCCGGATCGACAGTGATGAAGTAAGCCTTGATATCACTGGCTTCGGGTCCAAGCTGCTTCAGCCAGCCATCCAGTTCATAAAGCGTCGTGGGGCAAACGTCCGGGCAATGGGTGAAACCGAAGAAGATGGCTGCCGGTGCTGCGCGCAGGTCCTTCTCGGTGAAAGGCGTGCCGTCCATCGTCACCAGGTTAAGCGGACCGCCGAAAGGTTCTTTCGCTGCTTCCTTATCACGGAAAAGATTGAGACCTGCAGCGCCGACTATGACGACGATGAAGGCGATGATGAAGATGGGCAGGAATTTTTTCATGTCCAGTCAGCCTTGAATTTCCGAACGCGCCTTTGCTGCGCTGCTCAACAACTTATCTTTTCTTTATGCACTGCAGAACGGTCGATATAGCCGCATCCTGCCATCATGAAGAGCGTGACGGTAATGTACGGTCATTTGGTCAATTTTCAATAATTTCTGAAACTTTTGACGATTTGTCGCGTGGTGGAATTGGCTCCTCATAGCCTATGGAGCCAGAGCCGTTCCCGCATGACCAAAGTTGAACAGCCTCTCCACTCTTTCTTTTTGCAAGGTTAGCTAAACTGATATATTTCCGTCATAAAGCAGCAATTTCTTGTGAGTGCCATAGTGGAAATCGATTATATAATCGCTTGGGTCGATGGGCAGGATCCGGCGCATATGGCTGCCAGAAAACAGTTCGCTCCCGATTCCGTCCGCACGCATTTTGAAGCTGTAACCAGCGAACGTTATCTCGATAATGGCGAGATTTATTACAATATCGCTTCCGTCATCAAATTCGCGCCGTTCATCAAGCGTATTTTCATCATCACCGATCATCAGAAGCCACGGTTCCTCGATGCGTTCAAGCAGGAGGGCAAGTGCGATGCGTCCTTTATCCAGATCGTGTCCCATGATGACATTTTTAGAGGTCTGCCCGCTGCTCGTCCTTCGTTCAACGCCCGTGCTATCGAAGGCGCGATGTGGCGGATACCGGGCTTGTCGGAACATTTCATCTACTCCAACGACGATTTCTTTGTGAATGCTCCGCTGACAATTTCCGATCTTTATGAGAACGGACGCCCTGTTCTCCATGGTGACTGGGTGCGGCCTGAAAATACCCGCTGGAAGTACAAGCTGCGCCGATTGCTCGGCAAGATATCGCGGTACGAATATACGTTTCCGAAGTTCCGCATGGCGCAATGGAAAGGCGCCGTTGCCGCAGGCATGAAGGATCGCTTCATGTCGATCCACCATCACCCGCACCCGCTGCGGCGCAGCACGCTGGCGACTTTCTTCGCGGAGAAGCCTGACGTTCTGAATAAGCAGGTCAGTTTCCGATATCGCGATATCGAACAGTTCAATACCGTTGCTCTCGCCAATCATCTGGAGATCTTGCGGCACAAAGCCTCCGTTCGCCCGGCGAGAGAACTGGCTTATCTGGATTTCGTCCAGGAGAAGCGCTGGGCGGAAGAACTGCAAGCAATCGAAGCAGGATCAGCTCCTTTCGGCTGTGTGCAGGGGTTTGAGCGTTTCGCTCCCGCGTTCCGTGCCAAAACTCACCAGACCCTCATTGCGAAGTTTGACGATGTTCTGCCGAATGTTATCAAGGATTATCTTTCCGGCGGGGAAGATAGTGCGCAGGAAGCGGCTTAGACGGTTCGTTCCGGAACTGACTGTGCTGCGGGGAAGTTTGAGGTGAATTTGCAATGACATCGTCGGATGATCTGCGTTTCCAGAACAGCGAACCCCGCATTCATTCCACGGCCCAACTGAAATCCGTCAAGTTGGGGCGATATGCCGATATTGGCGAACGCGTGATTCTTCGTGAAGTCACGGTCGGCGACTTCACCTATTTCGAGCGAAACGGCGAGGGGATTTATGCCGAGATCGGCAAGTTCTGTTCCATTGCCGCGAATGTTCGCATCAACGCTCTCGAACACCCGATGGAGCGGCTGACGACTCATAAAGTCAGCTATCGGCCGAATGAATATTTTCGCTATCTGGGTGTTGATGGAGAGTTCCGGGCAAGGCGTCAGGCGCAGCGCGTGGTCATCGGCAACGATGTGTGGATTGGTCATGGTGCGGTCATCACGCCGGGCGTTCTGATCGGTCATGGGGCAGTGATTGGTGCGAATGCGGTCGTAACAAAGGATGTGCCACCCTATCATGTGGTCGGTGGTGTTCCTGCCCGTTTCATCCGCAAACGCTTCGACAATGCCATCATAGAACGGCTGCTTGAACTCGAATGGTGGAACTGGCCGGTGGAAAAGCTCTATGAAGCAGTGCCGGACATTCAGACGCTCGAAATCGAAGCTTTTCTTGAGAAATGGAGCGGTTGAGTTCCAGCCCTTGCAAAGCCGCAATTGTTCCCCCACCTTCGCATCACGACAGTTCTGGAGGCTGGAAAATATGGTCGGACTGAAGCGTTTTGCCGGGTTGTTGCTTGCTCCCGTGCTGGTCGTTGCCGCTTCGGCGGCGCCGGCGGAAGAAGTTGGCAAGGTTGGCGTCGACTGGCTTGGAAACGATATCGTCATCGATGCGGTGCAGGACCCGAAAGTGCAGGGTGTAACCTGTCATCTGGCGTCGTTTTCGCGCGGTATGATCGACCGGCTACAGAAAGGCAACTGGTTTGAGGACCCGTCCAATGCGTCCATCTCATGCGAGCAGACAGGGCCGATTACCATCGGAGATATCGATCTTGGCAAGGGTGGAGAACGGGTTTTCTCCGAACGCACGAGCTTGATCTGGAAGAAGCTTGTCATCACGCGCATATACGACAAGACAAACAATACGCTGCTTTATCTCGCCCATGCGACGCAGGTTCAGGACGGGTCAGCGAAAACGTCGCTTTCAACCGTGCCGCTTTACAAGGGGGATGTCACATGGGCGAAGGGCAAGCCGGAATAGTCCGGCTGCCCCGATCCTTCATCTGTGATGGAAACTAGATAGGCTGGACGAAGCTGTCGAGAACGCGCTTCTGTCCGGCCTTGTCAAAATCAATGGTCAGCTTGTTGCCATCGATAAGCGAGATCGTGCCATTTCCGAATTTGATATGGAATACGCGGTCGCCAAGCTTGAAGGCCGATGGCTTGTCGGCCACCGACTTGGCCACCAGTTCACCGTCGATCGTTCGGCCCTTCACGGAGCCGCGCCCGGCACCAAAGCCGGAATCGGTCTCACCATAGCCGATGCGTTCCACTTTGCTGCCCGAACGAGAACCCCAGTTGTTGCGTGTGGCATCGGATCGGTTCTGCTGCGCACGCTGCCAGCCGGGCGTCGAATAGGAATTCTGGAACGGATCGGCCTTGTCGAAGCGGGACTGCCCATAGCCGCTGCCGTAACCGCCGTAATTGCCTTCCAGCTCGGCCACTTCCACGTGTGCTTCCGGTAACTCTTCCAGAAAACGGGAAGGAATGGTCGATTGCCACATGCCGTGAATACGCCTGTTGGAAACAAACCAGATGTGCAGATTCTTCTTGGCGCGGGTCACGCCGACATAGGCGAGGCGGCGTTCTTCCTCAAGGCCGGAACGTCCGCCTTCATCAAGCGCACGCTGGTGCGGAAACAAACCTTCTTCCCAGCCGGGAAGGAAAACAGTTTCAAATTCAAGCCCTTTGGCCGAATGCAGCGTCATGATGTTGACGGCATCCAGATCCTCGTTCTGCTCGGCATCCATGACGAGTGCAACGTGCTCAAGGAATCCACGCAGGCTTTCATATTCCTCCATGGAACGGATCAGTTCCTTGAGGTTTTCAAGTCGGCCTGGCGCTTCTGCCGATTTATCGTTCTGCCACATGGTCGTATAACCGGATTCATCCAGAATGGTTTCGGCCAGTTCCGTATGCGGCGTGTTGTCGATCAGGGACTGCCAGCGCAGGAAGTTTTCGACCACTTCGCGTAGTGCAGAGCGCGGCTTCGGCTTCAATTCCTCGGTTTCAATGAGATCGCAGGCGGCCGAGAACATGGAAATATCGCGTGCGCGGGCATAATCGTGGATCTGGCGGATTGCGGCTTCGCCCAGACCACGCTTAGGCGTGTTGATGATGCGTTCCAGCGCCAGATCGTCGGCCGGTTGCGCGACGACGCGCAGATAGGCCATCGCATCACGGATTTCGAGCCGTTCGTAGAAGCGGGGGCCGCCGATGACGCGATAGTTGAGGCCGAGCGTAACAAAACGGTCTTCGAACTCACGCATCTGGAAGGAAGCGCGGACGAGGATCGCCATGTTGTTGAGGAGGTGCCCCTGACGCTGGGCCTGCTCTATGGCCTCACCGACAGCACGGGCTTCCTCTTCCGAATCCCACGCTGCATGAACTTTTACCTTCGGATCGTCGGGATTGGGTGCTTCGGTAAACAGCGTTTTGCCAAGGCGGCCCTCATTATGCGCAATCAGGTGGGCGGCTGCGCCGAGGATATGTGCCGTGGAGCGGTAGTTGCGCTCAAGCTTGATGACGACTGCGCCCGGAAAATCCTTTTCGAAGCGAAGAATATTGTCCACTTCCGCTCCGCGCCAGCCGTAAATCGACTGGTCGTCGTCGCCGACGCAACACAGATTGACTTTATCTCCGCTCACGCCGAATTCGCTGCGCTCATCGGCTCCGCGGGGGCCTTCGGACGCCCGAGCGGGCTGTACGGGTGAGTTTCCGGCTGGCGTTGGCGCGGTCATCCGCGATTTAGGTCTTTGCGCCAACAGACGCAGCCACAAATATTGCGCCGTATTCGTGTCCTGATATTCGTCCACCAGAATGTAGCGGAACTTCGCGTGATATTCGCGCAGGATATCCGGATGATTGCGGAAGATACGGATCGGATGCAGCAGAAGATCGCCGAAATCGCAGGCGTTCAATGTGCGCAGGCGCTCCTGATAGGCCTGATAAAGCTCGCGTCCGCGACCGTTGCCGAACGAGCGCGCATCGCCTTCGGGAATATCGGACGGCCCGAATCCCTTGTTCTTCCAGCCATCGATCATGTTGGCGAAGGTGCGGGCAGGCCAGCGCTTGTCATCAAGCCCTTCAGCCTGAATGAGCTGCTTGATGAGGCGGATCACGTCATCGGTGTCGAGGATCGTGAAATCCGATGTCAGATTTGCAAGTTCCGCATGGCGGCGCAAAAGCTTGACACCGATCGAGTGGAACGTGCCAAGCCATGGCATGCCTTCGACCGCGCCACCAACCAGATGACCGATGCGCTCTTTCATTTCGCGCGCGGCCTTGTTCGTGAAAGTCACGGCGAGGATCTGGCTTGGATAGGCAAGGCCGGTGGTCAGAATATGTGCGATACGCGTTGTCAGAACGCGCGTTTTTCCCGTGCCCGCACCGGCAAGTACCAGAACAGGACCCTCTGTCGTCAGAACAGCTTGACGCTGTTCCGGGTTCAGCCCTTTCAGGTAATCGGGCTCGCCACGCTGCTGGTTGCGTGCTGCCATGGCACGTGCGGCAATGCCACCGGGAGCAGGGGTGCGGCCTGCCGGAGCGTCGTCATCGCCGAAAAACGGCATATCGTCGGGAAAGTCAGACATTTGACCCGAATGTAATGATTCGTGGCTGAAAGACCAGCGAAAGGGTTAAAATATTCGACTACTCTAATTGAGTGACGCGACGATCCGTAAAGTTCAGGCGATGCGAGGCCAGTGCTTCAACCAGTCCACGCAGTTCCGGTTCGCGCTGCAACAGATCGTCGAGTTCCGTCATCTGGTTCATTGCTATCAGCCGCAGAATGTCGTCCCGGATGGTCCCGTCAGCACGCCGTGGCAGATGGGCAACCGGTTGGATCAGTTCAACCTTCTGACCCTTGAGCCTTGCGCGCAGGCTTTTTTCGTCGGCACTTAGCGTTTCCACGAAGGCGTAGATGCCTACGCCCTTGGCTGGCAGCGAATAAAGCGCAAGAGCTACATCCGAGACACGCGGATCGGATTTGAGGGCCGCCTGAATAGCAGGACCTTCATTGTCGATCCGGTCACCGGTGCCTTCACCGTCCGACCAACTGAAAATACCGCGCGTGATGAAGTTGTAAACTTTCTTGCCTGTCGCCAGCCAGATGCGCGACGGCAGCGAACGGCGCGCCAGAATGCGCCTTTCCGTTGGTGTCATCATGTCTTTTGCGAAAGCGCGCTTCTGCTTGATGAGATGGCGGAAGTCTTCATAGGCCATCAGGCGATAGAGGGCGCCACGACGACGATGCACGCTTGCAAGCTGGAAATCGATGACTGCAGCTTCACCTTCGGGCGTCATCAGCCAGTTTTGCGGTTTGGCGAGGTCATTGTGGGTGACACCAAGACGGCGCATATCGCGCAGGATGCGGTGCGCGGTGCGATACCATTTCGGATCGGAAGGTCGCGCAAGATGCAGCGGTGTGCCTTCCGTCCAGGATCGATACAGCCCGTCCTTGTCGGTGGCGAGGAGCTGCGGGACACCTTCAATGCCGCGTACCGTCTTGAGGCCGCGGATTTCACGCCGGGCCAATATCCATGCCAGCGGCTTCGACCACCAGGGAGCAGCGCTTACGACGCGACGGATGATACGGGTGTCGGGATCGCCTACGAAGTAGCCGGCATGGGTTTCCGAGAACACGTCGCGCTTGAACACGGCGGTTTCGACAAATTCCGGTATTTGATTGCCTTTCAAAGGCACATCTATATTGGGGTTCTGAACCATAAGGCTCCACTAGCCGCTTGTGTTCGATCAATCAAGTTTGATGGCGGACAACCCTTATTGCAATCACGTGATCGAAGGCGCACAAGGAACGCACAGATTTCGTGCGGCTCATTGGGGAAATGCAGAAAATGGCACAGGGCGACGACAGTAAACAGGCGATTGCGCAGATCATCCGGCAGGAACAGGCTCTTATTTTTCCGTCATTTGACGAGAACGGCGCATTTGCGCTGGGCGCTCGCATTCGTGATATCGCCGTGAAGGAAAAGCTCGGCATTGCTACCGAAATTTCTCTGTGGGACCGGCAATTATTTTATGCGACGACCGCTGGAAGCACTGTGGACAATCAGGAGTGGTTGCGCCGCAAGTTCAATGTCGTGCGACGCTTTCATGCTTCGACCTATCGTCTTGTTCTGGAACAGAATCGCGATGATCGCATGTTTGCTCCTCATAAAGCATTGAATGTGGAAGATTACGCGCTCGCGGGTGGCGGATTTCCGATCCGCGTTTCCGGGGCCGGCGTGATCGGCGCCGTAATCGTATCGGGGCTGCCGCAGCGCGAGGACCATAATCTGGTTATCCGGGCTGTCGCCGAACACCTTGGACAAGACCCGGTCGCATTGGCGTTGCCTGCTGTTTGAATATGAATTTCGGAGAATGAACGATGTCGCTTGAAAATGTTGTCGCGCTTGCACGCAATGAGAACGGTATTGCAGCAGCAGTGGGTATTCTCAAGCAGCGTTTCGATGAGCGTGCGCAGACCGGTCAGGCTATCCGCGAGCAGCACGGCCACACGACGACTTATGTGCCGACACAGGCGCCGGACATCGTCATCTTTGCGGAGACTGCGCAGGAGGTGCAGGATGTTGTGCGTATCTGCGCTGAACATCGCGTCCCGGTTATCGCCTTCGGCGCCGGTTCGTCGCTCGAAGGGCAGGTGAATGCGCCCGCTGGTGGTGTCTCTCTTGACCTCACGCGCATGAACAGGGTGATTGCGGTGCACGCGGAAGATCTGGATTGCGTGGTGGAGCCGGGCATTACGCGCCGGGAACTGAATGAATATCTGCGCGATACGGGACTGTTCTTTCCGATTGATCCGGGTGCCAATGCCACGCTGGGCGGCATGGCTTCCACCCGTGCGTCCGGTACGAATGCAGTGCGTTATGGGACCATGCGCGAGAATGTGCTGGCGCTGAAAGCCGTGATGCCCGATGGGCGGTTGATCGAGACTTCCAAGCGCGTGAAGAAGACGGCTGCGGGTTACGATCTCACGAGGCTGCTTGTCGGAGCCGAGGGAACACTTGGCATCATCACCGAACTGACATTGAAACTACAGGGGATACCGCAGGCGATCTCCGGTGGTATCTGTCCTTTCCCGGATGTGGATTCGGCTTGCCGCACTGTGATTGAAACCATCCAGATAGGTATTCCCGTTGCGCGTATAGAGCTTGTGAATACGCTCCAGATGCAGGCGCTGATCCTCCACTCCAAACTGCCTTACGAGGCGCAGCCCTATCTGTTTGTCGAGTTCCACGGCACGGAAAATGGCGTGGCCGAACAGGCAGAATTGTTTGGAGAAATTGCTACTGGCAATGGCGGCGGCGAGTTTCGGTGGACACACGATGCTGAGGAGCGTGACCGGCTCTGGCGGGCACGTCACGACGCCTATCTTGCGTCCTTTCTGCTGAGACCCGGTTGCAAGGGCGTTTCCACCGATGTCTGCGTGCCGATTTCGCGTCTGGCCGATTGTATCGGCGAGACGGAAAAGGACCTCGCCGAAACAGGCCTTATAGCGCCGATTGTCGGGCATGTGGGGGATGGTAATTTCCACCTTCTCCTGCTTCTCGATACAGAAGATGCCAGCGAGATGGAGCGTGCCGAAGCTTTCATGGATCGGCTGGCCAAGCGCGCCATTGCCATGGAGGGAACCTGTACTGGTGAACATGGCATCGGGCAGGGCAAGATGAAGTATCTGGCCATGGAGCTGGGTGAAGCCACGGATTACATGCGGGCCATCAAGAAAGCGCTTGATCCCGACAACATCATGAATCCGGGCAAAATACTGATTTCGTGATTCAAATCAGCCGTTTGGGCGGGTTTGCCAAGAGTTTGATTCAGGCAGGCGTGCATATCGATGTGGCTGCGATGCAATTTGCCTTGTTGTCGCCGGATCGATGCCGTTATGTTGCGCAGATAAAGACAGCGTGATTCACTCTTTGTTTCGCGCTAACTTGCAATCTGTTTGACCGGAGCTGGTTCTTGGGCCGCATATTCGTCATCGTCGGCGGGCTTCTCGTGCTGCTGTTGACGGCAGCACTTGTTGTGCCGCCTTTTGTTGACTGGAGCGGCTATCGTGCCGATTTCGAGCGCGAGGCGAGCCGTGTTCTGGGGCGTCCCGTCAAGGTCGCCGGTGACGTCAGCGCGCGGCTTTTGCCGTTTCCTTCCGTCGCGTTCTCTGATGTGCGTGTTGGGGCCGATGCAACTCATCCGGTGATGACGGTCGATACGTTTTCGATGGATGCCGAACTGATGCCGTTTCTGCGCGGCCAGCTTCTGATTTTCGATATGCGTGTGGATCGTCCGCAGGCTACAATTTCTCTCGACAAAAGCGGCAAGGTTGATTGGGCAATCCGCCCGTCGACGCCGCTCGATCCGACGAAAATCAAGCTGGAACGGCTTTCCGTCAGTGACGGAACAATTACCCTTCGCGAACAGGCAAGCGGTCGCAGTCATACAGCTACCGAACTCAATGCCGTGATCTCGGCAAACAGTCTTGCAGGCCCGTGGCAGGCAAACGGAAGTCTCGTTCTTCAAGGCGAAAAGCTGGCAATCGACCTCACGAGCGGCGAGGCAAAGCCGGATGGGTCGCTGCGCGTTCGCGCACGTATTTCGCCGGCAGCAATCCCGGCTATTTTCGAGACCGATGGCGATGTGACCGTGACTGAAGGTCGGCTCGACTATGCCGGTGACTTTTCGCTTCGCTCTTCCGATATGGTTGCCAAGACGACTAAGGATCAGAAAACGCCGACGGAAACGCCCTTCTTCAGTGGCGTGCGCGTAACCGGTAAATTCAAGGCGGATCGCAATCGCTTCGATGCTGGCGAATTCCGTATGGAGCAGGGGCCTGCTGACAATCCTTATGTAGTGAATGGCAAGGCATTCATCGATTATGGCGACAAGCCGCGTTTCGAGGTCAGCGCTGATGGGCAGCAGCTTTTCTGGGGGCCGAATGAAGCCGCCAGCGAAGAACAATCCGGTTCCGCAATGCCGGTGGCTGATCGTATTACGATAGCACGCCGCGTTCTCGAGCAACTGCCCATTCCGACCATACCCGGCAATGTGGATTTGCGCCTTCCTGCCGTCATCGCGGGCGGCACAACGATACGCTCGGTCACAGTGAGCGCGGAACCGGACGGAAAGAACTGGAATATTCGTCAGTTCGCTGCCGATCTTCCGGGACGAACCAAGGTAGAAGCCAAGGTCACGCTCTCGGTTGGCAAGGATTTCGGCTTCAAGGGCGATATGCTCGTTGCCTCACGTCAGCCGTCCGGTCTGGCAAGCTGGCTCAACGAGATTGTTGACGATTCCGTGCGCAAGCTCGAAGGCGCGGGTTTTTCAGGACAGGTCGATCTTCGCGACGGAATGCAGCGGATCGATAATCTCGAAATTGCTTTGGGGAAGACGACACTCAAAGGCTCGTTCGTTCGCGAAGTGAAGGGGTTGGCGCAGCCAGCGATCACGCTGGCCCTCAATGGCGGCGCGGTTGAAAGCGAAGCGCTGCAAGCCTTTACAGCCTTTTTCTCCAGTGGTGACGGGCTGGGCTTTCTCGACGGTCAGTCGCTGAACCTGGCATTCAAGGCAGGGCCCGTCCGCTATCAGGACATGGAAGCGGGCAATGTCGATATGGCGCTTCGGCTGCATGACGGACGCTTCGATTTCGACCGGCTGCTGGTCGGTGATGTAGCAGGTACAACGCTGACCGCAACAGGCACTTATGAGCCTTTTGCCAATACGCCTTCCGGCTCGCTTGATGCGACGATCCTGTCCGGCGACCTTTCGCGTTTCCTCTCGTTGATGGCCAATCGCTATCCGCAGCTCCCTCTGTTTCATGCGCTTTCGATCCGCGCGGCGAATTTTCCGGGGTTGTTCGAGGATAGCGAAATTAATGTCATAGCCAACGCTGTGGCACCGTCCGTGCTACAAGCCGACAAGGCGCCTGCAAAAGGCACGGCATCCAAGGGCAAGGGTGCCCGGCCTGTCGAGGCAAATATCAAAAACGCTCCCGGTGTCGGAGAATTTTCGTTCAGCGTTACCGGAAAAACAGGCGGCATGAAGCTGGACCTTTCGGGCACAGCGAGCGGCGGCGAGGGTGAGAGCGAGCCGTTGCAGATGCAATTGAACGGCACGGCAATATCGGAACAAGGCGAGGCGGTACTCGCATTGATCGGCTTGCCCGCCTTGCCGCTTGGACTTGCCGGTGAACTCACTGCCGACCTGAGCATGCAGGGTGCGCCGAGTGCAGGCATGCGGACATTGCTCAAGCTCACGGCACCTGACGGGTCGGCTGTGGCAGATGGTGTTATTTCGTTGGTCGGAGGGGATATCGCTGCCAGTGGCAAGGCCCAACTGAAGTCCGCCGATCTGCAACCGTTCATCGCAACGGCGGGTTTCGCACTGCCCGGATTTGGTGAAGGGCTTTCGGCAGACCTTGCCAGCGATTTTCAGTTTGCAAAGGGTATCTTGCGGTTCCCCAATCTCGCCGGAAAGCTGGATGGAGAAGATGTTTCCGCACGGCTGGAGGCCAACTTTGCCGATAGCGGTCTGCCGCAGTTGAAGGGGGAGGCAAAGCTCGCGACGCTTGAGGTCGCAAGCCTTGCAGCGATCATGCTTGGGCAGGATGCATTCGAGCCAGCAAAGCCCACCGCGAAGTCAATCTGGCCACGCGGAGCATTCGCGGTCCGCCCGTCACTGCCGCTGCTGCTGGATATGAAACTCAACGTGGCGCAGGCTCACATGGACGGATTTGGAACGGCCACGGACTTTTCCGCACGGCTTCTGAAGACCATGGACGGGCTCCAGTTGAATGAATTGACCGGCAATTGGGCTGGTGGATATCTCGTTGGCAACGTGTCTCTGAGCAACAGCGACAAGAACGCTATCCTCTCGACAGAGCTGAAATGGAATGGCGCAAACCTCAAGGATTTTTACCAGCTAGAGAGTGGTACTGCGCCGCTTGGCGGTGTGGTGAAGGCTGCCGTCAATCTGAATGGCAGTGGTGAGAGCGTTGCGGCGCTGGTCGGATCGCTGGCCGGAACTGCAAGTTTTGACGTGGAGAATTTTACCGTCAATGGTCTGGATGGGACAGCATTACCTGCAATGATCGCGGCAGCCGATGCCACGGGCGACCAGTCTTCCGGTCCCGATAAGCTTGCTTCCAAACAATTTGTCGGCATTGCCGACAAGTCAACCGGACAGGGCACATTTGCGCCCGGTAATGCGCGGTTTGACTTTACGATCAGCGGCGGTGCCGCGCGTATGGCTGCGGCAAATCTGAGTGATGGAAATGCTGCGCTTCTTAGCGATCTGCAATTCGACCTGTCGACACTCGGAATTGGCGGAAACGGTACTTTGACATTCCAGAACGGGGATGGCGCCGATACTGGCATCTCGCCGCAGGTAGCCTTCTCGCTGGGTGGCAGCTACAGCGCGCCCGAGGTGTCATTCGACAAACAGCCGCTCGTTCAGTTCCTGACCCAGCGTGCGCTTGAACGGGAACAGGAACGTGTTGAATCCATGCAGGCGAGCCTGATGGAAAAGCAGCGTCTTCGTCGTCAGCTTGGGCTTTTCGAAGCGGATGAAGCGGAACGTGATCGTTCGCAGCGTGAGGACGAGGCGAGACGACGCGCCGAGGCCAGTGCGCGCGAAGTGGCTCGGAAAACCGCTGAGGAAGCCCAACGGCTTGAGGCGGAGAAACCCCAAGGTGGACCGGCTGGCGGATCGAACGATCCCCTGGTATCGCCAGAGGGCGGTCAATCCCTGAATGAATTCCTGAAAAGTCTGGAGCCGACGCCTGCGCTACCAGCACTTCAGCCTTGAGTTATTCTGGACTTAAGCCAGTCGAGAACGTGGAGCCTGAGCGCGGAAGACAGATTGATTGACCTGTCACGCTTGCTGTCGATTTCGGCGATCAGAGCTGCCACGGAAAACTCCCGCTCGGCAGCAATCTCCTCAATCAGTTCGAAAAACGGGTCTTCAAGCGTGTAGCTGGTCGCGTGTCCGCGAATACTGACGGAATGTTTGCGCAACCGTCCGGACGAGCTCACTTTGTCTCGTCCGGCTTATCGTTCTTTTCCAGACGGTTCTGATCCAGAAAACGTTCCGCTTTCGCCGCTTCCGTGCGAGCGAAGGCTTTTTCAGTCTTCGTTCGACCGAATTGAATGCGGTTCTGGTCAGCCTGCTTTTCTTTTTCTGCGCGGGCTTTCTGCTTTTTGAACTGCCTGAGATTGACGATGTCGCTCATGGAACCACGCGGGAATGTTGAGGCTTCTGAAAAAATACTGCGTTTCGGTTCGATCTAGCAAGCTCGTAATAGGCTGGCATTTATTTCTGGGGGTCCTTCGGATTGGTAAACCACCAGATGGCCAAGGACACCAGAATTAGGAGTATGAGCCCTACTGTCATCTGCAGAAGAGGAAAGTTGGGTTCGTCCTTTGCCACAAAGAAGGCGGCTACGATGCCGCTTATCCACAATACTGCCTGAGCAATTGCACGAATCATCGAACTCAATCCTGAACTGGTTGCCGTCAGAACACAGTATAAAACGCCTGCTTGTTTTTCACCATTGATCACGATCAACAGTGAAACGGAACTGTCCAATCAAACAGGCGGACGAAACCAGCAGGAGCTCTGGCACATTCTTCACATGAGGATGGAGCGCGCGGAATTACTTCTTCCGAAAAGCATCCAGAGAAACAACATCGGCAGAAGGTTTGGCTTCCTTGTCGGCGCCATCATCTGCATTGCTGTCTTTGGCCGCGGCGGCTTCTTTTTCGGCCGCAGTCTTGCGCGACTTCGATTTGGGCTTTTCTGCCTTCTCGACCGGTGCTTCCGTCGGGAGGATTTCGATAGGGGCTACATTGCCGCCTTCGTCATTGTCGCTTTCAGGCTGTGCGACCGCGACATCGAACTCGAGTTCGAAATTGACCGAAGGGTCGTAGAAGCCACGGACGGCAGAAAAAGGCACTGTAAGCTTTTCAGGAATATCACCGAACGACAGGCCGACTTCGAACAGCTGATCTGTAACGAGCATGTCCCAGAACTGATGCTGCAAAACGATTGTCATCTGCTCGGGATATTTCTCCTTCAGGCGCGAGGAAATTCGCACACCGGGCGCTCCAGTCAGGAACGTGATGAAGAAATGATGGTTACCTGGCAAGCCAGCCTTGGCCACTTCCGCAAGAACCTTGCGAATGACGCCGCGTAGGGCTTCCTGAGCGAGAATATCGTAACGGATTAGGTCCTGTACCATGGTTTGCTTATCCCACGGATTCGGAGGTCGATGT
>Ga0182737_1001165_pt1 | contig 27736 bp, 25 predicted proteins | sample eDN5th30CBELigOP_FD_128878 | JGI IMG/M metagenome (GOLD analysis project Ga0182737, IMG submission 128878) | Enriched Organic Plus compost microbial communities from Emeryville, California, USA - eDNA 5th pass 30_C BE-Lig OP (version 2) (version 2) ... | reverse complement strand
CGCTGGGAACACTTCTATGATCATCTCAAGGAAACCGAATGGCGCTTCAACCATCGCCATGATAACCTCTTTTCCTTACTCATCAAAAACCTCAGCTCTTCTCCTCTAATCTAGGAAAGACCCTAAGATATAACAAGCCTGCAACGGCGGTGATATTATATGGAACGCGCAACGAGACGAAGATGCGATTTCTCCCAAGAAGAAAAATCATGATGGACAGGACACAAATCGCGGAAGTAGCAAATTGAACCAGTCCGCCACCCATCTCCGCGCCACGATAGTCAAACGCGAGCGGCGCTATAATTAGAGGCGTTAAAAGATTCAGCCTGCCATTACTCATTATCGAATCGCATTTACGTTTAACTAACGGTTTATAATGTTTTTGCAACCTAATCGGAGTTTGAAAAAATATGCCTTAAGCGGTTCAGTTCGATAGATCAGCACGAACGAGAGACTCATGGCTACACCCACAGAAGACAGTTCAAGAACCGGATAGAGCACCTCCAATATGATAACAAATAGTCCAACGCTCAAGATCGACTCCCTGTTAAAAATGATGTCGTTCAACGAATAGTGTGGGGCGAGCATGCACAGATAAACTCTTATTATCAGAACTCCGCCTCCCATAAGGCACCATGAAACAAAAGGGACAGCTTTCGTATTCGAATCCAGGAGAGGCAAGGCCCACGGCATGGCCACACCGCAGATCAAGATCGCGGCAATCATCAAGGAGAAGGAGAGCATCGCCCGACGAAGCAATATCTCGTGCACCTGTGCCCGCTCCCGCTTCGCCATCAGCTGGGAAATCAAAGGCTGCACACTGTTGAACGGAGTCATCGCCACCTGCTCAATGGCAATCAAAATTCGAGATGCAAAGGAGAAGGAGGCTGCCACCGAAGCGTTTCCGGTTTGCGCAATCAGAATTCCGGCGACCGGAAGCGGACCGGATGTCGCAATCTGATTGATCAGGCTTTTCCATATGGGCCCGATCGTCAGCTTGATAATCTCGAGGTCGAATCGAACGGCTTCAAGGTTCTGCACGCGTCCGTTGGCGACCAGAGGGATCGACATCCGGGCAACAAATCCACCGATCAAATAAATGGATTGGTTGACCACCGTGGCAGCCACTATCCCGTATCCCAGAATAAGGACGACCGCAACACCCACCAAACCGATGCCCACGGTAAAAAATCGCCAGCGGTTGCTAATAGCGAGCGCGTTCAATCCCATGAGAACGGCATGGTAGCGACTCATGTAGAACGTAATGACGCTTCCGAGCTGATATATTCCAAAAGCCGTCCAAACCTTCGCCGCCTGAGGGTAACCCTTCAAAAGCGGAAAAAGACCGATCCAGCCAAGGATACAGGCAATCGCCACATTGGCGAATGCCAAACCAATCTGCAAACCCGCCATGGTCGGAACAAGGCGATTGATTCCCTCCCAGTTTGACTCCCCCGTATCGTTGGTTTTGGATGGCTTCCTCCAATCGTATCCCCCCCTGCACATGGCGATCGTTCGCGCAAAGGTAAGCAGCATTCGCTGCATGACGAACGTGCCGAACAGATTCAAAGATCCAAAGAGGTACCAGGCCGCCGTCTGGGTGGTATCGAAATGCCGGAGAATCAGCGGCGCAATCAGCACCAACTGCAGCGACAACACTGCCTGGTATGCCCATTGAGTCCAGGTGGGAGAGTGCCAAAATTTGCTGAAAATATCCCGGATCAAAGCACCTCGAAATCACCCACGATTCCGCCAGAGTTGTTTTACGTAATTTAACCGTCCCTTAATCGAGTAGCCCGATCTTAGAATAAGGATTCTGTCCGTTCCGATGTCGATCGGAGCCCAAAGATTGAGGTGTGCCCGGAGAAATACGAGCGCATCGATAACGATTGTTCCCGCGTATATAAGCAACCCAATCTTCATCCCGCTCCTTCCAAAGCAAACAGCCAATAATCCAGTCATCACCAGATGCCATGGATCATTCTGCACCAGAGCCTTCGCTACATGGTCAAACCGCCCGAAAATAAGCCTCCATGGCGGGTATCCGTGGGCTTCGAAAGGCTTCTCGAAAGCGTTAAGCCTTAACATTACCTCCTTTACCAATAACAAGAAGAATGCACTGCCAGCCAAAAAGAGGATGCCCCCTTCAGGGAACACAAAGGGAGTCAAAACCAGAATGAGGAATGTCTTCACCCGATCCAGCGCATAGTCCAACCACCGACCAAAGGTCGATCCTGACTTTTGCCGTCGTGCCACCATCCCATCACAAAAATCAAGCAACGCGCCCATAAACAACAGTCCGCCCGCCATTTCGAAACGACGTCCAACGAATCCAATCAGGAAAAGAACGATCACGATCAGTGAAAGAATCGAAATCGCATTGGGGCGGATACCAAGACGCACAAAACCCCATACTAAAGGGATGCTCAACATCCGGCATATCAAAATCCCAGGAATGGAGGATTCACCTTTTTTGAGGTAATCCCTATTCCGCATCCATCCAGCACCCCGCATGTAAATGTCTCGCAGAGAATCCATATCTCTATTTGTGCGATAGCAATCTATACGGATGGGGCAGCTCTCCTCCACTCGCGCCCCAAAATCTCCTGGCTGAAGTCTGCAAACTCCGCCAATATCGCGCATTAATCGCGACCGTCAGGAAACCGTGGCAAAGACCATTTCCGCCTCCTGCAATTCCGCAACCGTATCGATCTCGTACCATTCGAATCCTGTGACATCAACCGTCTCGAATCGCAGACCTAGAAGGAGGTGATCCAAAAAGTCTTCGAACAGCCTCTTGCCGGCATCCGGGCGTTCGAGGTATCGGGCCAAAAGCGCCACAATGGAGTTTGCGCCATCTTCGATCCGGACGCGATAAAGGTCAGCCGAGCATCCGGTCGCATCCGCTTCCGCAATCGTTTTGGCGATGTGGACGACCCGTCCGTCCGAGCCCACGACAATTTTTTCGGATTCCTCGTTGTATCCCGAGCGGTCCAGTGAAAACGCAAAGGGCGCTTCGGAATCCACCATTCGCCGCACCAACTCCGACTCGTAGACCACGTCGGAATTAAACATGAGCAACTGGCCGCGCGCGTGCTCGAAGGCGATCTTCGCGGAGATCAGACTGTTCGTGGAGGCGTAGATCTCGTTTTGCCAAACCTGAATCGGAAGATCCGCAAATTCGGGACGTTTCACGTATTCCTCGAGGTCGCCAATGCGGTATCCACCAACGATATGGATCTTTCGAATTCCCTCGAAGGCGCGAAGTTGCGACAGAAGGCGGCTCAGTAACGTGCCCTCCTGGAAGGGAGCCATGCATTTGGGACGGTCTTTGGTGATTTCCGCCATTCGGCTTCCCACACCAGCAGCAAGGATTACAACTTCGTCAATCATGAGTCATCAAAGCTTGAATGTCTGAAACGTCTCGATAGCTCGGGTCGGCGGAAAGGTCGCCATCCACCATTTTTGCCAGTTCCGCTTCCCGCCCTTTCAGGATGGCAAACCTCTCCAAGCGCACCTTGGCCGCGGCCATTTCGTGCAGCCGGGCAAGGATTTTTCCGGAATCGGCACCCCCCCACACCTCCGGACGCAACATGCCTTCAAACTCCTTCAGGCGCGTCTCGCTTCGCTCTCGAGTAAGTGCGTGCCACGACCTGGCGAGAAACCAAATCCCTTCGACATGCGTCGTATGCGTCGCGGGGCCAAGGACATATTGCATGCGATGCGGCAGGCATGTCGAAGAGCTGCCCAGACAAACGCCCGCGTGGTAGGAGGCATCCATGGCGAATTGATAGTCGGCAATGGCCGCATCCCGCCGAACGATCCATTCTCCCAAGACATCGAGTCCCAATCCAGCATGCTCGAGCGCCTGCGGCGTGCGCCGCAGGCTGATTGTCGTCTCGATCAAATGGGCAAAGATGTCGAAAGCGTGATGCAGCGTGCCCTCCCGCGACAAGGAACTCCACAAGCCCGCATCGTGTACAACGAGGTCCGGCAGCAATGAATCTCCCCGCAATCCCATCTTTTTCGTTCCGACGGTAAAGATGGCTCCACGGCTGGCTTCCGAGCCGCTGCTCGCAATGGAGGGAGCAAGGACAAGGGTTGACGGCCGGGAATGCTGCACCCGTCCTCCGGATTCCAGCAACCTGGTCATTTCCTCGACTGAACGGAAATCCGCGCCCCACATGGCAGCTCCCTTGGCGGCGTCGAGCGCCTTGCCTCCTCCAATCCCAACGACAAAAGGAGCTTCGTCGAAGGCATGCTTCTCCAGCAATTCCAGATGCTGCGGCTGCGGCTCCTCCCGGATCACCAAATGCGCGCGAACTCCGGCCCACCCAAAATTGCGGTGTACGTATTCAGTGGCGCTGGGAGTATGAACCACCAGCAGGGCGCGACCGGAGGTCCATCCAAGGTCCGAGCAAACCGCCTTCCAATCATCCGCGGAGGCAACATTTTTTCGAGGCGGAGCGATCATAGATTTTCCAGGTAACCGTCCTCCGACTTCAGCGACAAAATCGTGCGCGCCTTGTGCCGTTCGAAGAGGGGCTTCAGCGCGGCGTAAATTTCACGGAACATCGTGTAGCTTTCCTCATACACCGCCATGGCCTCTTCATCCGGCAGGACGATGTCTCGAACCTTCACGAATTTGCCCAGTGCCTGCGGCGAACGCAGATCAATCTCGAGCGCCTGGTGAAAGGCCAGCAGGTAGGCGCCCAATGCCGTGCTTTCGAATTCCGAAACAATCTCGACGGGCATGCCGTAAACATCCGCCTTGATTCGATTGCAGATCTCCAACCGGCTCAATCCTCCGCTCAATCGGATTTTTGAGGGCGGTTTCCCATGGGCCTCCGTGATGGCATCAATGAGGCTGCGTCCCGAGAATGCAGCGGCCTCCAGGGTGGCCCGGGCAAAGTGCTTCCGGGAATGCATGCGCTCCACTCCGAAGAAGACGCCCCGGGCATGAGGGTTCCACAAGGGAGCACGTTCGCCCAACAAGTAAGGGAGAAATACGATACGACTGTCCTTGGCGGAAACACTCTGCGCATCCGCCTGGATCATGTCGTAAACATGAGGGGAAGGGGGATAGAAGGTGCCCTTGAGCCATTCGATCAATCCGCCGCCCATGTTGTTGCTTCCGCCTACGTAGTAATGACCCAACAAGGACATGGATTGGGAGACGATGGCACCCTCCGGATGAGGGCAATCCTGCGCCGCCACCATGCGGACGGAGGTTACCGTCCCCGAAACATCGCAAAGTTCCCCTGGCTGGGAAACACCGCTGCCCACCACCGAAACGATGGCATCGTAAGTGGACAATCGAACCTCCACGCTCTTCGGAAGTCCAAGTTCGCTGGCAACTTCCGGCAGCAACGTGCCGACAACCTCGCCAATATCGCCCACCTCCGGAAGGCGGGATCGTATTGTGTCGTCTTCAATCAGATACTCCCGGCGAGGAATGTCGTAACCCGATTTCTCGGCATTAAGCGGATCCGTAACAGGGCGTCCGCTAAGGCGATGAATAAGATAATCATTGGGTGCCAGAAATCGCGCCGCTTTTTCAAAGGCATCGGGCTCACTCTCTCTTAGCCAATGGATCCGCTGAATCATCACGGGTTCGCCGGAATCCGCTTCGGCGGCACAGTGCCGCCTATCGCTCACCATGATAATGGGCCGCAAGGGAATCCCCTTGGAATCCACACATACCAGGCATGAGGCGGACGCGGAAACCGTGACGCCTCCTATCTCCTCGAGTTTGTGCCCGACTTCCGCAGCATCGTCAAAGAGTTGCTTCACGCAGTTCCACCATTCCTCTCCGTCCTGCTCGACGCCTTCGCCGAAAATTACGGTATTCAGCGGATAGCTTTTTTTGAAAAGAAGGTGGCTGGCGCCATCGAAGAGGCACAGCCGGATGCTTTTCAACCCGAGATTGATTACAGCAAACATGATTTGTATTTCTCCTGCAATTCCTTGAAGAAAACCAAAAGCCGGCGATCCATCTCCTGAGTCGCGGCAATTGGGGAGGACGAATCCCGGGGATCGTTCAGAATTTGGCGGCTGGTCTCCAGCCAAAAGGACTTAAGATCGCTGCTGATGTTAATTTTGCAGTGTCCCCACCCGACAAGTTTTTCCACGATGGAAAGGCTCATTCCCGACCCGCCATGAAGCACCTTCAACACATCAGGCAAAGACCGGTGCACGGCCTCCATAAGCTCCAGATCAAACTTCTCTGTTCCTTTGTAATGGCCATGCATGTTGCCGAAACCGACAGCCAGCAAATCCGGCTCCACTTCGCGAAAAAATTCCAGAACATCTTCCAAACGGGTGCTTTCTCCACCCGTCTCCGCGCCAAACCCGTCCTCCACACCGGCGACATGCCCAACTTCCGCCTCGAAAAGAACATCCGGGTTCACCTGCTTGATCGCACCTTTAGCCTCCAAGGTCTGTCGAATATTATCCTTCAATGGAAGCGAACTTCCGTCATACATCACGGAATCGAACCCCGCTTGGGTGCACTGGATCAAAAGTTCGACGGAATTGCAGTGATCCAAGTGAAGGGCGATCTCCGTTCCAACAGTCTTTCTCCATGCGACAACCTCCGCCGGGGTTGTCCGATCGAAAAACTTTGCGGAGAATTGAGCCATCACCGGGCGCCCCACCGATTGGAACGAAGATGCCAAAGCCCGGAAAGTTTGATAGTCGAAAACGTTTATCGATAAAATGGATCGCGCGCGATGTCGCGCCTCAGCCAATGCCTTTCGAAGAGTCACTATTGACTAAGAAATGATGTTATCGGGCCACCGGTTGCAGCATGCGAAGCTGAGTTGGAAGGGCCTCATTGGCCTCCCGTTCCGATCGCAAGCCAACAACCACGAGTTCGATGGTCTGCAAAGGATTCCCACGACTTCCGACAACGGCCTTCCAAAGATTACCCGCGCGCATAGCGATCAGCCCGTCTTTATACCGATACGTCGAGAATCCGTAGTCAAGCCGGGTGGCCACATAGACGAAAATCGGGCGACCATCTGCATCAAACCGCCATGCTTTAAAGGTCGCGGGCACTCCGCCAATCTCAAGATCCACGTCGGGCAAAGCCTTGATCAATTTGAGCCCTGCTGCCTGAAGGCAAACCGTGGGATTGTGTGTAAGATCCATCTGGTTCAACTTTGGATCTGGATCCCATTCGATAAGGAATCCGGTCCAATGTGTCCCGTCCGCATCCTTCCAACTCGCGGCGCGTCCCCGCTTGAAATGCAGCAACTCTTTCTCCCGATCGCTCATTTCCCGCGGCTGAAAGTCGTGAAATCCCCGTGCCGCCGCGTTTTCCTCCGTCGGCCAGTCAATCGGCCACGGCTCAGTGACAGGAACCTGCGATTCCTTCCAACGATACCATGCCTCGGTCGCCACTTCACTCACGAGGAACCAGGCGAGGATCGCGCCAGCAATTGCGATCAGGCTCTTTGGTAGACCGAACCTCGTAATAGTGGATTTTGCCGTCGTTGTCATTTATGTGGGATCGCGGTGTTTCGGTGCGCTAAGACTGGTGAAATTGCAGGCTGGCGGTTGCAAATTGCAGGTTGCCACGAGAAGACGCAAGGAACACAAGAGAGAAGATAGCGAAGCGGGGGCCGCTGGGATGCTAGTCCAAGGTCTGGTGGAACTCGCCTCTCGCCCCGTTCCGAATTTCAGGCCTTCAGACTCTCGACCTTCAGACTCGGTTGTTGCAAGCTGCAGGTTGTGGATGAGGCGGATCGAATTGGCAGCGTCGTCTCTTTCGAGCGCTTGGCGACGAGAGCGAGCCGTTCGGCTCACTGAAGCACAGAAATACCGAAACATCTCAACAGGACGGACGCGTGAAACACGCGCCGTTTCGTCGCTGCGAAGCGCTTTTTCGTTCTTTCCAAGTGGTTGACGAAGCTTTCCAACGACCGATTCCTTTTGACTTTTTGGATGACGAACTTCGTCAACCACATTTTCAAAAGGAAGTAAAAGCCGACGAAAGGGGAAACGTCGTTGGAACCTTTCGTCAACCGCCTGGGATCTTTCGTCAAGCCGTTGGAGAGCTTCGTCAAGCGCCTGGGATGCTTCGTCAACGACTTTGGATCTTTCGTCAACCACTTGGGAAGCTTCTCCAAACGGCCATTCCTCGCAAAAATACACTGTTCCTCGGGACGTTGGACCCCAATTACCCCACCCGTTGTGGTTTTTTGCCCATTTGCGGAACAATTCCGCCTTGACCGGGGAGAGTCTGTTCGCAAAAGTGACCGCGCCGAAGAGGAGCTGTATCTGGCCTCAGATGGCTCTGGACTTTCGGAAAGGGAAGGATCCGGACGCCGCGTTGGCGCACGACCGGCACGGATGAGGGGTTCTTTTCTCCGGAGGCCATATCCGCCGTGGGGCGGTTAGAAAGGAGAAAACGGATATGCCTAGCAAGGAGTTGATCACAACCCGCATCGCCCGGTTCGAAAAAGCCTGGACCGAGCTTGCTGCGGAGTCATCGTTCGGAGGCATGACCCTCGAGCAGTTCATCGCAGGGACACGAGCCTCGTTCGAAGAGCGGCAGACCATCCAGGTGCTGGAAATGCTGCGCTCCGCGGCAATCGGCCGCCGCAACGCGGCCGATGCAGTGAGCCGGGAAAAGATCGAGCTGATGGTTAATGGCGTCCGGAGCGATCCGGACCATGGACCAGACAGCCCGCTTTACCGGGCTCTGGGATACGTCCCGAAAAGTGAACGCCGCAGCGGCCTGACCCGGAAAGTCAATTCGGCCGCCGCGACGCCAGATCCCCTGAAGGAAGCCGCGTAAGCGGCGGACTTCCAAGGGGGAAAAAGCAAGACCCGGTGTCGTGCGCGCCGGGTTTTGTCATGCCCGCAATGCGCTTCGCGGGGTTGCCGCAAAGAGGCGCAAGGAGCACAAGAGGGCTGAACGGAGACAAGCGTCGAAAGTCGAGAGACGAGCGTCAGGGCAGCGCAGGCATGAGGCATACCGGATGGTCGCTGCGCGACCGTTGCAGAGCGCCGAGGCGCTGTTGCAAGCTGCGTGTTGCGGCGCTGAGCGCGCGCGGTGTTTCGGTAATTCGGAAGCCGGTGGCTGGTGTTTCCGTGTTTCAGCTTTTCAGAGTTTCGGAATTTGCCTCGCACGCTCCCGCGCGTCTCGCCCTTCGGGCTGCCTTTCAGGCAGGCTGCCCCGCGCCATCCCTGGCGCCGGTGCTCAGCCTTTCAGCTTTCAGCTTTTCCCTGTTTCCCTGGAAGCAAAAGGATTCGTGACGATTGATCATGCTTCCCAGCTGTTTCCCCAGCCTGACTGCTTCTTCCTGGAGCTTTGAATGCTCTTCCGCGGGGAGATATCCGCATGCAGCGGCAGTTTCCAGCCAGTGAAGAACCTCCTGCAGCTCTCCATCCGCGTCGGTAAGTTTCGATAGAAAATGTGCGGGATATCGTCGCTTGGCCCAAGCTTCAGCGATGTTGGAACCAATGGAACGAGACGAACGACGGATCTGGTCGGTCAGCGCGTATCCTTCCGTTTTCGGCCATGTCTTTGACTCCCGGAATATCGCCTGTTGCAGCGAGAACGCGCTCCGATACGCATCGAGATCCCGCCACGAATCGACTTTCACCGTCAGATATCCGACTTACCGAAAGACCGCCCACCGAAGCACCGCGCGCATGGCGCGCTGCGCGCGCGGTTGCATGGTCGCTGCGCGACCGTTGCAGAGCGCCGAGGCGCTGTTGCAAGCTGCGGGTTGCAGGTCGCGCGCTTTCGCGCGCGGTTGCAGGCTGCGGGGACCCACAGCGCGGCTACTCGGGTTTGAAACGCTTGTCCTTTGGCGAGAGGCTTTGAAGGTAGGTGATGTAACCCGAAAGCTTCGCTTTTGCCGAAGTCCATTCTTTCCGGAGGCTGTCGTAGGAATCTGCAGGGAGGAGGCCTTCATCAAGCGCCACGTTGAGATGGTCCAAAACTTCGCAGAGTGATCCTCTTGCCTGGCGGCAGAATTGCAGATTTTCCTGCGGGTGTTGACGTCCAAAACCTTCAGCGATATTCGCCGTCACTGAACGAGCCGCACGTAGAATCTGATCCCTGAGGCGAAACTCTTCCTCCTTGGGAACCGACCTTGCCCAATGCGCAATCTGAATCCGCAAAGCTCGAGCCAACTGGTAACATTCCAGCTCCTCGAACGATTTCATGGCTCTTGTGCAAACCCGCAGCCTGCAACCCGCAGCCCGCAACCGCGTAGCACCGCGCGCAGCGCGCGGCGCCCGGCGCTTACGCGCCTCGCTTCTCGCGCGCTTCCTTCTGCGCGAGCTTCCAGTCGGCTTCGGTCATGATCTTGACCAGATCGGCGAAACGGGTTTTCGGCTCCCAGCCCAGCTTCTCCTTTGCCTTTGCGTAGTCGCCAATGAGGAGATCCACTTCCGTGGGACGGAAATATTTCGGATCGATCTTCACGCGGACCTTGCCGGTCTTCTTTTCGATGCCGACTTCGTTCACGCCCTCGCCCTGGAATTCCAGCTCCATGTCGAGCTGCTTGAAGGTGAGGTCGATGAACTCGCGGACGGTGTGCGTTTCGTTCGTCGCGCAGACGAAGTCATCGGGATCGTCCTGCTGGAGGATGCGCCACATGGCGTCGGTGTATTCGGGAGCGTAGCCCCAGTCGCGTTTGGAATCGAGATTGCCCATGACGAGCACTTCTTCGAGGCCCTCCTTGATCCGCCCCGCGGCGCGCGTGATCTTGCGGGTGACGAAGGTTTCGCCACGGCGCGGAGATTCGTGGTTGAACAGGATGCCGTTCGAGGCGTGGATGCCGTAGGCCTCGCGGTAGTTCACGATGATCCAGTAGCCGTAGAGCTTGGCCACCGCGTAGGGCGAGCGCGGATAAAACGGCGTTTTCTCGTTCTGCGGAATGGCCTGGACCTTCCCATACAGCTCGGAAGTGGACGCCTGGTAAAACCGGGTCTTGTCCTTGAGGCCGACCTCCTTGATCGCGTCGAGGAAGCGCAACGTGCCCATGGCATCGACCTCGGCGGTGTATTCAGGCACCTCGAAGGACACCTTCACATGACTCTGCGCGCCGAGATTGTAGATCTCGTCGGGGGCGACCTTTTCCAGCATGCGGTTCAGGTTGCTGGAATCGGTGAGGTCGCCGTGGTGGAGATGCAGGTTTGGGTTGCCGAACAGGTGGTCGATGCGTCCCGTGTTAAAGCTGCTGGAACGGCGGATCATGCCATGGACGACGTAGCCCTTCTCGAGCAACTGCTCGGTGAGATACGAGCCGTCCTGGCCGGTAATGCCGGTGATGAGTGCGGTTTTCATGAAATGGGGAAAAGATGAAAGGCTGAAATGCTGAGATCGGTGCGGGGCTAACCTCTACTGTTATTGGAGCGTGTTCGATGAATGATCGTGACGAAGATGGAGATCAGCTCGTCGGACTCTAAAAGTAATTCCTTAATCAGATTGTCTGAAACGCCGCATTCATCTTGCAGCAGTTCCATCCATAGCTGCGATTCGTCCGCTTCCTGAAGGGCAATGGCTACCTTCGACACAAACTCCTCGTCGGAACGAGCCCGGGATGCCTCGCGAATATTCGCGGCCACGGATGTCGCCGATCTTAGGAGTTGATGACTTAAAACCTGCACGTCGCGAGCTGACGTAGGAAGTGCTCGATAAAGTCGAATCGCTGCCCCTGCAAAATCCTTGGTCCGATTTCGAAGCTCGTCCGGGACGCGACTCATGGGAAATGCTGAAATGAAGAGATCGGGGAAATCCGAAATTTAGGAATTTGAAGATCACCGCTTAAGAAATGGCGAATCGCCATTCATTTCAGAATTTCTCCATCTCTGAATTTCAGCTTTTTCAGCTTTTCCCGATCGCGTGGACTTCGAAGCCGAGGTCGCGGAGTTTGGCGTGCGGCAGGATGTTGCGGCCGTCGAAGACGAAGGCGGGTTTGCGCATGCCCTGGAGCACCCGCTCGAAATCGAGATCCTTGAATTCATCCCACTCGGTGACGACCGCCATGGCGTGGGCCTGATCGAGCGCTTCGTAGGGATCGCTTACCACGGTCACATGCGTCTCGAGTTCGCCCGCAAGCAGGCGGTCGGTGGCTGAGAGGTCGCGGAAGATGGTCTCCTTCTCGACTCGCGGGTCGTAGATGCAGACGTGTGCCTGCTCCTCGACGAGCGCCCGTGCGATGTGGATCGCGGCGGATTCGCGCGTATCGTTGGTATCCTTCTTGAAGGCGAAGCCGAGCAGCGCGATGCGCTTGCCGGCCACCGTGTTGAACATCGTGCGAATCATGCGACGCACAAAACGATCCTTCTGCCAGTCGTTGATCTCGACGACCTTCGCCCAGTAGTCGGCGGCCTCCTTGAGCCCGTAGTGCTCGCAGAGATAGACGAGATTGAGGATGTCCTTCTGGAAGCAGGAGCCACCAAAGCCGACCGACGCCTTGAGGAAGCGCGGACCGATGCGCGCATCGCGGCCGGCCGCAAAGGCAACCTCGTCCACATCCGCTCCGGTGACTTCGCAAAGCGCGGAGACGGCGTTGATCGAGGAAATGCGCTGCGCGAGGAGCGCGTTGGCGACGAGCTTCGAGAGCTCACTGGACCACAGGTTCGTGGTGATGATCCGGTCACGCGGCACCCAATGCGCATAGACGTCAACGAGCGCCTGCACCGCCTTTTGCCCGCTCTCCGTGTTGTCGCCGCCAATCAAGACGCGATCCGGCGACTCGAGGTCCTCGATGGCCGTGCCCTCCGCAAGGAACTCGGGATTGGAGAGGATTTCGAAATGATGCCCCTGGCTGTTCGCATTCAGGACGCGCTTGAGCGACTCCGCCGTGCGCACCGGGAGCGTGGACTTCTCAACGACGATCTTGTCGCCATTGGCGACCTCGGCGATACGGCGGGCGCACAGCTCCAGATAACGCAGGTCGGCCGCGCGGCCGGCGCCAACGCCGTAGGTCTTCGTCGGCGTATTGACCGAAACAAAGATGATGTCCGCCGCGCGAATGGCCTCATCGACGTCCGTGGAAAAGAAGAGGTTTTTGCCGCGCGCCGCCTCGACGACCTCCTGCAGGCCGGGCTCATAGACGGGCAGCTCGCTCGAATTCCATGCCGCAATGCGGTCGGCATTGATGTCCACCACCGTGACGCGGATCTCCGGGCATTTCCGGGCGATCATTGCCATGGTGGGTCCGCCTACGTAACCAGCTCCAATACAACAGATATTCATGAAAACGGTCTAAAGGTCTAAAGGTCGATAAAGGGGTCGAGGGACCAGCGTCGAGGGACGAGAGTGAGCGCTGTAGCCGTTCCGCTCCGCGGAACGCACGGGGTTGCCGCAAAGGGGTCGAGGGTCGAGAGCCGGAGCGTAGCGGAGACAGCCTGCCGCAGGGCAGGCAATCGAGGGTCGAGCGTCGAGGGACGAGAGCCGAGAGTGAACGCTGTAGCCGTTCCGCTCTGCGGAACGCACGGGGTTGCCGCAAAGGGGTCGAGAGCCGGAGCGCAGCGGAGACAGCTTGCCGCAGGGCGGGCAATCGAGAGCCGAGCGTCGAGGGACGAGAGCCGAGAGTGAGCGCTGTAGCCGTTCCGCTCCGCGGAACGCACGGGGTTGCCGCAAAGGGGGCGAGGGTCGAGGGACGGGGAAATGGGGAAAAGATGAAATCCTGAAAAGCTGAAATGGGGAAATGCTGAACCCCGGCGCCTGGGATGGCGCAAGGAAGCCTGCCGCAGGGGAGGCAATCGAGGGACGAGCGTCGAGGGTCGAGAGCCGAGAGTGAGCGCTGTAGCCGTTCCGCTCTGCGGAACGCACGGGGTTGCCGCAAAGGGGCGCAAAAATGGGGCGAGGACCTCCGGGCTTCGACGGGAATGGAAAGGCGATCGCGATCTCAAGGTTGGCAGGTCAAAACCTCGGGAGTGTAGAAGGCAGCGGAGGAAAGTCAAAACCGGAGGAAATAGGGAAACGCTGAGATCCTGAAACGCTGAGCCCCGTCGATCCGTAACAAGCAACCGTGACTGACATTTGCTGTCAGCTCTCGGCATTTCTTGATTTCCTTATTTCAGCTTTTCCCCCGCCTCACGCGAAGGGCGCAAAGAGAGGCACTTTGATAGCCGGATGTGAAAGATAGAGGTGTTTGAAGGCCAGCGAAAACCAGTTGCTGGTTGGGGTTGCGAGTTGCTGCTCTCGACGCTCGACGCTCGACGCTCGACGCTCGTCCCTCGCCCCTCCCCCACCTCATGCCCCCAGCAGCGCCTCTGCGCCGGGGCGAACCGTGACGATGGCGGGATTCCGCAACTCGGGTTTGTTGTAGGCCAAGGGCTGACCATCGAGCTGACGCAACGTCGCGCCACTCGCAAGTAACACGGCATGCGCCGCTGCGGTGTCCCACTCCATGGTCGGGACATCGCGCAGGTAAACATCCGCCGCGCCCTCTGCGACCAGACAGAATTTCAGCGAACTTCCCATGCTGCGGAATTGCGCACCCGGATGCCGCTCGACGAGCTTCGTGACTTCCGGTCCGGCATGATCGCGACTGGCAACCAGAACCGGCGACGTTCCCGCGACGTATTCCCCTGAATGAATTTCCCGTGCCTCGTCCGCACCCTGCTGCTTCCAGGCACGCGTCCCGTCGCTCCAGTAACACAGGTCGATGGCCGGCGCGTAAACGACGCCAAGCACCGGAACCCCCTCCTGCACGAGACCGATGTTCACCGTGAACTCGCCGGTCTGCTTGAGGAATTCCTTCGTTCCATCGAGCGGGTCAACGAGCCAGAACTGCGTCCAGTGCCGACGCTCCCCGTGCTCCGCGGCGGCGGATTCCTCCGAAATGATCGGGATGTCCGGCGTCAGCTCCCTCAGCCCCGCCACGATGATCTCGTGCGACGCCTTGTCCGCAAGCGTGAGCGGAGAATCATCGGCCTTCGCCTCCACGCCAGCCTCGGTGCCATGGAAGCGAAGAATCGCCTCACCCGCCTCACGAGCGAGGGAGAGGAGAGAGGAAATGTTCAAATTCTGAAAAGATGAAATGCTGAAATTGGAAAACCTGAATTCATGAAATGCCCGGCGCGGCGAGCTCGTTCCGACCTTACCGCATTTGCGATTCCAGCATTTCAGTTTTCGCTGTTGTTTCTTAATTTCCCATCAAGCTCTTCCGGAAGTATTCGATGGTCTTCGCGAGGCCTTCGTCGAGCGGCACCTTTGGCTCCCAGCCGAGGATCTTTTTCGCCTGCGTGATGTCCGGGCGACGCTGTTTGGGATCGTCCGCGGGAAGCGGCTTGTGAACGATTTTCGAGCGTCCGCCCACCTGCTCGAGGACCTTCTCCGCCAGCTCCAGCATGGTGAACTCGCCCGGGTTGCCGATGTTCATGGGGCCTACGGTTTCGGTCTGGTTCATCAGGCGGACGAATCCCTCGATGAGGTCATCCACGTAGCAAAACGACCGCGTCTGCGTGCCGTCGCCGTAAACCGTGAGGTCTTCGCCGCGCAACGCCTGCACGATGAAGTTCGAGACCACGCGCCCGTCGTCGGGAAGCATGCGCGGACCGTAGGTGTTGAAGATGCGGACCACGCGAATGTCCACGCCGTTCTCGCGATGGTAGTCGAAGAAGAGGGTCTCGGCGCAGCGCTTGCCCTCATCGTAGCAGGAACGACGGCCGATCGGGTTCACATGTCCCCAGTAGCTCTCGCTCTGCGGATGCACCTCGGGATCTCCGTAAACCTCGGAAGTGGAAGCCTGAAAGACGCGCGCCTTCACCCGTTTCGCGAGACCAAGGCAATTGATGGCGCCCATCACCGAGGTCTTCGTCGTCTTGATCGGATTGTATTGGTAATGCGGCGGGGAAGCCGGACAGGCAAGATTGTAAATCTGATCGACCTCGAACTTGAAGGGGTCGATCACATCATGCCGCACAAACTCGAACGACGGGTGGCCGCCAAGATGCGCGATGTTTGCCTTGCGCCCCGTGAACAGATTGTCGAGGCAGATGACCTCGTGTCCTTCCGAGATAAGCCGATCGCAAAGGTGGGAGCCAAGAAAGCCGGCACCGCCGGTAACAAGAATACGCATGGGAAACAGGGAAATGCTGAAAAGATGAAAATCTGAAAGATGAAAGGCTGAAAGGCGAAACGTGGAAAAGGTGAAATGCTGAGATGCGTTTTCCTATTTCAACTCTTCTGAGTTTCTTGATCTCTGCATTTCACTCGGGAAATGCAGAGATGCCTGCTTCCTTGTTTCAGCTTTTCCAAATTTCTTCATTTCTAAATTTCCCTAAAACCTCTCCGCGACGCGGAGGAGGAGCGGGACGAGCTGGCCGCCGAAGCGGTGCCAGCGGCGGAGCTTGCGGAGACGTTCCTGGGCGAATTTGCCCTCGCCTTCCGCGGATTCGTCCAGCCGCGCGAGGAGCGCCTTGCCGCTTTCAAGGTGCGGATTGACCTGCTCGCGAAGAAAGCCGGAAGCGAGTTTTCGGAGTTCCGTCTCCGCGGCATAATGGTCGCGACGATCGCCGGGAACATAGGTCACGCGAAGCGCGCCGACCTCCCGCAGCCAGCGCAATCCCTGGCTGGCGGAACCCTTGCTGATCCCCAACCGCGCCACGATGTCGTCCATCGCCAGCGGTTCGGACGTCCCAAACAAAAGTCCGTAGATTTCCCCGATCGAACGGGGCACCGCAAGCACTTGAGAAGCCCGCACGAAGATCTCGATGCAGTCGCGCTGGAAATCCGTAAGGGCGACTTCGGACGCGCGTGCCGGACTTCCGTTCAGATCCATTTCCGCACCCCGCATCATCGGGAGAGGGATTCAAGCATGCTGCCGCCCTTGGTGAGCGTTCTCGTCGCGCACCCCGCACCATTTCGAGCGCCGTGACAACACCGCATCGATTGGGCTGGAAGTTTCCAAATCAATTCACCTAGTTCAAGGAAAAATGAACAAAATGAGTCGAGGGACCAGCGTCGAGGGTCGAGTGATGGCATTTGGGCGTCCCCTTCTGCAATCATGGTCCCGGCAACATTTGCAGACTTCCCTCGTCTCTCGTCTCTCGTCGCCCGACCCATCCCGTCCTCACGCCTGACGCTCGTCTCTCGTCTCTCGACGCTCGCCCCCTGTGTCCTCGCGCCTTTTCGCGGCGGTCCTCGCCTATCCCTGCTCTCGACGCTCGGCTCTCGGCTCGCGTCCCGCTGTCTCCTGGCGTTCGAGGAAGCGGCTGATCAGCCAAAGGCACACGAGGACGACGCCGAGGATGGCGAAGCCTGCGGAATCGTGCCACTTCTCGGTGGCCTCGATCCCGTGAAAGGCGCCCTGCCAGGTGAGGAAGACGGTGCGCACGACATTGCAGACAAAGGCGATCACCGCACCGCTGAACACCAGCAACAAACAACCGCGGACACCACATTGATACAGAAGTCCGAGAAACACCGCGGCCATGAGCGTGGATTGCAGCGAGCGGATTCCGCTGCAGGCTTCGTTCACCCCCAGCACACCAGTGGGGATGTGAATGACATTGCCCGTGGCCTCTGCCGGCACGCCGGCGAAGGTGACGACTTCCGCGGCAATCTGTGCATTGATGCGCATCAGCCCCTGCACCAGCGGTTGCTCGATAAAAATCGGCCATGGCACCGCGACATAGAGGAAGCCAAGGACCGCGAAATGCCGCACCCACGGTCTGCCGCCACTCAGATACAGGAGCGCAGCCGTGATGCCCCCCGCGCAAAGCGACATCGCCCAACTGACAAGACGGGATGTGCTGTTGGCCTCCCCCAGCCAGCGGAGGGGCAACTGGGGCAAGGCGCACAGGACGATGAACACCATCACCCAGCCCACGCGCGCCGGAGGCACCGGGGTCGGCGTAAATGCCAGCCTCTCGTAAACGAGGTAGGCGGTGAGGAGCGGCACCGCCCAGCCGTAGTAATACTGCGGGTTCAACGACCATTCGGCGGTCAAACGCAGCAACGTCGGCACCCAGATGAGGGTGATGAGAAGAAGAACCGGCAAAGGATGCACGGACGCCGCTGCCGAAGCGGACGCCGGACGGGCGCTCTCCGTCATTGCTCCGAGCTGGCCGGTTTCTGCAATTCCTTGAGCAACTCCTGATACCGCGCCTCGGAATCCGCGCCTCCCGGTGCCGGCAGGTCGAAGTTTCCAACAGCGCTCCCGCGCTGCGCTCGCTCCTGCTCCAGGCGATCCAGCATGGCATCGCCCTCGGAGGCCCGCTTCTCCTGCTCCTCCTTCATTTTCGCAAGTTCCGCTTCACGCTCCCGCACCGCTTCGAGGTTCGCGGCGACTTCCGCCTTCAACCGCTCTTCGACCTTGGCATCTCCGCGGGCAAGCGCCTCGGCCCTCTTGATGAGGACCTCCTCCTCGGCAAAGGTCGGAGCGAATTTGCCCTTCATTTGAGTCAACAGCCGGGTTGCCTCCTCGGTGCGCCCACTCCGCGCCATCGCATAGGCCACGTAAATCCCGCGTTGCGGGCTCAGCCGGGCCGGCTCCGGAATCGCATCCAGCAACTCCGCGGCCTTTTCCTGCTCGTTCAGCTCCGCAAGGATCAAACCCGCAGTGAGCAGGAAGTCCGGATTTTGCGGGGCCACCTCGAGGTTCTCCATGGCGATGCGTCGAAGCTCCACAAGGTCCTCCTGAAGCAGGAAGCCCGTGATCACGCGATCGGTCGAGACCTCGCGATTACGCGGATCGGCCTCCATCCAGCCCTTGAGAATGCCCGCAGTCGTCGGCAGATCCCTGCGAGGCCGGGTGAGAAAATACAGGCTTCTCCACACGCCGGGCTCCAGCGGGGTCGCCTTGCTCAGGGCGAGGAAGGCCCGCTCCGCACCCGAGGGCCATTCCCACGCCGACGCCAGACGGGCCATGAGCTGGAGGGCAAAGGGATTGTCTCCCTGCGAATTGAGCAACTCCGCCCACTTCTCGTCCACCGCCGCGCCCCTGCCGGCGGCCACCGATTGCCGCACCTCCTCGATCGCCTCGACCGTTTCCTTTGAAAGCAAAGGCGGCTCCGCGGCCACCAGCTCGAAGAGCCGATCCCACTCGCGTTGCGCAAGAGCCACGTTCAACTTCGCCTGCCGCACCTGCTCCAGACCGGCCCGATCCTCCGGCAGCGCAGTCAACCAGCGGTGCACCATTTCCGTCTGCCCGCGGTCGATCAAATACCGGGTGGCCGTGGCAAAGTCCGCAGGACGGTCGATCGTGCGCTCGAGGAGGTTCCTGAGGGTGAGCGGCATGGTGAAGCTCTGCGTCGCAAACTCCGTATCCATGTGCAGCATCAGATCCTGCACGGTCGCGTCCGGCGACTCAGCCAGCTTTGCCGCCCGGGCCGAGGCGACGAGGTAGTCCTTCCGCTGAATGGCGGCGCGAACCAGTTCACGCCGCGCCTCGAGGGCAAAGGGACTGTCGGAATCCGCCAACGCCTGCAGGTCCGGCTCGGTCTCGAGGATGTCGCTGACGCCGCCGCTCCGCAGCCGGGCCACCTTCGTGTAGAAAAGGGCAGCTTCGTTGTCGGGCTCGACTTCAAGCACCCGTTGGGCCGCCTCCCTTCCTTCCTTGAGGAAACCGCGGGAAACCTGGGCGCGGGCCTCCAGCACGCCGGCGCGAACGCTCTTCTGCTCCTCCGGTGGCAGCTTCTTCAAGTTCTCGAGAACCCGCTCCCACTGTCCCGCCTCGGTCGCCGCCTCGGCCGCACGATAGCGGTGTTCACTCACGTCCGGCTCCAGCCGCGCGAGACGGTCGTAGATGTCGATGGACTGGGGAGAATTCTCGCCCTCGAGGAAGGTCGCCAGCTTCTTCCACACCGTGGGGTTTTTGGGGTCGATGCGAATGGCCTTTCGAAACGCGAGGGAAGCACCCGCCTGGTCGCCCTGGGCAAGGCAGGCATCGGCCACCCGGAGGGCATTGGCCTGCCGGATATACCGCCACAGGGGGCGCGCAAACTTGAACCCGATGATGCCCATCGGAATCGACAGGATGAGCAGCCAGACCGCGATCTTGTTGAGAAGCCTCAACTGCTGGTAGCGATCCCAGATCCGTTTCCAGATCGGGACGGAACGGCGTTTGCGAGCCGACGGGTCGGAATTGGTCGAAGTATTCATGCAGCAGCTGGACGGCCCAATCGGGGGGAAGGGGCGACCGAACGATATGCTCCCGTTGCGGCGCCAAGGCAAGTTTTTGTCTTGATCGCCCGGCGGATTCCCGATTTCTCGCACAGGATGCGCAATCGCTGCGGCACGTTTCTCCTCACCCTCTCCCGCGTCCTGTTTCTCGCGCTGATCGTCTTCGCGGCATTCAATTTCGGCCTGACGCGGCTCTCCGGGATGGCGGCGTTCAACGTCGCGATGGGTGCCACAGTCGCGATCTGGATCCTCGCCCACATGGTCGGATTTGCCCTGCCGCGAACCGGATGGATTCCGTGGGTGCTCGGCCTGCTGATCCTGTTGCTTGGGTGGTGTGTGACCGGCCTCGGCCTCTACGAGAACTGGGCGGACGAGCACGAAATCGAGCTTTCCGAACAGCTCCTCGACCTCATCCTGGAATTTGGCTCCCTCGATCCGGATCTGGGGCTGAAAGCCTGCATTCGCACCACCGTGCTGCTTGGCGCCCTCCTCATCGCGATCGATCTCTGGAATACCCCGCGATGGTGCCAGGCCCTGATGGCCACCATGCTCGCCACGGCGGTTGCGATGGTTACCCTCTTCTATCTCCAAAAGCTCCTGCCAGGTGTCTTCACGTTGCGGAGCGAAAATGGAAAATTTCCCCTGAGCTTCGCGACCTACCGCTATTGGGGAAATGGAGCCTCATTCATCAACCTGTTCTGGCCGGTCATCGCGGCTACGGCGCTGGCGACGCGATTGCACGGCAAGCGCGGCTGGTCGATCTGGATGGCCGCGGCCATCGTCGTCTTCTCCGCGAACTACATCAATGTATCGAAGGCGGGTTACGGCCTCGGGTTGATCGGTTTGATCGCGTTCGGTTTTCTCTCTCTTTTCGCGATCCGCCGCCAGCGCCGTTCCCGGAATGCCGGGGGATTCTCCCTGCGGACGCTTGTGGTGGTGGCGATTCCAGCCGCTGTGCTCGCCATCGGCCTCTACATGAGCATCTCGTGGGAGCGTATCGAGAAATTGGAAAAGACTGGCCTCGAGGAGAACACGCGGACCCAGGCCTACCTTGAATTTCTCGAAATGATCCCGGAGGCTGGATGGACGGGCTTCGGACCGGGGAGTTTCTATTACTCCCACTATCAATACATCGAGGACAACAAGATCGCGAACTCCGCGCCCTATTGGGTGGCACACCAGGATTACCTCCAGACCGTCGTCGAATGGGGGTATGCGGGATCCATTCTCTGGGGTCTGCTCCTCGTGCCCGCTGCCCTCCGGCTCGGCATCGACGGGCTCGCCCGCAAATCCTCACGGCAGGCGTCGGACAGCAACGAGGAGTTTGAATACGCGTATGGAATCGTCGGCGCCCTGAAACAATTTGCGAAGACCATCCCCACCGGTCGGGAGTTCACCGTTCGCGGCGGCGTGTTCATCGCCATCGCTCTGATTTCCCTGCACGCGACAATCGATTTCCCGATGCAGATTGTCTCTCTCCAGTTCTTCTTCCTGATCTGGATCGCCCTCGGATGGGCGAGGCGGGAAGCAGTGGAGTCGAGAGACGAGCGTCGAGAGACGAGAGGCTTCTGAAATCCAGGCACTTCCTCGGGAGTGCAAATGCGCGAAAGGGAGAACGCCAGGCGTCCAGAGCAGAGTTGGCGCGTAGCTGCCGCGAAAAGGCGCAAGAGGCGCACAAGAGAAAGAGAGAGTCCAGAGACGAGCGCCGAGGCGTCGAGTTCCAAAAGACTTTTAGCCATTTAAAACTTCAGGCCTCGGAACCGGAATCCGATCGTTGTCATTGTCCGTTTCGCAGTGCAAAACGACTACAGCTTCAGCGTGTCGAGCCCGGAGGTCGCAGTCCTACCGGCGCTCTCGACGCTCGTCCCTCGATTGCCCGCCATGCGGCAGCTGTCTCCGCTGCGCTCCGGCCCTCGCCTCTCGTCGCTCGACCCATCCCGTCCTCACGCCTGACGCTCGTCTCTCGACGCTCGACGCTCGTCTCCGTCAACCCCTGTGCTCCTTGCGCCTTTTCGCGGCTACTGACTCGCTTCCTGCTCTCGACGTTCGACGCTCGACGCTCGACCGGCCCCTCTACGTCTGCGGGACTTCCTGATCGTTGACCGGGGCGCCGTAGGTGCGGCCCGTGCCGTAGCTGTAGTAGTAGTAATACGCCGCGGCTCTTGCCGGAACCATGTTCAGGACCAGGCCCGAGCACGGATGACCGGCCCGCGCGAGCAGGTCCGCGCCACGCTTCACGAGGCGCCGTGCCGTCTTGTGAGAGCGGACGACCATGGCGATGGTGCGGAAGTTGTTGGCAATGTTCAGCGTATCGGAAACCGCGAGCAACGGTGCGGAGTCCACAACGCCGCGGTCGAACTTCGCCTCCATCTGCGAGAGCATGTCGCGGAATCGCTCGCGACGGAGCAGCAACTCGGCCGGACTGGAAACGTGACGGCCCGCCGTAATCACGTAGAGGTTCGGAACCTGTGTCTCCCGAATGATGTCGTCGAAATCCGCCTCCCCCAGCAGAAAATCGGTGAGGCCCGGCGCCCGGCCACGCTCGAAGAGACGCTTCTCCACGGCGGGCTTGCGAAGATCCGCATCGACCAGGAGCGTGCGCTGCCCCTGCTGCGCAAGTGCCACCGCGATATTGATGGAACAGAACGATTTGCCCTCCGCCGGGGTGGCACTGGTGATGAGGACATACGGCTGCTCGGTCTCCAGCATGAGGAAGGAGGCGCGCAGCGTGCGGAAGGCCTCGCTGACGGTGGAGTGCTGATCCTCGAGCAGCGGCAGCCGCGATTCCGCGCGGGGGTCGTCTTTCTTCGAGTTCTTGCCGGTCATCGGAGGCAGATTCGGAATTGCGGCAAGAACCGGCATTCCCATGGTCTGCTCCACGTCGTCCACCGACTTGAAGGAGGTGTCCAGAATCGCCAGCAGGAAGATCGTGGCCGCACTGCCACCAAGGGCGAGGAACAGCGCCACCGCCACGACGAGCAACGGGCGCGGCTTGACCTGAATTCCCGGCGACGGGGGATCCACGGTCTGAATGAAAATCGGCTGGCTTCGCGCCTCCGCCATTTCCTCGTTCAAACGCTGGAGCGTAATCTGAAAGGCCGCCTGATCGGTCTCGATTTCGCGCTGAAGCACCTGGGCCTGAATGGCGAGGTCCTTCACCTCGATGGTCTTCTTCTCCTGCGCCTGCGTCTCTCGCTCGAGCGACTTCTCATTCTGGATGGCCGCACGAAGCGCAACTTCCACGGTGCGCGGCGCACGGAGTGCCGTCGCATAGAGACTTTCCTCCACGCCCTCCCGCTGACTGACCAGCTCCGCAATCTGCGGAGCCTCAGACCCATAACGCTGACGGGCGCGGGCCAGTTCGCCATCAATCTCGTTGAGACGAACCTTGACCTCCTGCACCTCGGGAAGCTCGGCCACGCTGGCAATTTGGAGAAGCGCCTGCGGATCGTCCTTCACTTCCTGAATCTGGGCGAAGTCCGCCTCGAGCTTGAGCCGCTCGGCCTTGGCCACGGTGAGGCGGGCATTCAATTCGCGCAACTGCTCCGCGATGATGTTCATCTCGCTGTCCACCGAGATGCTGCCAAGCTTTTTGGTATACTCCGAAAGTTTCATCTGCGTTTCACGCAGCTTGTCCTCGAGGCGCTTCCGCTCGCTTTCGAGATACGTGAGACTGCCGCTCGCGGCGCGCAACCGCTGCTCGCCGTCGAGCGCGATGTATTCCCGCAGAACCGCATCCACGACCTCGGTCGCCAGCTCCGGACTCGGATTCTCGAAACTCACCTGAATAAGACGGGTGCCCCGGATCACCTGGGCATCGATGTGCTTGGCGAGCGCTTCGATGGTTTCCTGCTCCTTGTCCGCCGGCGGGGTGTTCGCGGGGATGAAGCCCGGTCGCTCGGTGAGCTTGAGCTTGTCTGCGACCCGGAGAAGCAGCGAGCGGGAAAGGAATCCGCGCTGAATCGTGCCAAGCATTTCCAGGCTGCGAAGGTCCTCATAACCTCCATCGACGGTCATGGTCGGCGAGGCATCCTTGATGCGCTGCTCGACCTTCACCACTGCGACCGACTGGTAGATCGGGGTGGCAATGTTCAGAAACGCAATGGCGCCCACCGTGCCCGCCGTCAGAAACAGCAGAATGATCCAGAAGTGTTTCTTGATCGCATCGAGAATGCGCGTGAAGTCGATCGAAAAGCCGCGATCATCATCGGCCGCGATTTCGTAGGAAGGGCCGGTGTGCGGCGGCGTGAGAGTCGGGGTGTTCATTAAAAGAGACTTTCGGGAACGAAGATCATGTCGCCCTCCTGGACGACGAACTGGCGGCCCTGCGGGGTGGACAGATTCACCGTGATATCATAAACGCCCTCAGCTTTTTTGCGAGTGACAAGAATCCGACGAAGGTTGGCGATACGGGTGTTTCCCCCGGCCATCGCGACCGCCGTCGGCAGCGTGACGACCTCTTCGCTGGGAATCTCGAAAGCCCCCGGTTGATTCACCTGCCCCAGCACGGAAAAGCGGTGCGGTGCATACTCGACGATGTGCACGGAAACCTGCGGATTGACGAGGTAGGCACCCCTCAGTTTCCCCGCGATGGCTTCCGCAGCCTCCTCCACGGTGAGCCCGCCAATCTTGACCCGGCCGGCAAGCGCGATGTTCACGGTGCCATCCTGCGCTATGCGCTGCTCGGTCTCCATGTCGGGCTCCTGGAAGACGGAGATATGCACGACATCCCGCGGATGGAGCCGGTAATTGGCGGGAGTTCGCTCGTCGGCCGCAATGTCGATCGGGACCTTGCGCTCCACGATTGGCGAGGCGCAGCCTCCGAGGGTGAGAACAACGAGAATGGAGAGGAGAAAACAACGCACCATGAACAAATTTTCCCTAGGGGCCTTTCGACTATCGGAGGCGGGCGCCTCTTGCAAGCTTCAAGACCGAAAAAGAAAGCCGGAAGGCGAAGACACCTTCCGGCTTTCAGAGAGTTTGAAGTTTACAAAACTCGAGAACGAACGTTACGCAGCGTAGTTGTTCTGGTGAGCCTGGTTCTCAGCCTTCTTCTCTGAGGTCGAAACCTGCTTGCTGATCTTCTTGATCTGCTGCGCAGTGAGATCCTTCGACTTGCCCACCTGATTCGTGACCTTCTTCGCAAGCTTCTTGGCCTCGGCCGCGAGGACCGGATAGGCATACTTGCGGGTGGCCTGCTTGTAGTATTTGTTCGCCTTCTTCGGGTCGAGTTTCACGAGCTTGAGCGTGAAACGCTTGACCTTGGCAGTCGGGACCGGCGGGGCTCCCCGATTCGGGATCTTCTTCAGTTTCGCGAAGAACTTCGCGATTTTCTTGTTTGTCGCATTGTTGCTCGCAGCCTCCGCCTTGCTGGGGACGAAGCTAGCCGCAACCACGAAAGCCATCAGGCACGCACCAAGTTTTCTGATCATGATATTTTTGCTTTCTTTAGGTTCTGCACCCCCGCTTACCCGAGATGCTTGAAAGGTGATAAAGCGCCTTGCGGGCCAAGACAATCTTTTTTTCGCGTAACTTGCGTTTTTTTCGGCTAGATGATCATGCCCGCCGCGACGGTCTCGTTCGTTCCCGGATGAATCAAGATGAAGGACCCCGTCGTGCGATTCCGCCGGTAGGAGTCGTGGATCAGCGGCACGGCCGTCCGGAGCACGATGCGACCGATGTCGTTCATCGCAAGGGATTGCGGCCCCTCCATCTTGTGGAGCGTGTTGATGTCCACCAGATAGCGGACATTCTTCACCACCGCCTGCGTCTCCCGGGTCGTATGGCGCAGGATATATTTCCCGCGCTCGACCATCGGCGTCTGGGAAAACCAGCAAACCATCGCCTCGATGTCCTGCTCGACCTTCGGCGGGTTGTTCGCCTTCACGATCATGTCGCCGCGCGAAATATCGATTTCGCTCGCGAGCGTCACCGTGATCGACTGCGGAGCGAACGCCTCGTCGGCCGCGCCGTTCGCACCGTAGATTTCCTTGATCTTCGTGGCGAACCCGGACGGGAGAATCGTCACGTCGTCGCCGGGCTTGAACACGCCACCGGCCACGCGCCCCGCGTAGCCCCGGAAATCGTGCCACTCGTTCGACTGCGGCCGGATCACCCACTGCACCGGCAGGCGCGCGTCAACGTGATTGTGCTCGCCGCCGACGTAAACCGTCTCCAGGTGATAGAGCAACGAGGAGCCCTGATACCAAGGCATCCTGTCGGACTTCTCGACGACGTTGTCCCCGTTGAGCGCGCTGATGGGAATCGTGGTGATGTCAACCAGGTTGTCGAGCCGCGAGGCGAAGCCTTTGTAGTCCTCGACGATCTTGTTGTAGACCTCCTCGCTGTAGTCCACGAGGTCCATTTTGTTGATGGCCAGCACGACATGCTGGATGCGCAGCAGGTCGGCAATGAACGAATGCCGCTTCGTCTGCTCGATGACGCCCTTGCGCGCGTCCACGAGGATGATCGCGAGGTTCGCCGTCGAGGCGCCCGTGACCATGTTCCGCGTGTATTGGATGTGCCCGGGCGTGTCGGCGATGATGAATTTCCGCCGCGGCGTCGCAAAATAGCGGTAGGCAACGTCGATCGTGATTCCCTGCTCCCGCTCGGCCTTGAGGCCGTCGGTGAGGAGCGCGAGGTTGACCACCGCGTCGCCGCGTCGCTTCGAGCTTTCCTCAACCGCCGCGTATTGATCCTCGAAAATGCTCTTGGAGTCGTAAAGCAGCCGGCCGATCAAGGTCGACTTGCCGTCATCAACGGACCCGGCGGTGGTAAAACGTAAAATATCCATGAGATTATTGCCGCAAAGAGGCGCAAGAGGTTTTGAAGCTGCTGTTAGAGTGCCGAGAGTGCAAATTTTCGGATTTGAAGTTTCGGTGCACCAAAGTTGATCAAGAGACCGTGCTCCATCCCGGTCGCACGGAGATAGCCAAGCAATTGAGCAACATGCTCGTCGGCCAGCGCACGAACGGCCTTGATCTCAACGACCAGTTCGTCGTTGACCAATAAATCAGCCACGTAGGTTCCAAGAACCGTTCCATCCTCGTCCTTTACGTTGAGTGGATATTGCGTGGCGACGTGGAGGCCAGCTGCCGCCAGTCGATGGGCGAGGCCATTTTCGTAGACCTTTTCCAAGTGCCCATGTCGAAGGAATCGATGAAGGGCGAGCGCCGTCTCTCGAATCTGGTCACACAGTTCAAAGATTCTGTTCTCATCCACGTTTGCGACTCCTGCGCCTCTTCGCGGCTAGAAATATCCCTCCCGCTTGCGATCCTCCATTGCGGTCTCGGAGCGCTTGTCGTCGGCGCGGGTGCCGCGCTCGGTCTGGCGGGACGCCGCAACCTCGTCGATGATGTCCTGAATCGTCGTCGCGTTCGACTCGACGGCGCCCGTGCAGGTGGCGTCGCCAATGGTCCGGAATCGCACCCGCTTCTTCTCGATCTTCTCGCTCGCCTGCACCGTGACGAACTCGCTCACCGCCAGCAGACTGCCATTGCGCTCGAAGACCTCCCGCTCGTGCGCAAAATAAAGGCTCGGCAGCTCGATCTCCTCGCGCTGGATGTAAAGCCACACGTCCATCTCGGTGAAGTTCGAGAGCGGGAAAACGCGGAAGTGCTCGCCCTCGTGCTT